>Ga0209626_1000276_pt1 | contig 11134 bp, 9 predicted proteins | sample JacPinW_OM1H0_M2_FD_187962 | JGI IMG/M metagenome (GOLD analysis project Ga0209626, IMG submission 187962) | Forest soil microbial communities from Algoma, Ontario, Canada - Jack Pine, Ontario site 1_JW_OM1H0_M2 (SPAdes) (version 2) | ecosystem: Environmental > Terrestrial > Soil > Boreal... | reverse complement strand
GAGATCCTCGACGGCTTCATCCGGGCCGACACCGGCCCCGCCGCAGGCACCGACCCCCGCCCGCGCCCTCTCGCCGGGCGGCCCATCCACCACGCACCGCACACCGCGTCCGGGACGGCCGGCCGCGAGGAGCCGTCATGACAGCCACCGCCACTCTGACCCGGAGACGGCTACCGCTCTCCGACCTGACCCGGCTCTCCACCGTCGGACTCCGCACCCGGAAGCTGCGGGCCGGGCTGTCCGCGCTCGGTATCGCCATCGGCGTGGCCGCCATCGTCGCCGTGCTCGGCCTGTCCGCCTCCTCGCAGGCGGGCCTGCTGGACGAGATCAACCAGCTCGGCACCAACCTGCTCACCGTCAGCAACGGGCAGAGCCTCACCGGCGGCCCGACCGAGCTGCCGACCGCGGCGCCGGGCATGATCGGCCGTATCAGCGGTGTGCAACAGGTCCAGAACACCGGGGCGGTCAGCGGCGCCAACGCCTACCGCAACCCCTATATCCCCTCCGCTCACACCAACGGCCTGACCGTCCAAGCCGCATCCCTCGACCTCCTCCCGATCCTCGCGACCACCGTCGCCCAGGGCCAGTACCTCAACGCGGCCACCGCCCAGGATCCCGTCGCCGTGCTCGGTGCCACCGCCGCCCAGCTGCTCGGGATCGACCGCATCTACCCCGCCGAGCGCATCTGGGTGGGCGGCCAATGGTTCTACGTGACCGGCATCCTCAAACCGGCCGTGCTCGCCTCCGCCATCGACTCCTCCGTCCTGGTCGGATACTCCGCGGCAGAGAAGTACCTGGGCTTTGACGGGCATCCCTCCACCATCTACCTGCGGGCCCAGACCGACGGGGTCAACGCGGTCGATGAACTCCTGGCCGCCACCGCCAACCCTGAGAACCCCAGCGGGGTCAACGTCAGCCAACCCTCCTCCGCCCTCGTCGCCCAAGCCGACGCCAAGAGCGCCCTCAACGGCCTGTTCCTCGGCCTCGGCGCCGTCGCCCTCCTGGTAGGGGCGGTCGGGGTCGCGAACATCATGATCATCAGCGTCTTGGAGCGCCGCTCCGAGATCGGCCTCAGACGGGCGCTCGGCGCGACCCGCGGGCAAATCCGCGGACAGTTCCTTTCAGAGGCGATCCTGCTCGGTCTGCTCGGCGGCGCCGTCGGGGTCGCCCTCGGCGCCGCGTCTACCGCCGTCTACGCCCACACCAAACACTGGGCCACCGTCATCCCCACCGAAGCCTGGGTCGGCGGCATCGCCGCGTCTCTCATCATCGGCGCGGTCGCCGGGCTCATCCCCGCGATACGTGCCGCCCGCCTCTCACCCACCCAAGCCCTGTGGTCCGTCTAGCACAGCGACTTGGTCGCGGGTAACCACCGACCCACACACCCGAATGACGACCCTGCCCGCATCCGCTAATGCTGCCCACATATCGGGACGATCTTGAAACCAGGAACTGGAAACGATGGGCTGAGCCTCAGGGCTCCGTACAACGTCCTCCTCTTCTCTTCCAATCAGCGGCGCCCAAGAATCGCGGTCTCCACTCCTCTGGATCGATAGCCTCGCCGCTTCATTGCGGAGACGGGATCACCATGAACAGCAAGCAAAAACGCGCCCTGCTTGTGCTCGGCGTCACTGGGATGCTCACATTCGGCCTCGCCGGTGCCGCCTCGGCGGCGGAAACGTCTGCCACCGTGACCGTGACGGGTGGAGCGCTGTCGATGACAGTACCGGTCAACGCCGGCAATCTTGGAACGCGGGCAAACAGTGTTGCCGGGGGAACGATCAGCGGCCAGTTGGGCGAAGTTCAGGTGAGCGACGCGCGCGCCGCCGCCGCGGGTTCCGGCTGGATCGCGACCGTAATCTCCACGGCCTTCACGCCACCCTCGGGACCGACGATCGGCGCCGCCGCGGTCGGCTACACCGCCGGAGCGATCACGAAGGTCGGGACTGCAACCTTCACGGCGAACAACCCGACCAACCTCACGGGCGTCGTCGCGGCTGTCACCGCGACCGGGATCACGGGCGATAACTCCGCGACCTGGAATCCCACGATCAACGTCTTCGTTGCGGGAGGCATGGCCGCCGGCGTCTATTCCGGGACGATCACGCAGTCCGTTTCATAGTCATGCGCGTTGCGCCGTCCAGGCAACTGCGCGGACGGGCGGCCGCGCGCCTTAGTCATCTCACGCGAGGGGTCCTGCCCGCCGTCGCCCTTACCGCCGCGGTGGGGGCGCCCGTAAGCGTGTCCAGTGCGGCGCCCGTCGCGCGAGCAATCACGGCTGGCAGCATGGGCGTGCAGTTGCTCGAAGTCCCGCTCAGCGCGTACGGCGACCGAAGAGCGCGCCTCTACATCATTGATCACCTGCACCCGGGGACGATCAACCACCGCCGGATCGAGATCTCCAACACGACGGCCTCAAGCCTGCACATCGTCATGTACCCCGCGGCCGCCGCCATCAGACAGGGCGCGTTCGTCGGCGCCGCCGCACACACTCCCAATGAATTGTCCACCTGGACATCGGTTCTCCCTGGCGCGTCCAACGTTCCCCCCGGTGGGCATGCGATCGCCACGGTCACCATCGCCGTTCCTCGCGATGCGCCCTCCGGGGAACAGTACGGCGTGGTCTGGGCCGAGACGCGCTCCTCTTCACCCGCTGGTGGCGGCATCACCCGGGTCAGCCGGGTCGGCATTCGCCTTTACCTCTCCATCGGTCCTGGGGGCGCACCCGCGTCCAAGTTCACGATCGACTCGCTCACCGGCAAACGCTCACCCGACGGCCAGCCTGAGGTGCTCGCGAGCGTCCACAACACCGGCGGACGCGCGCTCGACATGAGCGGCACCCTGCAGCTCTCGTCCGGCCCCGGTGGACTGAGCGCCGGCCCGTTCCCCGCCAACCTCGGCACCACCCTGGCGATCGGCGCCACCGAGCCGATCACGATCGTTCTCGACAGACAGATACCCGACGGCCCGTGGCACGCGTTAGTCACGCTCCGCAGCGGGCTGATCGAACGCAGCGCACGCGCCACCATCAACTTCCCGGCAACCGGGACACCTCGCCTAACGCACCACCTCATCGCCGACCTCGTCGTCGGCCTCGTCATCCTCCTGCTGGTTGGCATCGCCACGGCGCTCGTCATGCGGAGGCGTCGCAATCAGCCACCTCCCGGCCCGTCTGGGCCGTCTCCGCCGCTGGTCCCCGCCGCTGCGGACGCCCTCGTCCTGCTCGAGGTCCAGCTGTAGGCCCCGCCCGAGCACGACGGTCGGCTTGCACTCCTGAAGATCCTGGTCCGGTCGTTGCCCCGGGCGCTTGTTGCTTATGCCACGAGCGAGTGGTACGCTCGACTTCTGGGGTCTTCGTCCGAGACGACGCAGGCCCCCGATATCGAGGCCGACCAGCGTAGGACTTGCAAGAGCCCCGCAAACCGGCCGACTGAGACCTCGAAGGCCACCGCAAGGTGGCCTTCGTCGTGAGGCGTGTTATCTGACGAGCCGCACTTCCGCCGACGTTTCCTTCCGCAGGCTCCTCGCAAAGAAGTTGCCGCCAGGGGTGAACCGGTGGTGGGGGAGCAGGACAAGCCCGAACCCCTGCTGAGCCACCCAGGATGCGAGCGGCGGCTGGGGGCAGCCGGCGAGCACCTCGAAAGTCGCGCGGCTGGCAATCGAGCCGAGCATCTCACGGGCCTCACGCAGTTCCAGCTCCGCTTCCTGTTTGATCGCGATGTTGTAGGGGCCGGTCCCCCCGGCCCGTCCCCAGCTCGGGGGCCGTGCCTGGGGCGCGAGCGTCACAACTGACAACTCGCGCCCGGCGCCGGCCAGTTCGGCCGCCTCTCGCAGAGCGGCTGAACCTGCGTCGCCGCGCTCGAACACCACCGCGACGCGCCGGCGCGCCCCCGAGCCCGAATCGCCGTGTACCGAGCCTTCCACCGGAGTTGTGTCAAGTCCGGGCATACCCGCAACGTTAGCGGTGCGGTAAGGCTCTGCAAGCGCTCTATTGCGCCTCCACGATCATCAGCTGGTTACCGTCCTGGTCGCGGAAGAAGAACAGGAGGGGCACCGTGCCGTCCCCGCCCATCAGCTCTCCGTCGACATCGACGTCCTTGCCCTGCAGCTCCGCGTGATCGGCACGCGGATCGGGCGACTCGAGCGCGACGCCAGTCATGCGGCCGGGTTGATAGTCGCCCTGGGGTGGCACGAGCGCAAGCGCCGTTCCACCGCCTTGGGGCGCCACCTCGACCCACCGGTCGCCCTCGCCGAATGGGACGTCGGCGACGACCGAGAAGCCAAGCCTGTCCGTATAGAAGGCGATCCCCGCGTCCTGGTCGCTCACCGGCACCATGACCCTGCCGACCTGCGTGATCTGAGGCATGTTCTCTCCTTTGAAGGTCAGACGCTGCGACTGACTTTATGACTCGCGCGCCTGAAGGAAATCAGCGCCGTGGCGCCAATTCGACCTCGGCCTTGACATGCAGCCGCACGGCTGCGTATAGTTTGCCCCAGGCAGCCAACCGGCTGCCTCTCAACTACCGCCGAGGATGCAATGGACGAGGTCTTCAAAGCGCTGAGCGACCCGAGCCGCCGCAGGCTGCTCGACCGGCTCAACGAGCGCAACGGACAGAGCCTGACGGAGCTGTGCGCGGGACTCGACATGGCCCGCCAGTCGGTCACCAAGCACCTTGCGGTGCTCGAGGCGGCGATGCTCGTGACGACGGTCCGGCGCGGTCGGGAAAAGCTCCACTACCTCAACGCGGCGCCGATCAACGAAATCGCCGAACGCTGGATCAACCAATACGACCACAACCGGGTCCGCGCCCTGTCGGACCTGAAGAGAGCCCTGGAGGACACCCCCATGACCAAGCCCGAATTCGTCTACACCACCTACATCAGGACCACACCCGAGGAGCTCTGGCGCGCGCTGACCGAGCCCGCGTTCACGCGCCGCTACTGGGGGATCGTGATCGACTCCGACTGGCAGGCCGGCTCGTCCATGACCTGGGAGAAGGAAGGCGCCAGCCAGAGCGACCCCGAGCAGGTCGTCCTCGAGGCCGACCCCCACCGTCGCCTGGTCTACGCCTGGCACGCCTTCACACCCGAGTGGAACCCGACGATCGAGCCGGAGCGCCTCGCACAGATCGCCCTCGAGCCCCGCTCGCACGTGAGCTTCGACATCGAGCCGCACGGCGAGCTCGTCAAGCTCACGGTCGTGCACGACAACTTCGAGCCCGGCAGCCTGGTGGCGGAGATGGTCAGCGGCGGTTGGCCGATGGTTCTCTCGAGCCTGAAGACGCTGCTGGAGACGGGCGACGCACAGCCGGTGGCGGCGTGAGGTGCGGGTGCGGTCTCACGGCTTGACCGGGAGGTCCACCGCCGCTACTCATCCGAGAGCATCGTGCCTGCCGATTCGGCGGGAGGCGGACCGGACCCGGTGCGCGGGGGTATGGGCGGTTCGCGAACTTCGGTGGCGATGCCCATCGCCGTCGCGCAGGCTCGGGCAAGCTCCACCCCCGAGGCGTAGCGCTCGGCAGGATCCTTGGCCATGCCGCGGGCGATAACACCGTCGAGTTCCCCGGGAAGGCTCGGGCGCAGCCGCGTGGGTCTGGGCGGCGGAGCCGTCATGTGTGCCCACAACGTCGCGGAGCCGCTGTCGCGCGGGAACGGCGGCTCGCCCGTCAGGCAGTGGTAGAGCACGCCGGTGAGCGCGTAGATGTCGGCACCGCCGTCGACGTCCTCGCCACGGATCTGCTCGGGCGGGGTGTAGTCGAATGTCCCCACCCAGTGACCGGTGCGGGTGATGCGCGTCAGCGTGCCGGCGTACTTGGCCACGCCGAAGTCCGTGAGATAGGCGTGCTCGGGCTCATCGAGGGTGAGCAGCACGTTGGCGGGCTTCACGTCCCGATGCACCATCCCGCGAGCGTGCGCCGCGTCCAGCGCCGCCCCGATCTGACCGATCGTGCGGGCCGCACGCCGTTGCTCGAGCGGACCGTCGAAACGCAGCAGCTCTGACAGATCCACGCCGTCCACCAGCCGCATCGCGATGAACAGCAGGCCGTCGTCCTCGCCGGCCTCATAGACCGGGATCACGTTGGCGTGCTCGATCGAGGATGCGACGCGTGCCTCGACCTTGAAGCGCTCGCGAAACACAGGATCCTCGGCATGACCGGCCGCGATCAGCTTGATGGCAACGGTTCGCTGCAGCGCGAGCTGGGTCGCGCGATAGACGATGCCCATTCCTCCGCGCCCGATCAGCTGCTCGAGCCTGTAGCCGGCGATGATCGCGGTCGGCTCCAGGGGACGCTCGCCGGGAGCGTGCAGGACCTGCTCGACCATGCCGCTCGATCCGCCGGCGAAGCGGATCCTCAGCTCCCTGCGCTCACGACTGTCCGCCCACATGTCCAGCAGGACGGTTCCGCAAATGCCGATCAGAAGGGCAAGTAGCGGGTCGCTGAAGTCGAGCACAGCCCCGGAATCGAACGCCAGCTGCGCCGCCAGTAGCCACAGTGCGATGATCCCCAGGCCGGCCAGCACCACGCCGACCGTCTCTAGGCGGACGCCAGCGAACGGCACGACCAGCCCGAGCGCGACTATCAACAGGGCGGTGATGGCTCCCGAGGGGACGCCAAGGGGAAAGTTCCCGAGCGCCGTGGCGATCGTCTCGGCCTGGACCTCCGGTCCGGACATGGGTCCCCCGACGGAGGTGGTGTGCAGATCCTGAAGCACTGGAGCGGTGGCGCCGACCACGACCACCTTGCCGCGCACCAGCGCCGGATCGAACCGGCCCCGCATCACCTGCAGGAACGACACCTCTCGCACCGTGTGTGAGGGTCCGCGGAAGTCGATCCAGCCTCCCCGGAAGCGAGTGCGATCGACCGCCCGGCGCCGCAGCACCAAGGTCGCGGCGGTGGCCACGCTCGGCAGACCGCGCACATCGCGAAGGGTGTGACGCAGCACGCCGTCGGGGTCTGGGACCAGGTCCGCCGCCGCCGCGCGGTCGCCAATGCTCGCCAGGTTCGCGTCGCCTCCCAGCACCTGGGTGGCGCCCGAGGGGAGGATCAGCGAGGTCGCGAACACGATCGGGGCCGCACGTCTGGCTGCCTCGAAGAGCGCGTCATCGGCGCTCGTCGTAGTCGGCCGGTCGAAGGAGATGTCGTAGACGATCAGGCGCGCGCCGGCCGCGTGCAGCCTTTCCATCACCCGAGCATGGAGCCGCCGCGAGAACGGGTACTGCGGCAGCGCGCCAACGCTTTCGTTGTCGATCCCCACCACGACCACATCCCGGGGCGGCGACTGATGGCCGCGTAGCGTGAAGCGCGCGTCGATCGTGTCGCGCTCGAGCGGACCCAGCAGGCCGCCGGCGTGCGCAGCGAGCCCGACGCTCGCTGCGGCCAGGCCCACCGCCAGCAGTCCCAGGATCCGTCGCCCGGGAGCCCCCCTCCACATATCCGAAGAGTAGCCGCAGGCGGACCCCGGCGAACCTGAGGCGCTCGGTCGGGCACCGCGTGCCCTTCGCTGGAGGTGTGGCGATTCGACACCTTGGGTGTGTATCCGCGTGGCAGCCCTGGCGTGAGGATGCGGGCACAGGCGATCTTCAAGGGGGAATGACAGATGAGGTCCACGCCGTCCGCAAGCCACGCAGCACACCCGGAGCTCCGACCGTGCTCGAACTCCAGGTCGCGGCGCGCGCCGTCGTTGCGCCTGAAGACCCGCCGCGGCGCCCCCGCGAGCCCCGCGCTCGAGGTCGAGCACCTCCACAAGCGCTACGGCGAGCACGTCGCGGTCGAGGACGTGTCCTTCGCCGTGGCTCGCGGCGAGATCTTCGGCATCCTCGGTCCGAACGGCGCAGGCAAGACGACCACCGTGGAGTGCGCGCAGGGCCTGCGCGCCCCCGACCGCGGTTCGGTTCGCGCGCTCGGGCTCGACGTCAGGCGTGACCCGCGTTCACTGCGCGGGCGCGTCGGCTCCCAGCTTCAGGCCTCGGCGCTTCCCGATCGCCTGAAGGTCTGGGAGGCGCTTGACCTGTTCGCCTCTCTGACCCCGGGCGCCGCCAACTCCGGCGATCTGCTCGAGCGCTGGGGACTGACAGAGCAGCGGGACACCGCCTTCGCCGAGCTCTCCGGGGGGCAGCGCCAGCGGCTGTTCGTCGCGCTCGCGCTCCTCGGCGAACGCGAGCTCGTGTTCCTCGATGAGCTCACTCAGGGTCTTGACCCGGTTGCGCGGCGCGTCGCCTGGGAACTGATCCGTGATATCCGCGATCAGGGCTGTGCCGTCGTGCTGGTCACCCACCACATGGACGAGGCCGAACGCCTCTGCGACCGGCTGGCGGTCATCGACCGAGGTTGTGTGACCGCCGCTGGAAACGCGCGGGACCTCGTCGCTCGCGCGCGCGGTGGAACGCGTGTCCGCTTCACGACGGAGTGTGCCGACCTCGAGTGGCTGCGGGCGGTCGAGGGGGTCACCGAGGTCGTGCGCAGCGGCCGGGACGTCGAGGTCCACGGTGGCGGAGCGCTGCTCGCGTCGGTGACCGCCGCCCTCTTCGAGCGCGGCATCGCGCCCGCGGACCTACGCGTCGAGCAGCCCACGCTCGAGGACGCCTACGTGCAGTTAACGACCCCGACTCGGGAGACGTGCTGATGCAGGCGCTGCGCAAACTCACCTGGATCGAGCTCAAGCTATTCGTGCGCGAGCCCTTCTCGCTCATATTCACCATCGCTCTGCCGGTCGTCGTCCTCGTGGTATTGATCGGCAGCTTCAAGCCGGCCGACGTCGCCGTCCCCGGGCACCGGCCGTCCAGTTACTTCCTCGCCAGCTACATCGGCGTCGTGATCGGCTCGATCGGGCTCGTGGCGCTCCCTGTGCATCTCGCCGGCTATCGCGAGCGGGGCGTCCTGCGCCGCTTCCGCGCCTCCTCGATCTCGCTCTGGGCGGTGCTCGGGTCGCAGTTGCTGGCGAGCCTGGCAATGGCCGTCGCAGGCGCGGTGGTGCTGACGGTAGTCGCAACCGTTCTCTACGGGGCGGCGTCGCCGGGCGAGATCTGGTCCGTGCTTGGAGCGTTCATGCTTGCCACCGGCGCCTTCCTCGCGGTCGGCTTTCTGGTGGGCAGCGTGAGCGGTAGCGCACGCAGCGCCCAGGCGGTCGGGATGCTCCTCTTCTTCCCGATGTGGCTGCTCTCGGGCGCCGCACCTCCGCCGAGCCTGATGTGCGCGAGCATGCGCGACGTCTCGGAGGTGCTGCCCCTCACCTTCGCCGTGCACGCCATCCAGCAGCCGTGGCTCGGCGCCGGCACGAACCCTCTTGACGTGCTGATTCTCGGAGGCCTCTTCCTAGCGGCCGCCGGGCTCTCCGCACTTTCCCTTAGAAACGCATGACGAGAAAGGACAGGGCCATGACACGCATCCGAGACAACGAACGATTCGAAGCAGTGGTAGGGTCGCGCCAACCAACACACTCAAGCCACGTCTGGGGGGATCGTATGGCTCATGAGGAGATACGACGAGCCGCGCCGGTGCGAGCACGGCTTCGCGGCATCGCACTGGGCCTCGTGCTGGCTGTCTGCGGCGTCGCGTTGACGGCAGCGGGCGCATCTGCCGCCAGCTTCACCTGGAGCGGCGCTGCGGCCGCGGGGACGCCGAGCTGGTCGAGCACCGCCAACTGGGTGGGGGGGACGGCGCCCAGCACGAGTGTCGAAACACTGACGTTTCCGGAACTTCCGAGCGTCGAATGTCCGGAAAGTAAACCCTCCACGACTCACACGTGCTACCAGAGCAACAACAACCTGCTCAACTTGAATGTCAACGCCATCTCCATCGACGACCACTCCGGCTATTCCATCATGGGCAACGGGATCACCCTCGGGGCCGGGGGAATCAAAGCGAGCACGTTGTCCACGTCTGGCCTCTCCAGGGCGCCGTATTTCTTCACACCGATAACTCTCGGCGCCCCACAGACCTGGTCGTTCGACGGCAACGCCGTCGATGGCCAGGTTGGATTCGCGGGAGAAGTCAGCGGGGAAGCGCAGCCGCTCACCATCGAAATCGCGCACGTCGGCGGCATCGATCTCGAGGCTGCCATCGAGGCCGGGCCAATGACGATCAAGGGCACCTCCACGCCCGCGGGAGTAGTCGCGATCTTTCCTGTCGGCCCGAAAAAGGCCGGCCTGAACGGCACCGACGGAAACCCAGTGAACATGAGTGGGGGCGTCAGCCTCCTGTTCGCCAGCGGACAGAGCTCCGTTGGACCGCTGACGATGTCCGGCGGCTATATAGGGACATTCATAGCCGAGTCCGGAATGCTGAGCGTCAACGGCAACGCAACGCTGGACTCGACGACCACCTTTGCACCGAATATCAACCAATCCGGCACCGTCGCGGGAACCGACTATTCGCAACTCAATGCCAGCGGATCGATCGCACTGGGGAATGCAAAACTCACCCTCTCCGGAGCGAGCATCCCCAAAGGTGGCGGCACGCCCAACTGTCCGACCCTTTCGCCCAACGACGTCGACACGCTCGTCAATGCGACCGGGGGCATCACCGGGAAATTCGCCGGAGTGGCAAACGGAGCGGAAATGACGGTCAATTGCAGCGGTTTCGCCGGCACCGCGCCGACGGTACGTATCAACTACACCCCGAACACCGTGACGGCGACGGTCCTGACGTCCGGCGGCAGCGGCATCGCGACGACCACGTCCCTTGCGGTTAGCTCGACGACACCGGCCGCCAACGAAAACGTCACCTACACGGCGACGGTTACGCCGGCCCAGTCAGGGCCGCCCTCAGGTTCAGTCGAGTTCCTGGATGGCGGCATCCCAATCGAAGCGTGCTCGAACCAGCAGGTCATCGCGGCCGGGTCCTCGGCCAAGGCGACCTGTACTCTGAGCTACCCGGCCGGAGGCACCCACAGCATCACCGCGACATATCTCGGGGACAGCACGTTCGCGGGGTCTACGTCCGGCCCACCGCAGACGGTGGCGGTGCAGGAAGGCTCAGGCGGAGGCAGTGGGAACAACAACAGCAACAACTCGAGCAACACCTCGAGCAACAACGGTGCGACGACCGCGACCACGGGCGGGGGCGTGCAGGCGTTCAAAGCCAGCGGGCCGCCGCCTCCCGTCGTCGGTCAAAGCGAGACGGCAAGCGTCGTT
>Ga0209626_1000275_pt1 | contig 11148 bp, 9 predicted proteins | sample JacPinW_OM1H0_M2_FD_187962 | JGI IMG/M metagenome (GOLD analysis project Ga0209626, IMG submission 187962) | Forest soil microbial communities from Algoma, Ontario, Canada - Jack Pine, Ontario site 1_JW_OM1H0_M2 (SPAdes) (version 2) | ecosystem: Environmental > Terrestrial > Soil > Boreal... | reverse complement strand
CCTGCACCCGGTGCCGCTGACGTCGCTGACGGTCAAGGCGCTCGAGCACCAGGACCTCAGCCGCAAGGACGCCGAACGGGCCAAGAACATGTTCGCGCTCGGCTTGCTCTCCTGGCTGTACGGGCGCCCCTCCGAGGGCACGCTTAGCTTCCTCGAAGCCAAGTTCGGCAAGAAGCCGGAGATCTACAAGGCGAACGTGACCGCCTTCCAGTCCGGCTGGAACTACGGCGAGACCACGGAGGACTTCGCGGTCCGCTACGAGGTCAAGCCGGCCACGATCGCACCGGGCCGCTACCGGAACATCACCGGCAACCTCGCGCTCGCCTACGGCCTGATCGCCGCGGGCCAGCTCGCCAAGCTGCCGCTGTTCCTCGGCTCTTACCCGATCACCCCGGCCTCGGACATCCTGCACGAGCTGTCCAAGCACAAGAAGTTCGGCGTCCGCACCTTCCAGGCCGAGGACGAGATCAGCGCGGCGAGCGCGGCGCTCGGCGCGGCGTTCGGCGGGTCGCTGGCGGTGACCACCACCTCGGGCCCCGGCATGCTGCTGAAGGCGGAGACCGTCAACCTCGCCGTCTCCGTGGAGCTGCCGCTCGTCGTCGTCGACGTGCAGCGGGCGGGCCCCTCCACCGGCATGCCGACCAAGACCGAGCAGACCGACCTGCTGATGGCGCTGTACGGCAGGAACGGCGAGTCGCCGGTGCCGGTTGTCGCGGCGGCGTCGCCGTCGGACTGCTTCTTCGCGGCGATCGAGGCCGCGCGGATCGCGATCACCTACCGGACGCCGGTCATCCTGCTGTCCGACGGGTACCTGGGCAATGGCTCGGAGCCGTGGCGGGTTCCCGACGTTTCTGACTTGCCTGACCTTTCTGCCGAGTTCGCCTTCGCGACCCCGGCTGACAAGCCCGCCGACGGGTCGGACTTCAAGCCGTTCACCCGCGACCCGCGAACCCTCGCCCGGCCGTGGGCGATCCCTGGCACGCCAGGCCTCGAGCACCGCATCGGCGGCATCGAGAAGGCCGACGGCTCGGGGGACATCTCTTACGACTCGGACAACCACGACCTGATGGTCCGCACCCGGGCGGCGAAGATCGAGGGCATCGCGAACTCCATCCCGCCGCTTGAGGTCGACGACCCGACCGGCGACGCCGAGCTGCTGTTGATCGGCTGGGGGAGCAGCTTCGGGCCGATCGGGGAGGCGTGCCGACGGGCACGTCGCAACGGCATCGAGGTCGCGCACGCGCACCTTCGGCACCTCAATCCGTTCCCCGCCAACCTCGGCGACGTGCTGCGGCGGTACGGCACCGTGGTGGCGCCCGAGATGAATCTGGGTCAGCTGGCCCTGTTGCTGCGCGGCAAGTATCTGGTCGACGTACAGTCGGTGACGAAAGTCAAAGGCATGGCGTTTTTGGCCGACGAAGTCGAAGACATCATCGATGCCGCGCTGGACGGTTCGCTGGCCGAAAACGAAAGCAACAAGGCCAGGTTCGCCAAGTTGGACGGTGGCGAGTGGAGAAGTAAGCGGGAATTGGTTCATGACTGACGTGATCGGCGTAGATCTGGGGCTCACCGCAATCACCGGTGTGCCAACCACCGACCAACCGCAGAAGGCGAAGGACTTCACCACTGACCAAGAGGTCCGCTGGTGTCCCGGCTGCGGCGACTACGTCATTCTCAACACGATTCGGAATTTCCTGCCGGAGCTGGGTCTGCGGCGCGAGAACATGGTCTTCGTCAGCGGCATCGGCTGCTCGAGTCGGTTCCCCTATTACCTGGAAACCTATGGGCTGCACTCCATTCACGGCCGGGCCCCGACGCTCGCGACCGGTCTGGCACTGGCTCGTGAGGACTTGTCGGTCTGGGTCGTCACCGGCGACGGTGATGCGCTGTCGATCGGCGGCAATCACCTGATCCACGCGCTGCGCCGCAACGTCAACCTGACGATCCTGCTGTTCAACAACCGCATCTACGGGTTGACCAAGGGGCAGTACTCGCCGACATCGGAGATCGGCAAGGTCACCAAGTCCACCCCGATGGGCTCGCTCGACCAGCCGTTCAACCCGGTGTCGATCGCGTTGGGTGCCGAGGCCACGTTCGTCGGCCGTGCGCTCGACTCGGACCGCAAGGGACTGTCAGAGGTGCTGCGGGCTGCTGCCCAGCACCGCGGCGCGGCCTTCGTCGAGATCCTGCAGGACTGCCCGATTTTCAACGACGGCTCGTTCGACCTGCTGCGCAAAGAGGGCGCCGAGGAGCGGCTGATCAACGTCCATCAGGGCCAGCCGATCACGTTCGGCAACGGCGGTGAGTACTGCGTGGTGCGCTCGGGGTTCGGCGTCGAGGTGGCCAAGACCGCCGACGTCGCCACGGACCAGATCGTCGTGCACGACGCCACCGCCGACGACCCGAGCTACGCGTTCGCGCTGTCGCGCCTGTCTGAGCAGAACCTGGAGCACACCGTGATGGGTGTCTTCCGCCAGGTCCATCGACCCACTTACGACGACGGCGCCCGGCAGCAGGTGCGCAGCGCGCGGGAGGCGACCGCGCACGACGCCGCCGCGCTGCAGTCGCTTCTGCGGGGCCGCGATACCTGGTCGGTTGACTGATGTCCGTATTGCTCCCCGCGTGCGCGAGGTGAGCTCAGACCAATTGGCCGCCGTAGTTCTGGCCGGTGGCGCTTCACGTCGAATGGGCCGCGACAAGGCCACGCTGCCGTATTTGGGCGGCACCTTGCTCGAATACGTCCTCAAGGTGGTCAAGCAGCGCTGCGCGCCCGTTTTTGTGATCGCGGCGCCCGGGCAGCACATGCCCTCGGTGGACGCCGAGGTGCTGCGCGATGACGTGCGAGGGGTGGGTCCGCTGGTCGCGACGGGGCGTGGCCTTCGCGCGGCCGCAGAGGCCGGCCTGCCGTGGGCCTTCGTCTGCGCGGTGGACATGCCGTTTCTCGACCCCGTGCTGATAGACGTGCTGGTAGACGCGTCGGAGAACCTCACCGCTGACGTGGTGTTGCCATGGGACGGCCGCGACCAGTATCTGGCGGGGCTGTATCGGACCTCGCTCGTGGACCGCATCAACGACCTGGTGGCCGCGGGGGAGCGCAGCATGGTGGCGTTGGCGAATTCCGTTGAGACACAGCGAATTGTGGTGTCAGACGACCGGTGGTTCACCAATATGAATTCTGCAACGGATTTATCTCTGCTTCGTTGATATGTCCTGACATATCGACACATGTTTTTCTATCGGCAGAATACCGAAATGATTCAGGCCCGATCTTCCGACTGAATTCTTCATAAATCCCGCTTTTTCACATAACTTGTCTGCGTCAGACAGTTCTCCCGGTTTGTGTTGCCGGCATCACTTTTCGAGAATGGCCGGGACTGGCTCACATAAAGCTAGCGCAAAGTTTGCGTTCGAAACCCGGGCCTGGGCAGGACGTTTTTGGTGTGCCAACTCACAAAATTACGGTGATTTAAGTCACTCGACAGCCGTGGGCTGCGTTTCTGAGAAAATCTAAGACTCGCCGTGTCGACCTGGGAATACGCCGACGCCATCCTCCCGTGATTCGCCTGTTATCTGTTCGATATACGGCGTGTCGCGACGTGACATCCCCCCGCAGGATTTGTAGCGTCCATTTGTCTTCATAACCGAAGCAAATAATTTCAAACCGAGAACCTGCGTATGAGTGGGGCTACCCGAAGGCGGCGTGGATAAACCTGTCGCGTTCGTCGGCCGCCGGGACACCGTTGCCCGGCGAGACGGATCGGTCTCCCACCGTCGTGCCTGACCGAGATGGCGCGATCCAAGGAAGCACCTCGCCCGAATGGGCATCACGTCCGCATCTGCGGACGTGCCTTGGCGCGGGCTTGGCGAAAGGAAGATAGTTGAACAACCTCCGCAAGGTGGTTACGACGGCTGCAATCGCCGGTGGGCTCATCGCGGCACCGATCGCGTTGTCGACTGCAACCGCGAATGCAGACGTGAACTGGGACGCCGTCGCGGCGTGCGAGTCCGGCGGCAACTGGGCCATTAACACGGGCAACGGTTACTACGGAGGCCTGCAGTTCACGATGGGCACGTGGCGGGCCAACGGCGGCAGCGGTTCGCCGGCCGGTGCGTCGCGTGAGGAGCAGATCCGGGTTGCAGAGAACGTGCTGCACAACCAGGGGATCAGGGCCTGGCCGGTGTGCGGCAGGCGCGGCTGAACAAGCTGAACAACCCCCTTCCAGAGTCGGGCGGTGCCGGATATTTCCGGCACCGCCCGACTCTTTTTGCGCCCCCCTTTAACCTTGCGCCTCCCTTTACCCGGCGGCCACCCCTATAACACATGCCACCCCTGTAACACCAGCACGACACGGCGCGATTACCACAACAACCGCATCTGATTCAGGCATCAGCCCCGTCACTTGCGGCCAATGTTTCGGGGGACTTTGGCGAAGGGACGCGGAGATGGGGATCCGCAAGACGATCACGATGGCAGCGATCACCGGTGCTCTTGTCGGCGCCCCGATGCTGCTCGCGACCGCTACAGCGCACGCCGACACCGTGAACTGGGACGCGATCGCGCAGTGCGAGTCAGGTGGCAACTGGGCGACCAACACCGGCAATGGCGCCTACGGCGGCCTGCAGTTCAAGCAGGCCACCTGGACCGCCAACGGCGGGTACGGATCGCCCGCGACCGCCAGCCGCGAGGAGCAGGTCCGGGTGGCCCAGAACGTGCTCCGTACGCAGGGGCTCGGGGCATGGCCGAAATGCGGCTCTTATGCCGGCGGCCCGGTGCAGACTACGGCGTTGAGCGCTCCGGCATCGACGGGCTGTTCAAGCGTCGGAAGCCTGCTGGGGATTAACCTGCGGCTGCTGTGCACGACGATCACCGCGCCACTCCAGATGCTGCAGCCAGGGCCTGTTCAGTAACGCTGAACTCACCGGACGTAGGTTCTACCCATGACCGCAGCGGAGCGTGAATTCGATCTCGTGCTGTACGGGGCGACCGGCTTCGTCGGGAAGCTGACGGCCGAATATCTGGCCCGCACGGGCGCCGGTGTACGCATCGCGCTCGCCGGCCGTTCCACCGATCGCCTCCGCGCCGTCCGGGACACCCTTGGGGATGGCGCCGCCGACTGGCCGCTGCTGGCGGCCGAGGCGTCGGAGCCGTCAACGCTGAAGTCGATGGCCGAACGAACCCGGGTCGTGGTCACGACCGTCGGCCCGTATGCGAAATACGGCCTGCCGCTGGTCGAGGCGTGCGCGGCGGCCGGAACGGATTACGCCGACCTGTGCGGCGAGGCGTACTTCATCCGCAACACCATCGACCTGTTCCACAAGCAGGCGGTCGACACCGGCGCCCGCATCGTGCACGCGTGCGGATTCGACTCGATCCCGTCCGATCTGACCGTCTACGCGCTCTATCGCAAGGCCGTCGAGGACGGCACGGGAGAACATGAACATAGAGAAGAACTGGGCGAAACCACCTTTGTTCTACGCGGATTCTCGGGCGGATTCTCCGGCGGCACGGTCGCGTCCGGGGTGGAGCTGTTCCAGACCGCGTCCACCGATCCCGACGTGCGGCGTCTGCTCGGTGATCCGTACTCGCTGAGCACTGACCGAGGTGCGGAATCCGACCTGGGCCCACAACCCGACCTGCCGTGGCGGCGCGGCGGCACCATCGCTCCCGAGCTCGCCGGGTTGTGGACAGCGGGATTCCTGATGGCGCCGTCGAACACCCGCATCGTGCGGCGCAGCAACGCGCTTCAGGACTGGGCGTACGGCCGGCGACTTCGCTATTCCGAAGCGATGAGCCTCGGTTCATCAATCGCCGCCCCGGTAACTTCCGCGGGACTGACAGGAGCTCTGCACGCAACCTTCGGCCTCGGCAGCAGGTTCTTCCGTGTGCTCCCGCGCCGGCTCGTCGAACGAGTCCTCCCCAAACCCGGCACCGGGCCGAGCGAAAAAGCACGCGAACGCGGCTACTACAAGGCCGAGACCTACACCACGACGACGAGCGGCGCACGATACGTAGCCACCATCGCGCAACGGGGCGACCCCGGGTACAAGGCCACCTCGGTGCTGCTGGGGGAGAGCGGGCTCGCGCTGGCCCTCGACCGCGACAAGCTGTCGGATCTGCGCGGTGTGCTGACCCCTGCGGCCGCGATGGGCGACGCGCTGCTGGCGCGATTCCCGAAGTGCGGTGTGTCGCTGCACACCGCGCGGCTGACGTGAACTCGGTTTCCAAAAGTCCAGAACGGGGCGGTGATTGAGATTAGGGTCGACTTACGAAGACCCGCGACCAACGACGAAGGTGGTAACCGCGATGTCCGATCTTGATGACCTTATTAACCAGATTCCGGTAGCGGACATCGCGAGCAAGTTAGGCGTCAATGAAGGCGAGGTGAACAGCGCAATCAAGACCCTCGTGCCCGCCCTGGTCGGTGGCGTTCAACAGAACGTCGACACGAAGGACATCGATTCGAGCGGCCTCGAGTCTGCCGTCACCCAGCAAGGTGCCAGCGGCTTGCTCGACGGCGGCGTGAGCGTCGACCAGGTCGACGCAAAGCAGGGCGACCAGATTCTTTCGAAGATTTTCGGCGGCAACGACAGTGGTCAGGTTGCCTCGGCGCTGTCCGGAACGGGCGCGGGAACAGCGATCTGATCAAGAAGCTGCTACCGATCCTCGCGCCGATCGTGCTGGCCTATATCGGCAAGAGACTCACCCAGGGCAGCGCGCCTGCGCCCACCCAGCAGCCCGCCCAGCAACCCGCTCAGTCCGGCGGTGGCGGGCTCAGCGATGTGCTGGGCAGCATCCTCGGCGGCAGCCAAAGCGGTGGCAACAACCCGCTGGGCAGCATCCTGGGCAGCGTCCTCGGTGGCGACAAGGGCGGTGCGATCGGCGACATCCTCGGCGGGTTGCTCCGCGGCGCGAAGTAGCCGTCCAGGGCTCTGCGCGAGCCCGCGAACCGCGCGTTCCTAGAATTGAGGGGTGACCGCCCGCCCTGATTCGCCCGCAGCCGACGCCCTGCCAAAGCAATGGGATCCGGCCGCGGCCGAAGCGGAGCTGTACCAGAGCTGGCTCGACGCCGGGTATTTCACCGCCGACCCGGCCAGCAGCAAGCCCGCGTACTCGATCGTGCTGCCGCCGCCGAACGTGACAGGCAGCCTGCACATGGGCCACGCGCTGGACCACACCCTGATGGATGCGCTGACCCGTCGTCGCCGCATGCAGGGCTACGAGGTGCTGTGGCTGCCCGGAATGGACCACGCCGGTATCGCCACGCAGACCGTCGTGGAGAAGCAACTCGCGGTGGACGGCAAGACGAAGGAGGACTTCGGCCGCGAGCTGTTCATTCAGAAGGTGTGGGACTGGAAGCACGACTCGGGCGGCACGATCGGCGCCCAGATGCGCCGGCTCGGCGACGGCGTCGACTGGAGCCGCGACCGGTTCACGATGGACGACGGGTTGTCGCGCGCGGTGCGGACCATGTTCAAGCGCCTGTATGACGCGGGGCTGATCTACCGCGCGGAGCGGCTGGTCAACTGGTCGCCGGTGCTTCAGACCGCGATCTCTGATCTCGAGGTGAAATACGAGGACGTCGACGGGGAGCTGGTCTCGTTCCGGTACGGCTCCACCGATGACGCAGAGCCACACATCGTGGTGGCCACCACCCGCGTCGAGACGATGCTCGGCGACACCGCGATCGCGGTGCACCCCGACGACGAGCGCTACCGCCATCTGGTCGGCAGCGCGCTTCCGCACCCGTTCCTCGACCGCAAGCTCGTCATCGTCGCCGACGACCACGTTGATCCCGAATTCGGCACCGGTGCCGTCAAAGTCACTCCGGCGCACGATCCCAACGACTTCGAGATCGGGCTGCGGCACGGCCTGCCGATGCCGACGATCATGGACACGAAGGGTCGAATCACCGACACCGGAACGGTTTTCGACGGCATGGACCGATTCGAGGCCAGGGTCAAGGTCCGGGAGGCACTTGCCGAGCAGGGCCGCATCGTGGCCGAGAAGCGGCCCTACGTGCACAGCGTCGGGCATTCCGAACGCAGCGGCGAGCCGATCGAGCCCCGACTCTCGTTGCAGTGGTGGGTGAAGGTCGACACGCTGGCCAGGGCGGCGGGGGACGCGGTGCGCAACGGCGACACGGTGATCCACCCCGCGAGCCTTGAGCCACGCTGGTTCGGCTGGATCGACAACATGCACGACTGGTGCATCTCCCGGCAACTGTGGTGGGGACACCGCATCCCGATCTGGCATGGGCCCGAGGGGCAGATGGTGTGCGTCGGGCCCGACCAGACCCCGCCCGAGGGCTGGGAGCAGGACCCCGACGTGCTCGACACCTGGTTCTCGTCGGCGCTGTGGCCATTCTCGACGATGGGCTGGCCCGACCACACGCCCGACCTGCGGAAGTTCTATCCCACCGACGTGTTGGTCACCGGCTACGACATCCTGTTCTTCTGGGTCGCCCGGATGATGATGTTCGGCATGTTCGTCGCGAACGACGACGCGATCAGCGACAACGGTACCCGTGGGCCACAGGTTCCGTTCCGCAATGTGTTCCTGCACGGGCTGATTCGCGACGAGTTCGGTCGCAAGATGAGCAAGTCGCGGGGCAACGGCATCGATCCGCTGGACTGGGTGGAGATGTTCGGCGCCGACGCGCTGCGGTTCACGTTGGCTCGCGGCGCGAGCCCCGGCGGCGACCTCACGGTCAGCGAGGACCATGCGCGGGCGTCGCGCAATTTCGCCACGAAGCTGTTCAACGCCACTCGGTTCGCGCTGATGAACGGGGCGGCGATGAGCCGCTCGGGCGAAGAGCAGACAGCAGCGTCGGCGCCGCTGCCCGACGATCCCGAGTTGACCGACGCCGATCTGTGGATTCTTGGCCGGCTCGAAGAAGTTCGCGCCGAGGTGGATTCGACGTTCGAAGGCTACGAGTTCAGCCGCGCCTGCGAGGCCCTGTACCACTTCGCGTGGGACGAGTTCTGCGACTGGTACGTCGAACTGTCCAAAGTGCAGCTCGCTCAAGGCACACAGCACACCACCGCGGTGTTGGCGCACGTGCTCGACACGCTGCTGCGCCTGCTGCACCCGGTGATGCCGTTCGTTACCGAGGCGTTGTGGAAGGCAGTCACCGGCGGCGAGTCGGTGGTCATCGCCGAGTGGCCGGCTTCCACCGGCCGAACATTGCCTCCCGTTGCCGCCCAGCGCATTTCCGATATGCAGAAGCTGGTCACAGAGGTGCGCCGGTTCCGCAGCGACCAAGGGCTCGCCGACCGGCAGAAGGTGCCGGCCCGGCTTTCGGGGATCGACACCGCGGACCTTGACGGCCAGCTTCCGGCGGTCTCGTCGCTGGCATGGCTCACCGACGCGCAGGACGGCTTCAATCCGACCGCCTCGCTGGAGGTACGGCTGTCCCGCGGCACCGTGATCGTCGAGCTCGACACGTCGGCCAGCGTCGACGTCGACGCCGAACGGCGCAGGCTCGAAAAGGATCTGGTCGCCGCGCAAAAGGAGCTCGCGTCGACCTCTGCCAAGCTTGACAACGACGCGTTCCTGGCCAAGGCCCCCGCCGAGGTCGTCGACAAGATCCGTGCTCGTCAAAAACTCGCGGGCGAGGAAGTCGAACGCATCACGAACCGCCTGGGCAGCTTGGGATGAGCCGCTTGCGCGAAGACCCGGAGGCACCGTGAGCCGCTTGCGCGAAGACCCGGAGGCACCGTGAGCCCGCGGGCCGCACCCACACCCGACGAGATCGCGTCGCTGCTTCAGGTCGAGCATCTGCTGGACCAACGTTGGCCCGAGACCAAGATCGAGCCGAGCCTCACCCGCATCAACGCGTTGATGGAGCTTCTCGGCTCCCCGCAGCGCGGTTACCCGTCGATCCACATCGCCGGGACGAACGGCAAGACGTCGGTCGCCCGGATCGTCGACGCCCTGTTGACGGCCCTTGGTCGGCGTACCGGGCGCACCACCAGCCCGCACCTGCAGTCTGCCGTCGAGCGCATCGCGATCGACGGCGAGCCGATCACCCCTGCGCGCTATGTGGAGGTGTACCGCGAAGTCGAGCCGTTCGTGCAGATGGTGGACAAGCAGTCGCAGGGCGGGCTTCTAGGAGAACCGGGGCCCGCCATGAGCAAGTTCGAGGTCGTGACGGCGATGGCGTTCGCGGCGTTCGCCGACGCCCCGGTCGACGTGGCGGTCGTCGAGGTCGGCATGGGCGGTCGCTGGGATGCCACCAATGTTGTCGATGCGCCCGTCGACGTCATCACGCCGATCAGCGTCGACCACACCGACTACCTGGGTCACGACATCGCCGACATCGCCGCTGAGAAGGCGGGCATCATCACGGCCCAGCCCGACTCCCTGGACGCGACCGACACCGTCGCGGTCATCGGTCGCCAGCCGCCCTCGGCGATGGAGGTGCTGCTCGCACAAACCGTGCACGCTGACGCGGCGGTCGCCCGGGAGGACTCCGAGTTCTCCGTGCTGGACCGGCAGATCGCGGTCGGCGGCCAGGTGCTACAGCTGCAGGGCCTCGGTGGCGTGTACCCCGACATTTTCCTGCCCCTGCACGGCGAGCATCAGGCCCACAACGCCGCGATCGCGCTTGCCGCCGTCGAAGCCTTCTTCGGTGCGGGCGTGCAGCGTCAGCTCGACGTCGACGCGATCCGGGCCGGGTTCGCGGCGGTCACCAGCCCCGGGCGGCTGGAACGCGTCAGGTCGGCGCCCACCGTGTTGCTGGACGCGGCCCACAACCCGGCAGGCGCCGCCGCGTTGGCCGACACGCTGGCGACCGAGTTCGACTTTCGTTACCTCGTCGGCGTGGTGGCGGTGATGGCCGACAAGGATGTCGCGGGAATCCTCGCGGCGATCGAGCCGGTGTTCGACCAGATCGTGGTCACCCACAACGGGTCCCCGCGCGGCCTCGACGTCGACACGCTGACCGATGCTGCCGTCGAGCGGTTCGGGCCGGAGCGGGTAGTCAGGGCGGCGACGGTGCCGGACGCCATCGAGACCGCCATCGCGCTGGTCGAGGAGGCCGGGGCGAACGACGGATACTCCGGTGCCGGGATTGTGGTCACCGGGTCGGTTGTCACCGCGGGCGCGGCCAGGACGCTGTTCGGAAGGGACCCGGCGTGAGCCAACCC
>Ga0209626_1000274_pt1 | contig 11173 bp, 10 predicted proteins | sample JacPinW_OM1H0_M2_FD_187962 | JGI IMG/M metagenome (GOLD analysis project Ga0209626, IMG submission 187962) | Forest soil microbial communities from Algoma, Ontario, Canada - Jack Pine, Ontario site 1_JW_OM1H0_M2 (SPAdes) (version 2) | ecosystem: Environmental > Terrestrial > Soil > Boreal... | reverse complement strand
CCTGCAGATCAACGCCAGCAACTGCGTGCACTGCAAGACCTGCGACGTCATGGACCCCTACGGCATCATCACCTGGGTCCCCCCCGAGGGCGGCGGCGGCCCGAACTACAGCAAGATGTAGGGCGCGCTGTGCGCGCCGGGACCGATGAAGGTGCGCGCAGCGCACCCTACGTTTCGGACCGAACTGCCTGTTCAGTTTATGTAGGGGAGGGGCTTGTCCCCTCCCGGGCGGGGGCAAGCCCCGCCCCTACACAAGAAACCAGCTTCCATGGGGTAAGCCCGCCCTACCCAAGAACCCGTAGGGCGCGCTGTGCGCGCCTCTTCCTACTGCTGCGGCTTGATCGTGCAGTCGCCGCTGCCGGTCTCGACGTGGATGTGGGTCTTGCCGTCGCCGCGCTTGGCGCCCACCACCTTGTGGCGGTTGCGGCGCAGGACGGCGTCGGCGTACTCCACCCGGAGATCGCCGCTCCCCTGATCGGAGTCGAGGTCGAAGGAGGCGGCGTCGCCGGCGGCGATGCGGACGTCGCCGCTGCCGGTCTCGATCACCACCTTCTTCGCCTTGGCGAGCGAGCTCTCTAGGGTGACGTTGCCGGAGCCGGTGTCGGCGGTGAGCTCCTCCATGTCCAGCCCGGTCAGCCGCACGTCGCCGGAGCCGGTGTCGGCGACCAGCGTCATCACCGCCCCTTCCTTGACGGTGACGTTGCCCGAGCCGGTGTCGAGCTTGAGCTTGCCCGCCGCCACCTGGTCGAGGACGACGTCCCCGGACCCAGTCTCGACGACGCCGTTGCCCACCAGGTGGCCGACGACGATGTTGCCGGAGCCGGTCTTGATGGTCGTTTCGCCGCGGGCCGAATCGAGCTTGACGTCGCCCGAGCCGGTGTCGACGGAGAGGCGGCCGGCGAAAGAGGCGAGGCGGACGTCGCCCGAGCCGGTGTCGACGCTGAGCGCCCCCTCGAGGTCGCCGCCGCGGATGGCGCCGATGGCGTTGCGGATCGCCACGTCGCTGCCCACCGGCACGGAGATGCGGAGGTCGGCGTAGAGGGTCGGCGCCCCGGAGCGCTTCCGCGAGTAGATCCGCACCTTCTGGCCGCGGTAGGTGGTCGAGCTGCTGCTCTCGGCGAAGAACGACAGCCAGGAGGGGATATCGGAGTCCCGCTCGGGCCGCGGGAAGTGGAAGGCATGGTACTTCTCGACCGGATAGGCGAGGGCCATCTCGTCGCGGCCCTTGCCGTCGCGGCTCTTGACGAAGATCATGCCGGCCAGGAGCTTCTGGGTCTCGGCGGCGTCGGCGCCCTCGGCGTGGATGGTGCCATCGACGACCAGCGGGCCGCCGTGCACCGGCTCCAGGTCCACCCGGCCGGCGAGGTTGGCGAGCCGCAGGGTCTGGCCCGGGCTCCAGGCGAAGGTCTCGTGGATCTGCCGGGTCTGGGGAGCGGCAAGCGCGGCGCCGGCAGCAACCAGCGCCAGGGCGGCGGCGAGGATCGAGGTGCGGATCGAGGGTCTCATGGCGTCTCTCCTTGCTGCGACTCTACGAGATTGAGCTCCCAAAGGTTGCGCCGGGAGCGGGTATAGACTCGACCGCCGATCCGTTTCCGGAGGTCCGCATGCCCGTGATCCGCCCCACGCTCGTTCGAACGCTCGCCGCGGCGCTGACGGCGACTGCCGCCCTGGCTCTCCTGGCCGCTTTCGCGGCGGCTGCGCCGCCGGCGCCGGCCACGCCCGGGGACGGCCGGCTGACCCCCGCTCTCCTCTTCGCCTCCGGCTCCTTCGGCCGCATCCCTACCCAGCTCGCCTGGTCGCCGGACGGCAAGCGGCTCTCCTACCTGTGGAAGGAGGGCGCCGGGACCTCCCTCTTCAGCTTCGATCCGGCGACCGGCAAGAGCGAGCCGCTCGTCCGGCTGGCCGACCTCTCCCGCGCAGGTGCCGGCACAGCCGGGGCCGCCGGGAACGCCGGTAGCCATGGCGAGGCGCCAGCGGCGGAAGCTAAAGAGCCGGCGCTCGACGAGTACCGCTGGTCGCCCCGGGGCGACGCCCTCGTCCTCGCCTCCGGCGGCGATCTCTGGCTCTACTCCCTGGCCGAACACGGCCTCCGCCGCCTCACCGCCGCCGCCGGAACGGAGGAGGACGCCCGCTTCTCGCCCGACGGCAGCCGCCTCGCCTTCGTGCGCGGCGCGGACCTCTACCTCCTCGACCTGGCGAGCGGCCGCGAGACGGCACTCACCACGGGCGGCAAGGAGGAGGTGACCCTGAACGGCAGGACCGACTGGGTGTACGGGGAGGAGATCTGGAACCGCGAGCCGAACGGCTACTGGTGGAGCCCGGACGGCAGCCGCATCGCCTACTACCAGTTCGACGAGACGCCGGTCGCCGGCTACCCCATCGTCGACTACAGCCCGAAGTACCCCAAGGTGCGCTGGCAGAAGTATCCCAAGGCGGGCGAGCCCAACCCGCGGGTGCGGGTGGGGGTGGTGGAGGTGGCGAGCGGCCGGACGACCTGGATGGCGGCGGCCCCGGAAGGCGGCGACGACTACCTGGCGCGAGTTGACTGGACTCCCGACGGCCGGGGGCTCGCCATCCAGCGCCTGAACCGCGCCCAGAACCGCCTCGACCTCCTGCGCTGCGATCCGCGGGACGGCCGCTGCCTTCCCCTGGCCGACGAGACCAGCTCCACCTGGGTCAACCTCGGACGGGACCTCCAGTTCCTGCCCGATGGCCGCTTCCTGTGGGGCGGCGAGACCAGCGGCTGGCGCCGCCTCTACCTCCACGCCGCCGACGGCCGCGAGATCCGGCCCGTCACCCCCGAGGGCTGGGCGGAGGCCTCGCTCGACGGCCTCCTCCCCGGAGGGCGGGCCGTCGTCACCGGCTACGCGACCGCCGGGATGGGGGCCGCCGACCGCCAGGTCCTGGCGGTCTCCCTGGATTCTGACGCGCCGCCCCAGGTTCTGGCCGGCAAGCCGGGCTGGAACGAGGCGAAGGCCGTGGCGCCGGCGACCGGCGCCTGGGTCGCCTCCTGGAGCGACGCCGACCATCCGCCCCGCCTGGCGGTGATGGGCCCGGACGGCGCCGAGGCCGCCCTCCCCTCCGCTCCGCCGGTCTATGACCCGGCCCTCCTCCCGCGCTGGGAGATGTTGATGATCGACGGCCCCGACGGCGTCAAGCTGCCGGCCCGCCTCGTACGGCCCGCCGGTCTCCAGGCCGGGCGCCGCTACCCGGGGATCCTCTTCCACTACGGCGGACCGGCCTCGCAGGAGGTGAGGAACGCCTGGACCCCGCGCGGCGCCTGGCACAAGCTGATGGCCCAGCGCGGCTTCGCCGTCTTGACCGTCGACAACCGCTCGTCGGTCTTCTTTGGCAAACGCGGGGAGGACCGCGACTACCATCGCATGGGCGAAGGCGACCTGGCGGCCCAGCTCGCCGGGGTCGACTACCTGAAGAGCCTGGGCTGGGTCGACACCGCTCGCCTCGGCCTCTGGGGCTGGTCGGGTGGCGGCACCACGACTCTCCTCTGTCTCTTCCAGCGCCCCGGCGTCTTCCGGGCGGGGGTGGCCGGCGCGCCGGTCACCGACTGGACGCTCTACGACTCCATCTACACCGAGCGCTACCTGGGCCTGCCGAAGGACGACCTCGAGGGCTACCGCGCCTCCTCGCCCGCGACCTACGCCGCCGGCCTCCGCGACCGCCTCCTCTTGGTCCACGGCACGGCCGACGACAACGTCCACCCGCAGAACACCATCGTCCTCACCGCCAAGCTGGTCGACGCCCAGCTCCCCTTCGAGGAGGCGATCTACCCGGCCCAGAAGCACGGCTTCCGCCCCGACGCCAGCCGCCACCTCTACGAACGGCTGACCGAGTTCTTCGAACGCGCGCTGGGGGGACCGAGCTAGCCCGCGAGGGCCGTCTCGACCTCGGCGACGTCGAGCATCAGCGCGCCGCCGGCGCCGGTGACGGCCTTCTTGGGATCGAACTCGTAGTCGCGGATCACCCGCCGGAAGACCTCGCGGAGGGCGCGGGCTCCCAGGCGGGGCTGGCGGGCGGCCTCGGCGGCGATGCGGCGGACGGCGGACGGCGAGACGGCCAGGTGGATGCCGCGGCTCTCGAAGTAGGCGCAGGTCTGGTGGTAGGCGGAATCCGGGGTCTCCAGGAAAATGCGCACCAGCTCGTCCACGGAGAGGTTCTCGAGGAGGACGACGGCGTCGAAGCGGGAGAGGAACTGCGGGCTCATCCCGTAGTCGAAGAGGTCCTCGTTCTTGAGCCACGCTCGGAGGTCGAAGACCAGGTCCTCGCGCACCTTCCCCCCCTCGACGACGGTCACCGGCTGCAGGGCGCCGCGGTCCTTGCCGATCGTCACCCGGTCGAAGACGGCGTCGTAGAGCCCCTCGAAGGCGCCGGCGCAGACGAAGAGGAGGCCGGAGGAGTCGACCGTCGTCGCCGCCCCGCCGGCCCAGGCGGGAAGAGTGATCGGCACCGCCTCGTTTTCGATGAGGGTCAGGAGCGCCTCCTGGGCGCGGATGCCGCTGACGTTGGGGTGGCCGCCGATCTGCGAGCGGATCTTGTCCACCTCGTCGACGAACACCAGCCCGGAGCCGGCGCGCTGGAGGAGCGCCGCGACCGGCGCGTCGGGGCCGAGCTGCTCGCGCGCCCGTTCCAGCAGCCGCCCGAGGACCGCCGCCCCCGGCCGCCCCCGCTCGGCCTCCTCGCCGAGCACGTTGGCGTGGATGCGGACGACGCTCGACCGCGAGGCGAGCGCCGGGTCGGCGGCTAGATACCCTTCGACGGCTCGCATAAGCGTCGTCTTGCCCGTCCCCGAGGAGCCGATCATCAGGATGTTGCCTACCCGCAGGCCGGCCAGATGCTTGGCGAGCGCCACCGCCATCTCGCGGAGGGCGGTCTCCTGGCCCATGACCCGCCGGCGCAGAGCGTCGGAGATCTCGATCGGGTCGGGAGTGTGGGACGGGGCGGCCATGGCGGAACGCTGCCAGGGATTGTAGCCTGCCTTGGCAAGCGGCCTTTGCTCCGGTACATTGAGCGCCCCATGATCTCGGCGACGCCATCCATCCGAACGATCCGGCCGACGTGGAACCTCCTCGCGAGGCCGGCCGCCTCGGCCCTCCTGCTCCTGGCGATCCTGGCGACTGGGACGCCGCCGCTCCGGGCGCAGACGGAGCGCAGCCTGGCGCAGGCGCAGGAGCTGATCGACGCGCGCAAGCCGCAGCAGGCGCTGCCGCTCCTCGACGCGCTGCTGGCGCGCGAGCCGGCCAATGCCCGCGGCCTCCTCCTGCGCAGCACGGCGCGCTTCCTGACCGACGACCTCGACGGCGGCAAGAAGGACCTCGACCGCGCCCTCGAGCTCGATCCCACGCTGCGCCAGGGGTGGCTCAACCGCGCCGCCCTGGAGGTCGCCGGCAAGCGTTACGACGCCGCGCTGGCCGCTTTCGCCCGCGCCGAGGTCCTCGACCCCAAGGCGGCCGACAACGACCTCAACATCGGCGCCGTCCTCCTCCTCGAGGGCAAGCTCGAACCGTCGTCGGCGCGCTTCGCGAGCTACGTCGCCAAGCGCCCCGGGACGGCCGACGCCGAGTACCAGGTGGCCAGCAACTACGCCGGGGCCGGCTACTCGGCCCTGGCCGTCGAGCATCTGAAGCGGGCGATCCAGCTCGACGAGCGTTCGCGCCTGCGCGCCCGCGTCGACGCCAACTTCTCCGGCCTCGCCAAGGAGAAGCGCTTCGCCGAGCTCCTCGACACCGACGCCTATCGGCCGCCGCCGGGGGCGCATCGCGCCTCGCGCAGCTATGACGTCCCCTACGATCCCCAGGACGACCAGCTCCTGGGCTCGGTGGTGGAGGCCATGCAGGTGATCGGCGAGCGCTTCGACCCGCGGGTCGAATCGGCCACCAACTGGGCGCTGATCTGGGGGGACCTGCGGATCAAGGTGACGCGGACCGCCGACGGCAAGGGGCTGGTCGAGGTGAGCGCGGCGGCGGAGCGGATGCCGGAGGCGGAGTGGCGGCGCCGCACCGACAAGCTCTTCCAGGCGATCGTCTTCCAGCTCTACAACCGCCGGGCCGCGAGCGTCAAGCGCAAGCCCTGATCACACCCGCATCAGCACGGAACCCCAGTGCAGGCCGGCTCCCAAGGCGGTGAAGGCGACGAGGGCGCCTTCCGGGGCCTTGCCGGCCTTGCGGGCCTCGTGGAAGGCGATGGGGAGGGTCCCCGAGGTGGTGTTCCCGTACCTCTGGATATTGTTGTAGACCTTCCCGCCGGGCAGGCCCATGGCCTTCTGCGACGCCTCGTTGATGCGTAGGTTGGCCTGGTGCATGATCAGAAGATCGAGGTCTTCGAAGGTGTAGTCGAAGCGGGCGAGGATGGCGCGGGTCACCTCCGGCATGCGGGTGACGGCGAGCTTGAAGACCGCCTTGCCGTCCATCACCGGCACGGTGTCGGCGGCCGCGATCATCTCGCAGGTGACGAACGGCCGCCGGCTCGATCCCAGGCCCGGCACGAAGAGGATGTCCTTGTGGTTGCCGTCGCCGTAGAGCGCGGCGCCGAGGATGCCGCGCCCCTTCCCGTTCTCCCCTTCCGCCGGCGCAGCGCGAAAGACCATCGCCCCCGCGCCGTCGCCGAACAGCACCAGCAGGTGGCGGAAGCGCGAGTTCCAGGCGAACTCCTCCGCCGGCAGCGGCCCCGGGTCGCGGCCGTGAAGGACGTCGAAGGTGCGCGTCGAGAACGGCATCAGCGAGGTGTGGACGTCGCTGCCGACGAGCAGCACCGTCCTGGCGATGCCGGAGCGGATGAGGGCGTCGACGACCTGCAGGCCGTAGGCGAAGCCGGCGCACTGCTGGCGGATGTCGAGGGCGGGGAGCGGGCTCAGGCCCAGCTTCTGCTGCAGGAGGGTGCCGGTGCCGGGGAAGTAGTGGTCCGGCGTCATGGTGGCGCAGACCAGGTAGTCGACCTCCCCCGGCGCGATCCCGGCGTCCGCCAGCGCCGCCCGCCCCGCCTCCGCTCCGAGATCGGAAGAGCCGACCCCGGGATCGACGTAGAAGCGGGTGGAGATGCCGCTGCGCTCGCGCACCCAGTCGTCGCTCGTCTCGATGATGCGGGCGAGCATTTCGTTGGTGATCTCGTGGGGCGGGATGGCAACACCGGTCCCCGCGAGCACGGCCCGTGACTCGCTCATCGACGATCTCCTCCCCGCACGGCCGGTCAGTGTCTCCCGGCGTCGCCGTCGGGCTCCGTCGGCAGCGGCAGGCGCGGCTCGTGGCCCGGAATGTAGGGCACCGTCAGGTCGCCGCGACGGATGAACTGGTAGCGCGGCTCCGGGCGGCGCCCGTTCAAGCCGCTCGGCGTGTTCTTGTCGTAGGTCCAGACCTCGACGGCGGAGGCCCCCTTCCGCGGCGGCACGTCGAACTCCTGCTTCTTGGGCGGACCGTAGAGGACGAAGATGGTACCCCGCGCCGTGCGGCGGCCGAGGTAGCCGGACTCGCTGTAGAGGTGGTCGGCGGCAGCGGCGCGCTCCTCGAAAGCCCTGAGAAGGGGGTTGCCGCCGGGGCGCCCGGGGGTGGGGTTGCGGCGCTCCCAGAACTGGCGCACGAAGTCCTGCGCCGCGGCGTCGTCCTTGAGGGCCAGGTAGGACCGCACCTCCTCCGGCGTCGCCAGCTCGGAGATGGCGCCGACCAGCCAGCTCGAGTTGTCCGGCCCGAGAGCGGGATTGATGAGGTCGATCAGGCGATTGCTCGGCGCCGCGCTGCCGCAGCCGAGGCAGGCGAAGAGAGCGGCGCAGAGGGCGAGCGCCGCGATTGGAGTCAATGGAGCCAGCGGCTGCAGCGCGGGCTGCGGGCCGGGGCGTCGCGAGGACGGATCAGGAGCGGCGGAGGAGATCAAGGAACTCTTCCCGCACCGGCCGCTGGTGGAAGATCCCCCGCAGCGCCGAGGTCACCGTCACCGCTCCCGGCTTCTTGACGCCGCGCATCTCGACGCAGAGGTGGCGGGCCTCGATGACCACCATGGCGCCCTGGGGCTGCAGCTCGTCCTCGAGGAAGGTCACCACCTGCTCCGTCAGGCGCTCCTGGAGCTGCGGCCGCTTGGCGTAGAACTCCAGGATGCGGGCGAACTTCGACAGCCCGAGGATGCGCTCGCGCGGAATGTAGGCGATGTGCGCGTGGCCGTAGAAGGGGACCAGGTGATGGGCGCAGAGGGAATAGAAGGGGATCTGCTTCTCCATCACCATGTGGCTGTAGCCTTCCTCGTTGGGGAAGGTCGTCACCTTGGGCTCGGCGCCCTCCGTGAGCCCGTGAAACATCTCGAGGTACATCTTCGCCACCCGCATGTCGGTCTCGGCGAGGTTGGGGTCGGAGGTGTCGAGGCCCAGGGTGTCCAGGATCCCCCGCACGTGATGGGCGACGCGGATGAGCTTGTCCTGCTGCTCGGCGTCGTACTCCGAGAGGTCGAGGTCGAGGTCGGAGGGGGCGATCAGCTCGGAGTCGTGATCCATGGCTAGAGTCCCCGGGATCTCCCGCGGGCTGATGATCCTATCCTACAACGCGCGAATGCCAGGCCGGAGCGTATGATCGCGGCCGGAGGCTCCTATGCTCTACGACCTCTCCCCCACGCTGCGGCCGGAGACGCCGGTCTGGCCGGGCGACACGCCGTTCGGCTTCCGTCTGACGCTCGCCATCGCCGACGGGGCCGCCGTCAACGTGTCGGCGATTACCTCCACGCCGCACCTGGGCTCGCACGTCGACGCGCCCTTCCACGTCGACGGCCGCGGCGAGACGGTGGCGGAGCTCTCGCTCGAGCCGTTCCTGGGGATGTGCCGGGTGGTGAAGGTGCCGCCGGTGCCGCTGGTCGAGCCCCGGCACGTCGAGGGGCTCGACCTCACGAGCCCGCGCCGGCTGCTCTTCAAGACCGAGAGCCTCCACGACCGCAAATCCTTCTCGGGGCGCTTCACGGCCCTCTCGCCCGAGCTCGCCGCCCTGCTCGCCGAGCGCGGCCTGCTGCTGGTCGGCCTGGACACTCCGTCCGTCGACCCCTTCGAGAGCCACACGCTCGACGCCCACCACCACCTGACCCGCGGCGGCGTCGCCATCCTCGAGGGGCTGGTGCTCGACGGCGTGCCGGAGGGGGTCTACGAGCTGATCGCCCTGCCGCTCAAGCTGGCAGGCCTCGACGCCTCGCCGGTGCGGGCGGTGCTGCGGACGGTCGAGGGGTGAGTTGAGGGGATACAATATCCGCTGCCCGGCGGCCCGCCGGCGCACGCCAAGGGGGAACGGCTCGTGAACGGCAAGGAATTCGTAGCGGGTCTCGTCGAGGACATGCAGCAGCTCTTCGCCCGCCTGGGAGAGACCGAGACGCTGGAGTCGGAGTCGGAGGGACAGGTCGACGTGGTGACGCTCCTGAAGCTCGCCCTGAAGAGCGAGCTCGAGGCGAGCGAGCTGGCCGGTTTCTGGTTGCCCTCGACCCCCGAGGTCGACGCCAAGATGGCCCTGGCGCTCCAGTGCGGCGACGAGATGAAGCACTACGGGCTGATCAGCCAGCGGCTGGCAGAGCTCGGCTGCGACCTCTCGAGCTTCGATCCCCTGGCGGACGGCCACACCCCCCTCTACCAGTATCTCCGCGGCCTGCGCACGACGGTCGAGCGGATCGCCGCCGGCGTCTTCACCAGCGAGGCCATCGCCGAGATCCGCAATACCCAGTTCGTCAACTTCTGCCGCACGGCGGGGGACGAGGGGACGGCCCGGCTCTACGACACCGTCATCCAGCCGGAGGAGATCCACCACCACCAGCTCGGGCGGGAGATCCTCGAGAAGTACGCGACGACCCCCGAGCTCCAGGAGCTCACCGCCGCCGCCATGCGCAACACGCTCGCCATCGCCGACGAGCTGCGCAACCTGGCGGAGAAGACGACCGGCGTCCACAACATCCCGGTGTCCTGAGACCCGCTCCCGCGCATGGCCGCCCCTCCCTCAGCCCCTTCAACCTCCCCGATCACCGTCGAGACCGTCGCCGTCCTGGGCGCCGGCACCATGGGCCGGGGCATCGCCCACGTCGCCGCCCTGGCCGGCTACGCCACCCGCCTCTACGACCCCGACCGGCGGGCGCTCGACCAGGCGCGGGCGAGCATCCACAAGAACCTCGCGAAGGGCGTCGAGCTGGGGAAAGTGGAGGCCCCGCGGGCCGAGGCGGCGCGACGCGCCCTCCAGCCGGTCGACGGGATCGAGGAGGCGGTCGCCGGCGCCGGCCTCGTCATCGAGGCGGTCCCGGAGGAGATGGCGCTCAAGGTCGAGACCTTCCGCCGGGTGGCCGCCGCCGCTCCCGCCGAGGCGCTCTTCGCCTCCAACACCTCGGCGCTCTCGATCACCGAGATGGCCGCCGCCTCGGGCCGGCCCCAGCGCTTTGCCGGCATGCACTTCTTCAACCCCGTCCACCTCATGCGGCTGGTCGAGCTGGTGCGCGGCCTGGAGACCTCGGAAGAGACCCTGGCCGCCCTCGCAGCTGTCGCCGTGCGCATGGGCAAGGAGGTGGTGAGGGTGCGCGAGGCTCCCGGCTTCGTCACTTCGCGGATCAACGCCCTCATCGGCAACGAGGCCTTCCGCATGCTGGAGCAGGGGGTGGCGAGCGCCGAGGACATCGACAAGGCGTTGAAGCTGGGCTTGAACCACCCCATGGGACCCTTCGAGATGGTCGACCTGGTGGGCCTGGACGTGCGGCTCTCCATCCTCGAGTTCCTGCACGGGTCCCTGGGCGAGGCCTTCCGCCCCAACAACCTGCTCGTCCAGCACGTCCGCGCCGGCCGCCTCGGCCGCAAGGTGGGGCGCGGCGTCTACGCCTACGACGAGCAGGGCCGGAGGACGGGCGCTTGACGGGCGACCTCACGGGCCGCGTCGCCCTGGTCACCGGCGGGTCGAGCGGCATGGGGTTCGCGGCGGCGCGGGCGCTGGCCCGCCGGGGGGCGCGGATCGCGCTGTCGAGCCGCGGCGGCGAGAAGCTCGAAAAGGCGCGCGCGACGCTCGTTGAAGAGGGGGCGGAGGTGGCTGCAATCGCCGCCGACGTGCGCGACCCGGCGGCGCTCGCCGCCCTGACCGCCGACGCGGCGCGGCTGCTCGGGCCGATCGACATTCTGGTCGCCAACGGCGGCGGCCCGCCGGCGCGCGCGGCGGCCGAGGTCACCGAGGGCGAC
>Ga0209626_1000273_pt1 | contig 11196 bp, 7 predicted proteins | sample JacPinW_OM1H0_M2_FD_187962 | JGI IMG/M metagenome (GOLD analysis project Ga0209626, IMG submission 187962) | Forest soil microbial communities from Algoma, Ontario, Canada - Jack Pine, Ontario site 1_JW_OM1H0_M2 (SPAdes) (version 2) | ecosystem: Environmental > Terrestrial > Soil > Boreal... | reverse complement strand
CGCGGCGCCGCGAGTTCCTGGCGCGGGCGGGGCTCCGCGTCTACGGGCGCTACGCCGCGACCGAGACCGGCTTCGTCGGCGGCGCCTGTCCGCTCGCCGCCGAAGCCGGCGAAATGCACCTCTACGGCGACCGGCTAGCGGTCATCGCGGCGGGCTCCGGTGCCACCGAGGCTGCCGGCGGAAATCAGGGCGTCCTCGCCTTCACCTCGCTGTCGCTCGCCGCGCCGAAGGTGCTGCTCAACGTGGAGCTCGGCGATCATGGAATGCTCGGCCGGCGTCCGTGCGACTGCTCGCTCGGTCAGGCGGGCCTCGTCTGGCGGGTGAGCGGGGTGCACAGCCCGGCGAAGATCGCCGCCGAGGGAGTCAAGCTGGGCGACCTCGACTTCACCCGCCTGGTCGAGGCCGCGGTCACCACCCTCGGCGGCAGCCCTGACGACTTCCAGATCTGGCTCGACGAGAGCGCAAGCGGCGCCTCGCGGTTGACGGTCGCGCTGGCGCCGCAAGCGGCGGTCGAGCCGGAGGCGCTCCGCCGCGCCGTGCGGGAGCGGCTGCCGGGCCTGCCCGGCGGCGCCCTGGCCGCCCAGCTCTGGTTCGATGCCGGCGTCCTGAACGTCGAGCGCCGCCCGCTGCTCTCCGGGCCGGGCGGGAAGATGCGGCGCGTCGTTCCCTCCGGCGAGACCGCGACCGCCGGCGCCGGGGCGAGCCATGCGCTTTGATCCGGAGATCTGGGCCCAGGTGCACGATCGGCGGGAGGCGCGCCACTTCGCGTTCTGGCGCGGCCTCGAGCTGTGCGCGGCGGTGTGCGCCGAGCGCGTGCGGCCGGGCGCGCTGTGGGCCGACGTCGGCTGCGGCACGGGACACCTCACCCGGTCGCTGGCGGCGCTCGGCGCCCGCGCCGTGGGCCTGGATCACGACTTCTGCATGACGCGGTACGCGCGCTCGCGCGGCGCGGGCGGCTTCGCCGCCGCCGCCGCTTCCTCGCTCGCCCTCCGGGACGGCTCCTGCGCCGGCCTGGTGGCGATCTCGCTGTGCGGCTGTCTGTCCGACCCGATCGGTGTCTTCGCGGAGGCGGCCCGGGTGCTGGCGCCGGGCGGCACCCTCTGTTTCAGCGCCATGAACCGGCACAGCCTGCTCCTGGCGGCCGGCAAGCCGTGGAGCTGGCGCCCGGGCCGCCGGCCCGCGCGCTATACCGCCTACGACCCGGCGGCGCTCGTCGCCGCCTTGCGCCAGGCCGCCATCGTACCCGAGCGCGAGATCCTGTACGGCCACTTCGCCGGCGCCGGCCGATTCGTCCTGCCGAGCCCCGCAGCGGCGCGGCGCTTCGAGCGGACGGTGCTACCCGGCCGCCGCAGCGCCTGGGCGCGGCAGCTGCTCCTCGTCGCCCGGCGCGCGTGACGGCATCCCGTGCGACGGCGCGCGTCCCGCGTACGTAGGATAGGCAGAGGAGTCAAAGCCTATGACCTTTCGCCGCGCCCTTGCCCTGGCCGCCGTCGCGCTGTCTCTCGCCCTGCCGCTCTTTGCAGCCCGGCCCGCCGGCGCCGCCGCGGCTGCAGGCCCCGCCGGACAGTGGCGGCCGGTGGGACCCTTCGGCGGCAGGTTTACCGCCCTGGCGGTCGATCCGTCCAACCCCGCCACGGTGCTGGCGGTTTCCTACTTCGACGGCATCTTCCACAGCGCGGACGGCGGTGACACCTGGGATCGGTCCGGCCCCGACAACACCTTCACCAGCCAGGTCGTCTTCGATCCGCGGCACCGGGGGACGGCCTATGCCGCCACCGAGAGCTCCCTCTACAAGACGACCGACGGCGGCAAGACCTGGGCCTTCGCCATCGCCGGGCTGCAGACGGGGGAGGAATTCGCAGCCTTCGGGCTGGCGGTCGATCCGCGCCGGACCTCGACGCTCTACGTCGCCAGCATCGCCGGCCTCTTCAGGACGGTCGACGCGGCGGCGCACTGGTCCTTCGTGGCGGCCGTCCCGCCGGGGAACGGCCTGGCGATCGATCCCGTGACCGGGGTCCTCTACCTCTGCACCGACAGAGGCCTCCTCCGCAGCACTGACGGCGGGCTCACCTGGAAGCCGTTCGGCCTCGCCGGAGTGGGCCTGCACACCCTCGTGTTTGCGCCCGGCGATCCCGACCTCCTCTACGCCGGCGGCAGCGACGGGTTGTACCGGTCGACCGATCACGGCGCGCGCTGGCGCCGGATCGGCAAGGAGCTGCCGAGCCTGGCGGTCACCGCCATCGCCGTCCAGGCCGGCCGCCCGTCGATCCTGGTCGTCGCCTTTGTGGGCTACACGGTCGAGCATAGCGGCGGGCTGTACAGGAGCCTCGACGGCGGCACCCACTGGCAGGCGCTGCGGCAGGGCCTGCCCGCCGGCGACGTGCTGGCGGCGGCCATCGACACCGCCACGCCCCCGCGCGTCTACGCCAGCATCCCCCTCCTCGGCATCTACGCCAGCGCCGACGCCGGCGGTCATTGGGCCGCCGCCGACACCGGCCTGCGGGGGATCGAGGTCCCCGCCGTCGCCCTCGACCCCGAGCGGCCGGGCACCGCCTACACCGCGGCGACGGTGCGCGGGATCTGGAAGACGACCGACGCCGGCGCCTCGTGGCAGATCGTCGATCCGCGGATGACCTTCACCAGCCTCACCTCGACGACCGCGCTCGATCCGCAGCAGCCCGCGACCGTCTTCGCCGGCATGCCCGGGCGCCTGGAGCGCAGCGACGACGGCGGCCAGACCTGGCGCTTGATCGACCTCGGCGTGCGCCGCTTCCGCCCCTCCGGGGCGCTGGCGGTCGATCCGAGCGATCCGGCCAACCTCTACATGGGCGCCGATCCCGGCATCTTCAAGAGCACGTCCCGCGGGGACGCCTGGCAGGCGCCGGCGCCGCTCCTGAGCTGTCAGCCGGGGCCGGCGGTCCAGTCCATCGCGGTGAGCCTGGCGGCGCCCTCCGAGGTGTACGTCGCGGCGCTCAGCCAGAGCCCGGTCAGCTGCCCCGGTCGGGACCGCGGCCTGTTCAAAAGCTCCGACGGTGGGAGCACCTGGATCCCTCTCGACGTCCCCTTCCTCGCGCGCGCCGTCGCCCTCGATCCGGTCGACCCCCAGGTCCTCTACGTCCTGGACTACACTTTCAAACTCATCAAGAGCACCGACGGCGGCGCCACCTTCCAGCCCCTAATCCCACCGCCGGGCGCCGAGCTGTTGTCGTTGGCGATCGATCCCGCCGACCCGTCGCACCTCTATCTCGGCGCCGCGGGCGCCGTCTATGCGAGCCCCGATGCCGGCGCCACCTGGCAGCAGGTCGGAGGCCGCTTCGACGGCGTCGTCTTCAGCCTCGCCGTCGAGCGAGCCACCCCCGGCCGCCTCTGGGCGGGCACCGACCACGGGGTGTTCGTGTTCGATCCTTGAGCCGACCGAGGCGGAATCTTTCGGGAGCTTTGTGGGTTCTGACGCCGCGCCTGTGTTCTTTGATCTTGTAGGGTGCGCTCTGCGCACCGTCGACAGCCGCATGCGCGCGCGCCGCGCCTACACGCCGCCTCCGAATGGAGGCGGGATGCCCACCGCCCCAGCCGGTCGGTGTTCGGATCAGTCGAGAAGCGGTAACTTCTTTGCTTGCCGCCGAATCTGAGGTGTCCGGGCCTCGGGCACTCTCAGCGCTCCAGCAGCTAACAACTCGGCCGACGAGACTAGAGGGCCGGAAACAATGCGTGTCAGCAGGGCGGCCTGGATGGGTTCTAACTCGATAAGGCGGCCAAGAACATTGAGCACGTCGAGTAACTCAGCGGTGTATTCCGGCAGCCAATGATCAGGCTGGATGTCTCCGAGTGCCGATGGTTGCCGACGCTGACCTATAATTGGCTTCTCCCGATTTGCCTTGCGGTAGCTGAACCAGTGGCGTAGCACCTGCTTTCCAGAGACAGTGTAGCTCCAGACCTGCGGAGTGACATTTTCCACCCACCCGGAACCGACCTGGAGTCTCCGTTTGCTGGCGTCGTAGTCGATGTTGTTGGGCATCCCAGCCGCGCTCTGCGGAATTGCTCCGTCGGCCGGGACACGCGGCCTACTCTCAGGCCGAAGCCGTGGTGGTTCATGCAAGCGCCCCTTGGCTGAATCAGCCATTCGCTCGCCGAACGTGTGAAGCCATATTACGGAACGTCCGAGTTCGGTGGCCTCTGCGAAGAAGTCGGCGTCAGCTGTTAGTGGAATTCGGAGACCCGGAGTAGAAAGATCCTCCTGAAATGTCGCTGTGAAGGCTGCATGTGCTGCCGTGGACACTAGGTAGGCGAGCAAATCCTCCGCAGATACCTTCGCTGAGTATCTTTGAGCTAGGAAGGAAAGCAACTGGGGTCGCACATTCGGTACCTGGGCGTCGCGATCACGCCACAGTGGGAACACCCGCCCACCAAAAGAGCCTTTGTAGTGATCGAGGTCCGGAACGAGCCCCGTTACTGTTAGCGCCGGGCCTGAGGTTGGCGACGTTCGAGAAAGTGCTGTCAAATAGACCTGCCGATCCGAACGCGATCGCCAGAGCTCGGCGTTCGGCTGAGTAATCACGCGAGCATCAGGAATGATCCATTGCCGATTAAAAGAACGGAAACCGTATTGCACAGGCTTTAGGCAGGGCCCTTTCTCATTTATGAGGGGTGTCATCGGCTGAACAAAGCCGGGGATAGGGTCTTCGACAATTGAACGAATGTGCCGATCAGCTGGCTTTCCGTCGCGGAGGGTGGGGTGAAATAGATCCTCCTTCTCGTCTCGAGGGGATCCCACTAGGCGCTCCCAGCGCCGCAGAAGCGATTCGACATCGGGAGCAACAACCCACGTGCGCTTGGGCTGGACGCCAGATCCATTGTAGACGAAGAATTCTTCTAAGGCCGGGTAGTCAGCCCAAGCGCCCGTTGCAGCAGGGCGGAACGGCGCGCGCCAATCCAAAGGACAATCGATCCACTCACTGCCGCCCAGTTCGAGGCGCCCAAGCGCTTTTAATTTCTCCTCGCGATGGGCGGCGGGCAATGCCTGAAAATGCACCCTCGCTGGAATTTCGCTGTTGCTCTCAACGGATCGCGAAGCAAGAACAATGCAGACGGGTTGCTGCACGCCTTGAAATATGCGTGTATTAACTTCCGGTTGATGCCCTTCGGGTGAACAATCGATTACCCAAATATCGTCGCACTTCTGGCGTAGATATTCGCGCATCCTCGGAAACCCTGGACCAGCCAAGAATCCTGCAACGGTTATAAAGCACACGATTCCTGTATTGGCATTTGGATCGTGGTCGAACACTTTCCAGGTTGCCCAGCGCCAGAAATAGACATACATATTGCGTAGATGTTTCGCGTGTGCTCCGACACCCCATTCCGTCGGGGGGATCCAGTCAGCAAGTTGACTTGGACCGGAATTAGTACCGCCGGATTCAATCCAGCTTCCGTGCCCCCTAGCCTTCTCCTTGTACGGAGGGTTACCAATGACGACCGTAATTGGTTCGTTTTTCTTAACCTCATTCGCTTGCCGACGGGACTCTGCTATCGGAGCCAGAATCGCTGGTAGCCATCGTTGTTCGAGGTATGGGTCGCTGAGGGTGTCGGTCACAAACATCCTTGGCTGCCTTGTTGGTATAGTGCCTACGATCTCAACTAGCTCCGCTGCAACGCGGAGCTGCGCTACGGCGAACGGTCCGAGTTGGATCTCGAATGCTATAAGACGTTGAAGAGCAGCTTCTATTGCCGCAGGCACGGCTCCGACACCCTGGTCACTTCCAATAGTCTCGGCGATCTTTCGCAATGTCCCGAGAAAAAATGTGCCGGTCCCAGCTGCCGGATCAACGATCGTGACCTCGGGAGATGCAAGGCCATTGTGCAGACCGAAACGAAAGCGAAGCGCTTGATTGACGAGCCCGACCATTGCGGCGACAGCCTCGGGGGGCGTGTAGTAGGAGCCCGTCTGCTTCCGCAACCTGTTATCGTAAACTTCCAGGAAGTCCTCGTAGAAATATAGCCATGCTTCAGGGTCACCGCGGCTGATTTTTTGCCAAGAAACAGCGTTGAGCACTCGCGTCAGCGTGCCCATCGACGTTTTCAGAGTTGCTTGGTTCTCGGCGTCGTCTGTGAGAACGCGGAGAGCGGTTCCAATCAGCGAGTTAGTCTGCCCCAGTTCACGTGCCACGCGGTCAAGGCCGTCGCCCAAGTCAATGTCTCTCGCCCTAGCCATGAGGAGTCCGAAGGTAACCGCTTGTGCGTACCCGTCGGCAAACTGACTGTCGGAGGCATCCGGAAATAGAAGCACTCGCCAGTCGGTCGCGAGCCTGGTGAGCGCTGGGCTACCTACCGCTAACTGCTCGACGACCTCCTCGCGAAGCAGCCGGCAGAGCCGTGCACTCAGCTCGGCTAAGTGCTTAGCATTGTCCGGTGGAATGGGATTCCATTGTAGAAAATCATCAAACAAACCGAGCAAGCCGGCCGGTGCATCGAGGCCAGATCCAGATGTCTCTATATCACCGTGCAAGCGCACGATCTTCCCAATGAGCTGGCCGTAACGCCAAAGGCCAAAGTCATTGCCGTCGGCATAAATGAGATTCGGCAGTGACTCCAGCTTCTCCCACTGTTCTCGGTCGTGCCGATCCTTGAAGCGACGCGGATCAGCCCCTTTTCCTGGCGCCTTAACCTCGATGAACCCTACGAGCGCATTTTCTCGAGTGATCGCATAGTCAGGGCGTGTCCTCAAAGTACCCAGCGATGATTCGCCGACCGCCGCAACCGAGTCACGAGGAAGCCCACAGAGCTCAGCAAGATCTGCTAGAAGCCGCTCCAGTGGCGCCCGTAGCTGGTCCTCGGGCTGGCCTCGCGCCGCGGGGTTCGTCAGTTTGGCCTTGGCATCGGCGCCGAAGGCTGCTATCGCTGCTCGAAGGCTTATCGGCAAGATTAGGTGGCCTTTAAGTCATGAGATGCGTCGCACCATAAAAGGCGGTTTGCAACCAGGCCTTGGCTGGCTGGCATTGTCGCTCTCGACATTTCTCCTCGCGGTCTTTGGCGCCTCTCAGAGGCGCGTCCACTTCAGGTGGCTTAGGCTCGACGCTTCGGGGCATGTCCAGATTGCCGCAGTAGTATAGGAGCTTCACGTTCACGGTTTGCACCCTCAGGGCCACTATACTCTATGCCGACTGGCGCAGGTGAAGTAGCAAGCGACCTGCGTAGAAGGGCCGGCACAGCACCCACCAGGTGCCAGCCACTTAGAGAGGACCGGCCTGTTGTTCACCGCGAGTTTCTCACCCCGGAGGAGCACAAGGGGAAAATCAGCTGGCATTATCGAACGCGGCTCGCCCTAAGTCGAGAGCTTCTGGAAGATCGTCTAGTGAATCTAGCTCCATACTTACCTGATACACATTACTGGCCTTGACCTCGCGCGCATAGGCGTGCTCTCGCCCTTCCACGTACTCACGCGGCAGTCTGAAGTCGAGCCTTACGTGGTCCCTCTTCGGCCGTACGTAGAGGAAAGCTCCGACCCCTGACTTCTGCCGCTGCAGCATGACGTAGTTAGGCAGGCCATCCTCGGTGCGCTCACTCTTGCCGATCTTCGGTACTACACCCGGCCAGGATTGCAGTTCTCCGAGCAATGCTTCAGCGAGCATGCGGCCCGGCCCAACAGGCAGGCGAGTGTCGATGACCATTCGAACAAGCTCGGCGTCGGTTTGAGGAGGCTCATCCTCCGGGGTAAGTTCGGACAGGTCCGGGTGAGGATCCGCGAAGACGACACCGGACTCGCTTGTAGACGACCGAGCCCAGGATGGCGACCCAGGTGCAGGCCATATCTCAAGGATCACATCAGCAAGCGCGCCAGTGCGTGCTTCGATGGCCTTCTCAGTCCACTCCTGTGGATCGTCTTTGAGTAATCGCCAGTTCAGGCGCAGAACGCTGTGGTCGCGTAGGGCGCCCTTCTTCGCTACCCAGGGGCCGTTGGATAGGAGTGGATTGAGCTTGCCGGTGACAAGCGTAAGATTGCCCAAGGTGTGTTTAATTCGATCTCTGAAGAGAACGGCGACTTCCGGGTCCGCACTTGGGGATAGAGGCCAGTTTGCCTTCCAATCCTGCGGGAGCAGGTGCTCGATCGTCAGAACGTCATCTGGCTGCCACTGCTCGCTCAATTCAGTTCTCATGCGTTGCTCGATAGCCTCAAGGACGAAACGTAGCCGATTTCTAGGAAGCGCTGTGTATAGCGGCGTCCCGTTCACGCTTTGCCTGACCTGGGCATCGGTCGGCCAGGCCTGACTTTCGCCTTGTTGCCTGCTCAAGACCTGGAGCACCACTTCGTCCGCTTGAGCCGGCCGCTTCTTAGCTTCACCAAGAAGGTCTAGAAAAATACGGTTGTACCCCTTGGTTGTGAAACGACACAACATTCGCCTAACTAGGTAGCTGTCGATGGCGCGTAGAACGCGGTGCCGACGACTAGCCGGGAACTCTTCCTCAGCGAGGCCGAAGATGAAAAGTAGAAGCGGAATTGTGGTAGTCGTCTCCATCAGGTTCTGCCGATAAAAAAACTGCCCTTCGGTGCTTCGCAGCGGGTACTTCTGCATTTCGAGGTAAATACCGGCTGAACGAGCGAGGTCGAAGACGATCTGTGACGCTGGTATTCTTGCCTCACTCACGTAGTTCCGGAAGTCCGGGAAGAGTTGATGTACAGGCGTCTCGTTCTTCTTCACCATTGCGAGCCAATGGCCGAGGAACACGTCCAGTGCCGGCCTCATTAGACGCCCTTGGCGAATCTCGCGACGCCATGAGTCGCGATCAAAGGGCGCCCAGTATCTCAGGTACAATGCGTCGACCGACGCACCCTCTCGATCAGCCATCTGAAACAAGACATTCTTGATAAGGTCTGCAGCCTGAAGCGGCGTACCACGCGCGTTCAAAGTTTCGAAGATCACCTGCGCGTTGTCTTCGAGATCAAGATCAATGGCTACGATCTTCATATGCTGCCTAAGGACCGTGGTCAGAGCGGAGAACCGTGCTTCGCAATCCGCCTTCTCTGATGTATCCCTAACCCACGATTCAAGAACGCTTCGGAAGTACTGCATGGCCGTAACGATCTTTAGCGATGTGGCGGAAGAGAATGAAGAGGGCGGTTCCTTCCGCATGACCGCCCGAAACGCCTCGCGGTCTGCATTTGTTGGCCAAACCTTGAATTCAAAGTCTGGGTCACTAACAAGGTCGGGATCGTTTCTTAGAAACTTGCCGAGAAGGCGAGCCTGTTGATCCATCCCTCGAGATTCAGCGATCTCGCGCGCCGCAGCGATGAAAATCTGAAGCGTGGTAAGGCGCTGCTGCCCATCAATGACGCTTCGCGTTTCGATCGAACCTGTTGGCGTTTGCATCTGTTCGAGCACGATCGCGCCGAGAAAATGCGGCGGAACGGGTACGTGAACGCCGGTTCTCGCCGCCTCTTCAGTGGCATCTTGCAAACGCTCGGTTACGCTCTTGATGTCTTCCCACAGCGGCTCCCATTGCTTAGTCATGTTCCACACGTATGGACGCTGAAACATCGGAACGACATAGCGAACGTCTTTCCCGAAGATCGAGGTCAATGTCAGTGGATCGGCGCGCACAACACCCCCTAAGCCAGCAGACACACGCTGCCTCGAGAACTCATTACGACGCCCCCATCGTATCGCTTCTCTAAGGAGAAAGGACAACTCCTGAGCCTCGGCTCCAACTCCTCAAGACCCCAGCTGAGGCCGATGCCACCCCTTCTCACGCGCTCCCCGTTGCTGTAGAGTCATCTCAAACAAGGAGATAGCCATGAAGACATTCTCGCCGCTCTGCCTGGTCCTTCTCGTCGCGCTGGTCTTCGTCTCCGGTCCAAGTGGGGCGATCCCCATTCAGTGCGAGTCGATCTGCACGTGCAAAATCTCCTGCGATCACGTGTGCCGGCTCGATGGCTACAACATCACCTGCGGGTCCTACGGCATCTGCATCGACGAATGCCCCCCGGCTGCGGCCTCCGGCGTGGGGGATACGAGTGTGCAGTCGACGCCGTCCCTGTTTGCGCCCGAGGTGCCGCCATGGATGACCTCGAGCCCGGTGATCGCCGCCAAGCGCTGCACCGCGTAGCCACTTCGCCAACGCGGCTCAGCGCCTGCTGATCTCGAAGGGTTTGGAACGGATCCTCGCCTCGTGCGCCGGAAGATCCCAATCGCCGGCGTAGAGGGCTTGGAAGAAGCCGTCTACGGTGATGCCATTCACGCAGTCGTCGGGAATTCTCACCGCCTTCTCTCCCATGAGGGCCTCGCCCGGCCCCAGCTCCAGGAACGACCCGCCCAGGCTGCAGGCCACGCCGCCCGGGATCATCCCGCGGGCTCCGTCCTCGGTCAGGCAGGACATGCCCAAGAACACGCCGGGACGCTGGGCTACTACCACGGGTTCCGCTCCGGCGTTGCGCAGCTCGAACGGGACGAGCAGTAGGTCGGGTTCCACCCACTGAGCGCCGGGGCCCAGGGTCAGCTCCAGAGGCGGTGCCGGGGGCGCCTCGGAACGCTGGGCGGTCGCGGCGTGGGTCGCGGCAACGAGACCCAAGAGGAGCGCGAGGACAGAGCGGGCGATTTTCTGCGGCCGAAGGCTCTCCATGCGGGATTGGACCTCTCCGCCCGGCTTGGAGTTCCCGCCGCGGCCGCCTGCTCCGCCCCACCTTCGCCCACGGAGCCCGGCGCCGAATTCAGGAGCACGGTCTCCGCTCCAGGGCGTCCGTCCCCATTTTGGGACGTTTTTCTCCGTCGCCGGGCCTCCGTATCGGTTGCAGGGCCCCCGTCTCCGTTTTCTGGCGGATTTTACCGTTTAAAACCCGCCGTATCCGATACGGGAGGCTTTAAACGGAGATGGGAGGCTTTAAACGGAGATGGCGAGCTTTAAACGGAGACGGGGAGCTTTAAACGGAGATGGCGGGCTTTAAACGGATACGGGGAGCTTTAAACGGAGACGGGAGGTTTTAAACGGATACGGCGAGCTTTAAACGGATACCGGGAGTTTTAAACGGAGACGGGAGCCGTAAAACGGATACGGGGAGCTTTAAACGGAGACGGCGAGTTTTAAACGGAGACGGGAGGTTTTAAACGGATACCGGAGGTTTTAAACGGAGACGGCGGCTATTTTCGAGTCCTCAAAACCCGCGGCGCTGCGAATGCCTTCACGCCCGCCGCAGGTCCGCCAGGAACT
>Ga0209626_1000271_pt1 | contig 11266 bp, 11 predicted proteins | sample JacPinW_OM1H0_M2_FD_187962 | JGI IMG/M metagenome (GOLD analysis project Ga0209626, IMG submission 187962) | Forest soil microbial communities from Algoma, Ontario, Canada - Jack Pine, Ontario site 1_JW_OM1H0_M2 (SPAdes) (version 2) | ecosystem: Environmental > Terrestrial > Soil > Boreal... | reverse complement strand
GTGACCTCCGGATCGATCCTCCTCGATGGTCAGGACGTGACGGCCTGGGCGGCGGACGTCCGGTCCAAGGCCGGCCTCTTCCTGGCCTTCCAATATCCCGAATCCATCGAAGGCGTCTCCGTCACCCAATTCCTGCGCCAGGCCATGGCGGCCCGCACCGAAGAGGATGTCTCCGTGCTCGAAGTTCGGGTGCTCATGACCGAATGGATGGAGCGCCTCGGCATGGACAAATCGTTTGCCAGTCGCCACCTCAACCAGGGGTTCAGCGGCGGCGAGAAGAAGCGCAACGAGATCTTGCAGATGGCGCTGCTCAAGCCCCGCGTGGCCGTGCTCGACGAGACCGACTCCGGGCTCGACATCGACGCCCTCCGCATCGTCGCCGACGGCGTCAACTCGCTGCGCCGGGCAGACCGCGCCTTCCTCGTCATCACCCACTACCAGCGGCTCCTGAACTACATCGTGCCGGACGTCGTCCACGTTCTCGTCGACGGCCGCATCGTGCGCTCCGGCGGCAAGGAGCTCGCCCTCGAGCTCGAGGCCCGGGGCTACGTCTGGCTCGAGGACGAGGCGCGCGCGGGCGCCGCGGCGCCGGTGGGGGCCTGACCGCCATGGCGGCGACGGCTACGAGGGCGGCCCTGGCGGTGACGCCGGAGGTGGAGGAGACGGCGGCCTGGCTCGCCGAGTTCGCGCAGCGCGCGACGCGCCCGCCGACATCGGAGCCGGCGGCGATCGCGGACCTCCGTGAAGAGGCGATCGAGCGCTTCCGCGAGCTGGGCTTCCCCACCACCCGTCAGGAGGCCTGGCGGGCGACCAACGTGGCGGCGATCGCGCGCGGCGAGTTCCGTTCTCCAGCCGCGCCTGCGCGGGGAGAGGAGCGCGAAGACGACCTGCAGGCGGCCCAGCCATGGATCTTCCCCGCCGCGGCGACCTTGACCTTTCTCGATGGCCATCTGATCTCTGCCGAGCAGCCCCTGCAGGCGGGCCTGGTGGCGATGAGCCTCGCCCAAGCTCTTGCCGAGCGGCCTGATGAGGTCGCGGCCCATCTCGGCCGCCACGCGAGCTTCGAGAATCACAGCTTCGTGGCGCTCAACACCGCGCTGTGGCAGGACGGCGCCTACGTCCGCTTGGCGCCCGGCACGGTCGTCCGCGAGCCCATCCATCTCCTCTTCCTGTCGACGGGGAAGCCCGTCGACGGCGCCGCGCCCGTCACCTTCCCGCGCAACCTGCTGGTGATCGGCGAGAGCGCGCAGGCGACGGTCGTCGAGACATATGCCGCGCTCGACGGCCCGGAGACCCCGGAGACCAAGGGCCGCTACTTCACCTGCGCCGTCACCGAGCTCGTCGCCGGCCCCAACTCGGCAGTCGACCACTACAAGGTGCAGCGCGAAAGCCTGGGGGCCTTCCACCTGGCGACCTTCGAGGTCTGGCAGGACCGCAGCTCGACCCTCTCCTCGCACTCGATCGCCCTCGGCGGCGCCCTCGTCCGCAACGACGTCAACGCCACCCTGGACGGCGAGGGGATCGACACCCATCTGAACGGGCTCTACGTCGTCGGCGGCACCCAGTTCGTCGACAACCACATGCGGGTCGAGCACGCCAAGCCCCACTGCGCCAGCCACGAGCTTTACAAGGGGGTCCTCGAAGGCAAGGCCCGCGCCGTCTTCAACGGCCTCATCCACGTCCGCCACGGGGCGCAGAAGACGGACGCCAAGCAGTCCAATCGCAACCTCCTGCTCTCGCCCGAGGCAATCGCCAACTCCAACCCGCAGCTCGAGATCTTCGCCGACGACGTGCGCTGCACCCACGGCTCGACGGTCGGCCAGCTCGACGAGGACGCCATCTTCTACCTGCGCTCGCGCGGCATCGGCGCCGAGGCAGCGAAGAGCCTTCTGACCTACGCCTTCGCCAGCGACATCGTCGAGCGCGTCAAGGTCGAGCCGGTGCGCCGCGACCTCGAGGAGTTCCTCTTCCGCCGGCTGCCCGGGGGCGAGACCGTGCGCCAGGCGGTCTAGGGGGAAGCGTGGCGATCCGCCCGATCCCGGCAAGCACCGTGACTCCGATGGAAGCGGAGGCGCCGGCCCCGCCCTTCGACCTGGCGCGCGTCCGCGCCGACTTCCCCATCCTCGCCCGCGAGGTGCACGGCCGCCCGCTGGTCTACCTCGACAACGCGGCCTCGGCCCAGAAGCCGGCGGCGGTGATCGCGGCGGTGAGCCGCTTCTGCCGCGGCTCCTACGCCAACGTCGGGCGCGGGGTGCACGCGCTGGCGCAGGCGGCGACCGCCGAGTACGAGGCCGCCCGCCGCCGCGTGCAGCGCTTCGTCAACGCGGAGAGCCCGAGCGAGATCGTCTTCGTCCGCGGCGCCACCGAGGCGATCAACCTGGTGGCGGCGACCCACGGCCGGCAGCAGGTGGGCGCCGGCGACGAGGTGCTGTTGACCGAGCTCGAGCACCACTCGAACATCGTCCCCTGGCAGCTCCTCTGCGCCGAGCAGGGGGCGACGCTCCAGGTGGCGCCGATCGACGACCGCGGCGAGGTGATCCTCGAGGAGTTCGCGCGCCGGCTCTCCCCGCGCACCCGCATGGTCGCCGTCGCCCACGTCTCGAACGCCCTGGGGACCATCAACCCGGTGCGCGAGATGATCGCGCTCGCGCGGTCGCGGGCCCCCGGCGCGGCGGTGCTCGTGGACGGCGCCCAGGCGGCGCCGCACCTGGCGGTCGACGTCCGCGCCCTGGGCTGCGACTTCTACACGTTCTCCGGCCACAAGGTGTACGGCCCCAGCGGCGTCGGCGCGCTCTACGGCCGGGCCGAGCTGCTGGCTGCCATGCCGCCCTGGCAGGGCGGCGGCGGCATGATCCGCGCCGTCCGCTTCGCCGGCACCGAGTACGCGCCGCCGCCGCAGCGTTTCGAGGCCGGCACGCCGGCGATCGAGGCGGCGGTCGGCCTGGCGGCGGCCCTCGACTACGTCGAGCGTCTCGGTCTCGAAAACATCGCCGCCTGGGAGGGCGAGCTCCTGGCCTACGCCACCGCGCTCTTGGCTACCATCCCCGGCGTCCGCATCCTCGGCACGGCACGGGAGAAGGCGGCAGTGCTCTCCTTCGCCGTCGCCGGCGTCCACCCGCACGACGTCGGCACCCTCCTGGACGGCGAAGGAATCGCCGTCCGCGCCGGCCATCACTGCGCCCAGCCGGTCATGGAGCGCTTCGGCGTGGCGGCCACCACCCGCGCCTCCTTCGCCTTCTACAACACGGCGGCGGAGGCCGAGGCCCTGGCGGCCGGCGTCGCCCGGGTCGGGGAGCTCTTCCGGTGAAACGACCATGAGCGACCTGCGCGAGCTCTACCAGGAGATCATCCTCGACCATAACCGGCGGCCACGGAACTTCGGCGCGCTCAAGACGGCGAACCGCCGGGCGGAGGGCAACAACCCGCTGTGCGGCGACCAGATCACCCTCTATCTCGACGTCGAGGACGAGGTGATCCGGGACGTCTCTTTTGAAGGCAGCGGCTGCGCGATCTCGACCGCCTCCGCCTCGCTGATGACCGACACGCTCAAGGGCAAGACCGTCGCGGAGGCGCGCGACCTCTTCGCCCGCTTCCACGGCCTCGTCGCCGAGCCGCCCGCGGCGCCGGGAGGCGCCGACCCCGACCTCGGCAAGCTGGCAGTCTTCTCCGGCGTGCGCGAGTACCCGATGCGGGTCAAGTGCGCGACGCTCGCCTGGCACACGATGAAAGCCGCGCTCGAGAGCCGCGACCGCCCGGTCACCACCGACGAGGAAGGGGCCTGAGATGTCCGAAGGCATCGAAGAGCGGGTCGTCGCGGTCTTGAAGACGGTCTTCGACCCCGAGATCCCGGTCAACATCTACGAGCTGGGGCTGGTGTACGGCGTCGAGGTGGCGCCGGACGGCGCGGTCAAGATCGTCATGACCTTGACCTCCCCCGCCTGCCCGGTCGCGGGCTCGCTCCCCGGCGAGGTGAAGACCAAGGTCGAAGGCGTCGCAGGGGTGACGTCGGCCGAGATCGACCTCGTCTGGGACCCCGCCTGGAGCCCCAGCCTGATGAGCGAGGCGGCGAAGCTGCAGCTCGGCATGTTCTAAAAGACTTTCCGCGAATCCATTTTGAATCGGCGCGAATCCAGTTCGTTGCACGGACTGGATTTTCCCTTGTCAGGAGTGCTTCATCTCCTGCAAGAGTGATAAAGTCGGCTGCCGAGAGATCCTGGATCACTTCCAGGTCGCTCCCATCCGCAATGGACGCCGCCACCGCCGAGGACCTTGGCCAGGGTCCCGCCTCGATCGAGGAGCTGCTGCAGGAGCTGCGGCCGAAGATCCGGCGCCTGTTCGCCAGCTACCGCATCCCCCACCACGACGCCGAGGACATCCTGCAGGAGTCGCTGCTCGCCACCTTCCTCAACTGGGGGACGATCCGCAGCAAGGAGGGGTGGCTCCTCGTCACCCTCCGCCACAAGTGCTCGGTCTATTGGCGGGAGAAGCGGGGCAGCAAGGTGCAGGCCGTCGATCCCCCCATCCTCGAGCATCTCGCCGAGCCGCTTCCCGCCCCCCAGGAGCGCGCCGAAATGGTCTGGGACCTCAACCGGCTGGTGGTCGGGATGGAGGCTCGCCACCGGGCGCTCCTGCGCCTGCGCTACGGCCTGGGCCTGAGCACCGGCGAGGTGGCCGAGCGCCTGGGCTACAACGTCTCCAGCGTGCGCAAGCTCTCCTGCCGCTCGGTCGCCCGCCTGCAGAAGAAGGCCGAGGAGAAGCGAGGGACCGCGCCGCCCTAGTGTCGCCACCCCGCCCCCCGGAGGTGGATCGAAACCTGCATACTCAAACGTGCGATGGATCGCCCGACGCACGGCGCGAGCGCCCGGATGACCCGGAGCCGCCGGAGCCTGCGGGCAGACTGACGAACGGAGCGTGAAACCCATGTCCCAGCCCTCGTGGACGGCGAAGAGTGCCCGCCCCAATGTCCGGGCGGTCGAGGATCTGCCGTCCGAGAGCAACGATAGCGCCGAGAGCGGGAGGGCGGTGGGCAGCGGCGGCGAAGGGCGGCAGCAGGTCTACGGCATGGAGGCGATGAGCGCTCTCGCGGGCGGCATCGCCCACGTCTTCAACAACATGCTGACGGCGATCGGCTTCGAGACCGAGCTCGCGCTCGAGCATCTGGCCCAGAACGATCCCGCCCGCGAGCACCTGCGGGAGATCGAGAAAGTGGGCGAGCGGGGCGCCGTCCTCGCCCGCCAGCTCCTCGCCTTCAGCGGCAGCCAGGTGCTGCACCCCCGGCCGCTCCAGCTCAACGTCCTCCTGGCCGAGATGGCCGAGAACCTGCGTCGCCTGCTGGGCACCGGCATCGAGCTGACGACGGATTGCGATCCCGAGCTCGACCCGGTCGAGGTCGACCGCGAGCAGCTCGAGCAGGCGATCCTGAACCTGGCAGTCAACGCCCGCGAGGTGATGCCCCATGGCGGCGTCCTTTCCGTGCGGACGGAGAATTGCGAGCTGGCGGCGGCCGACCTCGCCAACCCCCTGCGAGCGGCGCCGGGCCGCTACGCGCGGCTGGCGCTGACCGACACCGGCACCGGGATGCGCGACGAGGTGCGGCGGCGGGTCTTCGAGCCCTTCTTCACCACCAAGACGGGGAACGAGCCGGCCGGCCTCGGCCTGTCGAGCGTCTACGGCATCGTCACCCAGAGCGGCGGCCAGATCGAGGTCCTTAGCGAGCCCGGCAAGGGCTCGACCTTCATCCTCTTCCTGCCCAGTCACGCGCCGGCGGCGGGCGAGGTGGCGGAGCACGGCGCCGCGGCCGGCAACTGGGAGACCATCCTCCTGGTGGAAGACGAAGTGAACGTCCGCAGCCCCCAGGCCGAGATCCTCGCTGGCCGCGGCTACAACGTGCTGGAGGCGGCCGACGCCGCCGAGGCGCTGGCGCTCTGCCACCGCCACAAGGGGCCCATCCACCTCATGGTGACCGACATCCTGCTGGGCGCCATGAGCGGCGTCGAGCTGGCGGACAAGGTGGCCTTTGAGCGGCCCGAGATGAAAGTGCTCTTCGCCTCCGGCTACCCGGCGGGCCTGGCCGAGTTGTCGGGCCCCGGAGCCGACCGGCCGCTGCTCAAGAAGCCCTTCACCGGCCGGGCGCTGGCCGCCAAGATCCGCGAAGTGCTCGAGGACGGGGCCTAGCGGCTGCGGGGCGCCCGCTTCCGGCTTCTGCGATAAGGTGCGAAGATCGTCCGCGGCCGCCCCATGATCCGCCGCCACCGCCATCTCTCCCCCGCGCTCCTGGCCCTTGCCATGGGCCTCGCCCTCGCCATCTTTCCGATGACCGGCGTCCGCGCCGCCGAGCCGGTGCAGGAGGACTTCCACTATCACTGGGAGCTGCGCAACCTCCTCGGCACGATCGCGGGGCTCTTCTTTCCCAACCACGGGCAGGGGGAGCTCACCTTCAAGACCTCACCCGGCGGCCATCTCACCAGCGAGCTGCTCATCACCTCGAGCGCCAGCGCCGAGGGGGAATTCTGGCGTTACGGCGCCGAGATCGATGCCGAGCACCTGCAGCCCATCCGTGCCTGGAGCTCCTACAAGTGGCGCGGAAAAACCAACTCGAAGAACGAGCCGGTGGAGCAGCAGGGGGTGATGGACATCGTCTCGGCGATCTACTCGCTGCGCCGCGATCCGCCGGACAGGAGGCGCCAGCTGCAGATCTGGTCGGACGGCCACGTCTATCCGGTGGTCGTCCTGCCGCTCGGCGCCGAACGGCGGGAGGTGGGCGGCAAGCCCGTCGACACCCACCACTTCTCGATCCGCGGCGTCGAGGCGCCGAACGGCAGGACCTGGAAAGGCAAGCTCGACCTCTGGCTCGCCGGCGACGCCGCCGCGACGCCGGTCGTCATCCAGATCTCGCGGTCGCTGGCGGACGTCCGGCTGGAGCTCGACGCCCCGCCGAAGACCGCCGCGGAACGCGCGGAGCCAGGCCGGGGCGCCGTCAGCGGCCCCGGTCACCCGTAACCCAAGTCGTTTCCCCAGGAGGAGAGAAATCCATGCGCACCCTGACAACCCGTCGCTGGCTGGCCGTCGCCCTACCCCTCGCGATCGTCGCCGTCCTCGCCGTCCTCGCCGTCCTCGCCACCGTCGCCGCCGCGGCGGCGATGGACAGCGCCGAGGCCACCCTCCACTCGCAGGACGCCAAGGTCAGCGGCAGCGTCCACTTCACGCAGGAGGCGGCCGGCGTGCACGTCGTCGCCGACGTCAGCGGCGTGAAGCCCGGCCAGCACGGCTTCCACATCCACGAGAAGGGGGATTGCACGGCCCCCGACTACAAGTCGGCCGGCGGGCACTTCAACCCGGCGGCGGCGCCGCACGCCTGCGACCCCACGAGCCCGCGCCACGCCGGCGACTTCGGCAACATCACGGTCGGCGCCGACGGCAAGGGCCATCTCGACATGACGACCACCTCCCTGTCGTTCGCGGGACCCAACTCGGTGGTCGGCAAGGCCGTCATCCTCCACGAGGGCGAGGACGACTGCAAGACGCAGCCGACGGGCAACGCGGGCGGCCGGCTGGCCTGCGGCGTCGTCGAGCAGCAGCCCATGATGCATCACCACTGATCCCGCCTTGTCGATCCCGCGAGGCAGCGCTCCCCGCCGCGGGAGCGCCGCCCGCGCGGCACGCATTTGCGAAAATTAGTCGGCCTACCGTCATCCGCTCCCGCCTCGGCTCCGTAGAGGAGGAAGAGTCCATGATCCGAACCCACAAGGAGGAGAGATGAGAACGATGCGTAGAGTGCCCGTGATCCTGCTCGCCCTGGCGGCCGCCCTCCTGGCGGTGGCCGCGGCGGAAGCCTCGAGCCACCGCGAGGCCCCCGGGATCACCAAGATGCCCAAGGTGGACGGCAGCGACTTCTACATGTTCAACAGCTACGAGGCGGGGCGCCAGGGCTTCGTCACCCTGATCGCCAACTACCTGCCGCTCCAGGACGCCTACGGCGGGCCCAACTTCTTCGCCCTCGACCCCGAGGCGGTCTACCGCATCCACATCGACAACGACGGCGACGGCGTCGAGGACATTACCTTCCAGTTCAAGTTCGGCGAGAACTTCCGCGACATCCAGCTCCCGGTGGGCGGCAAGAACGTCTCCGTCCCGCTGATCAACGTCGGGCAGATCGCCAACAACGGCTCCCCCGGGCTCAACCGCGCGGAGAGCTACACCGTGACGGTGATCACCGGCCCGGTCGACGGCGCCGGCCAGGGCGCCGGCCAGAATTTGCGCAATGCCGTCAGCGGCGGCGCCCGCTTCGGCAAGCCGGTCGACAACATCGGCGAGAAGTCGATCCCCGACTACCCGAACTACGCCAAGCAGTTCATCTACGAGGTCAACATCCCCGGCTGCGGCACCTCGACGGGCCGGGTCTTCGTCGGCCAGCGCCACGACGGCTTCGCCGTCAACCTGGGCGAGATCTTCGACCTCGTCAACATCAGCAACCCCTTAGGCCCCCGCGACGCCGAGCCCAACACGCTCGCCGACAAGAACGTGACGACGATCGCTCTCGAGGTGCCGGCGAGCTGCCTCACCAAGGGCAGCAACCCGACCATCGGCGCCTGGACGACGGCAGCCCTGCCGCGCACCTCGGTGCTCGTGGACGCTCCCGAGTTCGCCTCGACGGCCACCGTCTCCGGCGGCTTCGTGCAGGTCTCGCGCCTGGGCGCTCCGCTGGTCAACGAGGTGGTCATCGGCTTGAAGGACAAGAACAAGTTCAACAACAGCACCCCCAACCACGACGGCCAGTTCGCCGACTACGTGACCAACCCGACCCTCCCGGCCATCCTCGAGATCCTCTTCGGCGGCGCCGGCGTGCGGGCGCCCACCAACTTCCCGCGCACCGACCTGGTCGCCGCCTTCCTCACCGGCGTCACCGGCCTGAACCAGCTCGGCGGCCCTGCCGAGGAGCTGCGGCTCAACACCTCGATCGCGGCGACGGCCCCCGGCAGCCAGAACAACCTGGGAGTCCTGGGCGGCGACAACGCAGGCTTCCCCAACGGCCGGCGGCCCGGCGACGACGTCGTCGACATCGAGCTGCGGGTGGCGATGGGCGTCCTCTGCCACGCCTTCCCCGGCGTCTACTGCACGCCGGCTCAGGCGCCTTCGGGCAACCTGCCGTTCACCGACGGCACCCTCCAGGACGTCAGCCAGTTCGACAACTCCTTCCCCTACCTGAAGCCGCCCATCCCGGGCTCGCCCAACGGACCCAACGGCCTCCATCTCTAGGAGCCGCGGGATCGTCCACGTTTTTCCGGGGCGAGCGGCCGTCACCGCCGCTCGCCCCTTTTCGTTGCAAGGAAAGGACAATCGTGAAGCCACCGGCCCTGGTCTGGACGATGTTGGCCTGGGCGGCCTTCGCCGCCGCGCCGCTCCTCGCCCACGACTTCTGGATCGTGCCGTCGACCTTCCGGCCCGGCGTCGGCGGGCCGATCGCCGTGCGCCTGAAGGTCGGCGAGCAGCTTCGCGGCGACCCGCTCCCCCGCGATCCGGCGCAGATCGAGACGTTCGTTCTCCGCGGTCCCGCCGGCGAGACGGCGATCGCCGGGCCGCCGGCCGCCGAGCCGGCGGGCTTCGCCGTCGTCTCGGGTCCCGGCCTCTACACCATCGCCTATCGCAGCCACCGCAACCGGCTCGACCTGCCGCCCGAGAAGTTCGAGGAGGCGCTGAAGAAAGAGGGCCTGGAGCGCATCGTCGAGCTGCGCCGGAGCCGCGGGGAGAGCGCCAAGCCGTCGACCGAGGTCTTCTCGCGCTGCGCCAAGTCGCTCCTCAAGGTGGGCGACCCCGCCCCGGCGGCGCCGGCGGCGCCGATTGCGATGACCGGCTACGACCGGCCCTTCGGTCTCACCCTCGAGCTGATCCCGGAGAAGGACCCCTACCAGCTGGCCGCCGGCGCCGAGCTGCCGGTCCGCGTGCTCTACCAGGGCAAGCCGCTGGCCGGCATCCTCGTGGTGGCGCTCTCGGCGCACCAGGCCGACGGCCGCGTCGCCGCCCGCTCCGGGCGCGACGGCCGCGTCCGGCTGCGGCTCGCGGAAGGGGGCTTCTGGCTGATCAAAGCCGTGCACATGGTCCCGGCGCCGCCGGAAACCGGGGTAGACTGGGAGAGTCTGTGGGCCTCGCTGACGTTCGACCTCGCGGCCCGGTAGCGCCGGGATGGCCGGCCGCCGGGCGGCCGGTCTGGAAGCGGGCGGCGCCCTACCTCTTGCCTATGGATCCCAGCACGCTCGAGGACATCCACCTCATGGGGAGGATCGCGGCCGGCGACCGGGACGCCTTCGCCCGGCTGTTCGACCGCCACTCGCCGATCGCGCTCGGGCTCCTCGTCCGCATCCTCGGACGGCACAGCGAGGCGGAGGAGGTCCTGCAGGAGGTCTTCCTCCAGGTCTGGCGCCAGGCGAGCCGCTACGAGCCCGGCCGCGGCAGCCCGCGCGGCTGGATCCTCGTCCTCGCCCGCTCCCGCGCCCTCGACCTCGTGCGCTCGCGCGAGGCGCGCCAGCGGCGGGAGGCCGAGATCTCGGCCGACGGCACGCAGGCGGCGCGGGAGGTCCGGCCCCTGGGGACCGAGGGGTTGGAGGCCAGCGAGCGGCAGGAGCAGGTCAGCTCGGCCCTTGGCCTGCTGCCGCCCGAGCAGCGCCGCTGCATCGAGCTCGCCTTCTTCGAAGGGCTGACGCAGACGCAGATCGCCCGCCGCCTGGACGCTCCCCTGGGCACCGTCAAATCGCGCATCCACCTGGGGATGAGCAAGCTGCGGCAGGTACTGGGATCATGACGGCCGAGCACACGCCCGAGCTGGCGACGAGCCTTTCCGTCTACGCCCTGGGGGCGCTCGACGGCGAGGACCTGCGCGCGCTCGAGGAGCACCTGGCCGCCGGCTGCGGCGACTGCCGGACCGCCCTCGCGGCCGGCGAGGGGAGCCTGGAGCTTTTGGCGACAAGCGTGGCGCCGGTCGCCCCCTCCCCGCAGGCGCGCGCCCGCGTCCTGGCCGCCCTGGGCGGCACCGACCCGATCGGCATCCGCGCGGTCACCTCGGCGCCGATCCCGATCGGCGCGCCCGTCGCGATCGGCGCGCGCCGCGCCAGCCGCCGGGGCTGGGGGTGGCTCGCCGCCGCCGCGGCCCTCGTCCTCCTCGTCTGGTCCGGCTACGGGCAGTGGGTCTCCAAGGGCGAGATCGCGCGCCTGGCGGCCGACCGCGACCGCCTGGAGCGGCAGGTCTCGGGATTGGGCAGCCAGCTGGCGGCGG
>Ga0209626_1000269_pt1 | contig 11275 bp, 10 predicted proteins | sample JacPinW_OM1H0_M2_FD_187962 | JGI IMG/M metagenome (GOLD analysis project Ga0209626, IMG submission 187962) | Forest soil microbial communities from Algoma, Ontario, Canada - Jack Pine, Ontario site 1_JW_OM1H0_M2 (SPAdes) (version 2) | ecosystem: Environmental > Terrestrial > Soil > Boreal... | reverse complement strand
GCGGCTCGCCGGCCGGCGCTACGGCCTCCTCGCCCATGCCGCCGCCGTCGCCTCGGCAGACTCTGGCCCGCGCCCCATCCACCGCGCGCTGGCGGCGAGCGCGGGCGGCCCGCCGGCCGTGCTCTTCGGCCCCGAGCACGGCTTCCACGGCGTCGAAGAGGACATGGTCGCCGCCGCCGGCGGCCGCGATCCCTGGACCGGCGTCCCGGTCCTCTCGCTCTACGGCGATTCCCCGGAGTCGCTCCGCCCGCGGCCGGAGGCCTTCGCCGGCCTCGACCTCCTCCTCGTCGACCTCCAGGACGTGGGCTCGCGCTACTACACCTACGCGGCGACAGCGGTGTGGGCCGCCGAGGCGGCGCTCGCCGCCGGCTGCGAGGTCTGGGTGCTCGACCGCCCCAACCCCCTGGGGGGGGAGCGGATCGAGGGCGACCGCCCGCGGCCCGGTTACGAGTCGTTCGTCGGCGCCTTCGAGACGCCGGTCCGGCACGGGCTGACGATGGGAGAGCTGGTGCTCCTGGAAGCGCGCCGGCGCGGGTGGCAGGGGGCGCTCCAGGTGTGGGAGCTCGAAGGCTGGCGGCGCTCCATGACGTGGGAGGAGACCGGCCTGCCGTGGATCGCCCCGTCGCCGAACATGCCGACGCCGGCGACCGCCCTCGCCTACCCCGGCGGCTGTCTCGTCGAAGCGACCGAGCTCTCCGAGGGGCGCGGCACCACCCGGCCCTTCCTCCTGGCCGGCGCGCCGGAGGTGGACCCGCCGGCTCTCGCCGACCGGCTGAACGCCCGCGGCCTCTCGGGCGTCGCCTTCCTCCCCAGCTATTTCCGGCCGCAGTTCCAAAAGCACGCGGGCAAGGTCTGCGGCGGGGTCGAGCTGGTGGTGACGGACCGCGAGAGCTTCCGCCCCTACCGCACCGGCGTCGAGCTCCTCGCCGCCGCCCGCGCCGTCGCCCCCGAGCAGTTCGCCTGGCGGCAGGCGCCCTACGAGTTCGTCGCCGACCGGCCGGCCATCGACCTCCTCACCCGCGGCCCGGAGTGCCGGCGGGCGATCGTGGCGGGGAGCGACGCCGACCTCGAGGAGTGGATCGCCTCCTGGGAAGGGGATGAGCAGGCGTTCCGCGCCGAGCGCGAGGAGATCCTCCTCTACCGATGAGAGAGCCCCACGTCCTGCGCGTCGAGGAGGGACCGGAGCGCTTCGCGGCGCTCTTCCGCGCGGCGTCGGAGGCCGGCCTACGGGTCGGCTGGCTGGAGCTGGCGGCGGCCTCGCCGCTGCCGGAAGGTCTCGCGACCGCCGCCGCTCTGGGCGTGCTGCGGGCGGTCGCCGCCAGCGGCGGCAGGAGCGTCGCCGTCAAGCCGCTGCGCGGCGAGCCGGTGCTCCGCGACCTCCTCCGCGAGCACTTCCGCGGCTGCGCCCTGGTGTTGGTGCAGGGGAAGATCGACCGGCCGAGGCTGGAAGCGGACGGCGACGCCTGGATCGTGCGGAGCGTCAGCCCCGTCGATGCGGTCGAGGGGATCGAGCGCTTCGAGATCGCGGCGCTGGTCGCCGCCCTGCGCAAGCCGCGGCCCTGGAACGCCGGCGCCGCGGCTCCGCCGTAGAGACTCTTTTCGACCCCTCCGCGGCACCCTCCTGGTAGGCAGGTTGGTTGGCGATCGGTTGGCGGGTAGGAAGAAACCCGCTAAGATTGCCGCAATGCGGCGAAGCCCGTCCTCCAAAACCTCCCTGACTGAGAGCCTGTGAAGAATTGCCGAGATCGAGCCATTACCCCCGGACCGAAAGGCACGTCATCCCGGTTGTCATCCCGAGCGAGAGCGAGGGACCTGGGGGGAGGGTGGCGCGAAGGCCGTTGCTACCAGAGGTTTTGGAGGCCTCCCCGCCGCCCAGGTCCCTCGCTCCCGCTCGGGATAACAGGCCCTAAGTTCTCGCGCGGCAACGGAGTCGCGAGAAAAACTCACATGCTCTGAGATGAATGAGATGACTGAGACGACCGAGACGATCCGCTTCTTCCTGCCCGGCCCCAGCTACGTGCTGGAGGAGATCCGCCAAGCGATGACCCGGCCCATGGCGGGCCACCGCTCGGCCTCCTTCAAGGCCCTCTATCTGACCTTCGCCGAGCGGCTGCCCAAGGTGCTCCGCACCGAGGGCGACGTGATGATCGCCACCGGCAGCTCGACCCTGATCATGGAGAGCGCCGTCCTCTCGACGGTGTCGCAGGACGTCCTCAACCTCACCTGCGGCGCCTTCTCCGAGCGCTGGCACGACATCAGCCGCGCCCTGGGCAAGAGCGCCGACCGGGTCGCCGGCCCCTGGGGCCAGCCGGTCGATCCCGACCTCGTGCGCTCGGCGCTGCGCCGCAAGCGCTACGAGGCGGTGACGTTGGTGCACAACGAGACCTCGACCGGGGTGATGAACCCGCTGGCCGACGTCGCCCGCGCCATCCGCGAGGAGAGCGACGCCCTCATCCTCGTCGACAGCGTCTCCTCGCTGGGCGGGGCGCCGGTCGAGACCGACGCCTGGGGGCTGGACGTGGTCCTCGCCGGCACCCAGAAGGCGATCGCTCTCCCTCCCGGGCTCACCCTCTTCACCCTCTCCGAGCGCGCCGCCCAGCAGGCGGCCCGCGTGCCGCACCGTGGCTTCTACACCGACCTCCTCCGCTACCGCGACAAGCACCGCGAGGGAGGCTTCATCACCACCCCGGCGATCCCCCTCCTCTACGCCCTCGACCCGCAGCTCGACCGCATCCTCGCGGAGGGGATGGAGGCGCGCTGGGCGCGGCACGCCCGGCTCCTCCGGCGCACGGAGGAGTGGGCGGCGGAGAGCGGCTGCGCTTACGCCTCGTCGCCCGCGGCGCGCTCGTTGACCGTGAGCTGTCTGAAGCCGCCCGAGGGGGTATCGGCGCCGGCGATCGTCAAGGGCCTCGCCGACCGCGGCTTCACCGTCGGCGGCGGCTACGGCGACTGGAAGCCCTCCACCTTCCGCATCGGCCACATGGGCGAGGTGCGCGAGAGCGACCTCGAAGGTCTCCTGGCGGCCCTCGACCAGGTGCTGGCCGGGGCCGCGGTGGCGGCTCGCTGAGGCGTCCATGCAGCGCATCCTGATCGCCGACTCGCTCGATCCCTCCGGCCTCGAGCTCCTGCGCGCCTCCGGCGCGGAGGTCCACCTGCTGACGGCGGAGGAGCGGCCGCGCCTCCCCGAGCTCCTCGGCGACTACGACGCCCTCGTCGTCCGCAGCATGACCAAGGTCACCGCCCAGCTCCTCGCCGCCGGCAAGCGGTTGAAGGTGGTGGGGCGGGCGGGCATCGGCGTCGACAACGTCGACGTCGCCGCCGCCACCGAGGCGGGCATCCTGGTCGTCAACGCCCCCACCGCCAACCTGCTGTCGGCGACCGAGCACACCTTCGCGCTCCTCCTCTCGCTGGCCCGCAACGTGCCGGCGGCGGACGCCTCGATGAAGGCCGGCGTCTGGGACCGCAAGAGCTTCGTGGGGGTCGAGCTGCAGGGCAAGATCCTGGGGATCATCGGCTTCGGGCGCATCGGCCAGCGGGTGGCGGTGCGCGCCCGCGCCTTCGACATGCAGGTGCTGGCCTACGATCCCTTCCTCGACGCCCAGGCGGCGCGGCGCCTGGAAGTCGAGCTCCTGCCGCTCGAGGAGCTCCTGCCGCGCGCCGACGTCGTCACCCTGCACACCCCGCTGACCGAGCAGACCCGCGGCCTCCTGGACGCCCGCCGGATCGGCCTCATGCGGGAAGGCGCCCTCCTCGTCAACTGCGGGCGCGGCGGCGTCGTCGACGAGGCGGCGCTCCTGGCCGCCCTCGAGGGCGGCCGCCTCGCCGGCGCCGGGCTCGACGTCTGGTCCGAGGAGCCGCCCAAGGACCTCGCCCTCGTCCGCCATCCCAAGGTGGTCGCCACCCCCCACATCGGCGCCCAGACCCGCGAGGCGCAGGAGCGCATCTCGACCGAGACCGCGGAGATGGTGCTGGCGGCGCTCGCCGGATCGCTCACCGTCACCGCCGTCAATCTCCCCTTCCGCTCGACGGGGCCGCGCGTCGAGCCCTACCTGGCTCTGGGCGAGCGGCTCGGGCGGATGGCAGGCCAGCTCCTGGGCAGCGCCCCGCAGCAGCTCGAGGTCGGGCTCTGGGGGATCGACGAGCCGCTGCGGGTGCCGATCACCATCGCCGTCCTCAAGGGCATCTTGGCGAACTTCCTGGGAGAGGGAGTCAACTACGTCAACGCCGAGCGGATCGCCGAGAACCGCGGCATCGAGATCGTGCGCTCGACCCACAGCGGTCCCGCCGACTACCCGCAGCTCGTGGGGGTGACGCTCTTGGGCGGCGGGCGGCGGGTGGAGCTCGACGGCGCTCTCTTCGGCGAGCGCGACCCGCGGGTCGTCCGCTTCGGCGGCTTCCGCCTGGAGTTCCAGCCGCAGGGCAAGCTCCTGGTGCTGGAGAACCGCGACCTCCCCGGGGTGGTGGGGAAGCTGGGGACCCTCTTGGGCGAGGCGGGAGTCAACATCGCCGACATCCATCTCGCGCGGCTCGCGCGGCGCGACGGGCCGAGCCGCGAGAGGGTGGCGCTCGCCGTCCTGCGCCTCGACGAGGAGCCCGACGATGCCCTCGTGGCCCGCCTCCTCGCCCTCCCCGAGGTCCACAGCGCCCGGCGCGTCGACCTCGGCCGCCCGTGAAGAGCTTCCTCCTGAAGCTCGTCTTGGTCTGCGCGCTGGGCTTCGCCCTCCGCGTGTCGGCCATCGTCCTCGTCCCCACCCAGCCGGTCTCCGACTTCTGGTCCTATCACCGCCGGGCGGAGAACCTCCTGGACGTGGGCGTCTATGGAGTGCGGCCGGGCCGGCCGGACGCCACCTGGCCGCCCGGCTACCCGCTGGCCCTGGCCGCCGCCCTCCGCCGCTCCGGCCGCAGCCTCTTCGCCGCCAAGCTCCTCAACGTCTCCTGCGGCGTCCTCGCGGTCTTCCTGGCCGGCCTCCTGGGACGGCGGCTGGGGGGAGAACGGGCGGGGTTGTGGACTGCGGGGATTGCGGCCGTCTATCCGCGCCTCGTCCTCCTGCCCTGTCTGCTGGCCTCGGAGAATCTCTTCCTGCCGCTCCTCTTCCTCTTCTTCCTCCTCCTGGCGCTGTCCTGGAGCCGGCCACGCACGATCGGCGGGGTGGGCATCGCGATCGCCGGCGGGCTCGTCCTGGGCGCGCTGGCGCTCACCCGCTCCGCCGGCTACTTCCTCTTCTTCGTCTGGCCGCTCGCGGGCCTCCTGGCGCGCAAGAGCTGGACGAAAGTGGCAGCCGAGACCCTCGTCGTCCTCCTCGCCCAGCACGCCGCCATGCTCCCCTGGGCGCTCCGCAACCATGCGGTCTTCGGCACCTTCTCCTTCCTCACCAGCTCCTCGGGAGCCACGCTCTACATGGGCAACAATCCTAGGGCGACCGGCGAGTGGTACAGCGTCAAGGCCGACCTGCAGCAGCTCCCCGGGCTCGCCGGCAGAAATTGGTTCGAGCGCGACCGGGTCTTCCGGCAGGAGGCCGTGCGCTGGATGCGCGAGAACCCCGGCCAGGCGGCCCGCCTCTTCGCCAAGAAGCTGGGCCTCATGTTCCACGAGGAGGGGATCGTCGACATGACGGTCAACGCCTCCCAGGCCGTACCCGCCCAGGCCCTGCCGCCGGGAGCGCCCCCCGGCCAGGTCGTCCAGGCCCTCCCTGACGACCACCTCCTGAAGCGGAACCCAACGGCCCTCGCCGTCCTCCGAGGCACCGTCGCCGTGGGCTACTGGCTCCTCGTCGTCCTGGAGATCGGGGGAGCGCTGCTGCTGCTCGCGCGGGCGATTCGCACGGGAGAGCCCGTCCAACGGGCCGCGGCGGGAGCCTTCCTGGGCGCCGCCCTCTACATCGCCGCCATCGGTGCCCTCTTCCACGGCGACCCCAGGTATCGCTGGCCCGCCAACGACGTCCTGATCCCGGTGGCCGGGCTGGCGCTTGTGAAGGTCGTCAGCCGGGAAGGCGGGCCGAGCGGGGGCTGAGTTTCCTGTTACAATCCCATCGTCGTCGAACCTTCGTTCATGCCAGGCCGGGAGGAACGTCCATGCCGAAGTCGTCCTACGCTCAGGAAGTCGGCACCTGGGACGCGCTCGCCGCCGCCCTCGCGAAGCGCGGCGAGGAGATGCCGCACCTGGCTGAGCAGTGCGCCCGGCTGGCGGAGGTCGTGGCGGAGATCAAGGCCCTCGACGTTAGGCTCTCAAGGGAGACGGGCCGCATGCGCCGGACGGCACGCGAGCTGCGAGAGGCGCGAGGCGTGGGCCGCGAGCTCGAGAGCCGGCTGCGCGCCGGCCTGAAGCAGCACTTCGGCGCCCACGGCGACGGCCTCATCGCCTTCGGCAGCCGTCCCCTGCGCCGTCCCCGGCGCGCGGAGGTGGCGTCCATCGAGCGGCCGCCCGGCGAGCCGGAAGGGGGCGGCAGCCCGAACTAGGGCCGCGCCGGCCCGCAAAGGGCCGCACGAGCCCGAAAAGGGCCACCCTGGCCCGGAAAGGGCCACGGTGGCCCCAGAAGGGCCAGGCCAGCCCGAAAAGGGCTGCGGCAGCCCGCAAAGGGCCATGCCGGCCCCGAAAGGGCTGGGGCAGCCCCAAAAGGGCCAGCGCAGCCCCCAAAGGGCCACGGCAGCCCCGAAAGGGCAGGACGTGCCCCGGCAGATTTCCCCAATTTTTGGCTACGCGGAAGAAAATTGCGCTGCCGTAGGCCGCGGAACGCCAACGGCGGCTGTGCAGCGCCAACGGCGGTCCTGAAACGCTCCCGGTGCAAAATTCGGCGTTCTGGCGGCTGCGGAACGCAATTGAAGCCACCGTTTGCACAATGGTGTTCCTGGCAGGCGAAAATTGGCTACTGCGGCAGATCCTGGAGAATTTCCGCTCGACGGCCAGGAATCCCGCTCCGCGAACGGCCGGGCGAGGAATCCGCAAGCCGGGCGGCACGAATTCCGCACAAACGAAACGAAGAGGCGTAGCGCCCGGGCCTGTGCCGGGCGTGCGCTCTATCGTCGAATTATTAGGCGAGGCGAGGCGCCTGCGCAGGGCGTTGTGGAGTAAGTTGGGCGGGTTAGTCGTCCTTAAATCCCAACTCCTTCCTGCCCTCGGAATCCGCAGTGATCATGTATAGGACAAAGTGGGTTGGGAGTTTTATCCGGAACGGGACCTCTGAGGGTATTTGCGAGATGAAGGAACCTAAACTCCCGCAGCCAGCCTCCCTTGAAGAGTTGGCCAGGTTCTGGGACTCTCACGAGTAACTGAGTTTGAGGGACACCTCGAGGAAGTCACCGAACCGGTCTTTGACGGGGCTATGTGTCGGTGGTGACACGCTGCGCCACTTGGCGCGGAAAGGGCTGAATATACATGGACGACCTCAAGATTTTCTGTGTCGACGTCGGTTCTATAGCAGGGGGTAAGTTCGCATGGTCCGACGGACTCCCAGAGAATTCTGACTCCTCTTCGCCGTGTAGGCTGGTTGATTCCGTTGTCGGAATTCTGAACAGCGGAAGGAAAGTCGCTCTCGGCTTCGAATGCCCCCTCTTCATCCCGGTGCGAGATGATGTAAAGGCCATATGTCGCGCCAGGAGAGGCGAGGGGAATAGGCCGTGGAGTGCTGGAACAGGGTCTGCCGTCCTCGCTACCGGAGTGGCTCAGACGACGTGGATCTTGGCGCGCGGCGGCGGCCTGAAAGCATGATCGCGCCTGAGGAGGTTCTGTCACTGATCGGCGCTGCTCTCATACGAACAGAGTGGACACGAGACATTGCTATACTCTCGGAGCCGTGTCTTGTGATTAAACCTACCTGAAGGTAGGCACGCCCGGGCCAGTACCGACGGCTCCGTCAAGCAGAGAACTCTCGCTCGCTTTCGGCATCGTCGAGGTCCGCGACCGGCCCACCCGAACGCCCAGCGAGCAGGAGTAAGTCAACGCGATTCATCCCACAGATCTCCGCTGCCCGCCCCGACGACAGACGGCCAAGCTCGAACAGCTTGAGGGCGAGGAAGAGCTTGGCCTCGCGCACGAACTCCTCCTGCGATTGCCCCGTTGCTTAGGAGCACGTTTTCCGGTAGTTCGATGTGAATCGTGCTCATTAGACAGCCTATTCTACTGTACTCGGTGCTTCCAGGGCCTCAGTTAGCTCTCGAACCGTGACCAGGAGCGCGGGTACGTGACAGCGTCCTCCGAGGAGCCTGGATAGCCGCCGTAAGGTGACTCCTGGGTATACACTGCGAGCCTGACGAAGACTTCCTAGGTGAGGGCTTACGTGGATGCCAGAACCACCTACCGTACCAGTCTCGCAGCCGGCCCAGGACCCCACGATCGCCGCAGATCGCCCGGAGAGGCCAGCCTGGTGGCGGTATCAGGGTCGCGTCGGAGGGTACGGACGGGGGCCGACCTGGTGGCGGTACAGGTACACTTGGATCTTCGGAGGAGCCGGACTGCTGTTCCTGTTGACCGGGCCCGACGTCGGATGGACTGGCGCCCGGTGGAAGGTGTTGGGGCTGTTTTTTGAATTGTATGCCGCGTTCCTCTTCATCCTCGCCTGGCGCCGGGATCGGAAAAAAGCCGGGAACTTGACCTCAAGCCCTGAGCCGTACGCCAACCTCCAGGCCGCGATGGAACAGCTCCACGAGACCGAGGACAAGGCCACCACATCCCGCTGATGGCCTGAGCAGATGCAAGAACCTTCTGCAGTTCCTCTCGCGCAGTCGCCTAACGACGGCACGCTTGCCGCAGACCGCTCGGAGAGACCGGCTTGGTGGCGGTTGGGGCGGACCTTGTGGCAGTACAGGGACACCTGGTACTTCGGAGGGGGCGGACTGCTGTTCCTGTTCACCGAGCCTGACGCCAGGGGGAAGGGGTTGGGGGTGCTCTTTGAAGTGATGGCCGCCTTCGCCTTCCTCCTCGCCCGGCGCGAGGGTCGGAAGAAAGGCTGGACGTTGACGTTGACCCAAAAGCCGGAGCCGTACGCCAACCTCCAGGCCGCGATGGAACGGCTCAACGAGACCGAGGACAAGGCTGCCCCTTCCCCGCAGCTCAAGTAAATGCCAGAACCACCTGCCGTTCTTCCCTCTCCGCCGGCTAAAGAACGGTGGCCAGCCTGGCTTCGGTACAGGGGTGTTTGGTACTACGGCCTGGGCGGAGTCGTGATCCTGTGGACAGAGCCTGCCCTCCGGTGGAAGGTGTTGGCAGCGGTTTTCGAATTGATGGCCGTGTTGAGCTTCGTCATCAACAGACGCCGGGATCGGAAGGCCGCCGGAAAGTTGCCCCAAGACCCTGAGCCGTACGCCAACCTCCAGGCCGCAATGGCGCGCCTCCGCGAGCCCGAGGACAAGGCCGCCCCACTAGCGGATTCAAACTCCAAATAGCTGCTCGTCCTCACCGCGCGGCGACTCCAGAGGCCGGCCACGCCGGACGTTCTGGAGGCCTGCTACCATGGCGCCGGCTTGGCCGGGGCCCGGCCGATGGACCACCTAACAGGAAAGGGACTCTAGCGAATGGCGAGCGTAGGCCTCATCTTCGGCGGGCGGAGCGTGGAGCACCAGGTGTCGATCAACTCGGCGCGGACGGTGGCGCGGGGTCTGCGCGAGGCGGGGCACCGCGTGATCCCGCTGGGGGTCGCCCAGGACGGCTGCTGGATCGACGCCTCGGCTTCGGAGGCGGTGCTCGCCGGCGACGCCAAGAGCATCGCGGCCTTGGGGACGCCGGTGGCGCCGACCCTTGCGCGGCTGGCGGGAGCCGGCGCCGAGGTGCTCTTCCCGCTCATCCACGGCACCTGGGGGGAGGACGGCACCCTCCAGGGGCTCTGCGAGATGCTCGCCCTGCCCTACGTGGGAGCCGGCGTCGCGGCGAGCGCCATCGCCATGGACAAGCTGCTCTGCAAGCGGCTGCTGGCGGCGGCCGGGGTGCCTGTCGTCGAGTACGAGGGGACCACCCGCGCGGACTTCGAGGCCGACCCGGCGGCCATCCTCCGCCGCCTGGAGAATCTGCCGCTGCCGCTCTTCGTCAAGCCGAGCGTCGGCGGCTCCTCGGTCGGCGTCAAGCGCGTCCCCAGCCGCGAGTGCCAGGAGTCCTCCATCCGCTTTGCCCTGCAGTTCGACGACGCGGTGCTCGTCGAGCGCGGCGCCTCCGGACGCGAGCTGGAGTGCGCGGTGCTGGGGGCCGGCGGCCGCCTCGAAGCCTCGTGCGTCGGCGAGATCGTCCCCGGCAACGACTTCTACGACTACGCCGACAAGTACCTGCAGGACACCGCGGGGCTCATCGCCCCCGCCGATCTTCCCGCCGAGGTCGCCGGCCGCGTGCGCGAGCTGGCCGTCCGCGCCTTCGCCGCCATCGGCGGCGCCGGCATGGCCCGCGTCGACTTCTTCCTGGAGGGAAACGACCGACTCTCGGTCAACGAGATCAACACCCTCCCCGGCTTCACCAGCATCTCCATGTACCCCCGCCTCTGGGGCCTCTCCGGCCTCCCCCTGCCGCGCCTCGTCGACCGCCTGGTCGCCCTCGCCGTCGAGCGCCACCAGGAACGCCACCGGCTGGACCGCGGCATCAAAGAGTGGCTGGCGGAGCTGGGGACCGGATCGTAGCCTCCGGCACGGAGCTCATCGGCCGGCGCCGCACGGGGTGCCCGCCGGCGGCGGCAGGTTCTGGGCGCGGATCTCGGCAGTCTTCTTGACCGCGTACTCCCCTACCCGGGTGTGCCGCAGGTGCAGCGTGTAGGCGGAGGTCCCCAGGATCTCCAGGACGAAGATCGCGCAGAGCGCCCGGCGCCACCGATTGGGTGGCGTCCATAGCGATCGCCCCGCCAGCACGATGGCGAGCACGACGAAGGGGAGGAAATAGAACTGCCAGTAGGGATGAATGCTCGCCCACGAGGGCGCGGCGAGGACGTAGGCCGCCGCGCCGCCGCCGACGATGGCGAGGACGTCCCGCAGAAGGGCTTGATCCGGCGACTCCAGCAGCCTCCGGGAGAAGGGCTTCCGGCTCAGGATCAGCGCGGTGAGGACCGCGACGCTCGCGATCAGGCCCGCGTGGGTCAGGTAGCGGCGGAAGAATTCGACCTGGCTGGCGACGAACTCGACGGGCGTTGGCGGCCGGCCGTGGAGCGAGCGCGAGCTCACGTCGAGGAGGGTGGCGAGCGACCCGGTCGCCCAGCGCAGGTGGGCCAGGTCGACGGCGACGGCGGCCGCGGCGGAGACCAGGGCGATGGCGGCGGCCTTGGCGGGCGTCCGGCGCATCTCCTCGCGGCGGCGGGCCGCCACGTCGACG
>Ga0209626_1000268_pt1 | contig 11278 bp, 6 predicted proteins | sample JacPinW_OM1H0_M2_FD_187962 | JGI IMG/M metagenome (GOLD analysis project Ga0209626, IMG submission 187962) | Forest soil microbial communities from Algoma, Ontario, Canada - Jack Pine, Ontario site 1_JW_OM1H0_M2 (SPAdes) (version 2) | ecosystem: Environmental > Terrestrial > Soil > Boreal... | reverse complement strand
GAGGTGGTGCCCAGTTTTAGCAGAGTTCGGGTCTCACCGCCAGGGCGCGCGGGCGGGCTTCCCGCTCTCGTAGAGGGCGAGTCGGCTCCGCATGCCCGGCAGATCGCCGCGCCCCGCACGCTCGGCCAAGGCGATCGCGCGGCGCTCGCGGTCCGCGGCTTCCGGGAAGCGGCCGAGCTCGGCGAGGGCCAGCGCCGCCGCCTCCTCGCGGTCGGCCGTCGAGCCGGGTTGGAGGGCAGCCTCGGCGAGGCCCCAGGCCCGCTGGCCATCTCGGACCTTGGGATCGGCGGAGGCGGCGAGGACCTTGGCGAGGAGGAGCGCCAGGTCCTCGCTCGCCGGCAGCTCGGCCAGCCCCTCCTCGAGGCGGGTTCGCGCCTCGGCGTCGCGGCCGGCGCGAAGGAGGGCGAGGGCCTGACCGGCGCGCGGCTCGGGAGCCCGCGGCTCGGCGGCGACGACCTTCCCCAGCTCCACCGCCGCTTCCTCCGCCCGTCCCAGCCGAAGGAGGGTCATGCCGCGCTGGTAGCGCACCACGGAATCCCGCGGATCGAGCTCCAAGAGGCGGTCGTACTGGGCGAGCGCCCGCTCGAAGCTCCCCGCCTCGGCGAGCGCCATGGCGAGGTTGAAGCGCGCGTCCTTGGAGTCTTTGGATCCGGAATCGAGCGCCACGGCGGCCTCCAGCTGCTCGATCCCCTCCTGCCGCTTCCCCCCCGCCGCCAGGAGCGTGCCCAGGTTGTAACGCGCTCGCGAGTTCCTGGGCGCGAGCGCCACGGCGCGGCGGTAGGCCTCCTCCGCGCCGGCAGAGTCGTTCAGGCGCTCGAGAGCGGCCCCCAGGTTGAGCCAGGCGGTGAGGTCCGTGGGGTCGCCGGCGAGAGCTTTCCGGTACTCCTCGGCGGCGAGGGCGAAGCGCCCTTGCTGGAGCGCCGAGGTGGCAAGGGCGACGTGGCGCTTGGCGCCGGCGTTCAGGCTCGCGAGCTGGTCGACCAGCGGATCGGGGAACTTGGCGGCCCCCCCTCCGCCGCCCGGGCCGACGTCGCGGTAGCCGGCCAGCTCGGCGGCGGCGCGGTCGAGCTGGCCGAGCCGGCGGTAGGCCATCCCCAGGGAGTAGTGGATGACGGTGGCCGCCGGCTGGCCGGCGAGCGCCGCCTGGAGCTGCTCCACCGCCGCCGCGTAGTCCTGCTTCGCCATCGCCGTCCGGCCCAGCCCGTAATGGGCGGCGGCCGACGAGGGGTCGAGGCGGAGGGCGGCCGTGAAGCTCTTCGCCGCCTCGTCCGTCCGCTGGCGCAGGAGCTCGACATCGCCCAAGCGGAGGAGGGTCGGCAGGTCGTCCGGCTTCTCCCGCAGCACCTCGGCGAAGGCGCCCGCGGCGCGGTCGAAGTCGCCCCGCGCCTGGTGCAGGACCCCGAGGTAGTACGGCCAGCGGAAGTCGGCGGGACCCAGCGCGCGGGCGTTCTCGAAGCAGGGCAGGGCGGCGTCCAGGAGGTCGTAGAGGAGATAGATCCGGCCGGCATTGCCGAACGCTTCGGGCGACTGCGCCGTCGCGACCGCCTTCTCCGCCGCCTCGACTTGCTCTCGCACCGCCGTCTCCATGCGCGCGGGATCGGGGGCCGGCACAGGCAGGAGCGGCGGCGAAGCGGCGCCGCCGGCGGCAGCGACGGCGAGGAGGAGCGCCGGCAGGGCGTTCACCGCACCGCCGTTCCGGTGCCCTCGCGCAGGGTGGTATAGGCGTCGGCGGCGATCCCTCTCCACTCCTCCGCATGGCCGTCCGGCCAGTGGACCACCACCCGCCCTATTTCGGCGCGCTCGCCCAACCCGACGAGCACCCGCGGGTCGTTCGCCGAGGCATAGCTGCCGTCGGCGCGGGCCCGCCGCCAGAGGGCCGGGAGGCCCGGACGCTCGAGCTCCACCCGCGCCCCCAGCGCGTCGCGGCCGGGCTTACCGGTCAGCAGACGGAGCCCAACCCAGTGGCGGGCCGGACCCGGAAGAGCATGGGTTGCGTCGTTCATCAGCACCCGCAAGGGACCGTTGTTGTTGCTCACCACGACGTCCTCGAAACCGTCGTTGTCGAGGTCGCCGAAGGCCGCTCCGCGGCTCACCTCCGGCAGCGCGAAGGCCGGCCCGGCGCGGGCGGTGACCTCCTCGAAGCGGCCGCCGCCCAGGTTGTGGAAGAGCTGCTTGCCCTGCTTCAAGGGGAGCGGATCGCCCGCCCGCACCTGCGCTTCGATGACCTTGACGGCGCCGTTGACGACCAGCAGGTCGAGGCGAGAATCGTCGTCGTAATCGATCCAGGCGGCGCCGAAGCCGGTGAGCTGGCGGGACGGGAGGCCGACGCCGCTCGCGATCGACACGTCCTCGAAGACCAGGTTCCCGTCGTTGCGGTAAAGGGTGTCGCCCTCGCCCGTCAGGTTGTCCATGACGAGATCCTCGTCGCCGTCGCCGTCATAGTCGCCGGCGTCGACCCCCATGCTGGCCTGCGGCCTCCCCTCGCCAGAGACCGCGCAGCCGGCGAGCAGGGCGACGTTCCTGAAGGTGCCGTTCCGCTGGTTGATCCACAGCTGGTTGGCGGTCTCGTCGTTGGCGACGTAGAGGTCGGGCCAGCCGTCGCCATCGAAATCGGCGGCCACGGCGCCCAGCGCCGGCCCGTACTCGGCCGCCAGGCCGGACCTCGCCGTCACGTCCTCGAAGGTGCCGTCGCCGCGGTTGTGGAAGAGCCGGCCGGGGACAGCGTCGGCGGCCACCGGTCCGCAGTAGTCGCGCTCCCCCGCCGCGGTCCGGCAGGGCTTGGCGGCAGCGAACGAGAAGTTGAGGTAGTTGCCGACGTAGAGATCGAGCCAGCCGTCGCGGTCGTAGTCGAAGAAGGTGGCGGAGACCCCCCAGTGCGGATTAGCGGTGCCGCTCTCTTTCGTCACGTCGGTGAAGGTGATGTTGCCGGCGGAGTCGGGGCCGTTGTTGCGGAGGAGCTGGCTGCAGCCCAGGCCGGTGACGTAGAGGTCGGTCCAGCCGTCGTTGTTGAAATCGCCCGCCGCCACCCCCATGCCGTAGCAGGAGGTGGTGATGCCGGCGGCCGCGGTGACGTCGGTGAAGCGCATCTCGCGCTTGCCGCCGGGGCCGATCTTGAGCTCGTTGCGGTAGAGGCGGTTGCCGAGGGCCGGCGGCCGCGGCCGGCCGGCGGTGTCGGGACCGAGCGGCCCCCCCTGGACGACGAAGACGTCGAGGTCGCCGTCGTTGTCGTAGTCGAAGACAGCCACGCCGGCGCCCATGATCTCCGGCATGTAGAGCTGGCCGGTCATGCCGTTGACATGCGTGAAGTCGAGCCCCAGCTCATGGGCGCGCTCGACGAAGAGGGCCGGCGAAGACGGCGGCGGCGCGACCGGAGACAGGGGCGCGGCGCCCAAGGCCCCGGTCGCCGGCAGGGCGAGGAGCAGGAGCCGCGCCGAGATCCTGCGCCGCATCAGCGGGCGCCGGGGCGCTTGGCAGCGGCCGGCTCCGCCGCCGGTTCCTCGACATCGAGCTGGCGGTTGCCGGCGATGGGGCCGGCCAGAGTCTGCTTGCGCCCCGAGGGCCACTTCACCTCGATGCCGTCGGCTGCAGCCGCCTCGCCGAGCCCGAAGTAGAGCGGCAGAATGCTGTGCGAGAGGTAGCCGGACTTGCCATCCATGAGCTGCGTCATGGTGCGGCCGCCGGCCCGCACCGTGACCACCGCACCCAGCCCGTTGCGGTTCGATTTCTTGCCGATCAAGCGGAGCTTCAGCCAGTGGATCGCCTTCTTCTCGGAAAGGTTGCTGATGAGGACCTGGGGCTCGGCGTTGAACTCGTTGGTGACGATGTCGAGGTCGCCATCGCCGTCGACGTCGAAGATGACGGAGGAACGGGTGCCGAGCGTGCCGGTCACCGTGAGGTGGCCGCTGCGCCCGCGGCAGAGCGGATGGGCGCGGTCCTCCCCCGAGCACTCGAGAGTGAACCACGGCTTGCGCGTCCGGCCGCCGCGGCGCGGCTCGATGCCGAGCATGAACTCGGCGTCCAGGAACTGCTGGCCGAGGTTGTTCAGAAGCAGCGAGTTGACGCCGTAGCGGAAGGGGTAGTTCATGCTGGAGGTGATGAGGACGTCCTGCCAGCCGTCGGCGTTCAAGTCCTCGACGCTCACCCCCCAGGGCCAGTAGTTCTCGAGGCCGAGGTCGTTCGAGACCTCCTCGAAGGTGCCGTCGCCCTTGTTTTTGAAAAAGGCGTTGCCGAAGATGTTCTTCGCCGGATCGCCCAGCAGGTTCTCGCCCCCTTTGAAGACGAACTTGATCCGCTCGTCCTCGGGGGCGACCTCCTTGATCATGTCGGAGTGCATGTCGGTGATGAAGAGGTCCAGGAGGCCGTCATTGTTGTAATCGAAGACCTTGACCCCCATCGCCCCCCACGGCGTCTTGGGGAAGACCTCGGGCGTCTTGTCGACGAAGTACTTGCCGCCCATGTTCACGTAGTAGTGGTTGTTGCCCTGCATGTTGAGCACGTAGAGGTCGGGCCAGCCGTCCTGGTTGAAATCGGTGATGGTGGCGTCGCCGCTCCACGAGCCGTCGACGAGCTTCATCTGCTTCGAGACGTCGGCGAAGCGGTTCCCTCCCAGGTTGTGGTAAAGGATGCTGTACTCGGTGCGCTCCGGGTGGAGGTGACCCTGGAAGGCGTCGGGGTAGGCGAGGTAGTAGCCGTCCTTGCCCTTGACGTCGGTCGTGTACTTGCCGACGTTGACGAGAAAGAGGTCCAAGAGGCCGTCGTTATCGTAGTCGAAAAAGACCGCCGCCGAGGAGTGCCCCACGTACTCGAGGCCGGCCTGCTTGGTGATGTCCTTGAAGTGCCCGTGGCCGTCGTTCTCGAAGAGGGCGTTGCCGCCGCGGACGGTGGTGACGTAGAGGTCCTGGTCGCCGTCGTTGTCGATGTCGGCGAAGGTCGCCGAGACGGAGATCCTGCCGGGCAACGCCACCCCGGCCTCGGCGGTGATGTTCTTGAAGGTGCCGTTGCCGAGGTTCTTCCACAGCTCGTTGCCGCCCACCTGGTTGACGAAGTAGATGTCGATGAGGCCGTCGCCGTCGACGTCCGCCGCCGCGATGCCGTTGCCGTGGTCGTAGTGCGCCGCCTTGTAGGTCTTGCCGGCGTCTTCGACGATGTGCTGGACGAAGGTGATGCCGCTCTCGGCGATGCGGTCCTTGAACTGAAAATCGTGGAAGACCTTGAACTTCTCGATCGTCGCCTCCTCCGCCCGCTGGCGCGCCAAGAGGGTGTCGGCCCCGATGTCGACCGGCGGGACGTTGACGACGCCGGTATCGCCCTCGCCGGCGGGCGGCGCGGCCTGCGCCGGATCGGCCGCATGGACGTGCTGCCCTACGGCCTGGCGGGCGGCAACGGCGGCGAGGACGAGGAAGAGGATTAGGAGAGACAGACGCTTCATAGAGGAACCTCCAGCGCCGGGCATCGGCGCTCGGCGGAGTATAGCCCGCAGGCAGTCAGTGCCGCTTGAGGATCTGCGCAGCGTCTTACTGGAGTTGTGCCACTGGCAGCTTGCTGCCAGTGGCTTGCCCTCAAGACTTCCTCAGCCAGACGCTGGCCGACCTGATGCGGGCTTGTAAGCACCAGGTCCGCAGGCGAAGAATTGGGAAATCTTGGAGGAAAGACACTGGCAGCAAGCTGCCAGTGGCACAACTCCGGCAGCACGTAGATCGCTCTTGGTCCGCCTATCGGTGCTTCGGGTGGGCGGGATACTTCACCACGCGGTTGGCGATCGGCCGGACGGTGCGGAGGAAATCGTAGATGGCGCCCAAGTCGGCGCCCGTCATGCCCGAGTACTCGATCCAGGGCATGACCGTGTTCTTGGTGGGATCGGGCAGCGGGGCGGCGGTCGTGGCGGGGTTGGCGAAGGCGCGGAAGCGGCCGATGAACTCCGCCTTCGTCACCTTCTTCAAACCCGTCTCGTCCGGCGTGAGGTTGGCGGAGTACACGGTGCCCCAGCGCTCGACGAACTCCTGGCCGCCAGCGAAGGCCCGGCCCGGCAGTGCCTCCAGGTCGTCGCCGTTGTCGCTGTGGCAGAAGCGGCAGCCGGCGAGGTTGGTCAGGTACTCCCCGTATCGCAGATGATCCGCGGGGTCGGGCGCGGGGACCGGCGCCTCGACCGGTCGCGCCAGGCGGTCCATCACCCGCTGCAGAGAAGGATCGAGCTCCGTCTTCGGCAGCACGTTCCTGGCCGGCGGCAGCGTGCGCACGTAGGCCACCACGGCGCGGGCGTCGTCGTCAGCGAGATTCCGGAAGCTCCAGTAGGGCATCTCGTTGAAGAGGGCGCGCCCGTCGCGCCCCACCCCTTCGCGCAGCGCCCGCAGGACCTCGCCGTCCGTCCAGGCGCCGATGCCGGTCTCGCGGTCGGGGGTGACGTTGGGCGGACAGACGGTGCCGGGGAAGCCGTGGTCCCGGGTGAGGCAGTCCTCGCCGCCGGTACCGCGGATGCCGGTGATCGGCCCGCCGAAGCGGCTCCAGTCGCGCGTCGTGTGGCAGCCCCAGCAGATGAGCACGTGCTCGGAAAGGTACCGGCCCCGCGCCACACGTGCCGGCGTCAGCGCGACCGTCTCCTGCGAAGGAGGCCGCCGGATCGGGCCGGCGTGTCCTTGTAGCCCGAGATAGGCGGCCAGCCCGACCGCCGCCAGGGCGGCCGCGATGACGGGAATCAACAGCGTTTTCTTCATCCTCGCCTCGAGTGGAGCCGGCGGAGCGGAAGGGCGAGGAGCGCGGGCGTCAGTGCCCCGCCGCGGCGACCTTGGGCGGATACTTCTCTACCCGGTGGTCGATGGGAGGGACGGTCTGGAGGAAGTCGTAGATGTCGCCCAGATCCTCTTCCGTCATTCCCGAGAACTCGAGCCACGGCATGATCGTGTTGCGGCTGGGGTCGGGCGGCTTGACGGCGACGGCCGGGATGTTGGCGAAGGCCTTGAAGCGACTGATGAACTCCGCTCTCGTCACCCCCTTGATGCCGGTCTCGTGCGGGGTGATGTTGGCGGTGCGGACGACCCCCCAGGTCTCGAAGAACTCGACGCCGCCGGAGTAGAGCTTGCCCGCCAAAGGCAGCATGTCCGGGCCGGCCGGGCTATGGCAGAACTCGCAGCCGGTGAGCTGCGCCAGGTACTGACCGTAGCGCACGTGGTCGGCGGGATCGATCGCCGGCACCGGACCGTCCACGGGCCGCGGCATCTTGTTGTTTTCGAGCGTCTGCTTGAAGTCGAACTCCACCGTCGGCAGCCGGTGACGGACGGCAGGCAGCGCCCGCAGGTAGGCGACGACGGCGTAGGTGTCCTCGTCCGACATCCGGCGGAAGCTGTAGAAGGGCATGAAAGGGAAGAGCGCCCGTCCGTCGCGGTCCACCCCCTCGCGCAGCGCCCGCACGATTTCGCCGTCGGTCCAGGTGCCGATCCCGGTCTCGGGGTCGGGGGTGACGTTCGAGGGGCAGACGGTGCCCCCGAAGCCGTTCTTGCGCAGCAGGCAGTCGGTGCCGCCCTCGCCGCGAGGGCCGGAGATGGGTCCGCCCCAACGGGTCCAGTCGCGCGCGTTGTGGCATCCCCAGCAGGTGAGGACGTGCTCGGATAGGTACTGGCCGCGCGCCACCTGCTGGGCGGTGCGCTCGACCGTGATCGTCGGCGCCGGCCGCATGGCGGGCCGCCAGGAGACCCGCGAGACGGCCACGCCGGCAGCCGCCAGCAGCACGATCGCCGTCACCCCCAGCACCTTCTTCAACATCCCATCACCATCCTCTCCTCGCAGATCGGCGCATTATGGACCAGCACGGCAGGTCGGGGAAGCGCGGTAACCACCGTTGACATCAACACTCAATCACGTTGATGGCCAGGCCGCCGCGGGATGTCTCCTTGTACTTCGTCTTCATGTCGGCGCCGGTCTCGCGCATGGTCTTGATGACGCGGTCGAGCGAGACCTTGTGCGAGCCGTCGCCGGAGAGGGCGATGCGGGCCGCGTTGATCGCCTTGACGGCGCCCATGGCGTTCCGCTCGATGCAGGGGATCTGCACCAGCCCGCCCACCGGGTCGCAGGTCAGGCCGAGGTTGTGCTCCATGCCGATCTCGGCGGCGTTCTCGACCTGCGCGGCGGTGCCGCCGAGGGCGGCGACCAGGCCGCCGGCGGCCATCGAGCAGGCCACCCCCACTTCGCCCTGGCAGCCGACCTCGGCGCCGGAGATCGAGGCGTTCTCCTTGTAGAGGATACCGATGCCGCCGGCCGTGAGAAGATAGCGGACGATGCCCTCGTCGTCGGCGCCGGGGGTGAAACGCCGGTAGTAGTGGCCGACCGCCGGGATGATCCCCGCCGCGCCGTTGGTGGGCGCCGTCACCACCCGTCCGCCGGCGGCATTTTCCTCGTTGACCGCCAGGGCGAAGAGGTTGACCCAGTCGAGGACGGCCAGCGGATCGAGGTTGCCGGCCGTGCGATCGCAGAGGTCCTGGTAGAGCTGGGGCGCCCGGCGCCGCACCTTGAGGCCGCCGGGCAGGACGCCGGTCTGCCGGTAGCCGCGCTCGACGCAGGCCTGCATGGCGGCCCAGATGCGCAGCAGGCCGGCGCGGACCTCCTCGGCGGAGCGCCAGGACGCCTCGTTCTCGAGCATGAGCTCGGAGATCGACAGGCCGGTCTCCTCGGCGCGGCGCAGGAGGTCGGCGCCGCTGCGGAAAGGGTGGGCGACCCGGGTGTCGTCGGCGACCACGCGGTCGGCGCCGCTCGCCCCCTCGTTGACCACGAAGCCGCCGCCGACCGAGTAGTAGACGCGCTCTTCGATCTCCGTCCCCTCCCCGTCCCAGGCGGTGAAGCGCATGCCGTTCGAGTGCAGCGAGAGGAGGTCCCGCTTGTTGAAGACGAGGTCCTCGCCTTCGTCAAAGGGGACAGTGTGGCAACCGAGGAGCTGCAGCTGCCCGGCCGTCCGGATCGCCTCCACCCGCGGCCCGATCGAGTCCGGGTCGACCCCTTCCGGCGTCTCGCCGGAGAGCCCGAGGAGCACCGCGCGGTCCGTGCCGTGGCCGCGGCCGGTATGGGCGAGGGAGCCGAAGAGCTCGACCTTCACGCGCGCCGCCCGGTCCAGCAGTCCCTCCCCCTCCAGCCGCTCGGCAAACCGCCGCGCCGCCCGCATCGGCCCCACGGTATGAGAGCTCGACGGCCCGATGCCGATGGTGAAGAGTTCGAAGACGCTGATGGCCATGAAAAATCCTCCGCGCAAGCGATTCTACGACGCCTTCCCCGCGCCGGACGTGAGAACCTTGAAAGGCAGCGGCTGATTCCGCGCGGGTAGCATCCTAGAATCGACCGCGTCGTTCGCCGAGGCGCGGGCGAACCGCCGTAGGCCGCTCTTACTGAATGTACCCCAGGCTCCGCAGGCGCTCCAGCTCCTCGGGAGGAATGGTCTTGGCGCGTTCGGAGTCGGGCTTCAGGCGGGCGGCGGCGGCGCGGGCGTGCCAGGCGGCGAGCTCGGCGGCGAGGCGGGCGACCCGGCCGGGTTCGCGGGCGGCAAGGTCCGACTGGTCCAGCGGATCGCTCCGTTCGTCGTAGAACTCGTACTCGCGGGTCTGCGGCGGGCGTCGGGTGTTGTGGATCAGCTTCCAGCCGCCGTCGAGGATGGCGAAGGACTCGGTGTCGCGCGGCGGCGGCGAGCCGATGGCGTCGTGGGTCGACGCCTTCTCGGAAATCGCCGGCCGGACGCGGAAAGGGCCAGCGCCGCCCGAATGCAGGAGCGGCAGCAGGCTCTGCCCCTGGGCGGCTGCCGGCACCGGCAGCCCGCAGGCGGCGAGGAGGGTCGGGAGGATATCGACGATCTCGACCGTCTCGCCCACGACCCTTCCCGCCGGCACCCTCCCCGGCTGCCAGAAGAGGAGCGGCACTTCTGTCAGCTCGCCGTAGACGCTCTGGCCGTGGAAGGTGCCGCCGTGCTCCAGGAACTCCTCGCCGTGGTCGCCGGCGAAGGCGAGGAGGACCTTGCGATCGAGGCGCAGCTCGCGCAGCCGCTCGATCAGCCGGCCGATCTCGGCGTCCATGCCGCGGATCGCGCCGTCGTAAGCGCCGATCTCGGAGCTCTCGTAGGCCTGCGGGTCGAGGCCGGCCAGGCGGATCTCCGCTGCCGTCGGCATGCCGTGGCGCTGGCGCATCGCCTCGCCGATCCCCTTCCGCACCTCCTCCTTCTGGCGCGCGTGCAAGGCCTTCTGCGCCGGATCGGCCCACAGCGCGTCGTAGGGCGGGCGGGGCGGATAGGGGTCGTGGGGATCGCTCAGGTGGAGGAAGACGAAGAAGGGGACCTCCCGATGGGCATCGATCCACGGCAGCAGCCGGTCGACGTATTCGCGCGCCGTCTTGCTCGACTGGTGGTCGGAAAGCGAGCCGTCCTCGTGCAGCTCCTCGAAGCCCCTGTGGAGGTTGGTGAACTGCCCGGTGAAGAAGATCGACGAGAGCGAGAGCGTCGCCCAACCGCTCCGCCGGTAGACCTCGGCGAGGGTGGTCGCCGAGGACGGCAGGCGGTCGGCGAAGTCGGTCACCCCGTGCGTCGTCGGGTAGAGGGAGGCGAGGAGCGACGGGGTGGCGACCTTGGTCCAGGTCGCCTGCGTGACACAGCCGGTGAAGAGCGCACCCTGGGCGGCCAGCGCGCGCAGCGTCGGGCTGGTGTCGCGCCGATAGCCGTAGGCGCTCAGGTGGTCGCGCCGCAGGGTGTCGGCCCAGATGAGGATGACGCCGCGCGGCAGGCCGTCCCGCTCGCCTGCGCGGTCCGCGACGCGCGACCGCACGACCGGCGACCCCCAGAGCCCGAGCGCTCCCGGCCGCTCCGCGGCAAGCGCCAGAGAGAGGGTGACCTGCTGGCCGGCCAGGGTCGTCAGGTCGATGGGCGCTGCCTCCCACCGGTGCGGGGTGGTGACGGTGCGGGTGAGAAGCGTCTCCTCCGTCTCCGCCGTCTCCGCCAGGCCGCCCTCCCGGCGCACGCCGACCCGGAAGGTGACCGGCCCCTCCTCGACGGTGCCGAGCGCGAGATCGAGGAAGGCGCGCGGCGGCACGGTGAGTCGGAAGCGGAGCTCCTCGGGCGCGCGGGCCATGAGGGTCTCGTGGTAGATCTCCGAGAGCCCCTGCCAGCTAACGCCGGAAGGGATGGCCGCCAGGTGCTCGCGCCGCCAGACTAGGCGCACCGACTCGATCTCGAAGCTTGCCCCCGCGGCGTCGGTGGGCCGGAGGACGACATGGCGAGCCTCCGCCGCCGTCACTGGATAGGGGCTGTGGAGGGAGACGG
>Ga0209626_1000267_pt1 | contig 11294 bp, 6 predicted proteins | sample JacPinW_OM1H0_M2_FD_187962 | JGI IMG/M metagenome (GOLD analysis project Ga0209626, IMG submission 187962) | Forest soil microbial communities from Algoma, Ontario, Canada - Jack Pine, Ontario site 1_JW_OM1H0_M2 (SPAdes) (version 2) | ecosystem: Environmental > Terrestrial > Soil > Boreal... | reverse complement strand
AATTATTTATACCTTTAAGCGTATAAACTCAAACATTTTTAGAGCCAGATTTCTTATGAATTTGCCCTTTACCATTAAATAATGGTTTAAAAGATTCTAAGATACTGAGTCCATTTAAATGCTGAGATACATTGAACTCTGGTTGTAACAAAATACCATGAGTTGCTTTATCATATTTGATTATCGAAATAGTTAAAGAACCTTCTCCTTCAACGAATCCTGCTAATCAAAATTTATAATTATTGTCTATCATTAAATTATTTATATTTTCCTGCTAATAGTCACATAATAAATTAAAACTATATAGTTTTTAATATATTAGATTAGAAAAAGAGAGTTTCAGCACATAGCTAAATTTTTTAAGGGCCCTAAATATACATAATCACTATGTAAATAAAAATTGAACCCTTATAGATAAGGCCGCCATTGACTGAAGATTTCTAAGGTCACCATCATTACAAATAAAATAGTTATTTTTTAACTATTTTCATTCTTTCAAGTAACTCTAGTTAGCTTTAAGCATTGGGCAGGCCTCACACCTTATACATGGAAATTTTTCTCAGCAAAGTGCTGTGGTTGGAATAGGTAGGAGATCTCTCTCTTTCCCCTCCTCAGAACCGTGCATGCGACTTTCATCGCACACGGCTCAAGCATATTTATTTTTGTAATCCATCCGCTCGCATGCGAGCGGATGGATTACAAAAATAATACTACACCTTATATACAAGTCAGCTCCTATTTAAAGGTTTCTAAAAAAAGAAGAGAAATATTTCTCAGATCAAAGATCTTATCCTTTACATTACATAAAGGCATTCGCTTTTTGTATTATCCTTTACCCTTTAATCGATAAAAAAAATCACTTTTTTTCCTCCAAATTTTACTGGTAATTAAAGGGCTTACCCTGTTCCTTAATTTATAAAATAATATTTACCTTAGGATTTTTCCTCTACACCGGAGAAATATATATATAATATTATATATATACAAAGTATCAATTAGTATCTTAAAAGCATATTAATTTAATTTCTCAATTTATCGTAACAACTATTTTCGATAATTCTGTCTAACGATGCCTCATAGAAAATTCATGTTATTATCCATAGTAAATTCAGCCTAGCAAAAGTATATTTTTAATAGTTTAAATATATTTCACATTGTTATATAGCTTAACACTAATTCGTTACCAAACTAGCATTTATAATAGGCTTATGAAGATACTCATTCATAGTGGAATCACACCACATTATAAATTAAAGCTTACCAGGTCGCACTTTTAAGTAAACAGTTGTACAACACGATTCGATGACACCCTTACTTATCGAAAAAAAACAATCTGTATTATGTTTATCCATATTCGTAATCTCATATTTATAATAAAATTGATTTGACTAAATTATTATTATAAATAAGCCTTTGAATATATCAGATTACCAAATAAACATATGTCACATTGTTTTAAAATTTGAGTTATCATATAATATATATCGATATTATAATATATCTATATAATCATTGATATAATTCATTAGTATAGCTGACTAATTATATTAATTCAATCATATATATTTACATATAATTATATTATATTTTATCTTTTTAGAAAACAATAGAATAACTCCGCTTTAACAATATTTTATTACAATTAGATCTTTAAATTAAATTAAATAGTATACGACGCTACTCTAATACCTAAAATAATTAATTTAAGGGTCTATATTGCAAATTATTATAGCGAAATTTTTCTCCCCAAATATATACTTAAGTAGACAAATAATAACTAACTAAATATATAACAATAAAAAATAATACTGTTATATATTAAGAAAATATATATTAATTTCATTTAAAATAATTATATTTTTATTTTTTGACTTATAACAAAAAACACTGTTAATAATTATATCCTTAAATAAGTTTTTATTACTTATTTAAAATAAGGTAAATTTTTCAATAAATTGGTGGTTCCCCTTTTCCCAAAGTTACGGGGTAATTTTGCCGAGTTCCTTCGCGGTATTTAACTCATACGCCTTAGTTTACTAAACTAGCATACCAGTGTCGGTTTAGGGTACGGTTATTTTTAAACAAATGTAAAATAATTAGTTAGTGGTTAGTTATATGAATAACCAGTTTTACATCGGATTTACATGACCCCCCGCTCCATGTGAGCGGGGGGTCATGTAAATCAGTATTATTTTCTTAATTTTTCAAATTCAAGATTAGTCATATAATCTGATGTTCTATAAAGAAATCTTCTTTATATATACAATTGATAAAATTTTATTAACTCTATTCTATTACCGGTAACAATTACATTACCCCTCACTACATAAATAACAAATAAATAAATATATATATTTATTCCTTATTTAATCCATAAACCCCTAATACCTAAACCTTTATACAAGATTAAACCAACGAAAAGGGGAAAATGAATATACCTCGTTAGGTTAAAAAAACCAAACAAACGAGTATCTAGAATCAAATAGAAAAATTAAGATTAAAACAAATATTTCCTGGTCAAAATTTCACAAATAATGACTTTATGTTTAAATGTTAAAATATTTTCTCTTCAATTATTCCTTTCGTAAAAATCTTAGAAGCCGTTACATTACTCAATAGTCGATAAGCGAATCTATTGAAACCCTTATGCTTAAGGCGAGGAGGATTTTAATAGTATAAAATATGTTTTACCATAAAATTTATTTAACCTCCTTTAACGTTACTCATGTTAGCATTCTCTCTTCAGATAAGTCCAAGTAATGAAACACTACTTATCAATCTATTACTGAATGTTTCGTTACCGTTCAAATAAATTATAAAAAATTAGAATTTATTTGAACGCAAGGATACGGTATATTGTTTAAGCTCCAATAAATTCATCAGTGCTTTTCCTGCCATTGAGAATCAGTGAATTGTTACATACTCTTTAAGTAATGGCAATCTCCAAGCCAATACCCTGATTAAATTAGATCAGGCAAACTTCTTTTTTTGCACTAAACAATAATTTTGGAACCTTATACTCTTGCTTTGGGCTGTTTCCCTCTTGACTTACGACCTTTTCACCATAAGTCTGACTTGTCATTTTTCTTATATACGAATTCCGAGATAAAAATCCATTGATAGGATCTCTACGATCCCCCAAATTGTTAAGATATTGATCTACTCCATTTCATTTAAATAAAATAAGACATCTAAATATCATGCTTTTATCCCCTATTTTCACTATACGGAATAATATAATTACTACTAAAGGAGCTATTCTTAAAGACGCATTTTTTTCTTTCCATATAATTCAGTTTAACACCGTTATAATAAATACTGGTATTGTTATCCAATGGAAAATAATTCCAGTATTATTCTGTTTAACGTCATCCTAAAATATTGACCCCAACCCCCCGTGGCTAAGCCACGGGGGGTTGGGGTCAATCTCGCTCGCCCCGAAGAGGGCGAGCGAGATAGTATTTGGATTACTTCCCCTTCAAAGACTTCCATACTTATATCAATCAAACCTTGTTTGAATTTATATACTGTACACTCGCTTAAGTATTATGACATAACTACAAAAATAGCGTTCACGAAAAACCAGCTATCTCCTGACAACAGTTGAATTTCTCTTTGCCCAATCTCATCAAAGAATCATGCAACATTCACTTGTTCGGTCTAACACCAGAATTGGGCAAGATCGTCAGGTTTCGGGTCTTATGTTAATAACTAATCCCATATCTGATCGATTGGAATAGTTGTTTTATCTACGAACTTATAATTCTTGCTACTAACATAAACTTGCTAACCCATTATACAAAAGGTACGCAGTATATCTTTAATCTAAAAGATTCCTGCTGCTTTTAGAATTACTTTTCAAATATGTTCCCTCACGGTACTTGTTTATTCACTATCGCTTATTATAACCATATTTAGTCTTAGAGGAAGGTTCCCCTAATTATTTCATATATAATTTTATAAATTTACATATTATTTTTTTTTTTAACAGCTTTTTAACCATTTTACTTACTTTTTATATTTTTAAGACTTATATTATAACCTATCAGGATAATAATAAAAATTCATTATTATTTAATAGTTAAAAAATATTATATTTTTCCTATTTTTTGTCTTATCTTTATGAACGCTTATATTTTTATTATTATTTAATTTAAATTTAGATCCACGTTAATTTTACCATATTCAATATAATTTAGACTTATCTATTTTCGCTCACCACTACTTTATAGAATCTCGGTTGATTTATTTTTCCTTGAGTTACTAAGATGATTCAGTTCACTCAGTTTTTATGTGAATATGTTTTCACATAGGATACACATATTTTATTATTATTATCTTTAATAATTTAGATTATTAATGTAAACAGGAATAACTAATTTCCAACTTACTTAATTTATTTTATTCAATAAATTAGATAATAATTTTATGATTTAGCTAAACCTCCTGGTATAATAGCAAAAATTTTCGAAATAATTCTATTCTTCTTCTAAACTAGAACAATGATTATACATTGTCCTTAGTTCATAATACGTTCCATATCTTTATGTTTAAATAACACCACTAACGGAAAAGAAGGGATTCGAACCCTTAAGGATTATATTTCCTAATACGTAGCAGGTATCTCGCCCTACCAATAGCTACTTTTCCTCTATCGTATACCGTATGACGCTTTACCATTAACTATTTTACATATTTTTACATTACTTAACTAATGGATACATTCATCCTTACCACTACTCCCTTACCTATAGGACCCGTAAAAAATAGTTTATTATATATATATTTTATATTATATTATTAGTTATATCGTACGAACAATTTTTTTCTCACCTATTTAAATATGATGTCCTTATATTGAATGGTATCAAATAATAAAAGCTTATTACTTATATAATAATTAGTATTACTTATTATTATTTATTTTATATTATCAAATTTTTGCAGCGGACATACTCTTATTATATTATACAACATATTATGATAGGAAGTGTAGGATTCGAACCTACATACCCGGCGTGTAAAGACGACGTTCTACCATTAAACTAACCTCCTTTTATTTTCATCCCCCCGTGGCAATGCCACGGGGGGATGAAAATAATATATATTTATATTATAAACACACCATTTTCTCTATCTTTTTTTCTCTATCTTATTTTTATTAAGAATTACTAACATATAAATCAATTCCGTACTGATCCAATGATTGGATCAGTACGGAATTGATTTCTCCCAGTTCGACCTATATGTAGGTCGATCTGGAAGTATACTAATTCCAGGCCCAGAATTTAAGTATCATACTACCATACCGTCGAGCTTGACCCGCTCCGAACGGGCATCCTTCTCTGCGACAAAGAGAAACTTTACATTAAGCTACAAGCCCTAAAACCAATTAAAAATAATAATAAAAAATACAATAAATAATAATTCATTATTATTTAAATACGAGCAATGGGGATCGAACCCATACTTAAAATTTGGAAGATTCCAGGTCTACCATTAACCTATGCTCGTACAATATATTAATACATATAAATAATATAATTACTACTACTACACTATTAAATTAAAAACAACAACCCATCCCTGTCTATTAATAATGAATTAGTATTAGAGATACTATTAAGTATACAATAATAAATATATAAAATATTATCTTAATTAAAAGTACAATTTGTATTACGCTATTTATCATAAAAAAAACTATTTTTTTTTATACATTGAAACTATTTAAATAGTGATACTTTTAAATCTTTATTATTAATTGTTTATTATGGTAGGAGGGAGTCGAACCCTCAATGATTTCTCAGTATGGCCTAAACATACCACGTTTACCAATTTCGTCACAACCATTTTTTATTTTTATATAATAATATATAATAGAAATACAATTTAATATAGACTACATATACATATTATAATTGAAATGTAAATTATTAATTATATTTATATTACTTGGAATGATAAACATAAATAGGTAAATATCATTAGTCATAGGCTAAAAAAGTGCCATTAAGTCTATTTATAGTATAAATACAAAAAAATTTTTTTTTATGCATCTTTAGCTTAATGGTAGAGTATCGATTTTCGGCATCGTATGATATAGGTTCAAATCCTATAAGATGTTAAATATATAATTAAAAAGAATAAAAATTGTCCAGAAAAGGAATCGAACCTATATACCAGCTTCTTCAGAGCCATACTTTACCATTAAGCTATCTAGACATAATAAATACTACTAATTTTATTATATTATTAAATATCACCCCGCTCGCATTATGCGAGCGGGGTGATATTAAACCCTACGGATCCCTTGTAATATCTTCTAGGGAATTTATAATATAACAATTTACGATTATCCCACGTATAATATATAAGGGGAACAATGGTAAAATAGTTATTATTTGGAGATTATGGAACTCGAATCCATACGCCTGAGTTGCAAACTCAGTATTCTAGCCAATTAAATTAAATCCCCATATTTGAGATTATTATGCAAAATTTTTAAGAAAAGTCGTTGTATTATAACTCATACTAACACAAATAGTAGTATCATTATTATGGTAATATAATCTTTGCTGGTTCGAATCCAATCTGTCCGAACAAGTAATATATTACAATGACCCCGCTCCATGTAAATATTATTTACATGGAGCGGGGTCATTGACCCCAGCCCCACGCTACGTGGGGCTGGGGACTATAATGTTATTATTTATTTTGTTACCATTTTATTTTTAAACGGATGGAGCGAGATTCGAACTCGCGGCACTTAACATGCTTAATATTTCAAATATCACGCCATAAACCAGACTCGGCCATCGCATCCTACTAAAAAATAAATATATATACACTATACTATCTCCCCGTTCGCTCCTGAGCGAACGGGGACATTGACCCCAGCCCCCCGTGGCTTAGCCACGGGGGGCTGGGGACTATGCCATAAAAAAATATATATTATGCTTATTTTTGTTTTTCATTTATATATAATTATTCAGGAGTAGAAAGATTTGAACTCTCGATACAGAGGTTGAAGCTCCATGTTTTGCCAACTAAACTATACTCCTATATATATAATCAGTAATTTATTTATAATAAATATTATAAATACTCGCTCGTATACAAATCAAGATACTCACGAGGTAAATAACTCATTAAATAATACATTAAAACATACAATAGAATATTGTTTTTTTTTTACTCTACTATACTATTTCTATTAGTAATAATATAACAATTAATTTATTTATATTATATATAGCAAACATACCTAATAATAGACAATATAATCCTACTTTATCATAAACAATAATACAATTATAGATATACCCGCCACCCCGTGGGTTAGCCCACGGGGTGGTGTGAGAGATATTGATCATGTGGACCCAAGAGCTAGATTATCTTATATACTATCTCCCCGCTCCATGTAAATAATATTTACATGGAGCGGGGTCATTTACCCCAGCCCCCCGTGGCTAAGCCACGGGGGGGCTGGGACTATATATCCTTATAATAATACAATTAACCTAATTAATTTAATATTAATAATGATATAAAAAGGGTAAAGTTGCAGACTGGTCCTGCATTTAGATTGCAAATCTGGAATATAGGGTTCGAATCCCTCTTTACCTTAAATAACGTATTAATAACCCGCCTTAATAATAATTAACCTATTTCCCTAATAATATAAACATATTTAATAAATAATATTTATTAAAATTTTTTACTGTTTTATTATACTACTTATTTATGTCTCTTTAGCTCAATGGTAGAGCTTAATACTTCTAATATTATAATTCAGGTTCGAATCCTGAAAGAGATTATTAAAATTAGCCAATAAATATTATATACATTTATAATATATCCTATTTATAAATGTATATAATATTTCACTCTACTCATATCAATTAAACTTTGTTATATATATATATAATAAAAAAAACAATATTCTATTGTATGTCTTTATTATACTCATATTTAATTTATTATTATATTAAATAATTAAAAAAGAGTTTATTCCCATCCAATAATTTAAAAACATCTCTGTTGGTCTACTAGCTAACAAAGTAATAAAACCCCTTGGATCGTGTGTGAGATAATTGAACTAATTAAGTAATTAATCCAGCTTGGGTTATTTAATTCGTATATAATCTATTAGATGGTATTAATTCTTAATATTATTAATATACATCCTAATAATAACACATAAATAATAAAAAAGAATAAATCTATATATAGATTTTCTTACATTAAAAATTTATTTAAATACAAAAGCATAATTGTTATATTATGTATAATATTTTACATCAAGCTTATTATATTCTTTTACCACAGAGTCCCCAGCCCCCCGTAGCTGGGGGCTGGGGACCCTCCTTAATAAAGGGTTATTTAACAATATATTGTTAAATAATCCTTTTCGTAGTAGATAATAGCAAAGATTAAATTTTATTATATAATAAATTATTGTATCTATCTTATATAATATAGCTTTATTTAGAATATTATTCATTTTGTGGTATATTACAACAGGTAATGTAATAATTCATTTTTCAAAAGAAAATATCTTACTTCTTATTCGTACATTGGAAATTATCTATATTCCTACTTTTTTTATTATTACATTTTCATTTTTTATATTTGAATATCATCTTTCTTCATACTTTTTTATTGAAAAACCATTATATAATTTTAAGTAATATTCATATGTTAATCCAATATTGTTAATTGTTTTAGCTTTCATAATTTCTTCATTATTACTAAGTCTTATTTAATAAAATTTAGTTATAGATTTATTTTAAACAAGACTATCAGTATTACTATAATATACTTTTCTGATAGAATCATGTATACTACCATCTATAACCTTTAATTGATCTGTATTTAAATAAAATTTTCTCTAAATATCCATACTTAAATAAGACAATGGTATTATAATTAGTTATATAATACATATAAGTTCTTCTTCCGTCACACAAGCCCACATGCATACACAATTAATTGTTATTATCATTAATATATTATCAATAACATTCTAAATCAAAAGTAATAATTTTAGTATTCAAAAATAAATAATATTAATAATCATTATATTTACCAATATATTTAATAACTTTACAATAAATTTTATTATTTTATATATACATACGTATACCATCAATATTTCTAATAAAACCATAATTATATGGTAGATCTTAATATTTAACTAAAAAGGTTTTTTATTTAATAACATTATATACAGATACCTCCTGATAATCAATAATCTTATTAACTAATAAATATTTATTGCTATTATTATACGGTTTTCCTATATATATATTATTCAAATATATACAATATTTATCATATTGATTATAATATTGTATATTATAAGGGTCTACTGATTTTGCAGGGACGTTAATTAACTTCCCCTGTTTAACGATTTCGCTATAAGTAACCGTACTAATTCACGTGTCCCCGCTCGTATACGAGCGGGGACACGTGATCAAATTCACACCCGCCACCCAACGTCAATGACGTTGGGTGGCGGGTTCAACGTCCCCCTGGCTTCGCCATGGGGATGTTCATATAAAAAAAAAAATAGTAAGATTTTTTTTTATATGAACTATAAACTGTATTTAATAAATATTTCTCAATCTTTAAATAATAATCGTTATTATATTGTACAGATATTACAATATGACCCCGCTCCATGTAAATATTTACATGGAGCGGTATCATTGCCCCCCCCGGTGGCTAAGCCACGGGGGGGGGCTTTTAAATAATATTTTGCATATTATTAACACCATTTTTCTATCATAGAAAAAGAGGATTATGGAATTCGAATCCATATATTTGAGTTAAAACTCAATATTCTAGCCAATTAAATTAAATCCCCACGCCTACGTGGCTTAGGCACGCAGCCGCCTTAGCTATCGCATTCCGAAGGTTACCCTCCCTATTTTGCCTGCTAAGATAGGCAAAATTGTATAAAGTACTCTAAGCTACTACCTAAAACATAAATGTTTAAGACTTTTTAGGTTTATTTTTTGAACTAATATCCTCAACTGATAAATCTATACTTTCACAAAAATCTTCAATAGTTTCTTTTACTATTTCACTTTTACTTTTGTCATAAATTTTTCCCAAATCTTTCATATTAGCTTTCACTTCATCACCTAACGCCGATATCTCTTTATCTTCATTTGATATAATTTTTATTTTTCCCTGAGTACTATCTTGATTAGACTCAACCCTTTTTGTTTTATTAGGTTGTCAATCATCATCACTGTCGTCCTCACGTCGTCTTTTTAAAGGACGTAAACTTTCCTCTTTTATTTCTTTACCAACCGCGTTAAGATCTGTACCTAATGATTTTAAATCTTCCTCGGATGCTTCTAAATTAGTAATGATCTTATCAACCTTCTCTTCATCACTATCATAATCATCCTCACCAGTATTCGAACCATCAGGTATATCCATGGTAAATATATTTTGAATAAAACTTTTAATAACATTAATAATATCATCTTGATAATTACCAATAACTAAAAAATCATAATCAAAATATTGAATAAATAAATAAAAAATAAATAACAAATTAGCTGATAAACTGGATACCAATGTATCAAACACAAATAACAAATCTAAATCATAAATATAATAAAATATACCTAATAATAGAAATGATATTGTACCAAATAATAATAAATTTTTTTTTAACATATAAATTAACAATTTTTCTATAACAATTTATCTATCTTGAATTAAAATAAAATTTATCATTGGTCTAATTATTTTTTTTATATAAAAAAAAAAGCTGAATATTTCTTTTTTTTTTATAAATTCGGTTATATATTAATATTAATATATCTTGATTATTACTAAAACAGACACAAGTATAAGATTTGTATAGTTATAACTTATGGACGCTGGTATTAACTATGCTGAGTATATTATTTTGCATTTATTTTATCAGCCAATGTATATCTACCTAAATACACAGAAAGTATATTAGGTAATATATATTTCGAAAACAAATATAATATTAAAGCCAAAGCTAAAAATACTATTATTATTTGATGTGCGAAAAAAAAAGGTACTAATTGAGGCATATATTGTATTATTTAATAATATATCTCATAATAAAAACTAAATATTGTAATTATAAAAATAATAGAATAAAAATTACACCATTTACCGCAAAAAAGTCTTAATAGCCTTTATTACTTTTTATATTATTTAAATATTTTATATACTATCACCCCTCTCCATGTAAATAATATTTACATGGAGCGGGGTCATTGACCCCCAGCCCCTAC
>Ga0209626_1000266_pt1 | contig 11318 bp, 9 predicted proteins | sample JacPinW_OM1H0_M2_FD_187962 | JGI IMG/M metagenome (GOLD analysis project Ga0209626, IMG submission 187962) | Forest soil microbial communities from Algoma, Ontario, Canada - Jack Pine, Ontario site 1_JW_OM1H0_M2 (SPAdes) (version 2) | ecosystem: Environmental > Terrestrial > Soil > Boreal... | reverse complement strand
TCTGCCTCAACAGCGCCCGGGTGGTGCAACGCTACGTGCTGGACAAGCTCGCCGATCCGACCCTCCGCGTCTACGTCGTCTGGGGGCCGATGCTCGAGACGATCCTCAGATCTCTGCACTTATCTTATTCTGGTCCTAACTCTGTTTCCCTCAGGGCCTTCTCAGAAACCGTTTGCGTACTTCGACGGCAATAGCTTTGAGTCTCGGGATAAGGTCGGCGCGAGAGATCTTCTCGCTGGCTGCCATGTTCCGCGGCACCGGAGGGAGAGGAATCACGAAGTCATCATCTTTGTTCGCATAGCAGTGAAGCCACAACCCGAAAAAGCTCAAATCGCGTATCCTAAGGAAGCGTAACTCGTAGTCGTCGTCTGCGACTTTGGGCCCGATCTTCTCCTCTTGGAGCTCGACGGCCGTTGCCGGCACACGGGGACTCTTCACGATACGCGAAAACCTGGCGTTCTTATTTTCCAGATCCATCGCGATCTCAGCAGCCGCGAAAGGTGTCTTCTTTTTGCCTGAGAAAAGGAGATACCTCCACCCAACCGGGGTAGCAGCATCCAGGACATCAGGGCCCTCCGCATCAGCAAGTCCGGCCACATAGATCTTGTGAGGTGTCATCACCCGGACGCTGTCAGGAGAAATTGTCCGGAAGAGTCCTTTACGCTGTTCGGTATCCGTAAAGAGTGGCGCCATATACTCGGAAAAGATCGCAACACCGTCCGTGGGAATTTTGTAGCTCGGGTCACTCTCGACCTGGAGTCCCATTGCGTCACCTCTCTATTGGGTCAGATATGTGAACACCCAGGAAGTCTCCTTCCCATGCACGAATTCGTCGTAATCTTCAAAGCTGGCAGTAGGACCGCTGGGATTGTCGACGTAGATGCACTGATGGCTATCGGCCGTTTGTTCCCACCCGGAGATGACCACGAAGTGTGCTCCAGGCGTTTGCGTCCCCACAATGCTACAGGCGATCGGGTGTCCCCTTGGGACCGGAGGCGTCGGCACCTTCTCTGGGATCTGGACATCGAGACTCGAAAAAACGAGGGCACCTGGAGAAGACCCCGCGAGATGCCCCAACTGTTGGAGCGCCAAGTCAGCAAAAAAAGCCATGTTGCATTCGGGGTGAGCCGCCCAGGGACAGCAGGTACTAATCGCCACGTTATTCACCATCACTTGGCTATTGGTCAAGGTGTCTCTCGCGATGGTGCACTGCTTGGGAAGCTGTCCTGTGTAAAATTCGTTGATGCTCGCGGCAACCGCTACCCAGCACCACAGATCTTGGTCCTGCCGGTGAATCTTAAAGCTCTCCAATAGCGCCGCGTGACCGGGCCCTGAGGGCGTCACGACTGACATCTTTTGTAAGCTCAGGCCAGTAATCAGACTCATGCCATGCTCCTTAGTAATTAAATAACACCATGTTGCAACGAGCAGTATCTCCTCCTCCTGAAGGAGGAGGAGGAGAAGGAGGAGGAGGAGGCGACTGATAAGCGATTGGTACAGGGATCGGGAACTGTGCATGATTGACGAAGGTGAGGAAGTCCCTCGCGAGGAGGTAGAAGAACTCGAAGTCCGTGTCCTGCCTCGGAACCTCCGGAGGAAACTTGATCTTTTCCATATAATAGCTGCAGCAGAGATTCATCACCTTGACTTCCACGGCGTCACCCGGGTTAGGGTTCAGGACCACGGAACGGACATCCGGATCGGTGGTCAAAAAACCGGGCCTGAAGGCTTGGGAATGGATCACGATCTCCTCATCATCATCGAGATCGAGCGTGAGCGCGACCTTGATGGCCAAGGTTTGGGTGACTGCGGCTCCTCCCGGCGGCGGCGGCACAAATTGGACGGTGATGTCCTGACCTTGATAGCCGCCGATCGTGTCTTGATGGAACGTGCCTTGGTCGAGTCGGAAACGGGCCTTGATTCGATCCGGCTTGACTCCCAAAGCTCCCGCGTGCAAATCCTTCGCCAGAGGAAAGATCTTGTCCATCCTGGGCAGAGCCGAAAGATTACCGAGGGTGAACGGCCTGGGGGGCGAGACCTGGGTCCCGCCCTTCGGCAGGCGTTTCCGTACTTCGATCGTGAGTTGCTCGTCCTGCAAAGTCCAGAAGGCCTTGGAATCGCGGTCGATATTGACCGTAGAAACGCCTCCTGTCGTATCGCCTAGGTCATACTTGAGCAGCGCGAAATGGTCATCGTCATCGTGTGGAAACTTAAGATACTTCTTGTCACCATGGTCCGTGTCCACCAACAGCACGTCGACATGGCTGGGGGGCGTCGTGTCGATGTCCGTATCCGGAACAAAGGCGCAAAGCCCGCTGAACAAAATCTGGAACGTGTAGCTCATGTCATTCTCCTCTCAAGGTTATTCCCGACGTGCAACACCACCAACGAGCTGAAAAGCCGCCCATAGACTGGGATCGTGGAGGTCTTTGTCAGGGCTGCCAAGGCAGGCGAGCTGCGCCTTCCGAAGAGCACCAGCAGCGTCCTCTCCAGCCAGCATGCGGTGGTGAAAGTCGAGAAAAAATGTCTGGGCTTCTCTGTCTCCTAGTTTCCAGAGACTCCCGACGACGGCTGGGGCGCCCGCGGCAAGGAAGGGTCTGGCGAGGCTCGACAGCCCCTCGCTTTGCGTAAGAGGCCCACCGGTGCTCCGGCAGGCAGCCAGTACCACTAAGCGCGTCTTGTCCAAGTGCAGCCGATAGATCTCGTGCGCATAGAGCGCGCCAGAGTCGGCGGGAGGCGTACCGTCCGGTGCTAGAGCGAATGCGGAGAGCAACGGGTAGTCAGAGTTGACCCGCGTATGCACCGCAAGATGGATCACGGCAGCCTGCGGTGCTAGGGCGAGAAAAGCCTTTCTCGTGGCTTCACGACCAAGCCGCAGATCGGACCGCCAGCGTGTCGCACGGTAGAGATCCGCAACACCACGCGCCTCCTCCCCTGCTCCGCCGAGGTTGGGTAGATCCGGGAAGAGGTTCCGGTCGAGTGCCGGATTTCCCATCACCAGGACGCTTTGGCCAGCGCGAGACACCAATGCGCGGTCCCGCTGGAGTGCGCGGATGTAGAGAGTTGCGCTCGGCGCGTAGCTGATCACCTTCTCTTCCAGCAGATAGTGCCCAGTCGCCGGGTCGATCAGAGCGGCGAACGGGAGTGCGTGTAGGGCTTTGTCGGGGACGATGATCCACGTTGAAACCCTGTCGAAGGACGCCTTGAGCGGTGTCATGAGGAGGGTGTAGAGATCGCGGCCAAGTCGGCCGCTTACCTTGGCCGAGCCTCCAGGCTCCAGGCTGCGACGGAAACGATCGACCTGCTCCGCGAGGCCTGCCGAGTTGATCGCGACCGGCGCTCCGGCAAAGCTCGTTTTCGTGATTCCCCAGACGAAGGGTCTGTCGCGCAACACCGCGTATTCCAATACGCCGACCCCCTCCGGCAACTCGCGTTGGAGCTCGCTCAAGTTCAACGTGTGAGGCGACTGCCCGAGTGCTCCTCCGTTGCCCACCAGGTCGAGCAGGGTGCGGGCCCGCGATCTCTCGGCATAGTCGAAGGCGCGCTGCAGCTCTCCCTTCCGCTCCGCTTGGAGCCGCACCATCTCATCGAAGACCGGCTGAAATTGCTCCAGGAACGAGACCCGAAGCTGAGCGTCTAAGACTTTTTCCCGTTGCGCTTCAGACTCGGCAATCCCCGCGCCCAGGTCGGCTTCGGCTTGATCATCCTGGCCGAGGGCAACGAAGGCTGCACCTCTCTTCTGATAAAGGCTAGGGAGCCGGAACCGGTCATCCCGGCTGCGGTAGAAGTTGATGGCTTCCCGATAGTGATCCGCCGCCGACTGCGGATCACGGTCCTGGACGATCTCGCCGCGTGTCATTTGAATGTCGGCGGCGATCTGCTCCCGGCGAACCCCTGCCGCGATGCGCGCGCTCCAGCGGCTGGCCTCCTCCACGTCACCGAGGGCCGCGGCGTCGTTCCCCAGGCGGTGCCGGGTCCGACTCCTGCGAAGGAGGGTTTCGGCAAGGGCCAGAGGATCTTTTCTCGCGCGAGCGGTCTCGACCATTTCGCTCTGGAAGAGAAATGCTACTTCTGGCAGGCCTTCTTTCAGGGCGGCTTCGGCGGCGTCGAAACGCGTGTTGTGGAGGAAGACCGCCCTGCCAGCCTGACTCGCCAGGGCCAGGGACTGGTAGCGGTGCCCCCAAGCCTCCTCGGTCTCTCCCTGGAAGCGGAGGTTTTCGGCGATGTTGAAGTGGGATGCGGCGATACTTTCCGGCTCGCGCGTGCGCTGGGCGCAGGCCAGGCTTGCCTTGTACCGGCGCAACGACTCCGCCATGTTGCCAAGACGGAGGTGCGCGATTCCGGCGACTCTCTGCGCCTCGCCAATCAGGGCAGGATAGGCGGATTCCTGGAAATCCCGCAGGAGGACCTGCTCTGCGGCCAGGACGCTCGCCGAGCGGCGGAGATTGAGGTTGCAGAATTGAGATCGGACGAGAGCCCATCCTCGGAGCGGGCTGCTGCCCCGGCCGAGATCGATCGCGGCATGCTGAAAGCGGTCCAGAGCCTCACTGTCCAAATCTCGCGCCGCCAGGGTCATCCCTTCCCCATAGGCAAGGTGGCCTCGGACCAAGGCAGCGAGCCGCTCGCGGTCCGCGGCGGCGGCAGCCTGATCGATGGCGGCCACCGCGTCGCGCACCATACGGTCTCCGCTCCCGGCAGCGCTGATTTCACCGAGAACGCGGGCCAAGGTCAGCACACGGCCGGCTTCCTGAGACAGGCCTTCCGCTTGGGCTCGCGCCCAGGCCGTGAGGAGATCGCTCTCTGCGTAGCGACGCGCCTCCTGAGCGTGACTTTTCACGATCTTTCGGGAGGCCAAGAGGTCGCCCCGGGGGATCGCGGCTTCCAGGGTGGGCCGGTCGTCATCCCAGGACCGGACGTTCTGGCCGAGAGCCTGCAGATGCACTTTCGCTTCGGCCGCCCATGGCGATCCCGGCTCATGATCCCTGACCTCTCTCCAGACCGCCGTCGCCTGACTTGTCAGGAACAGTTTTTCGAGACACAACGCCAGATTGAAGCGGGCTTCAGGGAGACCAGGGTCTCTTTCGGCAGCGCGGCTGGCCGCAGACAGCGCCAGAACGAGATCGGCAGGTCTCCGGCGCATCGAGCCAAGCGCAAGCCGGGCCGCAGCGAGGTCGCTGAGCAGTCCGGCCTCCTTCGGGCGCGCGGCCACCGCCCGCTCAAGCTCGGCGACTGCGGCGTCGGGGCGACCCTGCAAGATCTCGAAAGCAACCAGATACGACCGCCGGTCAGCACGAAGCCGGCCCGCCGGATCGGTAAGACGGTTCGCAGCGATCTCAATCTTGCGGGCCTTCGCCGGGCTGCGATAGGGGAGGTGCTTCAGTCCACTCAGGCGTCCTTCCAGCGGTCGAGCCCCACCGAGAAGGTCCGCAAAGGCCCGTTCCGATCTATCATGTCGCCAAGCCCACAGGCCGATCGTGAGCCCAGCAAGGCCAAGGAGGGAGGCCGTCAGCCTCCGCGGGTCCAAGGGCTCACCATCGATCCAGGTGGGAAGATCGCCTGACCGGATCCAGGCGCCAGCCGGTTCCAAGGTTCTTGAAGGACATTGATTTTCGAGATCGCGATGGTACCACGGGAACAGGCTGGCAGGTGTCAACTCGACCGCCATCGCAGGAGATTCGCCGGAACCTTCCCCGGGTATTGTCCTCAACTGGTAGTGATCGAAGTGCACCGTTATCCGTCCTTGCTCTTCCTGGATCTCGCCCTCTGAGACGGACAGGCCAGGAGAATTCTTTACAGCCGCTCGTGGATGGCGTCGAAAGGTTGAGCGGACTGGAAAGAACGTACACACTTCCCCGGTACGACCCGAGAGGCTATCCACCGGCAGAAGTCGTCGCGCTGAAGTGGAACGGCGCCGGGCTCTTGATGGAGCCCGGCTGATCGCTGATCGGAGTTTGTGGATCAGGCCTTCATTGCCTGCGTGAGGAGCTCGGCCATGCCGAAGGTGCCTTCCTTGGTGAACTCCTCGATCGGCTTCCAGGTCGGGTCCTGGTTGAGGTACGAGTGCTTGTCACCGAGGAGCAGGCCGACGAATGTCTCGCCGACGATCCGTCCTCCCACGGGGCCAAGGTGGATGGGCGTGTCGTTCTTCTTGAACTGCTGCTGGGCCTCGGCGAGGATGTAGTACCAGAGCGGCGCGTTGTCGCGGAACTCAGACGAGATCTCGGTGAGGTGGATGTTGGTGCTGGAGTCGTCCTCGTTTGCCTTGCCCACACGCAGCTTTTCATCAGGGATCACCGGTAATCCCATCTTCCTCGCCACCGACTGGCCGGACGGCAATCCCATCCGCAGACCGCGCAGGAGGTTGCGCGCGGCGAGGGAGGAGATCCCGGTCGCGATTGCGGGCGGCAGGTTGCCCAGCGGGTTGACCAGCGAGGAGTCGATCTTGTACGCCGGCTGGATGCGCTCCTTGCTGAACGGGTCCGGCTTGTTTCCGAAGTCAAAGAAGAGGCTCCAATCGATCGCCCAGACGTCGGGAAACTCGCGGAAGCCCGTCAGGTTCGGCACGTTGGGATCGAGCGAGAAAATGACCTGCCGGTCCGGGAGCGTCGTGTTGAGCCGGTAGATCGGCCGCACCATCGAGTGCCCGAAGCGATAGGCGGCGACGGAGAACTCGACCGGGATGAACGGATCGTTCTTGAAGGTGTAGAACTTCAGATTGGGTTTGTCCGGGCTCGGCAGGATCTGGTTGAGAGTCTCTTTCCCGATGATCGTCGGCAGGAAGTCGTGGAGGACGACCCACTGGTAGTGCCAGCGGACGATGCGCTGGATCGTGGCGAAGTCGGCCTGTGCGTGCAGGACGTCAACCACACGGTTGTGGAAGCGGATGAAATTCGCCTGGAGCTGGGAGACGATCGTGTTCTCGTCGTTGCGCGGATCGCCGATGATCGCGCGTTTGGGGCCCGTCGCCGGCGCATTGCGTTGCAGGTCGCGGGTGTTCGCGTCGTGCGGGTTGCCGGAGAGCGGCCGACCGAGCAGCATGTGCAGGCCGTCCGAGGCGTAGAGATATGGCTGGTCGTCCGGCCCGCGGCCGTAGAGGTTGTCGAGGTCGAAGCGCGGGGTGCGGAAGTCGACGAGCGCGTTGGGGTCGTTCTGCTGCTGCAAGCTGCTGGCGGGGTCGAAAGTGAGGTCGTGATCGATAAACTGGCCCAGGTAGGTATAGCCGGCGCTGATACCGCTGTTCTCCTCGTCATCCGGAGGCTTGGCGGTCTCCGGCGTGGGGTCCGGCTCGAACTCCGCAACCATGCGAGAGCCCAGGGTAGTCAGGCTCCCTTCGGAGTGTTTCGCCGGCGGGAGTGTCCGGAACATGCGGCCGAAACGGCCTTCGAACTGTTGCGACGAGGCCACGGTCTCGAGACCGCGGACGATTCCGTGCCTGTGGATGGGGCTGTCGGACATGATCTGATCCTCTCGGGCTTCAAGGTGCCGCGATCGGCACACTCATGTGTTTCGCTTTCTGGTCGCCGTTTCCGACACGGCGCCCGGTAGTTGCAGCTTTAGACGGACGAGGGACGAGAGTTCACTGTCGAATCTGGCGCTGCCGCCGAGGGGGTGGGAGTAGAGCCAGTTCGTCCCGCTCCACGCACCTCGTTCATCCGCTCGGCCGAGAGGGTCGCGAGGAGGCCTCCGATCTTCTCCTTGGGGACGGTCTGGACGTGATCCAGGTTGACCGCGGAGGCTCTGGGCAACCCATCGGCCTCGGTCAGCAGCACTTCCGACGGAATGTCACGAATGGTCGTCGTGATGGGTGCGATCGTGACCTAGCCGAGGTAGTCGAGCACAGAGCTCCGGGTCAGGATGAGAACGGGCCTCTTCTTGCCGGGGCTGGTGAACCTGCACCAGCGGATCTCGCCGCGCGTCATCAGTCGGGCCAGACTTGTTCGCCTTCCCAGACGTCGAGCTCGCCGGGCTGAACCGGAAGTCGTTCATAGCCAGCCCTGTGGCGGCGTTCCATGTCACGCTCCTGAAGCTCGGTGAGGGCGGCGCGGAGAGCATCGCGGGTAAAGGCCGAACGGGTCGTGCCGAGAGCTTGGGCGGCGGAATCGACCTGCTCCACGAGGTCTTCATCGAGGGTCATCTGGACTGTTTTCATGGCGAATCTCCCAGAGAGCCAGGGCCGCTCTAGCTATTCTCATCCACATCGACGAGAGGGTCAAGAACGCCAGCTGACCGAAGCGGCACACCCTTGCCGACTCGGCCGGCAGCGGGCGCAGCGCTGCCGGCTCGTCCGGAATACAGCCGGACCTTCCGGATAGCATTCCACGGCCAGCGCACGCTTTCCCGACGCTGGGGAGCACCAACCTCGGGCTCCGAGCCGCCTCGTTCGCTCGGAGTGCCACCCGTTTCGCTGGAGTGCCAGCCGTTTCGCCGGGAGATCATTCCCGCGTCCGTGAATGCCATCCCCGGCATTGCTCGTCATCTCAAGACTTGCGCGACTCACGCAGAAGCTACGGAGCTAGCGCAGAACTTGCGGAGGTCGCGCAGGCCTTGCGGAGGTCACGCAGTGTCTGCGGAGATCGCGCAGAGTTAGCGGAGCTCACGCAGATCTTGCGTGAGTCGCGCAGCTTCTGCGGAGGTCCCGCAGACTCTGCGGGAGTCGCGTAGCTCATGCGGAGATCGCGCAGAGCTTGCGCGAGTCGCGCAAAGCTGGCGATCGTCGCAAATTTCGCGGGAGCTGATACAGTTCGCCGGGAAATCGTGCACTCGCTCCGTTTGCCTTTCCGGGCCTCCGGTATCTCTTCCCGGCGGCGGATAGGCGAAACATCGCGGCGGAACTCTTGTTTCACTGGCGGCAGCGCTACTTTTGGGAGGGAAACGATATGGCCTCGAAGGGACGATCTCTCGCCGAGCGGATAGCGACCTGGAACTCGCTGCGTACGAACCTGCGGCAAGACGTGACTGACCTGCCGCAGGTCGCCAGCGACCTCGACGGGATGGATCAGCTCGCCGCCGAGGCGCAGGCGCTATTCGGCCAGATCCAGGTGCTCCGCGGGCAGGTGCGGGTGGCGACGCTCCGCCTGCGGAAGGTGGGGCGCGACGGCGACATGCTGCGCAGCCGGATCGGCGCCACTCTGCGCGGAGCGCTCGGCTTCGAGGCCGGGCAGCTCCTCAAGTACGGCTTCCGGCCGCGCACGCGGCGGATCATCGAGGTTACGGAGCCGGGGGCTGCACCAGCGCCTGCGGCGACGGAGATCTCGGTGCCGGTGGAGATTTCGGCGCCGGCGGCGGAGCCGGTGGCGGAGGCTTCGGAGGGCGCCGCGTGAGGATGACGGTGGCGCCGACCTCGGACTCCACCAGCTTCCTCGTCTCCGCCTCCAGCTTCTCGCCGTTCAGCCGGCGGTCGGATGGTTTCATGGCAGTCCACTGGCCGCGATCACTCGGCCAGCACCCGGTGGACGAGCTGCACGCAGACCGAGCCCTCGCCGACCGCCGCGGCCACCCGCTTGACGCTCCCCGCGCGCACGTCGCCGACCGCGAAGATCCCGGGGCGGCTGGTCTCGAAGAGGAACGGCCGGCGCGCCAGCGGCCAGCCCGCCGCCCGCAGCTCCTCGGCGCCGAGGTCGGCGCCGGTCTTGACGAAGCCCTTGTCGTCCACCGCCACGCAGCCCGCGAGCCAGCCGGTGTTGGGCCGCGCGCCGGTCATCATGAAGACGTGGCGGACCTCGGCGGTGGTCCCATCGCCGCCTGCCGCGTCGAGCCAGGTGACGCGCTCGAGCTGGCTCTCGCCGTCGAGCGCCACGATGCGGGTGCGGGTCCGCAGCTCGATGTTGGGGGTCTCCTCGATGCGGCGGATCAGGTAGCGCGACATGCTCTCGGCGAGACCGCTGCCGCGCACCAGCATATGGACCCGTCGGGCCTCGCCGGCCAGGAATACCGCCGCCTGGCCCGCGGAGTTGCCGCCGCCGACCACGATGACCTCCTCCCCCGAGCAGAGCCGGGCCTCGACCTTGGTGGCGCCGTAGTAGACGCCGGCGCCCTCGAACCGCGCCAGGTCGGCCAAGTCCGGCCGGCGGTACTCCGCGCCGCTGGCGATGACCACGGAGCGCGCCTCGACGGCGTCGCCGCCGGCCAGCTCGAGCCGAAACCGGCGGCCGGCGCAGGCCAGGCGGACCGCAGTCCGGGCGACGCTCACCTCGGCGCCGAACTTCTCCGCCTGCACGAAGGCGCGCCCGGCCAGCTCCAGCCCGGAGATCCCGGTGGGAAAGCCCAGGTAGTTCTCGATCTTCGAGCTCGACCCGGCCTGCCCTCCGGGCGCGTAGGCCTCGAGCACCAGGACGTCGAGCCCCTCGGACGCCGCGTAGACGGCGGTGGAGAGGCCGGCCGGTCCGGCGCCGACCACCACCAGGTCGCGGAGCGCGCTGGAGTCGACGGCGTTGAGCCCGAGGCACTCCGCCACCTCCTCGACCGTCGGCTGCTTGAGCACGCGCTCGCCCCGGCAGATCACCACCGGCACGTCGCCGGCGCCCAAGTGGAAGTGGTCGAGGAGCTCCCGGACCGGCGGGTCGAGGTCGACGTCCAGATAGGTGTAAGGCCGGCCGTTGCGGGTGAGGAACTCCTGCAGGCGCAGCGTCCCCGCCGAGTGGCGGGAGCCGACCAGCGCCAAGCCGCCCTGGCCCCTGGCCACCAGCTCCACGCGCCGGAGGATGAAGGCGCGCAGGAAGATCTCGCTCAGCTCGGCATCGGTCTGCACCAGCGAGCGCAGGCGGTCGCGGTCGATCTCCAGGGCCCGGGTGGCGCCCTGCGCCCGCCCGCGCACCACGGTCCGGCGCCGCTGGGACAGCATGTCGACGTCGCCGGTGAACTGACCCGCCTCGTGCACGACCACCACTTCCTCGGCGCCCCCGTCAGGCTGGAGGATGGCGATCGCGCCCTCGACGACGACGAAGAAGGGGATGCCCTCCGCGCCCTGGTCGAAGACCAGCTCGCCGGAGGCGAAGCGCCGCTCCCTGGCGAAGGGCGCCAGCCGGGCGATCTGCTCGGCCGTGAGGTGCGGGAACATCTGCTCGTCGCGCGCGGACGTCTCCGCCGCCGCCGGATGAGCGTCCGGGCGTTCGTCCGTGGTCACGGCTGCTCCTCGCGGCGCTGCCGCAGGCGTTCGGCGCCGTATTGGCCTTTGATGCAGTACTCGCAGGTGCAGAAGGGCGGCTTGCCCTTGGCGCCCGGAAAGAAGCGCCAGCCCACGACCTGCGGCAAAGAGCGCACGCGGTGGATCTCGTTGGCGGCGATCCGCCGCGGCACCAGGACCTCCCAGCCCTCCCGCA
>Ga0209626_1000265_pt1 | contig 11338 bp, 9 predicted proteins | sample JacPinW_OM1H0_M2_FD_187962 | JGI IMG/M metagenome (GOLD analysis project Ga0209626, IMG submission 187962) | Forest soil microbial communities from Algoma, Ontario, Canada - Jack Pine, Ontario site 1_JW_OM1H0_M2 (SPAdes) (version 2) | ecosystem: Environmental > Terrestrial > Soil > Boreal... | reverse complement strand
GGCCAGGCCGCCCCCCAGTCATGCCTTCTCGGCCTGGCAAAGAGATCGTGTCATCAGCCCCATCTACAGCGGAGGAGTCCTTGGGCTAGTGTTCCCCTAGAAGATTCTGCTCGCCGAGGCATAGCCAGAAGAATCGCCTGCCACCTCCTTCGGGATCCCGCTCGGTTTTCGGGGCTTGACCGCTTGCAAAAATTGTGCTAACACTTCCAATCATTAGATAGTTTCTGCCGGCAGCAGCCGTTCCCCACAAGGTGCGGAAGGAGTCGCGCGATGAGGGTCCTGGGAAAGCGATTACTCGCGGGGCGCTTCTTCAAGTGCCATCGCGGCGCAATTGCGATCGTTTTGCTTGGGAGCGCGGGCTTCTTCTCTATGGCTGGGACACGCACTATGAAACCCGCATCGGCACATGTGCCATCGATGAGGTCGATTCCCAGGGACCACTATCAGACATGGTCGCTTTTTCTGGTTTGTAACCCTAAGTGGTTGGCATCCGAGAAGAGTTCGGACCTAGATCGCCTCTACGAGGATTTCCAGAACTTCGGTAGGACGATAGGCGAAAACAATCTAGCGGTGTGGTTCTGGAAGTCAGATAAAACAATATACGATTCTCATCTCGCGAAGAGCGTTGACGTGGAGCGTAGCATAAAATTTTGTAAGTCGTTCAAACTCGCACCGAGCGCTGGCCCTCATCTACTTGTAGTTTCGAGCTACCCGGACCTCACAACAGCACCCCGGGCCTACGCAGATTACGCACTCGGATCGAAGTGGTCGAAGGAGATCTCGGATCTCCTGGCAAAACTTACGGATGAACTTCTCTTACAAGGGAAAGTAATGAGCCAACCAGCGGTCGCAGCCCCATCGCAGGACAGGTTATGGATCCGACTCCTGGAGGCAACGCAGCGAAGCGTCATCGGTTTCGGATGCGCATGGACCTTCAAGGTTAACGCAGGAGCCCTGGCAGTGGATCTACGGCCCTGCCAAAAATCTCAATAGGAGGCGTGCCAAATTGTCAATTCGGAAGTGGCATGCGGGCAAGCTGATCATACTCTGGGCTTGGGGTGGTATATTCGCCGCTCTCTTGCTCATGAACTTCCTCGGCCAACCGGTCCGATCAACGCCGGTTCTCCATTCTCGTTCTCATCGCGCTCTCGGCCGTGTCTTGGCGCTGGCTTAGCGGGAAGGAATCTTAAACCTCCGAGCGCCGTCGACGCCAACCCAGGGGCGCGTCGAAATCTTCAGGGACTTCGAAGAGTCCGTCGTCCTGGCCGATGATCCGCGGCGGCCTGGGCTCGATCGGAACGAGTCGTGCGATCGGCTTGCCGGCTCGGGCGATCACGATCTCCTCGCCACCGGCCACGCGCTCCAGCAGTTGGGAAAGATGCGCCTTGGCGTCGTGGACGTTGACCTCGGCCATGAAGGTATCGTGGACTAAGCAGTCGACTAAATCAAACAGAACCGTCTGCGGCAGGATTTTGGGGGCTTCAGTACCCATCCCGCTCCGGCGAAGCCTGTAACGATCCCCATCGACCCATCGCCTTATCTGCAGAGCTACGTCTTCCCACCTCTTGAAGAGGAGGTCTTCCATGCTGGAAAGCAGAATTCCCCTCGCTTCCCCGTTGCACGTCGCTACTTTGAGGACCCGCCGCACAAGCTGGAGGGGGATTGCCTCGCTCGCCCTCCTCGCGGGATTGCTGGCTCCGGCGCCGCGGGGCGCGGCGGAGACCTGCTGGGTCTATGCCGACACCCAGAATGCCGCGGTGCCGCTCAAGTGCGTGCAGAAGAGCGACCTGACGACGCCCTGCTCGTACGGCAGCTTTTCGTCGCCCAACGACTGCACGGCCGTCCTCGCCTCGTCGCCGCAGACCATCCTGCGGATGCACGACATCTGGCACTCCTGCTTCGGCGCCGTCGGCGGTCCGGTGCCTCCCGCCGGCCGCGGCCAGCGCTGGTACGCCTTCCATCGCCAGTTCGAGCTCGACTACGACGCCTGGCGGGCCGGCGTCGGCTTCCCGCCCGTCGAGTCGCTCAACTGGTGCTCGGACATGAACCTGCCCTACGGCACCAGCCCCACGGAGCTGCCGGCGAGCGGCCCGGGCTCCCATCCTCAGGGGTGCGGCACCGGCACGCCGCGGCCCGACAACGTCTCCTGCCCGCAGTGCATCTCCTTCGCGCAGTGCCTGTTCCTGCCCGGCGCCGGTCCGGCCTGCCCCGCCGGCTCGACGCCGCCGAGCGCGACCTGCGAGACTCCCGACCACAGCGTCTCCTTTCCTGGCATCAGCTCGCTCGATCAGTTCGCCAACGTCGACGACGTCGCCAAGATCCTCGACGGCCAGTTCCACGGCATCATGCACGGCGCGGTGGCGGCCGCCGACAACCCGGGTTTCTACAACCAGGACAACAACGGCAGCACCTGCTCGCCGCGCGACGGCATGTTCTGGCGCCTGCACAAGGCGCTCGACGACGTCGTGCGCGCCTGGCAGGACAGCAAGGCGGTCGACGTCGTGGTAGTCCTCGACCGCTCGGGCAGCATGGGCGACCCCGACTCGAGCGGGGTGTCGAAGCTGGCGGCAGCCCTGACCGCCGTCGACAACTTCGCCGACCTCCTGGAGACCAGCCGCACCGACGGCCAGGTCAACCGCATGGGCCTGGTGTCCTTCTCCGACGGCGCGGTGCAGAACATGGCGATGACGGCCGCCGACGGCACCCTCCGCAACGTCGGGGGACCGCTCGAAACGGCCATCACCACCATCACTGGAGCGGGCCCCGGCGGCTGCACCGGCCTGGGCGGCGGCATCGAGCAGGCGCTCAAGCTCCTCTGCCCGCCCTCCGGCGATTGCGCCGGCTTCGCCGGCGCCGGCAACCCCCGCAAGGCCATCCTGCTGATGACCGACGGCATCGAGAACGTCCCCCACTGCCTGCAGCCCGCCGGCGCCAGCGGACCGACCTGCGGCTCGCAGTGCTTCGGCGCCCAGTTCGACTACGCGAAGCTCGCCTTCACCCAGGTCGTCACCGTCGGCTTCGGCAACGCGGCATCGCTCGACGGCGCCCTCCTCACCCTCCTGGCGGAGCGCCAGGGCGGCATCTACCTGCAGAACCCCGGCGGCTCGGGCGACGACCTCAAGCACTTCTTCGCCAAGGCCTTCGGCAAGCTGACGGACGAGTTCGTGCGGGTCGATCCGACGGGCGTCCTGGCGGCGGCCGACGGCGCCTCGCCGCCCGTCGACTACAACTCCTGCGGCGACCAGAAGCTGACCTTCGCCTCCGGCTGGCAGCAGGCGCTGCCCCCGGGAGCGCTGCGGCTGCAGGTGCGGACGCCGAAGGGCGACCTCGTCCGCCGCGGCGGACCGGGCGTGCAGGCGTCCGCCGACCATACCTGGGACTTCGCGCGCATCAAGCTGCCGCAGGGAGCCCCCACGAGCGGCGCCTGGAGCGCGCAGCTCATCCGCCCGCACCGCGTCTACGCCAACGGCTTCACCCCGGACAGCTTCGCCGACCCGGCGGCGGGGACCGACCTCGTCCGCCGCCAGATCCAGCGCCTCTGCCCCGACGGCTGCAAGCGGGCCCTCTACTTCGAGGCCGGACGGCGCGGCGCGATCTCCGCCTACGAGCGCGCCCTCGCGATCGAGAAGGGCGCCGGGCTCGTCGGAGCGATCGCCGCGGTCACCGACCCGGCCGTCTTCCAGAAGGCGCTCTCGACGGGCGGCCCCTGGGACCTCATCGTCTACGCCTACATGGGCCCCGACGTCGCCGAGCCCTACGACACGATCCTCTCCAACCTGGTGTGCGAGCGCCAGCGCGCCATCTTGACCGACACGCGGGCGAAGAACGGCGGGCCGGTGATCCTGCGCTGCGGCGGCGCTCTCCGCGACGGCCCGGACAACTGGAACGCCCTCATCGGCGACGGCAAGCTCCTGGCCGGCGGGCTGGGGCTCAAGAACCCCGGTCATCCCATCTTCAGCTACGGCCTGCGGCCGACCTCCGCGCAGAGCCAGCAGCAGGCGGCGGTCGCCACCTCCGCGGCAGGTAGCGCGGCGGTGACGGCGATCCTGACGCCCGGCAAGGACGCCCAGTGGTTCCTGGACGTCCTCGGGCGCGGGCTGGCGAAGCTCGACCTCCACAACCGCTCCCTCGATCAGCGCACCGGCGACGAGCTCTTCGCCACGGTGCGCATCCTGCCCTCCTACATCCCGGCGGGCGGCTTCGATCACGTCGACGCCCGCGTCGAGGTGGAGTATCCGCGGATCGGCCTCGGCACGCTCCTGTCGCAGCAGAAGGGCGAGCCGCGGCGGGTCAACGGCGAGCTCCTGGACGCCCGCGTGGCGGCGCTCGAAAAGCTCACAATCCCCACCGCCAAGGCGACCTTCCCGCTCTTCGACGACGGCACCCACGGCGACCTCCTGCCGGGGAACGACTACTGGACGGCGGCCCTGACGGGCCTCGGCGCCACCGACGGCATCTACACGCTGCACTTCATTTTCGACCTCACCAAGAACGGCTGCACGACGCACCGCGAGCTCACCGCCTCGGTCACCGTCGACGTGCGGGTGGACCCGCGGGCGAGCGGCCCCCACGTCGTCTCGCAGACCCCGACGGCGATCGGCGGCCTGCGCACGGTGCTGCAGATCACCCCCGCCGACCGCTTCGGCAACCTCTGGGGACCGGGCCGCCTGAGCCTCCAGGGCTGCAGCCCCGCGAAGAGCTGCAGCGGCGCGCCGCAGCTCCTGGCCGACTCCGGGACCGGCACCTACACCGTGGCGGTGGAGACCGCGCCGGCAGCCGCCGGCGTGCGGCTGGCCGCCGCCGGCACGAGCTTCGACTTACCCGTGCCCTGCCCGCGCTGCCCCAAGCTCGCCAAGCTCGACCTGGCAGCGACGCGCTCGCCCGAGCACTCCTTCACCAAGGGGACGGTGAGCCTCGCGGGACCGGCTCCCGAGGGTGGCGCCGCCGTCTTCCTGACCAGCGTCAACCGCGCCGCCGCCAGCGTCCCCGAGGTCGTCGTCGTCCCGGCCGGCCAGACGCAGGCGACCTTCGAGGTCACGCTCCTGCATGCCCACGACGGCCCCTCGCCGGCGGACCTGACGGCGCTCTACGGCGACTCGCAGGTCCATGCGACGGTGACCGTCGTGCCGCTCCGCAAGACGACGAGCAAGGGAGAGCCGCCGGCGCAACCCGCCCACCCGCACGTGCACATGCATATGCAGCAGGAGCCCGTGAAGCCACCGCCGAATCCATAGGTAGTAGTTGTCCTCTTGATCTAATGGAGCCCAACGGGCCTGACGTCCGGAGGCCCCGGATATAGTCCCCGCCGTGAATCCGCCGACGGCTTTCGCAATCTCGCCGGCAGCGCGGGCGGCCCTCCGGGCCGACGCGCTGCCGTTCGCCTTCGCGGTGCTCATCCTGGGGCTGGCGCTCGCCGGCGTCGCCCTCCTCGTCCTGCGCCGGCGGCGCGACCTCGGCCTCCTCTCCTACATCGCGTTGACCGTCCTCTACGGCGCGCGCCTCCTCGCCTCGACCCATGCCGCGCAGCTCCTCTTCGGGCTCGACCCTTTCGCGCAGGCCACCTTCATCTCGGTGATCACCTACCTCATCGGCATCCCCTTCCTCCGCTTCGTCGAGACCCTCCTGCCCGCCCGCTGGCGTCCGCTGCTGCGCGGGCTCCTGGCGATCGTCGTCGCCTTCGCGCTCGGCGCCATCGCCTGGGAGACGGCTCGGCGCTCGCCGGGAGCGCTCTCCACCGCCAGCTCGATCCTCGTGCTCGCCAGCGTCCTGGCGATCCTCGTGCCCCTGGCCTTCCCCGGCAAGACCGCCGGCTGGGAGCTGCGTCGGCTCCGCGTGAGCTTCCTCGTCCTCATCGTCTTCGCCACCGCCCAAAATCTGCGGGGGCTGGGGCTCCTGGCCTGGCCGGCCAACCTCGAGCCGCTCGGCTTCCTGCTCTTCTTCGGCGGCCTGGGCTCGATCGTGGCGCATCGCGTCGCGGCCGGCGAGACGCGGCTGGCCGACGTGCGGCGGGAGCTGGAGACGGCGCGGCGCATTCAGGCCTCGATCCTGCCGCGCGAGCTGCCGCGCGTCGACGGCCTCGACCTGGCAGTGCGCTATCTGCCGGCCGAGGACGTGGCCGGCGACTTCTACGACTTCCTACCCGGCCCGGGCCGCGGTCTGGGCGTGCTGGTCGCCGACGTCTCCGGTCACGGCGTCCCGGCGGCGCTCATCGCCTCGATGATCAAGGTCGCCGTCGCCGCCCAGGCGGCGCACGCCGCCAGCCCGGGGAGGGTGCTGACCGAGATGAACCGCATCTTCCACGGCAAGCTGCGCGACCAGTTCATCACGGCCGCCTACGTCTTCCTCGACCTCGACGCCGCGCGCGTTACCTGGGCCAACGCCGGCCATCCGCCGCCGCTGCTGCAGGGCGCCGGCGGCCTCGCCGAGCTCGGCCCCACGGGCACGGTGATGGGGCGCCTCTCGCGCGCCGCCTACGGGAAGAGCTCGCTCCCCCTCGCCCCCGGCGACCGCCTCGTCCTCTTCACCGACGGCTTTCCGGAAGCGCCCTCGCCGGCGGGCGAACTCTTCGGCGACGCCCGTCTGCAGGGCTTCCTCGCCGAGCACCCGGGGCTGGCGCCGGAGCCGCTGGCGGCGGCGCTCCTCGCGCGCATCGCGGAGTGGTCGGGGACCAACGCCGATCGCGGCCGCGCCGACGACCTGACGCTGGTGGTCCTCCAGGTCGATTCCTAGCTGCCAGACGCTGCGGTACAATTTCCGTGGCCCGCTCCGCGGACGCGCCGCCGCCGGGGTTCCACACCGTGCACGAAAGATCCACCGCCCTCACCTCACCGCCGCCGCGCCGGCGCCTCCTGTCCGCCGGTCTCCTGGCCGCCATCGCCGGGCTCGCCTGCTTCCTCGCCGTCGCCTCGCCGGCCTTCGCGCGGCCGGCCTCGATCCTCGACGACGCCACCTTCCGCTCCGATGTCCTGGAAGGGCTCGACAAGCTCTATGGGATGGACTTCGCCGGTGCCGACGAGGCGTTCTCCCGCGTCGACGCCCGCTATCCGGATCATCCGGCGGGGCCGCTCCTGCACGCGCTCATCCCCTGGTGGAACCTCCTCCTGGACCCCCAGGACACCCGCCGCGACGCCGAGTTCCTCGGTCGCATGGACGAGGTGATCGCCCGCGCCGAGCGCCGGCAGCGGCGCGACCCGGACGACCTTGACGGCCTGTTCTTCAAGACCGGGGCCTTCGCCTTCCGTGCCCGCGTCCACGCCTTCCGCGGCCGCTGGCTGCGCACGGCGCAGGACGGCCGGCGGGCGCTCGTCAACCTGCGCCAACTCAGGAAGCGCGACCCCGACAACGACGACCTCGCCTTCGGCCTCGGCCTCTTCGACTATCTGGCCGATGTCGTTCCGCGGCAGCACAAGTTCCTGCGCCCCTTCGCCCTCCTCTTCCCCCGCGGCGACCGGGCGCGCGGCCTGGCCGAGCTGCAGCGCGCGGCGGCCAAGGGGCGCTTCGTGCAGACCGAGGCGCACTACGCCCTCTTCCAGCTCTACTTCCTGCTCGAGAACGACCTCCCGAAGGCTACCGCGGAGGTCGCCTGGCTGCGCCAGCGCCATCCCGGCAACTCCGTCTTCCAGGTGGAGGAAGGGCGCATCTACGCCCGCTGGGGCCGCTGGGCCGAGGCGACGCTCATTTTCCAGCAGGTGGCCGAGCGCCAGGTCGCCGGCCAACCCGGCTACAGCGGCGCCCTCGCCGAGGAGGCGCTCTATTGGCTGGCGCGGGGCCAGATGGCGAGCCGCGACTACGCGGGAGCTCTGCAGTATCTCGACCGCCTCGACTTCTTGGCCGGCGAGCGCAACTACGACGCCTACTACCGGGCGGCGGGCCGGCTCCGCCGGGGCATGGCCTACGACGCGCTCGGCCGCCGCGAGGAAGCCGTGCGCTGCTACCGCGAGGTCCTCGACCTGCCGGAAGCCGGCGACACCCGCGACCGCGCCCATGACTTCCTCGCCCGGCCGTTCGCCGGGTGAGGCGCGGGCTTCCGTCCTAACCTCGTCGCGGGATCTTGGGGAGGTTTCCCGCCCATGGCGATCTCAGCCGTAGACGTCCGTCGCTGGACCCGCGAGGAGTACGAGCGGATGGCCGCCGCCGGCCTCCTGCACCCCGAGGAGAGGGTCGAGCTGATCGACGGGATCATCTACAGCATGACTCCGCAGAGCAGCCGCCACGCGGCGACCGTCCAGCTGGTCGAAGAGGCCTTGCGCGCGGCCTTCGGCGCCGGCTATAGCTGCCGCGTCCAGATGCCGCTCGCGCTGGGGGACTGGTCGGCCCCCGAGCCCGACCTCGCGGTGGTCGCCGGCCGCCCGCGCGATCACCTGGAAGTGCACCCCATGAGCGCCGCGCTCGTCGTCGAGGTCGCCGACCGCTTCCTCCCCTACGACCGCACGCAGAAGGTCGCGCTCTACGCCCAGGCGGGAATCCCGGAGTACTGGCTGATCGACGTGCAGCAGAAGACGCTCACCGTCTACCGCGACCCCGAGGGCGACACCTACCGTTCGCGGGATCTCCTCCGCCCCGGCGAAACCGTCTCGGCGCTGGCGCGCCCGGAGAGTCCGCTCGCCGTCGCGGATCTGCTGGCCTGAGCGAGCGCGGTACCCGAGATATTCAGCCCTATCCCGCCTCCTCCAACGCCCGCCGGGCTTGGCGCAAAGCGGCAGATGCCTTGCCTGCGGTCTCGTCGGCCGCTCTCGCGGTCTCCCGCGCGGCCTTCATGATCCTCTCCGCTTCGGCGACTTCTTTCTCGGCACGGTCGGCTTCCTTGCGGCGGGCGTCGGCCTCCGCCTTGGCCTTGGCGAGGTCGTCCTCGGCGCGGGCGATGCGGTCGCGAAGCCTCTTCCGCTCGCGCTCCCGCTCCTCGCGGCGCTTCGCCTCTTCGCGCTCCTGCCGGGCGCCGGCGGCGTCCTGCCAATGACGCTGGGCTTCGGTCTCTTTCCGCGAGGGACCGCGCGGGCGAGGGGCGGGCTTCTCCTCCGCCGGCGCCGGCCGCGCCTCCGCGGTTGCCGCGCGCGCCGGGTGGGCGGCGAGCTGGAGCCCGGCGAGGACCTCGAAGCCGGGGGGCTCCAGGTCGCCGTCCAGCCAGCGGCGGGCCGCCGCGGGCTCGGCCTCCGGGTTGAAGGCGAGCGCTTCGAGGTCGGTGGCGAGGCGGTCGACGACGGCGTCTCCCGGGTTGTGGCCGCTCTCCTTCAGGAGGCCGACCGCGCGGTGCCGGAGCTCTTCCTGCAGGGCACGCACGGTGACGATGGCCTCCCGCAGGTCCTTGCCGCCGCTGCCGGAGACGGCTTTCGTCTGGGCGCCGCGGGCGCGCCTGCCGGCGGCGACGAGGGCGTCCATCTTTCGCGGCTCGCTACTGAAGAGGAGGTTCACGGTCCAGGCCGACAGGCTGGGCTTGGCGAGGGCCTTGACCTCCCCCGCGGCCTTCGCCTGGCCCGCCTTCTTGAGCTCGGCCGCAAGCGCGTTCCTCGCCGGTGTGAACTCGTCCAACGGCAAGCCGTAGAGGCGCGCGATGTCGGAATCAAGGGAGCCGAGGTCGATCTTCTTCGCCATGCTCGCCTTCACCGTTACTTTCCGCCCTCGATCAACCGCGCCATCTCCTCGGCCACCTCTTCGGCGGAGCGGTCCGAGGCGTCGACGAAGGTGTAGCTGGGGTCGCGGGTGAGGGGCGAGTCGGCGCGGGAGCTGTCGCGGTGGTCGCGGCGGTCGATCTCCGCCACCACCTCCTGATATTCGATTGCGCTCTCGGCCCGCCGCAGCTCCTCATAACGGCGCCGGTAGCGAACCTCCTGGCGGGCGTCCAGGAAGAACTTGTACGGAGTCTCCGGCACCACGCACGTGCCGATGTCGCGCCCCTCGAGGACGCCGCCGAAGCGGTGGGCGGCATCGCGTTGGAGGGCCACCAGACGCCGGCGCACGCCCGGATGGGCGGAGACGGCGGAGGTCGCCTCCCCCACCTCCGGCGCCCGGATGCGGTTGCCGACGGGCTCGCCATCGAGCACCACCTCGAAGCTGCCGTCCGGGAGCGGCGCCAGGCTCACCGCGGTCGCCGCCGCCAGATCTTCGACCGCCGCCCGGTCCGCGGGGTCGATCCCCCGCTCCAGAACCTTCAAGCCGATCGCCCGATACATGGCGCCGGTGTCGAGGAAGGGGATGCCCAACCGCCGCGCCAGCAGGCGGGCGACGGTGCTCTTGCCCACCCCAGAGGGGCCGTCGACGGCGACGACGATGGGCGGAGTGTCGTGCAAGTTCAATGTAGGGTGCGCTGTACGCACCGCGAACGGTTATTGGTGCGCAGAGCGCACCCTACGAACTCTTCCTCGCCGACCCGCGGCGCTGACCCGCCGCCATTCCCGAAACCTTTTTTCTTTCTCTTTCTTTACCCAGACTCTTTTTCTTCTTCTTATTATTCTTGTTCTTATTCTTTTCTTCTTTTTTCTTCCCCACCCCCCGCAGCTGCTCCACCTCCCTTTCGGTGAGCTCGCGCAGCGACCCCACCGGCAGATGAGGATCGGAGACCGGGCCGATGGCCACCCGCCGCAGCTTCTGCACGGGATGGCCGATGCGCTGGAACATCTCGCGGATCTGCCGCGTCCGCCCCTCCGACAGCTCGACCATCCACCAGGAGTTCTCGCTCAGGGCGTTGCGCCGCGGCGCCGGCCGCATCGTTATCCTGCAGGGCGAGGTGCGCTTGCCGTCGAGCACGATGCCGGCGCGCAGGCGGTCCACCTCGGCCTCCTCCGGCTGCCCCTTGACCTTCACTTCGTAGGTCTTGACGCAACCGTAGCGCGGGTGGGCGACCTGCTGCGCCAGCTCGCCGTCGTCGGTCAACAGCAGCAGCCCCTCGGTGAGGAAATCGAGCCGGCCCACGGGCACCAGGGCCTTGCGCCAGCCGGCCGGCACCAGCTCCATCACCGTCGGCCGCCCGCCGGGATCGGCGACGGTGGACATGACGCCGCGCGGCTTGTTGAGCAGGAGATAGCGGTGCTGGCCCGCGTGCGGCTGGATGCGCTTGCCGTCGACCTTCACGGCGTCGCGTTGGAGGTCGGCCTTGTCGCCGATCTCCGCCACCCGGCCGTTGACCGTCACCCGCGCCTCGCGGATCAGCTCCTCGACCTTCCGCCGCGAGGCGATGCCGGCGCGGGCGAGGATTTTCTGCAGCCGCTCTTCGCTCATGGCACCTCGGCCTCGTGGAGGGCGCCCTGCCCGCCCTCCGACTCCATCTCCGCCGCCGCCTCCTCCAACGCCGCAGCCTCGAGGAGGATGCGCTCCTCGCGGTCGCCCCTCTCGCCCGCGTCGCCGG
>Ga0209626_1000263_pt1 | contig 11372 bp, 14 predicted proteins | sample JacPinW_OM1H0_M2_FD_187962 | JGI IMG/M metagenome (GOLD analysis project Ga0209626, IMG submission 187962) | Forest soil microbial communities from Algoma, Ontario, Canada - Jack Pine, Ontario site 1_JW_OM1H0_M2 (SPAdes) (version 2) | ecosystem: Environmental > Terrestrial > Soil > Boreal... | reverse complement strand
CCGACTCCCCGCCGGCGCCTCAGCGGCGCCGCGGGGCCGCCGTTCGGTGCTCGATCTCGAGCAGGCCGTCGCCCGCGTGATCCACCTGCAGGGTGGTGTGATCCAGGCCGAAGCGCTCGTGCAGCATGGCCTGCATCTCCCGGCGCGCCTCGTGGCAGTCGCGCTCGGCCGCCACGAGGACGTGCGCGGAGAGCGAGGGGAAGCCGCTCGTCACCTCCCACACGTGCAGGTCGTGAACCTCCACCACGCCCGTCTCGGCGATCAGGGCCCGGCCGATCGCCTGTGGGTCGAGGCCCTCGGGCGCCGCCTCCAGGAACACCCTGCCGGAGGCCTTCACGAGGGAGTAGCCCGAGCGGATCATGAGCCCGGCGATCAGCACCGAGACGATCGGGTCGGCCCGCTGAAAGCCGGTCAAGAGGATGATCCCGGCGGCGAGGGCGGTGCCGATGAACCCGTAGAGATCCACGATCACGTGCTGGAAGCTGCCCTCGATGTTCAGGCTGCGCCGGTCGGCACCGGCCAGGGTCCAGGCCGCGGCCAGGTTGACGAGGATTCCCACCAGGGCCACCGCGAGGACCAGCCCGCCGTGGACGTGCGGCGGGTGAAACAGCCGCAGGATCGCCTCGTAGGTGATGAAGGCGGCGAGGATCAGCAGCGTGACGCCGTTGGCCTGGGCGGAGAGGATCTCCACGCGCCTGAAGCCGAACGTCATCGCCCCGGCGGCGGGTCTCGACGCCAGCCTGAGGGCCAGCAGCGAGAAGCCGATGGCGCCGGCGTCGGCGAGCATGTGGCCGGCGTCGGAGAGCAGGGCGAGCGAGTTGGCGATCACGCCCGCGCTCACCTCCACGGCCATGAAGGCCACGATCAGGGCGAGCGCGAAGGTCAGCCGGCCACGATCGTCATCGCCGCGGGCGCCGTGGCCTTGGGCGCCATCGATGCCGTGGTGGTGGGCCATCGGCCCACGATACGCCGCATCCCCGGTCAGCGGGCCTCAACGCGCCGGCCGGGACGGGCCTCCACGCTGCATCAGGCGATCCGCGGCGGGTCAGTAGTGGTAGCCGCCGGAGGAGGACGCCGGTTCGGAGGGCGGCGCCGTCTTCGTAGGCGTGCCGCTCGCGCCGACCTTGATCGCGTTCCATACGCCGACGTCCTTGAGACCCTCGCCCTTGGCGTCGCCGGGGCGCTGATCTCCGGTGAACGTGTACAGGGGCATGCCCTTGTATGCGACCTGCTGGGTGCCGTCCGGGCGCTTGACCGTCGTGAGCGAGCCGACGGCGCCGCTCGGCGCCCCCGAGATGGGCGCCGCCAGCGGATGCCAGACCTGTGTGCAGGCGGACCCCGTGCAGATGAACTTTCCGTTTTCCTCGCCGCTGAGCCGGTACAGGGTCATCCCTTGCGGGTCCGTCAGCACGGTGGCGCCGAGGGTGGCGTTCGAGGCCGTCTTCACGAGCGCTGTCCCGGCGCTCACCGCGGAGGCGCTCGACTGGGAGGCGGACGTGCTCGCCTTGGCGGTGCTCGAGGAGGAGGAGCCGGAGCTGTATGAGCTGCTCCCGCAGGCGGCCAGGGTGAGCGCCGCGGCGAGACTGGGCAGGAGGCACTTCGCTATCGGGCTCATCGAGCTCCTTTTTGGCCGGGAAAGCTGTGGCCATGAACCGGCCACTCCCCCTCAAGACGCCCAACCGGCCGGAATCCTTTCGCTGCGACGGACCCGGACCATAGGCTCTACTGGCGATGGGGCGGACCGAAGAGAGCGAGCAGCGGCTCACGCCGCGGGGAACCACCCTCGTTTCGATCCTGGCGGCGGCCATGCTGGTCGCCCTGAAGCTCGGGGTGGGCCTCGCGACGGGAAGCCTCGCCCTGGTCTCCGCCGGCATCGAGTCGAGTGGCGACGTCGTGGCCGCCACGCTCACCTTCTTCGCCGTCCGGCTGGGCGGCCGGCCGGCCGACTCCGGCCATCCGTATGGCCATCGCCGCGCCGAGAACCTCGGCGCGCTGGGAGAGTCCGCCATCCTGCTGGCCGGTGGCGTGGTCGTGAGCGTCGAGGCGATCTCCCATCTCGCCTCCGGCGCCGGTGCTCCGGCGATCCACTGGTACCAGTTCGCCGTAATCGCGATCGCGGTGGTGGTGGATATCAGCCGCACCCGCGTGTCCCTCGCGGCCGCACGGCGCTTCGACAGCCCCGCCCTGCGCTCCAACGCGCTCCACTTCGCCGGGGACATGGTCGGCTCGCTGGCGGTGATCGCCGGTCTGCTGGCCGTCGAGGCGGGACTCGCCCAGGGCGACTCGATCGCCGCGCTGATCGTCGCGGCGATCATCTTCGTGGCGGCCATCCGGCTGATCGCGGTGAACGCCAACGTCCTGATGGACCGCACCCCCGCGCAGGCGCGGGGGGCGGCGGAGGGCGCGATCGCCGATCTCGGCGAGGACATCGAGCTCAGGCGCCTGCGGCTGCGGGAGTCCGCGGGCCGCTACTTCGCCGACGTGGTGGTGAGCGTTCCGCCCGGCCAGGCCGTCGTGGAGGGCCATCGCGCGGCCGACCTGGTGGAGGCCGCCGTGGAGCGCGTGCTGCCGGGCAGCGACGTGGTCGTGCACGTCGAGCCGCGCCGCCGGGGCCTGGACCTCCGCGACCGCGTGCTGGCGATCGCCCTGTCGGAGCCCCTGGTCAAGGAGGCCCACGACATCACCATCTACGAGCAGCCCGGGGCGGCGAGCGTCTCCCTGCACCTGAAGTTCCCGGCCGACCTGGAGCTGCAGGAGGCGCACGAGATCGCCGAGCGGGTGGAGCAGGCGATCCGCGCGCGGCCGGAGGTGGCGGACGTGCAGACCCATCTCGAGCCGCTCGAGCGCCCGCTCCTCGCCCGGCCCCCGGACGTGAGCGCCGACCTCCGGGCCCGGCGCGAGATCGAGGAGCTGATCCGCGAGCGCACCGGGTCGGATCCGAGGAAGCTGAGGCTGCTGTCGACCAACGCCGGTCGCGTGGTGTTCCTCACACTCGGGGTGGACCCGGGCGCGCCCCTCACGGAAGCGCATCGTCTGGCGAGCGAGCTCGAGGATGAGCTGCACCAGCGGATCGCCGGCATCGCGGAGGTGGTCGTCCACACCGAGCCGTGAGCGGCCCCGGGTGGTACGTGCTGGCCCGAAGCGGGAATAAGATCGACAAATCGTGAGGCCGAGCGCCTCCCGCACCCGCGGAGCCCGATGACCGGCTGAGCCCGCGGGAAGGATCGGCGGTGCCCGGCGTCCTGATCAGCGACGCCAACGACCATTGGAGGATCAACCGTGAGCTCCCAGAGAGCAGGTCGCACACCCAGACATTCGATTCCCGCCCTGGCGGCGATGGCGGTCGGCCTGCTCGCCCTCGCCGGCTGCGGGAGCTCCTCGAGCACCACATCCAGCAGCAGCTCCTCGGCTACGACCCCGGCGACCACGGCCTCGACGCCGGCGAGCACATCCAGCTCCACGGCCGCCCCGGCGCCGGCTGCCGCAGGGGCCCTCAGCCTCGCCGCCAACCCCGAAGGCCAGCTGAAATTCGACCAGACCTCGCTCACCGCGAAAGCGGGGACCGTGTCGATCAACTTCACGAACATGGCCCCGCTGGCTCACAACCTCACGATCGCGTCCTCCTCAGGAGCGACCCTCGGCGCCACTCCCACCTTCCAGGGCGGGTCGAAGGCACTTACGATCAAACTGAGCGCGGGGACCTACAAGTTCTACTGCACCGTCCCGGGGCACCGGCAGGCGGGCATGGAAGGAACGCTGACGGTCCACTAGCTGCACCGTCGGGTGCTGGTTCAGGCTCGGATCCAGGGAGGGTCCGAGCGCGAGAGCACGCGCACCGCGACCCCCACGGCCACCGCGATCGCCAGGGCGACGCCGAGCGCCGCCGCAACCGCCACGTGCAGCGCCAGCAGGGCCCCCGCCAGGGCGCCGAGGAGCATCGCCGCCACCGCCACCAGCCGGCGCCCGGCCTGGGAGCCCGCTCCGCCGACGATGCGCGCTTCGGAGGCCAGGCCGGTCAGCGTTCTCGTCAGGACCGTGGTGGTCAGCTCCGGTATCGCCAGTCGCTGCGCGGCCGCGTTCTGGATGCCCATCGCGAGGGCGAGAGAGACGAGCAGGCCGTAGCGCACGGCCTCGTGGAGGGGTTCTGAGGCCAACAGCGCCACGATCAGGGAGACCGCGATCAGGGCGCCCTGGGCGGCGCTGGCGGATCCCAGCATGCGCCCACGGTGATCCGGGGTTCGCCCGCCGATCCAGCCGCCGGCGAGGGCGCCGACGAGGAATGAGCCGAGGGCCACCAGGGAGGCGGTGATCGAAAGGCCGCCGGCGCCCACCAGGGCGAAGCCGAGGAAGACGACGTTGCCGGTCATGTTCGCCACGAAGACATGGCCGAGCTTCAGGTAGCTGGCGGCGTCCACCACGCCTGTGAGAAAGGTGAGCGCGACCATCATGGGCACGAGCGGGCCGTGCCGGTCCCCGGCGGGCGGGAGCAGCGTGCCGACCGCCTCCCGCAGGACGCCCGTCGAGATCCTCGCCGAGGACACGGCGCCACCGTAGCGACATTTAGGTCAAGATCGTGCGCCGATGCCGGCGCCTCCCGCACCCGAGTAGATGAGCGCAGGCGAAGTTGTCTCGATCGCCCTGGCCGGGATCGCGGCGGGCGCGATCAACACCCTCGTGGGAAGCGGAACGCTGATCACCTTCCCCGTGCTGCTCGCATTCGGGTATGGACCGGTCACCGCGAACGTGTCGAACACGATCGGCCTGGTGCCCGGCTCGCTGTCGGGGGCGGTGGGGTACCGCCGCGAGCTCGCGGGCCAGGGGCGGCGGATCGTGCGCCTCGGGGCCATGTCCGTGCTGGGCGGCATCACGGGAGCCGTTCTCCTGCTCGTCCTTCCCGCCGCGGCGTTCAAGACGATCGTGCCGGTGTTCATCGCCGCGGCGGTGGTGCTGACGGTCTTCCAGCCGCAGATCAGCCGCTGGCTGGCCAGGCGGCGGATCGACCTGGAGCGGCCGGGAAACGTGCTCACGCCGCTGGCCGTGTACGTCACCGGGGTTTACGGGGGGTACTTCGGCGCCGCCCAGGGCATCCTGCTGCTCGCCATCCTCGGGGTGGCCCTCGCGCAGGACCTCCAGCGCACCAACGCGCTGAAGAACGTGCTCGCGGGCCTGGTCAACGGCGTGGCGGGCGTCTGCTTCATCATCGCCGCGCACGTCGCCTGGGGGCCGGCCGGGATCATCGCCGGCGGCTCCATCGCCGGAGCCCAGCTGGGCGCCCGCTATGGACGCAGGCTGCCAGCGGGCGCGCTGCGGGCGACCATCGTGGCGGTGGGGGTCTTCGCGATCGTGCGCCTGCTGGTCGACTGAGCGAGCTGCCGCCGGGGGGAACCGGCCGGTTGTCATAACTCGTGACCACGAAAACGCCACGGCTACGATGACTTCTTCCCTGACCACGTCCGATGGGAGTTGACCGTGGTGCCTGTGCCGAGCGTGTACGAGTGGGCCGGCGGTAGCGATGCCTTCGAGCGCCTGACCGAGATCTTCTACCGCCGTCACGTGCTGAGCGACGACGTTCTCGGTCCGGTGTTCGCCCGCATGCCGGCGGATCATCCGCATCACGTCGCCCTGTGGCTGGCCGAGGTGTTCGGGGGGCCGCCCGAGTACGGCGAGCGCCACGGCGGATACGCGCACATGGTCTCCATGCACATCGGCCTGGCTCTCACCGAGCCGCAGCGAGCACGCTGGGTCCAGCTGATCGGCCTCGCCGCCGACGACGCCGGCTTACCTTCGGACCCCGAGTTCCGCTCGGCGTTCATGGCCTACATCGAATGGGGAACGCGAATCGCGCTGCACAACTCCCAGCCGGGCGCCGACCCGCCACCCGAGGCGCCCATGCCGCATTGGGGCTGGGGCGAAGCGCCGCCGTATCAGGCGTAGGCGACCCCGGCGCCCCGCGAGAGCCTGCTGCATGTGCCACGCTGTCGCACAATGGTGATCGGCGTTCGTGAGTTGCGCAACCGAACCAGTCACGTCGTAGACGCCGTCAAGGCGGGGGAGCTCGTGACGCTGACGGTACATGGTGAGCCGGTCGCGGACATCGTCCCGCACGGCCATCGCGTGCGTTGGCTTTCCGGCGCGGGGCGCCGCGAACAGCTCCGGAACCGCGCCGCGGATCCGAGCCTACAGCGTGAGCTCGACGTGCTCGTTGGCGGCACTCTCGACGATCTTTGAGCACGCCGAACGTTGGGCTGCTCGACACGTCGGTGTTCATCGCTCGCAAGACGGGACGTCCTCTTGGTGAACTGCCCGAACGCGTAGCGGTATCCGTGGTCACCATCGGCGAGCTCCAGCTCGGCGTGCTGAATGCGGCGGATCTCGACGCGGTGCTCGACGCGCCGACACCCTCGCTCTGGCTAGGAGTGCAGATCCGATAGCGATCACCGAGGCTGTAATGACTACGTGGCCCCGACTCGTTGCCGATTGCTTCGCTGCGGGGATCCACCGCACTGTCAAGCTCACCGATGCGCTCATCGCGGCTACGGCAATCGAGCATGGCATGCTCGTCGTCACACAGGACGACGATTACGCACAGATCGCTCGCGCGCACCCTGTTCTGCGTGTGCTCGCGGTGTGATGAGTCCGCCAGGAGCCCGCGATTCTCAGTTCGATACCAGGCATGGCCACTCAGAGTGGGGCGCCAAAGCGTCTGAGCCGAGCCGCGTCCTCGGGCGACAGCTCGCTGTCGAACCACGCGCACCGGAGAGCCATGCGGAATCGAGGATTGCTCTGTGCGAGTTGATCGACTCGCGACACGTCTGGCTCGGATTCGAGGTAGCTCTCCATCGGCCCGGCGCCGAGGCGAATCATCCACCACTGCTCCGGGGGCGCTCGCTCGATCAGACGGACGATGAAGTCAAGCCGGTCGAGCCCTAAACAGTCGGCCGTCCGCTCGGGTCGGCCAGCTTCGCGCATGCCCCAGTCGCTGGTCGGCTCGCCTCTGACGAAGGCTTCGACGGCGGCATATGCCCAGGATAGATCGTCGGCCCGCAGACGGTCCTCGCGCTCGGGGCTATCGAACCGCCGTGTGTGCTCCCAGTAGGCATCGGCTAGCTCATCGGGGGACACCGAGCAAGTCTGGCATCCGCGGGACGTCGGGAGCGGGCTATGGCCCAAGGTCGAGCTGCAACCGCGCCCCAAATGGACGCTCGATAATGGATGTCGTGAGAGCGGACATTAAGTTGGTGCATATCCATGCACGGCAGTCTCGGCTACCTCGTTGAAGAACATCCCATGCTTATCGTGGTCGGTGCGATCTTGCTGCTCGTCGCGGTGTGGCTAGTACTCAGACAGCGCCGGTAGAGGCATAGGGCCTCAGCCGGCGAGGTCGATAATCCATGGGCGAGGGCAAGGATGGTCAGGAGTCCCGGTCCCGAGTCCAAGTGACCCGCGGGTCATCAAGCTCGGGGAAACGTTTGATCCAGACCGCCGTGTTCAGCCGCAGGAGCAGCTTTGTCACCGCGGCGATGAGCACGACGGCAAGCACAGCCCCACCGATGAAAGACCACAGGCTGGAGACCGCGAGTCCGACCCCGAGCGAGGCCGCGACCCCGGCGTAGTAAAGCCAGTACCAGACCCGTTGGCGATGTCGCCGGTAATCCTCGAACTCGGCGCGGTCCACATCCGCACTGTAGGCCGCAGAGCCAACCTCAGTGTGCGCGATTATGCATGGCCTGGGTGAACCAGTGAGCTGCGCACAGCCGCGCGTGGCTCAGTGCTGGTCGCGCCTCAGGATGGATGCGAGGGGTCCGGGGCGGCGTGCTCTCATCGAGTGAGGGTCGCGAACGTCGTCAAAGATTCGGTCGATTTGTCCGCCGACGATCTCGTGCTGCTTCCAGATCGAGTCGAGTTCCTCTCGGCGCTTTTTGCGCTCGGCGGGCGTGAGCGGGGAGTCGGGAGCACGGAGTTCGCGGATGATTTCGAGCGCCTGCAGCTGCAGCGCCGCGTGGTCCTGATGATGAGGCCGCGCACGATTGAAAGCTCCGACAAGATCGGCCAGGGCGTGAAGCGGGCCAAGGGGAGTTCGCACAGCCACAAGCTACCCCGTCTCACGGGTCCTTGGTGAGTCCGCTCGATAATGGATGCTCCGATGGCGGATGAGGCGCTGATCTACGTCGAACTGCTCGATGAAGGTGCTGATGTCTGGCGCCCGGTCGTGGCGACGATCGAGCGTTCAGGCGTGTATCGGCTTCCCCTCGAGCAACCGGCCGAGGAGAAGTGGGCGTTTCCTCCTGGCTCTCGAGTTCGGTGTGAGGCCCGCGTGCTAGAGGACGCTCAGCAGCTCGTCGCTGTGGCCGCTGTCTAATCGGGCTCGATAACGCATGGTCGGTGCGACGCTTAGAGAGCGTCGTCCGGGCGGCTGAGCACTTGATTGACAGCGTGTAGCCAGTCTGAGAGGGCGGCGGGGTCGCTCGACATCTTGTCGGCCTCGATGTCAGTGTCAGACACGATCGTGACTAGATCGCCGCTCGGTGGGTTGAGTCGCCCGCAGAAGGCGACGAGGAAGCGGTGCAGTGCTAGGAACGCCTCTGCTGCCGTGAGCGACACGCCATCTAAGTCGTCCAGCGTGAGCGGCTGCTTTTCTGATGCCATTGCGCAACGCTAGCGCCTGTGCGGCTGGACCAGGATGCGCGGGTCTCGATAATGCATGGACCGTGCTGCGCTTCCCGGAGAGACCCATTTCGCCGTTTGCGTGGGTTCTGAGGGTTGCCCTGATTGCGGCGGTTCTCGTGATCATTGCTGGTGCGCCGACCTGGTTAGAAGTGATTCTGCTGATCTTCGTCGTGGCGACGGGCCTCTCGAGCCTGCATGAAGGCCGGAAGCGGCGCCAGGCGCGCGAGGGATAACCGCGCAGGGGCGTCTGGGCTTGCGGCCCGACGTGGCGCTCGATAATGCATGTTATGTCAACTTGCGTTGGGCGATCCGGCGCGAGAGGCGGGGATTCGTCCTGGACGCCCGCTACGGTTCTGCGAGGTCGCTTCGCGCCTGATGGCGACCGAACCTCAGCAGCTGTGGGAGTACTCTGGTAGCCGCGATGAGGCTGAGGCGGCGCAGGCCAGCACAGGAACTCAACGCCGGTTTTGACTGGCGCGAGATCGTCTGCGACAGCGAAACGTTGGCGAAGGCGGAGGCCGCGCGGCAGCAGAACCTAGACGACCCCGACGAGGCCGAGTGGGTCTACCTAAAAAGCGAAAAGACCGGGCTCTGGCTTGCACGGCGAACGCCGCGCCGTCTGGAGGTACGCACGGACTCGTTCTGGGACGCCCTCGTCAGCCAGGTATTGCCCTGGCCCTGACGCTCAGCGCAGGCGACTTCGAGTTGATCGGCGGGGAACCGTGGTGGTCCTGGCGTGTCCATCCAAGGCCGCGGCCGCAGGCAGTGCGATCCTAGGTGCCGCGGGGTTAGCGCCGAGCCGTCCAGCCGAGCGCCCCTCCCAGCGCCTCGGCGTAAGCTAGGAGCCCGTGGCCCGTGAGACGTAGAGAACCCTCCACTCGGTTCGCGGTCCTCGCGGGGATCGGGCTGTTCATCGGCGGTGTGGCGATCTTGATCGACACGGGTCGGGTGACAACCTTGCATCACGTCGGCAGTGCGCTCCTGACCGCCGGTGTCGTGTTCGGAACCTCGCCGTGGATGAGCCGGCATGGCGATGCGTCGTATCGCAAACGGAGGCTCGTCCTCATCGGCGTCGCCGTCGTAACCGTCGCCGCGTTTCTGTCGGTCAAACTACTTCGCTAGATCCTCCTAGGCTCGTGTCGCGCTGTGAACACCACGAGCGTGAGCCTTCTATAGCCGTGCGGCGCGAACGGGCGCGCGCCTGGTAACTATCCAGGTGCCACAGCCGCCCTCCCCCTTGTCGCCTAGCATCCCCGTGGAACCCGACCCCGCGAACGAGAGGCAAGGCGATGGCGAACACCCTCTACACGGCAGAAGCTCACGTGACCGGCGGACGAGCCGAGGGCCACGGCCGCACCAGCGACGGTGCGCTCGAGGTGGATCTGCGGCTGCCGACGGAGATGGGCGGTCCCGGTGGCGGTACGAATCCGGAGGAGCTCTTCGCGGTCGGCTACGCGGCCTGCTTCGAGGGTGCACTCGGCGTCGTCGGCCGGCGGGCGAAGGCCGACACATCAGACGCCGCGATCGAGTCGAAGGTCTCGCTCTCACCTGACGGATCAGGCGGCTTCATTCTTGGAGTCGAGCTGGACGTCACCCTCCCGAGCGTCTCGGACGCGGACAGCGCCGCGGAGCTCGTGCGCGCGGCGCACAAAGTCTGCCCGTACTCGAACGCCACGCGGGGCAACATCGACGTGGTCCTCACGGCCAACGGGGCGCCGGTCGAGTAGGCGCCGGAGGCTAGCGTCCCAACGTGCGCACGAGCTCACGGGCGCTCGCGCCGGTGTGACCGAGCAAGGTGCGGACCTCCTCGAGTCCCGCCCGCAGCGGCGGATCTCCGACCTCGACGGGAAGCATCGAGTCCTGGAGAGTCGCGAGCGTGGCATCGGCGCTCGTCACGGCCTGGACGGCGCTGTCGAGGAAGCCACGCACGCCCTTCGACGGAGCGCCCGGCGTCGGCTGGGCGAACTCCCGCCCGGGCAGCCCGTGGCGGGCGGCGAACTCGGCGTGGGTGCGCTTCGCGCGACCGTAGGCGATCTGAACCGGCCGGAAGAGCTCCTGCTCGAGTTTCTCGGCGGAGTTCTCGTCGAGCAATTCGTATGCCTCGGTGAGCGACGCCAGCGCCAGCCCGAGCTCCTCGGTCGCCTGGGCGAGTGTGTCGAGCAGCTGTTGCCGGGCTTCGGCGGTCGTGTAGGCCACGGACAGTGAGGTTAGTTCGCCGGCGGCAAGCTCACGCCGGTTGCAACGCGCCGCCCCGGAGCGCCGGTCAGCTGATGCTGTAGACGACCGCGACCTGTGCCGTGAGCGTGCACGCGGCGGCTGAGGCGCGTTTCGCCGACGGGGCTTTGCGGCTGCGGTGCTTGCGCGGTTTGCGGACCGGCGGCGCGGACGTCGGCGCCGCGGTGCCGGCTGCCACGCGACTCGCGGCGATCGTGCTCGCCGACGAGCCGAAGTCCGCTTGTTCGCCCTGATATTCCACATAACCCGATTCGTCCGTGCAGCTGATGTATCCGCCCCCCTCGGCGATGCTCTGCACGCTTCCGAGTGTCGCGCCGGCCTTGCTCGCCAGGAATTCGGCCTTGCTCTGCCCGTCGGACACCGCGCTCGCCATGCCCTGGCGGTAGGCCGCCGTGGCGCCGGCCGCGTTGGCCCCCTGGGCGATCGGGACGATCGCGACTCCCTCCACGCTCACGGTGCGCACGGATGTG
>Ga0209626_1000262_pt1 | contig 11386 bp, 9 predicted proteins | sample JacPinW_OM1H0_M2_FD_187962 | JGI IMG/M metagenome (GOLD analysis project Ga0209626, IMG submission 187962) | Forest soil microbial communities from Algoma, Ontario, Canada - Jack Pine, Ontario site 1_JW_OM1H0_M2 (SPAdes) (version 2) | ecosystem: Environmental > Terrestrial > Soil > Boreal... | reverse complement strand
CGGGTCATGTCCCGCAGCTCGGGGTTCTCCTCGGGGGCGCCCGCCGAGATCGTCCGCGGCTCGAGCGCCATGCCGCAGAGAGGGCAGCTCCCGGGGCGATCGCGGACGATCTGCGGGTGCATCGGGCAGGTGTACTCGACGGGCAGCCCTGCCGCGGGCGGAGCCGCGGCGGCGGCGCTTACGTGGCTGCAGTCCATGGCGGTCACTTCTTATCAGAACGGGGCGCCGTCGCCGCAACTTCCCGGCGACGAGTCTGCGGACGGTACAATGGGCCGGTTCTCGACCCGGGAGGGGCCTGACGATGCATCTGTTCGCTTTCGAGGGGTTGCGCTACACAGGTCCGCCGGCGGAGGCGGGAGAGCTCGCCGCGCCGCCCTACGACCAAATCGACGACGCGGCGCGCGCCCGCTTCCAGGCCGCCTCTCCCCACCAGTTCGTGCACCTGACGCGGCCGGTGCCGGCGGACGGCCTCGACATGTACCGCCATGCCGCCGCGGTCCACTCCCGCTGGCTCGCCTCCGGGGTGACCGCGCGCGACCCGCGGCCGGCCCTCTACCCCTACGTCATCGAGCTCGCGGGCGGCGGCCGGCGGCTCGGCGTCTGCGGCCTCGTCGGGCTCGACGATCCGCGGATCATCCGCCCCCACGAGCAGACGCTGGACAAGCCGCTGGCGGACCGCCTCGCCCTCCTCCGCGCCACCCGCGTCGATCTCGAGCCGATCCTCCTGCTCTCGGAGGACGGCGGCCGGCTCGACGCCCTGCTCGGCGAGGACCTGGCCGGCGCCAAAGCGCTGGCCGACCACCGGGACGCCGACGGCAACCACCACCGGCTCTATCGGGTGGAAGACCCCGCGCACATTGCCGACTACAAGCGTCTCCTGGACGGCCATCCGTCGGCGATCGCCGACGGCCACCATCGCTACAAGGTGGCGCAGCGCTTCGCCGGCGAGACCGGCGCGGCGCCCGGCACGGCCGCCGCGGCCAAGCTCGCGGTGGTGACCAGCCTCGCCTCTCCGGCGCTCACTATCGACCCCATCCACCGTGCCCTCAAGGAGCGCGTCGACCTCGGCCGCATCGCCAACCTGGCGGCGGCGCGAAGCCCCTGGGAGGGCAGCGGCGGCGCCGCCCTGGCGACGGCGGTGGCCGCGGCGCCCCAGCCCGCTCTCGGCATCTGGGTCGCCGGCGAGCGCCCGGAGATCTGGCGGCTCGAGCCCGCGTCGGCGCCCGCCACGCTGCCGCCGGGAGCCCGCGACCTCACCGTCCTCCTCCTCCACGAAGCCATCTTCCCTGCCCTGGGCCTCGGCCCGGCGGCAGCGACGGACGGCACGGCGCTCTACCGCTCCGACCCCGAAGTCCTCTGGGGGATGGTCGCCGCCGGCGAAGCGGGCACCGGCTTCTGGCTGCCGCCCATGCAGCCCGCCGCCTTCGCCGCCGCCATCGCCCAGGGCGACATGCTGCCGCCGAAGTCGACCCGCTTCCTCCCCAAGGTCATGTCCGGCCTCGTCTGGGCCGATCACGCCTCGCGGCTCTTGTAGACGCGATGCCCACCCGCTACCTCGACGACGAGTCGACTCCCATCGTGCAGTTCGATCCGCAGCTCGAGGTCTCGCCGTTCGCCGTTTTCCGGCTGCTTCGCGAGTCGAGGCCGCCGCTCCTCGTCGACGTCCGCCCGCAGGCCGGCGCTCTCACCCTCGCCGGCGCGCTCCCCTACCCCGGTCCCGAGTGGGCGCCGCCGGCCGATCGCGACGTGGTGCTGTTCGACGACGACGGCGCCTTCGCCATCGAGGGCGCCCGCCACATGCAGGCGGCCGGCTACCCGCGGGTCCGGGCCCTCTTCGGCGGCCTCGAGCTCTACGAGTTCGCGCTCGATCCGGAGGTGGTGGGAGAAGAGACCTACCTGGTGCGGCGGACGGGCGCGACCTGACGTCCCCGCGAGGCTATCGTTAGGGCTTGCCGCAGGGCTGCTCGACGACCGGCGAGAAGGCGCCGGCCCCCAGGCGGTCGCGGACCTTGAAGGCGACGCGGTCGCCGGGCGCGCAGGTGATCTCCTGCGTCCATGGACCGGGGGAGGCGTCCAGGTACTTCCAGTCGGCGCCGCTGACTCCGGCTGCGCCGTTGGCGCCGATCACGCCGAAGAAGGGGGCGTAGCCCCAGCGCCCGTTCATCCCCTTGCCGATGCAGGTGCCGGTGCACCTGCCGTCCGCGCACTTCCAGCCGTCGCACTGGAGCTCCGCCCTGGGGGTGCAGTTGACCGTGAAGTTGGCTCTCGCCGAGCTGCCGCCGGCCAGACAGTGGACCTCGCGCCCACCCTCGACGACGGTGGGATAAACGTATACCTCCAGGAGGTGGGAGCCGCACTCCTTGTAGTCCATCGCGACGTCCCATTTGCCGGCGGCGCCGCTCCACGACTCGGCCTGGTCGCGGTCGGCGTCGATGCGGACCTCGAGCAGGAGGCCCTTGGCGCCGCCGCTCGCCTGCCAGGTGCCCGACGCCTGCAGCTTGCCGCCGGCGTGGGAGACGCTCGGTAGAGTTACCACCGCCCCGGCCCGGGCACAGAGGCCGGTGGGCGGCGGGACCGGCACGGCGGCATTCTCCGCCCACGCCGGCCCAGCGAGGACGGCGAGCACGAACAGACTCCCGCTCAGCCCCTGAAATCTCTTGTCCAATCGCCGGCGCCTAGTTGGTGACCGTGTGGTTCTCGTGCACGGTCCAGATGTCGCCGGAACGGATCAGTTCGTCGAGCTTGCCGGCGCCCTTGCGCTCGATCTCGGCTTCGATCTGATGGCTGACGAGGCTCTCGTACGGCTCGGCGTCGACGCTGCGGATGACGCCGATGGGGGTCGGGAAGCGCGGCGGCAGGAGCTGGGAGACGAGGAAGGCGGTCGCCGGGTTGTCGAGAGTCTCGTCCCAGATCAGGCAGTCGTCGGCGGAGAGGCCGCTCCCCAGCTCGATCACCTCCATCTCGGTGCCCTTCATGCGGATGCCCTTGTCGTGGCTCTTGCCGAAGACCATGGGCTTGCCGTGCTCCAGGTAGAGCGTCCCGTCGTCGCGGTGCTCCTTCTCCGTCATATAGGCGAACGCCTTGTCGTTGAAGATGTTGCAGTTCTGATAGATCTCGATGAAGGCGGTGCCCTTGTGCCGGGCGGCACGGCGCAGCGTCTCCTTCAAGTGCTGCTGGTAGATGTCGACGCTCCTGGCGATGAAGGTGGCGCCGGCGCCGATGGCCAAAGCGAGCGGATTGAACGGGTAGTCGACGGAGCCGGTAGGGGTGGACTTGGTCTTCTTGCCGAGCTCGGAGGTCGGCGAGTACTGGCCCTTGGTCAAGCCGTAGATGCGGTTGTTGAACATCAGGATCTTCACCCCGACGTTGCGCCGCAGAACATGGATCAGATGGTTGCCGCCGATCGACATGGCGTCGCCGTCGCCGGTCGCGATCCACACCTCGAGGTCGGGGCGGGCGATCTTCAGACCCGTGGCCACCGCCGGCGCGCGGCCGTGGATGGAGTGAAACCCGAAGGTGTTCATGTAGTACGGGAAACGGCTGGAGCAGCCGATGCCGGAGACCACCACGAACTGCTCGCGCGGGATCCCCAGCTCGGGGAAAACCTGCTGCACGGCCGACAGGATGGCGTAGTCCCCGCAGCCGGGGCACCAGCGGACCTCCTGGTCGGTCTGGAAGTCTTTCTTGGTCAGGGTGGGCGCTTCAGTTGACATTCTGGGACTCCAGGATCTGGCAGATCCTCTCGAAGATCTGTTGGCGGGTGAAGGGACGGCCCTCCACCTTGCTGAAGGTGATGATGTCCTTGAGATAGCGGGCGCGCAGGAGGAGCGCGAGCTGGCCGAGGTTCATCTCCGGCACCAGCACGCGGTCGAAGCGCGCCAGCACGTCGCCCAGGTTGCGGGGGAAGGGGTTCAGGTGGCGCAGGTGGGCGCGGCTGACGGAGAGGCCTTGCCGCCGCGCGTGGTTGACGGCGCCGGTGATGGCGCCGGCGGTCGAGCCCCAGCCGAGCACCAGGACGCTGCCCTGCGGGTCGCCGTGGACGACGAGCTCGGGGATGTCCTGGGCGATGCGCTCCACCTTGTCCGCCCGCAGGCGCACCATGTGCTCGTGGTTGTGGGCGTCGTAGGAGACGTTGCCGGTGATGTCTTCCTTCTCCAGGCCGCCGATGCGGTGCTCGAGGCCGGGGGTGCCGGGGATCGCCCACGGGCGCGCCAGGGTCTCGGGATCGCGCAGGTAGGGGTGGAATCCCTCGGGGTCGGAACGGAACTCGCGGCGGAGATCGGGAAGATTGGCGACCTCGGGGAGCTTCCAGGGCTCGGAGCCGTTGGCGATGTAGCCGTCGGAGAGGAGGACGACGGGCACCATGTGCTTCAAGGCGATGCGGCAGGCCTCCAGGGCGGCGTCGAAGCAGTCCTTGGGCGAGGCGGCGGCGACGACCGGCAGCGGCGAGTCGCCGTTCCTGCCGAACATCACCTGCAGGAGGTCCGACTGCTCGGTCTTGGTGGGCAGGCCGGTCGACGGACCGCCGCGCTGGATGTCGCAGATCACCATCGGCAGCTCGACCATGATCGCCAGGTTCATCGCCTCGGATTTGAGGGCGATGCCGGGGCCGCTCGTGGTGGTGACGGCCAAGGCGCCGCCGAAGGCCGCGCCGATGACGCCGCACATGGCGGCGATCTCGTCCTCGGCCTGGAAGGTGACGACCCCGAAGTTCTTGTAGCCGGCGAGCTCGTGGAGGACGTCGGAGGCGGGGGTGATCGGGTAGGCCCCCAGGAAGAGCGGCAGGCCGCTGCGCCGGCTGGCGGCGATCAGGCCCATGGCGAGGGCGGAGTTGCCGTGGATGTTGCGGTAGACGCCGGGCTCCATCTCCGCCGGGTGGACCTCGTAGCGCACTTGGAAGAGGCCGGTGATGTCGCAGAAGTTCCAGCCCGCCTTCATCACCTTGATGTTGGCGTCGGCGAGCTGGGGCTTCTTGGCGAAGTTGCGGTTGAGCCAGTTGACCGTCGGCTCCAGCGGCCGGCTGAACAGCCAGTACACCATCCCCAGGGCGAAGAAGTTCTTGCAGCGCTCCTGCGACTTGTTGTCGAGCCCGCTCCCCTCCAGAGTCCGGCGGGTCATCGTCCCCAGGTCCACCTTGAAGACGCGGTACTTGGCGAGGCTGCCGTCCTCGAGCGGGTTCTGGGCGTAGCCGGCGCGGGCGAGGTTCCTGGCGTTGAACTCGTCGGTGTTGGCGATGATGACGCCGTTCGGCTTCAGGTCCTCGAGCTCCTTCTTGAGCGCCGCCGGGTTCATCGCCACCAGCACGTCGGGAGCGTCGCCCGGGGTATGGATGTCGTAATCGGCGATGCGGACCTGGAAGGCCGAGACGCCGGGGAGCGTCCCCTGGGGCGCCCGGATCTCGGCCGGGAAGTCGGGCAGCGTCGAGAGGTCGTTGCCGAACAGGGCGGAGGTGTTGCTGAACTGGTTGCCGGTGATCTGCATGCCGTCGCCCGAGTCGCCGGCGAAGCGGATGACCACCTCGTCGAGGTTCTCGGACACGATCTTGAGGGACTTGCCTTCCTGCTCTGCGACCGTCGTGCTCATTTCATCTCTCGTTTTTCTCGTCTGTTTTCGAACGTTGTTTGCATCCTAGCAGAGGGTCCGCGGGGATTCATTGCAGCGCTCCGCCGGCCGTCCGGGCGGCTGCCAGCTCCTCCCGCTCCTTGGCCTGCCGCGCCGCCTCGACGAGCGAGAACGCCTGGCGCCGCATGCGCGCCCGCTTCTCGTCCTCCTCGGGGTAGCGGGGCCGGTAGCCCAGCAGGTTCTCGTCGAAGGTGAAGGGCTTCATCAGGTCCGCCTTGCCGACCACCGACTGCTCGCGGGTGAAGTAGGCCATGTCGTAGTTGTTGCTCATGATGATCGCCTCTTCCGGGCAGGCGTCGACGCAGTAGCCGCAGAAGACGCAGCGCAGCATGTCGATCTCGTAGACCAGCGGGTACTTCTCGACGTTGACGTCGGGGTGCTCGCCGGCCTCGATGTGGATGCACTCGGCCGGGCAGGCCTGGGCGCAGAGGAAACAGGCCACGCAGCGCACCGAGCCGTCGGGGCGGCTGGTCAAGATGTGGTGGCCGCGGAAACGGTGGCTGTAGTCGCGGCGCTCCTCGGGGTACTGGATGGTGTAGGTCGTGCCACGGAAGACGTTCTTGAGGAAGTGCCGCAGGGTCACCAGGAGGCCCGAGAAGAGCGGCAGGTAGAGCCGCTCGGCGAGCCCCGGCCGGTAGGGCCGCGGCGAGCTCGGATAGGGCGTCTCCAGGGCTGTCCGCTGGGCGCTCATCGCTCGAGCTCTCCGGCGATGATATTGAGCCCGCCCAGCGAGACGATGGCGTCGGAGACCGAGCCGCCGTCGATCAGGCGGGAGAAGGTGGAGAAGATCGGGAAGCAGGGGGGCCGGCACTTCAGCCGGTAGGGCCGGCCGCTGCCGTCGCTGATGGCGTAGAAGCCGAGCTCGCCGTTGGCTCCCTCGACCATCGAGTAGGTCTCCCCTTCCGGCACCTGGATGCCGTCCATGATCAGCTTGAAGTGATAGATCATGGCCTCCATCTGGTTGTAACAGGCCTCCTTGGGCGGCAGGGCGACGTGCGGGTCGTCGGTGATGTACGGCCCCTCGGGCATCCCGCGGTCGAGGAGCTGGCGGATGATCGACAGCGACTGCCGGATCTCCAGCATGCGGATGCGGTAGCGGTCGTAGACGTCGCCGCCGTAGAGGACCGGCACCTCCCAATCGACGGTGTCGTAGAGGTCGTAGGGATGGGCGCGCCGCACGTCGTAGGGGACGCCGCTCGCCCGCAGGCAGGGGCCGGTCCAGCCCCAGTTCACCGCCTCGTCGCCGGCGATGGCCGCCACGCCGACCGAGCGGTCGATCCAGATGCGGTTCTTGTCGACCAGCTTCTCGACGTCGTCGATGAAGGGCGGGATGATCTCGAGCAACCGCCGCGAGCGCTCCATGAAGTCCGGCGGCAGGTCCTGCGCCAGGCCGCCGATCCGCCCGTAGGAAACCGTCAGGCGGGCGCCGCAGCAGGATTCCAGGAGGCCGTAGATCTCCTCGCGCGGCTGGAACATGTACCAGAAGTTGGTAAGGCCTCCCGAGTCGACCAGCGTGCTGCCGTTGCAGACGCAGTGGTCCATGATGCGGGAGAACTCGGAGAGGATGGTCCGCGCCCACACCGCCCGCGGCGGCACCTCGACCTGGAGCAGCTTCTCGACCGTCCGGCAGTAGCCGACGTTGTTGATGAAGGAGGAGCAGTAGTTGAGGCGGTCGGTGTAGGGGATCACCTGCTGCCAGTTGTGGGTCTCCGCCATCTTCTCGAAGCAGCGGTGGAGGTAGCCGATCTCGACGTCGGAGGCGACGATCGTCTCGCCGTCCAGGACCGCCATCAGGCGGAAGGTGCCGTGCATGGCCGGGTGCGAGGGGCCGATGTTGACGATCATGCGCTCGAAGAGGTCGTCCGCCGTCTGCGGCAGATCGAACTTCGGCTGGTAGATCTTGTCCTCGGTCAGGATCCAGCGCCGCGCCGGGTCGTAATCCTTGCGCAGGGCGTGGCCCTGGAATCCCTCGTGGCAGAGGAGGCGCCGCAGGTTGGGGTGGCCCGAGACCTGGAGGCCGAACATGTCGTAGAGCTCGCGCTCGAACCAGTTCGCAGCCTTCCACACCGGGATGAGCGACGGCAGCGGCTGGTCCTCGGCGAGCGGCACCTTGAGGCGCAGGCGCGCCCCCCGCGACAGCGAGCAGAGGTGGTAGACGGCGTCGAAGCGCGGCTCGCGGTCGGGGAAGTCGACGCCGGCGACGTCGAGCAGGAGGTCGAACTTGGTGGCCGGGTCGTCGCGGAGCTGCCGCGCCAGGTCGGCCAGGATCTCCCGCTCGACGATCCAGGTCGGCTGGTCGAGGCCCTGCTGCGGGGTGATGCTCTCCGCCGGGAAGCGCGCCCGGACGGCGGCCAGACCGTCGGTCGCCGCGGCTGCCGGCGCCTCCGGGGTCTCAGGCGGTGGCGGAGCCAGCGTCGGCACGGTCCGAAACCTCCCGGGGCTCGCCTTCGGCGGCGATCGACTTGGCGCGCGCGCGCAGCTTCTTGCGGTCGCGCGCCACCTTCTCCTTGAGCTGCAGGATGCCGTAGATCAGCCCTTCCGGGGTCGGCGGGCAGCCCGGCACGTAGACGTCGACGGGGATGACCTCGTCGATCCCCTGCATCACGTGGTAGGCGCGGTAGAAGCCGCCGGAGCAGGCGCAGGCGCCCATCGAGATGACCCACTTGGGGTCGGCCATCTGGTCGTAGATCTTCTTCAGCACCGGGGCCATCTTGTCGTTGATGGTGCCGGCCACCAGCAGCACGTCGCTCTGCCGCGGCGAGAAGCGCACGACCTCGGAGCCGAAGCGGGCCACGTCGTAGTGGCTCGACAGCGTCGACATGAACTCGATGGCGCAGCAGGCGGTGCCGAAAGGGAAGGGCCAGAACGAGTTGCGCTGGGCCCAGTCCTCGAGGTTCTCGAACTTGGTGGTGACCCAGCTCTCTCCGATGATGTTCATCCTCGCACCCCCACGGCTGAAGTGTACCACTTGTGACTGCCGGTCACAAGCTCTCTAAGCTACGCTCTGCGAATGATTTAGGGCCACGCCGAAGAGGGCCGGCCACGGGGGGCCGCCCCTACGGTACCGGGCTGCGTCCCCACGGCGCCGGGCTGCCTCCCTACGCGCCCATCGGATCGAATTCGTCGTGTAGGGGCGCCCCCCTGTGGGCGCCCTGGTGGCCTGGGCGCCCCGGTCGCAACTACCGGCTCCCCTGGTCGACCTCGACGGGCAGCTCGACGTCGCCTTGGGAGGCGTGCAGGGCTTCGCGCAGGGCCTCCATGCGCCGCAGGTGGTCCTTCTGGGCGGTCACCAGCTTCAAGAAGACGTCGGCGGTCGGGGCGTCGACGTCGCGGATCATCTTGGGGTAGAGGACGTCGTTCTCGTAGCGCTCCTCGGCGATCGCCGCGGCGAGATCGGAGTCGAGGCCGTGCACCTGCCCGGCGGCGTCCAAGAGCGAGATGGCGAGCTGGTCCTTGTCCGCCGCCAGCTTCGTCCAGGCGCGGGCGAGGTTGGGCAGGCCGTCGCGTCCGGCGCGCTCGGCGAAGGCCCGGTAGCGGGCAGCGCTCGCCGCCTCGGCGGTGAAGCCGGCTTTCAAGTGCTCCTGAAAACGGGGGATTCTCGACACCGTCTCTCCTTCTCGCTTCGCGCTAAGATGCGCTGCGGCGACCGCGGCCATTGTATGCAAGTCGCGGCGGCCGTCCAACCGGGAAACCTTGCTCGCGGGGTGCCGTAGTCCCCCTCGGGGGCGCGGCTCTTCCCGCAGTCGATCCCCAGACCGCCCTCCGCCAGCGCCGTGAACCCGAAATCCTCCCGCCGAGCCCTCGCCGCGGCGATCGTCGCCGCCGCCATCGTCGCGACGTTCGTCGTCGCCGCGGCCCGCATCCCCTACCTGTCGACCCTGGCGACCGTCCTGCTGGCGGGGGCGGTCATCCTGCTGCTGCTCTGGCTCGCCGGGCGCCTCCTCCGGCGCTTCCTCTGGAAGGTCGGCCGCCGGCTCGCCTTCTCCTACTTCCTGAGCGGCATGCTCCCCATCCCCCTGGTGGCCCTGTTGCTCCTCGTGGGAGCTTACCTGCTGGCCGGCTTCTTCATGGGTCACCTCTACCGCGACGCCGCCCGCAGCCTGCAGAACGAGGTCGCCCTCCTGGCCGACGCGCGGGCGCGGGAGTTCGCCCGCACCGGAAAGCCGAGCGGCGACAGCGTGCCGGGGTTGGTCTTCGGCTACTACCGGAACGGGCGCCGGGTCGGCGGCGACCCGCGGACGCCGGCGGCCTGGCCGACCTCGCTGGTGACGGGAGGCGGCGGCCCGGCGCCGCAGCGCCGCGAGGTCATCGCCCCCTTCCTGGCCCGCGAAGACGGCTCGCCCAGCCTCGCCGCCGCCGCCGTGGCGGACGCCTCGCGCGGGACGGGCGTGGTCGCCCTCTACGTCGCCAGCCTCGAGGCGGCGCTCTCCGAGCGCAGCGACGTCTGGGTCGAGATGGTCCGCCCCGACGAGGCCGAGGCCGGGCGGGTCGTCCGCATCGAGATGGGCACCCGCAACATCCCCTTGACGCGCATCCACCGCGAGCGCGCCACGGGCGAGGCGGAGAAGTTCTTCAAGCGGCGCTCGGAGGGGGCGCGGCTCTGGGACAAGCCCTTCCTCTGGTGGGGGGAGGCGTCGGGCCAGCTGGTGCGCCTGGACCACGAGCAGGCCCTCACCCAGCCGCTCGACATCACCCTGCGGAGCACTCCCCGCGGCCTCCTGCGCCACCTCTTCTCGAGCTCGGCCGAGGTCGACACCGGCGCCTGGGCGGCGCTCTTCACCCTCGCCTTCCTGCTCTTCGACATCTACCTGGCGGCGACGGCGATGGCCCTCTTCATGATCTTCAGCCTCTCGCGGGCGGTCAACCAGATGAGCCGGGCGACGGCGGCCGTGCAGGGCGGCGACTTCTCGGTCCGCATCCCGGCGCGCCGAAAGGACCAGGTGGGGTCGCTCCAGCGCTCCTTCAACCAGATGGCGGCGAACCTGGAGACGCTCGTCGCCACCTCCGCCCAGAAGGAGGTCCTCGAGAAGGAGCTGGCGATCGCCCGCGACCTGCAGAAGAGCCTCATCCCGGGCGATCTGCCGTCCGGCGACGCCGTCGAGTTCGCCACCCTCTTCGAGCCCAGCGCGGCGATCGGCGGCGACTACTTCGACATCCTCCGCCTCGACGACCGGCGGCTGGCGGTGATCATCGCCGACGTCTCCGGCCACGGCCTGTCGACGGGCCTGCGCATGGCGATGATCAAGGCCGCCCTGCTGATCCTCGTCCAGGAGGCGACCGACCCCGAGGAGATCCTTCGCCGCCTCGACTCCGTGGTCCGTTCCGACGCCGAGAGCCGCTTCTTCGTCACCGCCACCCTCTCGCTCGTCGACTTCACGAACGGCAGCCTGGAGATCACCAACGCCGGCCACCCCCCCACCTACCTGCTGCGCGACGGCCAGGTCGAGGAGATCGTCCTTCCCGGCTCGCCCTTGGGCGGCATGGGCCGGACCTACGGCCGCCGCACCCTGCGCCTGGAGAAGGGCGACCTCGTCGTCTGGCTGTCGGACGGGCTCATCGAGGCGACGGACGCCGCCGGCGAGCCTTTCGGCTACGACGCCGTCGTCGCCGCCCTGGCGGGCGCCGCCGGCCGGCCGGCGAGTCCCATGGAGGTCCGCAACCGCCTCCTCGCCGCCGTCGAACGCCACGCCGGCCAGCTGGCCCGTACCCATGCCTTGCGGGGCGCCGGCGCTGTGCACCTAGCCAGCGCCCTGGCCGTCGCCTT
>Ga0209626_1000261_pt1 | contig 11423 bp, 10 predicted proteins | sample JacPinW_OM1H0_M2_FD_187962 | JGI IMG/M metagenome (GOLD analysis project Ga0209626, IMG submission 187962) | Forest soil microbial communities from Algoma, Ontario, Canada - Jack Pine, Ontario site 1_JW_OM1H0_M2 (SPAdes) (version 2) | ecosystem: Environmental > Terrestrial > Soil > Boreal... | reverse complement strand
GGCAGGCGCGGCAGCGAGCCGCGACTGGGCGCAGATCATCCGCGCGCGACTCGCCGGCTCCACGCCGCGACACGAGGTGTCGGAATGGCTGCTGCCCGGCCTGTTTGAACCCATTGAGCAGTCGCAGCGGCGCTTCCTTGCGCAAGACCCGGTGCCGGCCGCGGTGCTCATGCCGCTGGTCGAACGGCGCGAGCTCACGGTGCTCTTCACGCAACGCGCGACCCGGTTGCGCAATCACGCCGGCCAGATCAGTTTCCCGGGCGGGCGCATCGAGAGCGCCGACGGCAGCCCGGTCGCGGCGGCACTGCGCGAAGCGCGTGAGGAGATCGGTCTCGCCGAGCGCTTCGTGTCGGTAATCGGTTACCTGCCGGACCACCTCGTGAACACCGGCTTTCGCGTCACGCCGGTGGTGGCCTTCGTGCAGCCGGACTTCGAGCTGCTGCTGGACGCCCGGGAGGTTCAGGACACCTTCGAGGTGCCGCTCGAGCACCTGTTCGATCCCGCCAATCACCACCGGCACCGCCGCCGCGCCACTGTCAGCGGCGAGGAGCTGGAGTTCTGCGACATCCCCTTCGGCGACCGCCATATCTGGGGCGCCACCGCCGGGATGCTCCTCACCCTCTACCGGCTGTGTGTCGGACCTGCCGATGAGTGACGCCGAACGTGCCTTGAGCGCGCTGCTCGCGCTGATGGCGCGCCTGCGCGATCCGCAGCGCGGCTGTCCCTGGGACCGCGAACAGACCTTCAGCAGCATCGCCCCTTACACCATCGAGGAGGCCTACGAAGTCGCCGACGCCATCGAGCGTGGCGAGCACCAACAGCTGCGCGATGAACTCGGTGATCTGCTGTTTCAGGTAGTGTTTCACGCGCGCATGGCCGAGGAGCGCGGTTGGTTCGACTTCGCCGCGGTCGCCACCGCGATTCACGACAAGCTCGTGCGCCGCCACCCGCACGTGTTCGCGGGCGCCTCGCCCACGCCGGAGGAACTGGTGCGCGTGTGGGAGGAACAGAAGGCGCAGGAGCGCGCCGAGTCGGCCGCGAGCGGGCCGGCGGCGGAGGGCACCGTGTTAGCCGGCGTCCCCAGAGCGTTGCCGGCGCTGGTCCGCGCGGCGAAGCTCGGTCGCCGGGCGGCACGCGTGGGCTTTGACTGGCCGGAGGCGCGCGAGGTGCGGGCCAAGGTGCTGGAGGAGCTGCACGAGATGGACGCCGCGCTCGCCAACGCAACCGATGCAGGAGCGGTCGCCGAGGAGCTCGGGGATCTGCTGTTTTCCATCGTGAACTGGAGCCGGCATCTGAAGCTCGACGCGGAAGCGGCGCTGCGGGCGGCGAATGCCAAGTTCGAGCGGCGTTTTGCCCACATGGAGTCACTCGCCCGCGCGCGCGGCCTCGATCTCAAGGGCCTGTCGGCGGCCGAGTGGGATGCCTTGTGGCGCGAAGCAAAACTGAACCGCGCCTGAACATAACAGGCGGTGGCTGAAAGTCGCAGCTCAACACACGAATGCGCTACGCTTGCCCGCACGCATGAACGCGTGGCGCGCTGCTCTCCTTTTCTTATGGCTGCCCGTGGTGGGCGCGGCGCTTGCCACCGCACCGGCCGCGGCTGGGGAACCGGCCGGCCGTGCGGTCGTGGCGAGCGCGACGGTGTCGATGGAACAGGCCGTGAAGATGGTTGAACAGCGCTATCGTGCGCGCGTGGTGAAAGCCGAGACGCACAAGGACAACGGCCGCACCGTCTACGTGTTGAGACTCCTCGACGACTCGGGCAAGGTCTGGACGGTGCGCGTGGAAGCGGCGGACGGCTCGGTTCAGTAGGCGCGCAGGGGGGCGGCATGCGCGTACTGGTGGTCGAAGACGAAGCGGCACTGCGCGACTCGCTGAAAGAGCGGCTCGGCGAAGCCGGCTTCACCGTGGATGTGGCGCGCGACGGCAACGAGGGGCTGTTCGCAGGGCTGGAATACCCCCTGGACGTCGCCATCGTCGACCTCGGGCTGCCGAACCTTCCCGGCCTCGAAGTGATCCGCCGGCTGCGGGCGGCACGCAAGACGTACCCCATCCTGATCCTCACGGCGCGCGATAACTGGCAGGACAAGGTCGAGGGGCTGCAGGCGGGCGCAGATGACTACGTCGCCAAGCCCTTTCACTTCGAGGAAGTGCTCGCGCGGCTGCAGGCGCTGCTACGCCGGGCGGGCGGCTGGGCGAGCCCGCAGCTCAATTGCGGCCCGGTCATGCTGGACACGCGCGCGCAAACCGTAGCGGTGAGCGGTGCACCCGTGGAGCTCACCACGTTCGAGTACCGCATCCTCGAGCATCTGATGCTGCGTGCCGGGGATGTGATCTCCAAGACGGAATTGACCGAGCGCCTTTACGATCAGGACTTCGAGCGCGACAGCAACGTCATCGAGGTGCTGGTCGGACGCCTGCGCCGCAAGCTCGACCCGCACGACGAGTTGCGTCCCATCGAGACGCTGCGCGGCCGGGGTTATCGGTTCGCGCTGCCGCGCGACACTGCCTCGTAGGCGGCCGGCGCCGCGCTGCAGAGCCTCGAGTGCACTCCCTCAGTCGGCGGCTGCTGGTTTCGGTCTCGGTGCCGCTGGCGTTGTTCTTCGGGGTGATGATGCTGGTGCTGGACACTGGGTTTCGGGCGCTCTCGGAACGCTCACTGCAGGAACTGCTCGACTCGCAGATGGTGTCGCTGATTGCGGCCGCCGACCCACAGCCGGACGGCAGTTACGCCCCGACCCCGCAGGAGCTCGATCCACGACTGCGGACGCCGCGCTCCGGACTGTACGCGCAGATCCGCTCGCAGCACCACCTGTGGCGCTCGCCCTCGACGGCGGGCCTGAGCAGCGATTTCGGGGCGCTGCTCGTGCCCGGCGAGCGCCATCTCGCGTACGCGGCCTTCGGTCATGACCGCGTGGCGATCGCGAGCCGCGCGATCCAGTTCGCGGACGACCCCAAGGGCACGCGCGCGCTCACCTTCAGCGTTGCAGTCAGCCTGAGCCCCTATGAGGAGCAGCAGTGGCGCTTCCGGCGCAAGCTCCTCGGCTGGTTCGCCGGACTCATGCTGGTGCTGCTCGCGACCCTGGCGGCGCTGCTGCGCTGGGTGCTGGGACCGGTGCGGCGCATGGAGCGGGAGATTCACGAAGTGGAGGAGGGGCGCTGTGAGGCGCTCGGCGCCGGCTACCCGCGCGAACTGTCCGGGGTGGCGACCAACCTCAACGCGCTGCTGCTCGGGGAGCGCAAGCGCGTCGCCCGCTACCGCGACACGCTCGGGAATCTGGCGCACAGTCTGAAGACGCCGCTCGCTGTCATGCGTTCGAGTCTGTCCGCGGGAGCTGAGTCGGGCGCCGTGGGTGCGGAGATCGACCGCATGACCGGCATCATCGAGCACCAGCTGAAGCGTGCCGCCGCTTCCGGCGGCGCATTGCTCGGGCAGGCGCCGGTGGAGGTGGCGCAAGTGGCGGCCGAGCTGCGCGCCACGCTGCTGCGGGTGTACGCGGGCAAGGATCTGTCGCTCGAGCTCGCGATCGCGCCCGCAACGCTGTTCATCGGTGATCGCGGCGACCTGACGGAGTTGCTGGGAAACCTGCTCGACAACGCCTGCAAGTGGTGCCGCAGCCGGGTGCGCCTCACGGCGAGCAGTGACGAGAGCGCAGGTGCGCGCGAGCGACTGACCCTGGTCGTAGAGGACGACGGAGCGGGAATTTCCGCGGACGACCGCGCGCGCGTACTCGGGCGCGGCGTGCGTGCGGATCAGAACGTGCCGGGCCATGGGTTGGGCCTCGCCATGGTGCACGATACCGTGGACCTGTACGGCGGGCAGCTCTCGATCGACTCATCCCCGCTCGGTGGCGCGCGCTTCTCGTTGCGGCTGCCGGGACGCTGACGGCGCGCCGCTAGGGCTCGACCTTGAACTCGATCCCCTGCGCGAGCGGCAGCTCGCGGCTCCAGTTCACGGTATTGGTCTGGCGGCGCATGTACGCCTTCCAGGCATCGGAGCCGGACTCGCGGCCGCCGCCGGTGTCCTTTTCACCACCGAAGGCGCCGCCGATTTCGGCGCCCGAGGTGCCGAGATTGACGTTGGCGATACCGCAGTCGCTGCCGGCCGCCGACAGAAACGCTTCCGCGTTCTGCAGTCTATCGGTGAACAGCGCCGAGGACAGGCCGTGGGCGGAGGCGTTCTGCGCGGCGATCGCTTCAGCGAGCGACCCGACCGGAATCAAGTACAGAATCGGTGCGAAGGTTTCGGTCTGCACGATCGACCAGTCGTTGCGGGCACGAATGATCGCCGGCTCTACGAAGTTGCCGGGGCGCTTGAGCGTGTTGCCGCCGTAGAGCAGTTCGCCGCCGGCGTTGCGTGCGCTGACGATAGCGGCCTGATAGCCCTCGACGGCTTGGCGGTCGATCAGAGGGCCCATGAGCGTCTCGCTCTCCAGCGGATCCCCGATGCGCACCTGCCGGTAAGCATGGATCAGGCGCCGCTCCAGCTCCGCGGCGATCGCCTGGTGAGCGAACACACGCCGCGTGCTGGTGCAGCGCTGGCCGGCGGTGCCGACGGCGCCAAACACGATCGCCGGTACCGCAAGATCCAGGTTGGCCGTCTCATCGACAATGACGGCGTTGTTGCCACCGAGCTCGAGCAGGCTCTTGCCGAGGCGCGCGGCGACGCGTTCGCCCACCTTGCGGCCGATGTCGGTCGAACCGGTGAAGGAGACGAGCGCCACGCGCCGGTCCGCCACGAAGCGGGTCGCGAGCTCCGTGCCGGACTCTACGAACAGCTGAAAGATCGGCGGCAGGTGGTTGGCTTCGACCACGCTGTTGCACAACCGCTGCACCGCAAGGGCAGTCAGCGGTGTCTTGTGTGAGGGCTTCCACACGCAGACGTTGCCGCACACGGCTCCGAGAAACGCATTCCAGGACCACACCGCGACCGGAAAGTTGAAGGCCGAGATGATGCCCACGACGCCGAGCGGATGCCATTGCTCGGACAGGCGATGGCGGGGTCGCTCGGAGTGCATCGTGAGGCCGTAGAGCATGCGCGACTGGCCGACCGCGAAATCGGCGATGTCGATCATCTCCTGGACCTCGCCCAGAGCCTCGGCGAGGATCTTGCCGTTCTCCAGCGACACCAGCGTGCCCAGGTCGTTCTTGTGCCGTCGCAACTGCTCGCCGAGCAGGCGCACCGCTTCGCCGCGCTTGGGCGCCGGCACGTCGCGCCAGGCGGCCGCAGCCTCAACCGACGAGCTCAGCACGTGCTCGTAGTCAGCCGGGCTGGCGGGTCGCACCTGCGCGAGCAGCGTCCCATCCGCAGGGTTGCGCACGTTCAAGAGCGCGGCGTCCGTGGCGTCTGACCAGCCGCGCGATCCGGACCAGGCGCCGGGGTTGACGGCGCCCAAGCCCAAGCGCTTCAGGAGCGCATCGATGTCCACGCTGCTCATCCGTTCGCGGCTTGCTGGCGGCGCTGGTGGCCGGCCTTACCCGACACGACGACCTCGCCGGAGACGTGCTTGGTGCCGCCCGGCGCGTAGTAGCGGCCGAAGCGGTTCGCGACAATATCCGTCAGCCCAAACTGCTCCTGCGCCACGAAGCCACTGTACCTGCCCTGGTGCTCGAGCACGAGGTCCACGACCGCGGTGAGTCCGGCGGCGGTGGTGACCTGAATCGCCGACCACAGCCGCCCGGCGATCATCTGCGGATAGATCTTGTTGACGTAGTTTTCCTCGCGCAGCTGTCCGTCCTGCGTGCCGGTGACCGCCGCATACACGATCACCACGTCCTGCAGGGTCTGCGGCACGGCGTTCTCCAGGATGCGCTTGAGCGTGCCGCGGTCGTGATTGAGCTTCAGGTCGTTCATGAGCAGGCGCATCTGCTGGCAGTGACCGGGATAACGGATGGTCTTGTAGTTCATCGATTCGATGTGCGCGCCGTGCGTTTCGGCCAGCGACCCGAGGCCCCCGGAAGTGTTGAACGCCTCATACAGCGTGCCGTCGATTTCGATTTCCTCGAGTCCCTCGAGCGGCGCCACCTCGAGCAGGCGCCCGTCGCTGACCGCCTGGCAGGGATTGCCGTACTCATTAATGAGTCCTTCGGTGGACCAGGTGAGCGAGTACTTGAGGACGTTGTTCGGGTGCTGGGGCAGGGCGCCGACGCGCAGCTTCACGGCCCGCAACGCGTCAAAGTGAGTGATCAGCTCGGCCGCGGCGATGCTGATGAACCCGGGAGCGAGACCACATTGCGGCACGAACGCCTGGCCAGCCCCCGCAGCGAGGGTGCGTACCGAGCGCGTGACGTCCACATCTTCTGTCAGGTCGAAGTAGTGGGCGCGCGCTTTGCGGGCGGCGGCTGCGACCCCGAGGTTGCAGTAGTACGGCAGGCTCGAAATGACGGCATCGACGGGGTGCTCGGCGAGATGGCGGGCAAGCGCCACCGCATTGGTCGCATCGAGCGTGAAGGCGAGGATGTTGCCCGTGTCGTGGGCGCGCACCACCGCCTCCGCCGCGCCGCCGTCGATATCGCCCAGTTGAACCTTGTAACTGCCCGATTCGGCTAGCAATCCGGAAATCAATGCGCCGATCTTGCCGGCGCCCAGAATGAGTACGCGGTGCATAGAAGCCCTTTGGAAAAGGGGCGCATTCTGCCCGCGAAGCGCCCGCAGCGCCAGCTTCGCGGTACACGGCCGCGCCGGGCACGCCCGGGCGCCCGGACGCTTACGGAAAGCGTGCTAGGATCAATGACATGCGATCGCCCGAAACCACCTCCTGGCACAGCGCCAGCTGGCAGACGCGGCCGGCCCAGCAACAGCCGGTTTATGACGATCCGCGCGCGCTCGAGCGGATCGTGGCGCACATCTCCCGGCTGCCCCCGATTGTCGTCTCCTGGGAGATCGACGCTCTGCGGGCGCGCCTGGCCGCCGCCCAGCGCGGCGAAGCCTTTCTGCTGCAGGGGGGTGACTGTGCGGAGGTGTTTGCCGATTGTGAATCGGACACCATCGCCAAGAAGCTCAAGATCCTGCTGCAGATGAGTCTCGTGCTGCTGCACGGCCTCAAGAAACCCATCATCCGCGTGGGGCGCATGGCCGGTCAGTACGCCAAGCCCCGCTCGGCGGACACCGAGACACGGGCCGGGGTCACGCTGCCGAGCTATCGCGGTGACCTGGTCAATCGTCCGGACTTTACCCGGGAGGGGCGCGCGGCGGATCCGGAGCTGCTGCTGCGCGGTTATGAGCGCGCGGCGCTGACGCTGAACTTCGTGCGTGCGCTGGTCGAGGGCGGCTTCGCGGATCTGCACCACCCGGAGTACTGGGATCTGGGTTTCGTGCACCAGGCGCCGCTCAAGGACGCCTATCAGCGCATCGTGAGCTCCATCGGGGATGCACTGGATTTTTTCGAAGGCATCAGCGGCCGCCAGGTTCACGAAGCCACGCTGGTGGACTTCTATGCGAGTCACGAGGGCCTGCACCTGCACTACGAGCAGGCGCAGACTCGTTTCAACACCCGGCAGAACCGCTGGTACAACCTCTCGACGCACCTGCCGTGGATCGGCATGCGCACCGCGGGGCTCGAAGGCGCGCATGTCGAGTACTTCCGCGGCATCTCGAACCCCATCGCCGTCAAGGTCGGATCCGCCATGGACGCGGCTTGGCTGCAGGGCCTGGTGACGACCCTCAACCCGCAGAATCAGCCCGGCCGGCTCACGTTCATACACCGCTTCGGCGCGAAGGAGATAGCCGCCGCGCTGCCGAAGGCCATCGAAGCGGTCCGCCAGACCGGACAGACGGTGCTGTGGGTGTGCGATCCCATGCACGGCAACACCGAGACGACTACCGGCGGGATCAAGACGCGCCGGTTCGAGAACATCCTCAAGGAGCTGGAGCTGGCGTTCCGCATCCACGGCGAGCTGGGATCCTATCTGGGCGGCGTGCACATCGAGCTCACCGGGGACGACGTGACCGAGTGCACCGGGGGTGCGCGCGGGCTGACGGACCAGGACCTGCAGCGGGCCTATCGCTCGACCGTGGACCCGCGCCTGAACCACGAGCAGGCCCTCGAGCTCGCCATGCTGATCGCCGAGCGCAGTCAGAGCCGCCGCGCTGACAAGCGTACCGGGACCGTGTCTCCCTGAGAGCATTGCAGCGCATCAGTCCCGACCCGGCCGCCGCGTACGATCCAGACTGCAAGCGCTGCCCGCGACTCGCGAAGTTCCTCGCGCAAGCGCGCACGGCTCATCCCGATTACTGGGCGCGACCCGTGCCCTCGTTCGGCGCGCTGGAGCCGCGCATTCTCATAGTAGGTCTCGCGCCCGGCATGCATGGCGCCAACCGTACCGGCCGGCCGTTCACCGGGGATCATGCGGGCTTGCTGCTATACCAGACACTCTATGAGGCGGGGCTTGCAAGCCGCCCGGTGTCCGTATCCGTCGACGACGGACTCACGCTGCTGAACGCGCGCATCGTCAATGCGGTCAAATGCGTGCCACCCCGGAACAAGCCGCTGCCGCAGGAGATCCGCTGCTGCAATGCGTACCTTGCCGGTGAGCTGCGGCAGATGCCCGCCGTACGCGTGTACCTGGCACTGGGGCGCGTGGCGCACGATGCGGTCCTCATGGCGCGCGGGCTCACGCGTGGCCGTTACTTGTTTGCACACGGACGCGAACACATACTTGATGAAGCGCAATGCCTGCTCGATTCGTATCATTGCAGCCGCTACAACACCTCGACCCGCCGGCTCACGCCGGCGATGTTCCGAATTGTAATGGCGCGGGCCTGCGAACTCGCCGAGCTGGCGGTTCCAGCGGGGTTGCAGGTTCCCTGAAGCTACGCCCGACCGTGTTCGACCCCAGGGAATACATCACTTCGCTCCCCAGGCGTCCGGGCGTGTACCGCATGTTCGGTGCCGGGCACGAGCTGCTGTACGTCGGCAAGGCGCGCAGCCTCCGGGACCGCGTCGGGACCTACTTTGCCGCCGGCAACGTCAATCCCAAGGTGCAGGCGCTCACTGCACAGATCACCGCAATCGAAGTCACGGTGACCAACTCCGAGACCGAGGCGCTGCTGCTCGAGTACAACCTCATCAAGGCGCACAAACCGCGCTTCAACGTGGTACTGCGCGACGACAAGAGCTTCCCCTATATTCACCTTTGCGTGGAGCACGAGTTTCCGCGCCTGGTGTTCTACCGCGGCGCGCGCAGCGCCCCCGGCCGTTACTTCGGTCCCTTCCCCAATGCGGGCGCGGTGCGCGACACTCTCAACCAGCTGCAGAAGCTGTTTCGCATCCGCAACTGCCGCGACAGCTTTTTCGCCAACCGCAGCCGGCCGTGCCTGCAGCACCAGATCGGACGTTGCTCGGCGCCGTGCGTGGCTCTCATCACGCCCGAGGCCTACGCCGAGGACATGGCGGCGGCGGTCAAGGTGCTCGACGGCCGCAGCGATGAAGTGAACGCCGAGCTGCAGGCGCGGATGGAGGAGGCGGGCGCCGGCCTGCAGTTCGAGCGCGCGGCCCAGATCCGCGATCAGCTCGCGGCGCTCAAGCGCATCCAGGCGCAGCAGGTGGTGACTGCGGAAGGGCATCGCGACGTCGACGTGTTCGCGATCGTCGGGGAGGCAGGCGAGTACGCGGTGAGCGTCATGCTGGTGCGCGGCGGCCGCAATCTCGGCACCACCAACTACTTTCCCCGCGCTGCGCTGGCCGAGCCGCACGAGGCGCTCGCCTCGTTCGTCATGCAGTACTACGCGAGCGCCGAGGCCCCGGCGGAGGTGCTGCTCGGCAGCCCCCTGGAAGACGCGGCATCCCTGGCGGAGCTGCTCAGCAGCCGCAGCGGGCGTGCGGTCGAGGTCAGGCATCCGATGCGCGGCCTGGCCGTGCGCTGGGTGGAGCTGACCCAGGAGAACGCGGCGCAGGCGTTGCGCATGCGCTTCGCGCAGCGCCAGGGCATGGAGGAAATGCTGCTAGACCTGTCTGAGCAGCTCGACTTGCCCGAGCCGCCGGCACGCATGGAGTGCTTCGATATCAGCCACACCGGCGGCGAGGGTACCGTGGCGTCGTGCGTCGTGTTCGGTCCGGAGGGTCCGCTCAAGAAGGAGTACCGGCGCTTCAACATCACCGGCGTCAGCCCGGGGGATGACTACGCGGCGCTGCGCCAGGCGCTGGAACGCCGCTACAAGCACGTGCGCCAGGGGGAAGTGCCCCCGCCCGACCTGTTGCTGATCGACGGCGGCGCGGGTCAGATCAGCCAGGTGCACGCGGTGCTGGCGGAACTGGGCTATGGTGACCTGACCCTCGTCGGGGTGGCCAAGGGTCCCGACCGCAGGCCCGGACAGGAGCGGCTGTTCGTCTACGGCGTGACAGCGCCGGTGACGCCCGAGGCCCATTCGCCGGCCGCGCGCCTCATTCAGAGAATCCGCGACGAAGCCCACCGGTTCGCCATCACCGGTCATCGCCGCAGGCGCGCGCGCCGTTATAACGAGTCGGTTCTGGAAGTCGTTCCGGGACTTGGGCCGGCGAAGCGGCGCGCGCTGCTCAAGCACTTCGGCGGCCTGCAGGGGGTCATGCGCGCCGGGGTGGCAGACCTCACACAGGTGGCGGGAATCGGCGCGACGCTGGCGCGAAGTCTTTATGATCACCTGCACCCGGGCTCTTGAGAAGCAGCTGATGCCGTGGAACCTGCCCAACACGCTCACCTGGGCGCGCATCGCCGCGATCCCGCTCATCGTGCTGCTGTTCTACATGCCGTACCCGTGGGCGGATCCGGCGGCCGGCCTATTGTTCGCGGTCGCCGGCATTACCGATTTGCTCGACGGGTATTTCGCGCGGCGGCTCGGCCAGATCTCCCGCCTGGGCGCATTCCTCGACCCGGTGGCGGACAAGCTGATCGTCGCCGTCGCGCTGGTGTTACTCGTGAGCCGGGATCCGCGCGCCCTCATCGTGCTCACCGCGGCGATCATCATCGGCCGCGAGATCACCATTTCGGCGCTGCGCGAGTGGATGGCCGAGATCGGCGCGCGGCGCAAGGTCGCAGTCTCGCGGCTCGGCAAGTACAAGACCATCCTGCAGATCATCGGTCTGTCGCTGATGTTGTACCGCTGGCAGTTGTTCGGACTGCCGACCTACCGGCTCGGCGTCGTGCTCACGGTGGTCGCTGCCGCAGCGACGCTCGTTTCCATGGCCGCCTATCTGCGCATGGCGTGGCCCGAGCTTAAACGCTAGGTATATCTCGTAAGCTACTATATTGTAATAAGTTATCGATTCGAGTTCGGATCGAAAGTGGACCCCGGAGCGCCGCGGGACTCGCCTTGACTTCCAAAGGGGTGTACATAGAATTCGCGGCTCCTGATTTCGCGGATGCGGGAATAGCTCAGTTGGTAGAGCACGACCTTGCCAAGGTCGGGGTCGCGAGTTCGAGTCTCGTTTCCCGCTCCAAATTCAAGA
>Ga0209626_1000260_pt1 | contig 11478 bp, 10 predicted proteins | sample JacPinW_OM1H0_M2_FD_187962 | JGI IMG/M metagenome (GOLD analysis project Ga0209626, IMG submission 187962) | Forest soil microbial communities from Algoma, Ontario, Canada - Jack Pine, Ontario site 1_JW_OM1H0_M2 (SPAdes) (version 2) | ecosystem: Environmental > Terrestrial > Soil > Boreal... | reverse complement strand
TGCTGGTTCTTTCCTACGTGCGGACCTATGGATTCCCGGGCCTGATCACACGATCGTCCAACAACTATGGGCCGTATCAATTTCCCGAGAAATTTCTTCCCCTGATGATCACGAATATTTTTGACGATAAGCCGCTGCCCATCTATGGCGACGGAAAGCAACAGCGGGATTGGTTGCACGTGGAAGATAACTGCCGAGGAATTTTGGCGGTTCTGGAGCGCGGCCAGGAACAGTTCAATACCTACTGCACGCCTTGCCACTCGCGTGTGGGCAACGGCGCGGGCATGATCGTCGAGCGCGGCTACAAGCAGCCGCCGTCCTTCCACATCGACCGCCTGCGGAGCGCGCCGCCGGGCTACTTCTTCAACGTCATCAGCCAGGGCTTCGGCGTCATGCCGAGCTACGCCGTGCAGGTGCCCATCGCCGACCGCTGGGCCATCATCGCCTACATCCGCGCCCTGCAGCTCTCCCAGAACTCGCGCCTCGCCGACCTGACCCCCGCGGAGCGGCAGCGGCTCGCGGCGGCGGAGCGGGGGCGGCCATGACGGTCCTCGACGGCACGGCTCCCAGGCATCCCCGGCTCCCCCTGCGCCCCTTGAGACCGACGGCCGCCGACTGGAGCGCCCCCGGCGACGTCGACCGCTTGGAGCGCCGGTCGCTGGTAGCCGGCGGAGTGGGCGCCGCCTTGAGCCTCGTCGGCCTCTTCGTCAACCGGCCGGTCTTCTTCCGCGCCTACCTCATCAGCTGGACTTTTTGCGTCGGCATCACGCTCGGATGCCTGGCGATCTCCATGCTCCACCACCTCTCGCGCGGCGCCTGGGGCCTCCCGGTGCGGCGGGTGCTGGAGGCGGCGGCGCGGACGCTGCCGCTCCTCCTCCTCCTCTCCCTCCCCATCCTCTTCGGGATGAAGGAGATCTACCCCTGGGCGCGCCCCGAGGTGGTCGCCGGCGACCCCATCCTGGAGGCCAAGCACGCCTACCTGAACGTGCAGTTTTTCATCGTCCGCCTGGTCGTCTACTTCCTCGTCTGGGGCGGCTTCGCCACCCTCTTGGACCGCCTGTCGCGGCGGCAGGACGAGACGGGCGACCCGCGCCTCGCCCGCCGCATGCAGCTCCTGGCGGGTCCCGGCCTCGCGATCTACTGCCTGGCCGCCACCTTCGCCGCCGTCGACTGGCTGATGTCGCTCCAGCCGCACTGGTTCTCGACCATCTACGGGGTTTACTTCGTGGGCGGTCACGGCCTCGCGGCGCTCGCCTTCCTCATCGTCGTCGCCGGCTACCTCTCCCGCCGCCAGCCGATGGAGCGGGTGCTCTCCGCCAACCACTTCCAGGACTACGGCAAGCTCCTCTTGGCCTTCGTCATGCTGTGGGCCTACTTCTCCTTTTCCCAGTTCCTCATCATCTGGGCGGGCAACCTGCCGGACGAGATCGTCTGGTACCTGCGCCGCATCGAGAACGGTTGGGGATGGATCGCCTTGGCCATCGTCGTCTTCCACTTCGCCCTGCCCTTCGTCCTCCTGCTCTCGCGCGACCTCAAGCGCCGGCCGCAGCTCCTGGGCGGGGTGGCGATCGGCATGCTCGCCATGCGCTGGATCGACCTCTTCTGGCAGGTCGAGCCGGCCTTCCACCATGGCACCTTCTACTTCCACTGGCTGCACCTGACGACGCTCCTGGCGGTGGGCGGCCTCTGGCTCGCCGCCTTCTTCGCCCAGCTCAAGCGGCGGCCGCTCCTGCCGCTCAACGACCCCTACCTCGGGGACATCCTCGAAAGCTCCGGCCATGAGTGATCCCCGGCACGCTGTCGAGCGGCCCGAGCGACCCGAGCGGTCCGAGCCGGCCGCGCCGCAGCTCTTCGACCGCGAGATCGACCTGCGGGCCATCTTCTGGACTGCCGTTTCGCTGGCCGGGGCCGTCGCCCTCTCCTGCCTCCTCATGTGGTGGCTCTTCCTCGGCCTGCGCCGCGCCGAGCGGGCGAACGATCCGCCGCCGTCGCCCCTCCCCGAGGCCGGCGAGCGCCGCCTGCCGCCGCTGCCGCGGCTGCAGCCGAATCCCGCCGAGGACATGCGGGCGCTCCGCGCCCGCGAGGAGGAGCTGTTGAACCGCCCTGCCTGGGTGGATCCCAAGCAGGGGACGATGCGCATCCCCATCGACCTGGCGATGGACGTGCTGGTGAGGAAGGGTGGGACGCCGCGATGAGCGGCCGGGCTCCCGGGATCGCGCTGGCGGCGCTGCTTTTCGCCGGCAGCCTCGCCGCCCAGCCGGCCCAGCCGGCGCAGCCGGCCATGTCTCCAATATCCAGCGCGGCCCGGGAAGGCGGCGTCGCCTCGACCGTCGTCCCCACGCCGCTCAAGAACGTCGGCTACGACCAGCGGCTGGGCGCCCAGGTCCCGCTCGATCTTTCCTTCCGCGACGAGGCCGGCCGCGCCGTGCGGCTGGGCGAGCTTTTCGACCCTCACGATCACCGGCCGGTCGTCTTCGCCCTCGCCTACTACGGCTGCCCGATGCTCTGCTCGGTCGTCCTCTCCGACCTCGCCGCCAGCCTCAAGGTGCTCTCCTTCGACGCCGGCCGGCAGTTCGACGTCCTGGTCGTGAGCTTCGATCCGCGCGACACGCCCCCGCTCGCGGCGGCCAAGAAGCGGGAGATGGTGGCCCGCTACGGCCATCCCGGCGCCGCGGCGGGCATCCACTATCTGACCGGCTCAGAGGAGTCGATCGCCGCCCTCACCAAGGCCGTCGGCTTCCGCTACTACTTCGACCGCGAGACCCGGCAGTTCGCCCATGCCGCCGGCGTCCTCGTGCTGACCCCCGGGGGGCGCGTCGCCCGCTACCTCTACGGCATCGAGTACCCGGCCCGCGACCTCCGGCTCGCCCTCGTCGAGGCCTCGGGCGACCGCATCGGCTCGCCGGTCGACCAGCTCCTCCTCTACTGCTTCCACTACAACCCGGTCATCGGCCGCTACAGCGCCGTGACTCTCAACCTCGTCCGCCTGGGTGGAGCGGCGACCGTCCTCGGCCTCTTCGTCATGGTGGTGACGCTCAAGCGGCGGGAGAGCCGCGGGCCGGGGAGAGCCTGAAGCGATGCGCACCCAGCTTCCGCTCTTCCCCCAGGCGGCGTCGCTCAACGCCCACCACGTCGACCTCCTGACCTACGTCTGGCTGATCGTCTCGGGCTTCTTCTCGCTCCTGATCGCCGGCCTCATCCTCTTCTACATGGTCCGCTACCGGCGGCGCTCGCCCGGCCAGGTGGGCGTCGAGCAGGCCGCCCCGCTGTGGCTGGAGATCGCCTGGTCGGCCATCCCCCTCGCCATCAACCTGGCGATGTTCGGCTGGGGGGCGAAGGTCTACTTCGACCTCTACCGCCCGCCCGCCAACGCCGTCGAGTACTTCGCCATCGGCCGCCAGTGGATGTGGAAGTTCCAGCACCCGGAAGGCAACCGCGAGATCAACCAGCTCCACGTGCCGGTGGGGCAGGCGGTCAAGATGACGATGACCTCGGAGGACGTCATCCACAGCTTCTACGTCCCCGCCTTCCGGCTCAAGCAGGACGTGCTGCCGGGGCGCTACACGACGGTCTGGTTTCGGCCCGACCGCCCCGGCACCTACCACCTCTTCTGCGCCGAGTACTGCGGCACCGAGCACTCGCTGATGATCGGCAGCGTCGTCGTCATGGAGCCCACCGACTACGAGGCCTGGCTCTCGGGCTCGCGGCCGGGGGTCTCGACGGTCGACTCCGGCGCCCAGCTCTTCCAGTCGCTGGCCTGCGTCACCTGCCACGCTCCGGCGCCGGGGATGCCGGCGCGGGCGCCGCGCCTGGAGGGTCTCTTCGGCCGCGCGGTGAAGCTCGCCGACGGCCGCACGGTCACCGCCGACGACAACTACATCCGCGAGTCGATCCTCTCCCCCGCCGCCAAGGTCACCGCCGGCTGGGAGCCGATCATGCCGACCTTCCAGGGGCAGGTGACGGAGGAGCAGCTCGTGCAGCTGGTGGCCTACGTCAAGTCGCTCGCCGCGCCTGCCGGCGAAGCGGCGGGAACGGGCGGAGCAGCGGGACCAGCCGGGGCCAGGGCCGCGACGAGCCCGCCCGCGACGCCGAGGCCGAGGTAGGAGGACAGCCATGGACACCGCGAACACCCCCGCCGTCGAGCCGATGCCCGAGCTCGAGCTGCCGCGCACCAACTACCTGAACGCGGCCTACGGCCCGCGCTCGTGGCTCTTCACCCGCGACCACAAGCGCATCGCCATCCTCTACCTCGCCTCGGTGACTGCGTTCTTCGCCCTCGGCGGCTTCTTCGCCCTTCTCATCCGCCTCGAGCTCCTCACCCCCGAGGGCGACCTCGTGGGGCCGGACACCTACAACAAGCTCTTCACCATGCACGGCATCGTCATGGTGTTCTTCTTCCTCATCCCGTCCATCCCGGCGGTGCTCGGCAACTTCCTCGTGCCGCTCATGATCGGCGCCAAGGACCTGGCCTTCCCCAAGCTCAACCTGGCGAGCTGGTACGTCTACAACCTGGGGGCGATCTTCACCCTGTGGTCCATCATCCACGGCGGGGTCGACACCGGCTGGACCTTCTACACGCCGTTCTCGACCACCTACTCGAACAGCTACGTCGTCTCGGCAGCCCTGGGGATCTTCATCGCCGGCTTCTCGTCGATCATGACCGGGCTGAACTTCATCGTCACCATCCACCGGCTGCGGGCGCCCGGCCTGACCTGGTTCCGGCTGCCGCTCTTCCTCTGGTCGATGTATGCCACCTCGCTCATCATGGTCCTGGGGACGCCGGTCATCGCCATCACCCTCCTCCTGGTGGCGGCGGAGCGGGTGCTCCACCTCGGCATCTTCGACCCCGCCCTGGGCGGCGACCCGGTGCTCTACCAGCACCTCTTCTGGTTCTACTCGCACCCGGCGGTCTACATCATGATCCTGCCCGCCATGGGGGTAACCTCGGAGCTCGTCGCCGCCTTCTCGCGGCGGGCGGTGGTGGGCTACCGCGTCGTCGCCTTCGCCAGCGTGGCGATCGCCGTCCTCGGCTTCCTCGTCTGGGGGCACCACATGTTCGTCGCCGGCGAGTCGGTCTACGCGGCGACCATCTTCTCGGTCCTCTCGATGCTGGTCGCCATCCCCTCGGCGGTCAAGGTCTTCAACTGGACGGCGACGCTCTACGGCGGCGCCATCTCGCTGGAGACGCCGATGCTCTACGCCCTGGGATTCATCGGCCTCTTCACCATCGGCGGCCTGACCGGCGTCATGGTCGCCACCCTGGGCTTCGACGTCCATGTCCATGACACCTATTTCGTGGTCGCCCACTTCCACTACATCATGGTGGGCGGCGCGATCATGGGGTACATGGGGGGGCTGCACTACTGGTGGCCGAAGATCTCGGGCCGGCTCTACCCCGTCTTCCTCTCGCGCCTGGCGGCCCTGCTGATCTTCGTCGGCTTCAACCTCACCTTCTTCCCCCAGTTCATCCTGGGATACCTCGGCATGCCGCGGCGCTACTGGTCCTACCCGCCGGAGTTCCAGGTCCTCAACGTGCTGTCGACCGCCGGCGCCTCGGTCCTCGGCCTCGGCTACCTCCTCCCGGCTGCCTACTTCATCTGGTCGATGCGCTACGGGAAGTTGAGCCCGGCCAACCCCTGGGGCGCGGTCGGCCTCGAGTGGGACACCGACTCGCCGCCGCCAACCCACAACTTCGACGTCACCCCGATCGTCACCCGCGGACCCTACGACTACGGCCAGCAGCCGGCCCTCGCTCCCCAGGAGGCCCCCGTTGGCTAGCCACCCGACGGCGCTCGCCCACCATTTCGACAACCTCGAGCAGCAGCGCGAGGCGTCGACCTTCGGCATGTGGGTCTTCCTGGTGACCGAGATCATGTTCTTCGGCGGCCTCTTCACCGCCTACGCCGTCTACCGCCTGCGCTACCAGGAGGCCTTCGCCGCCGCCAGCAACTCGCTCCTGACCTGGGCAGGGTCGATCAACACCGCGGTCCTCATCTGCAGCAGCCTGACGATGGTGCTCGCCGTCCGCTCGGCGCAGGTCGACCGCCGCAAGATGATCGTCCTCTTCCTCTGCCTGACGATTCTCCTCGGCGCCGTCTTCCTGGGGATCAAGGCCTACGAGTACCGGACCGAGTGGCAGGAGCACCACTTCCCGGGCGCCGGCTTCCGCTTCGCGGGACCCGACCCGCGGCACGCCGAGATGTTCTTCTCCATCTACTTCTGCATGACCGGACTCCACGCCCTGCACATGATCATCGGCATGTCGGTCTTGGCCGCGCTCCTCCTCCCCGCCTGGCGCGGGCGCTACAACCCCGAGTGGCACAACCCGCTGGAGTGCGTGGGGCTCTACTGGCACTTCGTCGACATCGTCTGGATCTTCCTCCTGCCGCTGCTCTACCTGTTCGGCGCCCATCCGAGATGAGGGGGCGAGATGAGGGGAGCGGGATGAGCGGAGCGAGCCATGTCTGAGCACGTCACCTCGCGCGGCCTCTACATCGCCGTCTGGGCGGCCCTCCTGGCGTTGACGGGCATCACCGTCGCCGTCGCCCAGGTCAGCCTCGGGCCGTTGAACGACGTCGTGGCGCTCGCCGTCGCTGTCGGCAAGGCCCTCCTCGTGCTGACCTTCTTCATGGGCCTGAAGGACAGCGGCCGGCTCCTGCGGCTGACCGTCATCGCCGGCTTCTTCTGGCTGGCGATCCTCATCTCTATCACCCTCGCCGACTACCTGAGCCGCCCGTCGACGGACGCCCTGCGGGGAGTCCCCCCGGCGAGCGCGATGGCCCGGCCGGAACGGCGCTAAGTTGTTCGTTTGTGTAGGGGAGGGGCTTCTGGGCAAAAAATTGGGGCCCCTCATGAAGTCAGGAGCCCCGTCGTCTGTCCAACTCTGGATCGGTAAAGCCAGCCTCGATGAGCGCCGCCCGAGTGGGCGGGGGCGCTCGGAGGCCTTCTATATAGGAGGGTGAGCCTGCACGCCTTTTCGTGACAACTCGAAATCTATTCACCCGGGGAGCGCTAGAATCGGCGCCGGACGCCGCCTTCCCGAGGTAGACCCCATGCCCCTCGATTTCTCCCTCACCGCCGCCCAACAAGAGGTCCAGAAACGCGCCCGTGGGGCCTTCGCGCCCTTGCGCGGCTGGTGGAAGCGAGGGCGCCACGGCGACTTCGCGGAGGCGGCGTGGGAGGCGCTCGCCGGCTCCGGCCTTCTGGGGACTATCGTGCCGCGGGAGGACGGCGGCACGGGCGAGGGCGTCCTCGCCCTGGCGCTGGCCCTGGAGGAGCTGGGCGCCTCCGGCCTCCCCACCATGCTGCCGATCCTGACCGCCATCGACGCCATCGGCATCGCCCGCCACGGCACCCCCGAGCTGCGCCGCGAGGTCCTCCCGCGGGTGGCGGCCGGCAAGATCAAGCTCTGCCTCGCCCTGACCGAGGAGGAAGCAGGCTTCAACACCTTCCGCACCAAGACCCGGGCGGAGCGCGCCGGCGACACCTTCCGCCTCCACGGCGCCAAGATCTACATCTCGGGAGCCGACGTCGCCGACTACCTGTTGGTCCTCGCGCGCTCCCTCTCGATCGCGGACGCGGCGGCCCGCGGCCTCCCGAAGACGGCAGGCCTCACCTGGCTGCTGGTCCCCGCCGGCGCGCCGGGGATCCGCCTGGAGCCCCTCCCCACCCACGGCGAGGGGACCCTCCGCCAGTTCGCCATCGAGCTCGACGGCGTGGAGGTGCCGGCCGCCAACCTCCTGGGCCGCGAGGGCGAGGGCTTCCGCGTCCTCGTCGACCTCGTCAACCCGGAGCGCATCCTGCTCTCGGCGCAGCTGACCGGCGCCGTCCGCTACTGCCTGGAGATCGCCTGCGAGCACGCCCGCACGAGGAAGGTCTTCGACGACGTCGCCATCGGCGCCTACCAGTCGGTCCAGCACCCGCTCGCCGAGGTGCGCATCCGCCAGGAGGCGGTGCAGATCATGGCCTGGCGGGCGGCCGCCCTCTACGACGCGGGAGCGCATCCGAAGGAGGTCAGCTTCCAGGCCAGCGCCGCCAAGTTCCTCGCCGCCGAGTTGGGAGTGCAGGCCGTCGACGCCGCGCTCACCACCCTGGGCGGCAAGGGCTTCGACGAGCGCTACGGCATCTTCCACCTGCTGGAGATGGTGAACCTCCTGAAGATCGCCCCCGTCGGCGACGCCCTCCTCCTCAACCTGGTGGCGGAGGGAACGCTGGGATTGCCGCGCTCGTATTGAGCAGGGGATACGCCGGAGAATCGTTGATGGTGCGCAGCGCACCCTACGGCTCTACGAGGACTTTGTAGGGTGCGCTGTGCGCACCTTTCTTTTCTTACCTTCCGGTATGGGGAACTATCGCCGCTCCTACGTCCCCGGTGGGACGTTCTTCTTCACCCTCGTCACCGAACGACGGGCGGAAATGCTCTGTACGCCACAGGCTCGGGCCTGCCTCGGAAAGGCTTTCCGCGAATGCCGGCGCCGATGGCCGTTTCAGATCGACGCACTCGTCTTGCTTCCCGATCATCTCCATGCCATCTGGACGCTGCCCCAAGGCGACCAGGATTACCCTCAGCGTTGGGGATGGATCAAGAAGGAGTTCTCGAAGGCCTGGCTGAGCGCTGGCGGAGCCGAACAAGGAGTGCGCCCTTCCCAGGTGCGCCAGAGGCGACGAGGCATTTGGCAGCGGAGGTTCTGGGAGCACACCATCCGCGACGAGGAGGACTTCCGCAGGCATTTCGACTACATCCACTTTAATCCGGTGAAGCATCACCTCGTTGAATCGCCAGAGAAGTGGCCGTTCTCGACCTTTCACCGTTGGGTCAAGCTCGGTGTTTATGCTCCGGATTGGGGCTGTCAGAGCACCGAACGAATGGATTTCGAGGATGTGAGCAGCACGGCGAAGGAGTAGGGACGGTTGTCGCTCCACAACCGTTGATGGTGCGCGCAGCGCACCCTACGGCTCCGAGGACTTTGTAGGGTGCGCTGTGCGCACCGATAGGTCCAGTTGACCGTCCTGCCGCTAGGCTGCTACAAGCGAGCGCATGAATTCTCAGGAGCCGGGATCGTGGCGGCGTCGGCTGCGTTTGGAGCGCGGGGTGGGGGCGCTGGCGGCGGGGCTCTTCGTCTATGGGTTCGGCGAGGAGCTCTGGTTCCGCTACCTGCCGGAGTACCTGCGGACGCTCGGCGCCTCCGCCTTCGTGGTGGGGGCCTTCGGCACCTCGAAGGACCTCATCGACGCCGCCTATTCCTACCCCGGGGGCGTCCTCTCCGACCGCCTGGGCAGCCGGCGCGCGCTCCTCCTCTTCGGCGTCCTGACGACCCTGGGCTTCGCCGTCTACCTGGCGTCGCCGACGGTCGTCGCCGTCTTCGTCGGGCTGCTCCTGGTGATGGCGTGGCAGTCGCTCGGCCTGCCCGCCACCTTCTCGCTCATCGGCGAGGAGCTCCGCGGCGCCGGGCGGCTCGTCGCCCTCACCGTGCAGTCGGTCGTCAAGCGCCTGCCCATCGTCCTGGCGCCGCCGCTCGGCGGCTGGCTCATCGGCCGCTACGGCATGCGGGCCGGCATGCGGATCGGCTTCACGGTCTCGATCGTCCTCGCCATCGCCATGCTCGCCGGGCTGTGGCGGGCCTTCCGGCGCCTGAGGGTGCCCGGTCCCGCGCCTCTCGCGGCGGACGCTCCCAAGCCCCCAAGATCAAAAGTCCGGCTCGATCCCCGGCTGCGCGTCCTCCTCACCGCCGATTGCCTCATCCGCCTCTGCGAAGGCCTGCCGGAGGTCTTCCTCGTCGTCTGGGCGATCGAGGTGGCGCACATCTCGCCCGCCCGCTTCGGTCTCCTCACCTCGGTGCTGATGGCGGTGGCGATCCTCTCCTACCTGCCGGCGGCGCTCCTCGCCGAGCGCGCCGAGAAGAAGCCGTTCGTCGTCCTCACCTACGTCTTCTTCACCCTCTTCCCCGTCGGCGTCGTCCTCTCGCGCTCGTTCGCGCCGCTCGTCCTCGCCTACGTCGTCGGCGGCCTGCGGGAGATCGGCGAGCCGGCGCGCAAGGCGCTGATCCTCGACCTCGCGGGCGCCGCCGACCCCGGCCGGGCAGTCGGCCTCTACTACTCCATCCGCGGCTTCGTAGTGGCGGGGGCCGCGGCCGTAGGCGGCGCGCTGTGGACCATCCGCCCCGCCCTCACCTTCGAGGCGGCGGCCGTGCTCGGCGCCGCCGGCACGCTGTGGGCTGCCCTCTTCCTCCCCCGCCATGGGAAGGAAGAAACACCCGCATGAAACCCGCCGGAGTCGACGCCGCCGGCCTCGAGGCGGAGCTGCGCCGGAGCATCCGCGGCGAGGTGCGGTTCGATGCCGGCAGCCGGGCGATCTACTCGACCGACGCCTCCAACTACCGCCAGGTGCCGATCGGCGTCGTGGTGCCGGCCGACCGCGCGGACGTTCTGGCGACCGTGGGCGCCTGCCGGCGGTTCGGCGCCCCGGTGCTCTCCCGCGGCGGCGGCACCAGCATCGCCGGCCAGTGCTGCAACGTGGCGGTGGTGATGGACTTCTCGAAGCGCTGCAACCGGCTCGTCGAGCTCGACCCCGAGCGGCTCCTCGCGCGGGTCGAGCCCGGCCTCGTTCTCGACCACCTGCGCGACGCCGCGGAGGAGCACGGCCTCACCTTCGGCCCCGACCCCGCCACCCATGCCCACTGCACGCTCGGCGGGATGATCGGCAACAACTCCTGCGGCGTCCACTCGGTGATGGCCGGCCGCACCGCCGACAACGTCGTCGCGGCCACCGTCCTCACCTACGACGGCCTGACGCTAGAGGTGGGGGCGACCTCCGAGGAGGAGATCGCGCGGATCGTCGCCTCCGGCGGTCGGCGGGGCGAGATCTACGGCCGCCTGCGCTCTCTCCGCGACCGCTACGCCGATCTCATCCGCGCCCGCTATCCCAAGCTCCCCCGCCGCGTCTCCGGCTACAACCTCGACGAGCTACTGCCCGAGAACGGCTTCCAGGTGGCGCGCGCGCTGGTGGGCACCGAGGGCACCTGCGTCACCCTGCTCGACGCCACCGTGCAGCTGGTCTCCAGCCCGCCCGCGCGGGCGCTCGTCGCGCTCGGCTACCCGGACGTCTTCGCAGCGGCCGACCACGTGATGGAGGTGCTGGCCGCACAGCCCATCGGCCTCGAGGGGCTGGACGCCGGCATCGTCGACGACCTCGAGCAGAAGGGCCTCCACCGCGAGGGGAGGCGCCTGCTGCCGGAGGGCCGCGGCTGGCTCCTGGCCGAGCTCGGCGGCGCCACCCCGGAGGAGGCGCGTGGTCGGGCGAACGACCTTCTCGAGTCGCTCCGGAGGTCCCCCGACCCGCCGGCCATGCGGCTCTTCACCGACCCCGCGGAGCAACGCCGGATCTGGCAGGTCCGCGAGTCGGGGCTCGCCGCCACCGCCCACGTCGCCGCCGGGAGAAAGGACAACTGGGAGGGCTGGGAGGACTCGGCGGTGCCGCCG
>Ga0209626_1000259_pt1 | contig 11552 bp, 12 predicted proteins | sample JacPinW_OM1H0_M2_FD_187962 | JGI IMG/M metagenome (GOLD analysis project Ga0209626, IMG submission 187962) | Forest soil microbial communities from Algoma, Ontario, Canada - Jack Pine, Ontario site 1_JW_OM1H0_M2 (SPAdes) (version 2) | ecosystem: Environmental > Terrestrial > Soil > Boreal... | reverse complement strand
GCGTCCATCGCGTCCGTTCCACCGCCGAGTGGGCGAGGAGCCGGCCATGATCCCGCTGCGCGACCTGAACCCCAGCCGCACCCTGCCCGTGGTCACCGTGACGCTCATCGCCGTCAACGTCCTCCTCTTCTTCTACGAGCTCTCCCTGGGACCGGAGCTCCAGCCCTTCGTGATGCAGGCGGCCTTCGTGCCGGCCCGCTACCTGGGCGGCGGCCCCTTGGCCCTCATCCCCGGCTTCGAGAGCGCGCTCCTCTCCATGTTCCTCCACGGCGGCTGGGCGCACATCGCCGGCAACATGCTCTTCCTGTGGATCTTCGGCGACAACGTCGAGGACCGGCTGGGGCACTTCCGCTTCCTCGTCTTCTACCTGGCGGCCGGCTTCGTGGCGACGGCGACGCAGGCGCTCGTCAGCCCGGACTCAGGCGTGCCGCAGATCGGCGCCTCGGGCGCCATCTCCGGGGTGCTCGGCGCCTATCTCTTCCTCTTCCCGCGCGCCCGCGTCGTCACCCTCCTCTTCCTCGGCTTCTTCGTCCAGCTCATCCGGGTGCCGGCGATGGTCTTCCTGCCGCTCTGGTTCCTGCTGCAGTTCTTCTCCGGCATCGCCTCGCTGGGCGCTCCCAGCGGCCAGGGCGGGGTCGCCTTCTTCGCCCACATCGGCGGCTTCATCGCCGGCCCGCTGCTCCTGCTGCTGCTCGGCGGCAGGCGGCCCCCGAGCGCGCCCGTATCCTGGTGAGCCGGCGGCGCCTCCTTCAGGTCCTGGCCGCACTCGCCGGGGTCGCCCTCTTGGGCGCCGCCGACGCCTTCTGGCTCGAGCCGCGCGTTCTCCTCGTCGCCGATCGGGTGCGGATCGAGCTCGACGCGCCGCCGCTCTCCGCCGTCCACCTCTCGGACCTCCACGTCGCCGGCGAGACGGCGCTCCTCCGCCGGCTGCTCAAGCAGGTTGCCGGGGCGGCGCCCGACGTCATCCTCCTCTCCGGCGACCTCGTCCACGACGTCCCCGACCCCGCGGCCTTCGACCGCAACCTCGCCGCCGCCCGCGATTTCGCCGCCGGGCTGCGGGCGATCGCCCCCGTCTATGCCGTCCAGGGGCACAGCGACTACCAGGGGCGGGTGGTTGCCGGCCTTGCCGGCGCCGGACTCGAATGGCTGTCGAACCGCGGCCGCTGGATCGGCGCGCCCGAAGGTGGAGCCCCCGGGTCGATCCTCCTCCTGGGGGTCAACCAGCAGGTCGGCGAGGACGCTTACGTCCCTCATTGGCACCCACCCTTCGGGCCGGTCGACGGAGGCGGCCGAAGGTTCTACGGCGCCGTCCGCGGGCTGCCCTACAAGGACTTCTACAGCCACTACGACCCGCGTCCACGGAGCCTCACCGACGAGGGCGGACCGCTCGCCTGGAGCGGCTACGAGACGCTCTGCGACGCCTGGATCGACGGTCCCGACGTCGGCGCCGGCATCGCCGTCCACAGCCGCTACGTGCTGGGGGAGGACCGCATGATCCGCCTGCGGCGGGTGAAGGCCGAAGCCGGCCGGACGGGGAGCTTCTTCCTCCTGGAGCAAGGATCGGAGCTCACGGGCCAGCCCGACACGGGAGTCGACCCCCTGCCCGGCCGCTGGTACCGGCTGCGACTCCGGACCGCCGTCTCTCCGGGCAGCGTCCGGGTGCTGGCCAAGGCCTGGCCGGCCGCCGGCCCCGAGCCCGCCCGCTGGCAGGCCTGGGGCGAGGACCGCTCGCCGCTCCGCAGCACGGCCGGCACCGTCGGCCTCGGCGCCTGGGGGGGCGGCACGGTGCTCTACCGCAACCTGCGGGTCACGGCCGGCAATGGCAGGGTGCTTCTCGACCAGCCGTTCGACCGGGCAAGCGAGAAGGGTTGGAGCGATTGGAGGCAGGGCACCCGCGCCACCCGCCTCCAGCTCGCCCTGGCGCGGAGCCCGCAGGCGCCGCCGGGGACGCCGCGGGTGGTCCTCGCCCACTCGCCCGACGTGGCGGCGGAGGCCTCCCGCCTCGGCCTCGAGGCGGTCTTGGCCGGCCACACCCACGGCGGCCAGGTCCGCCTCCCCTTCGTCGGCGCGCTCCTCACCCGCACCTACCTGGGCCCCGCCTTCGACCGCGGCCTCTTCGCGCTCGCCGCCCCCAACCGCCGCGGCTGGACCTGGCTCTACGTCAATTCCGGGATCGGCACCTCGCTCCTCCCCCTCCGCTTCGACTGCCCGCCGAGCTGGACGGTGGTGGAGATGGGAAGGCAGTAGGGCGCGCCTTGAGGAACCGTTACTTGAAAATCATCGAGTCCCTGACCTTTTTCAAGTCTGTTCTTAACGATTCGAGCTGACCGGAGGTCAAAGCCGTCGCAGTCACCGCGCTCGAAATACTGTTCATCTCCTGCTCGACCATGTACATGAACCCGCGCTTCTCGAAGATGATCAGTCCACGCACGGAATCGCGCCGCTTGTTCACCTTCACATCGGTGAGCGTAGACCCTTCAGGAATGTTCACGACCGCGAAGTAGGCTCGGCCGTCGCCGTCACCCACGAACTCCTCGTGCACGATCTGCGCGCCCTTCGGCGCGCGGCCGTAAAGGGACGGCCAGATGTACACCTTGAGAAAGCCTTTGTAGGCAGTATCCCGCTCCTCGCCCTTGAAGACCGACTCCGAATCCGCGGGATTGCGGAGGTAGGTGACCGCCCGGAGCTGCCCGAGGTCGGCGAAGAACGTGACTCTCCCACTATCGCTGTCGCTCTTGTCGCTGATCTGCAGACCCTGCCAGCTCGGCAGCGGCACCGTGAAGTTGGCGAGCGGGGATTGATAGGTGTCGCCCGACACCGTCTCTTTCGTACCGGCATTGGCAAACCTGACAACGCTCAGTGACAAGACCGCAACGATCAACAACCAATGGATTTGCTTCAATGCACACCTCCAGAACGGATAGATTGGGTGACTTTCGCCAGGTGTCGAAACGCCACGACTGCCAATGCCGCGAAGAGGATCGCCTGTCCGGCATGGATCCAGAACCAGGCGTCCGCGCCCGCCTCCGCGATCAGCCGCCGAGACCGATCGGCCGGCCATATCAGCGAGAAGAACGTCAGAAGCCCTACGCTGTGGATCAAGATGCCCGGCCGGATCGACTGGGTGAGGTAGGCCGTCACGCCGAGCATGAGGTCAACCAGGAGATAGAAGAGCAGGGTGGGCCAGTTGAAGCCCTGCGTCAGGCCGTGGGGCAGCGCCATTACCAGGCACTGGATTCCGATCGCCGCCGGAACGCCGAATCCGCGCTCCAGGGTTCCCTGGAAGTAACCGCGGAAGCAGGCTTCCTCGGCGACCGCCCCCACCAGAGAAGCCATCGCCAGCGCGAGCGCCACGGTCAGCCAGGGGTACTGCGAGAAGTCCGGGAGGCGATTGCCGTGGATCTTCACGAGCTGGAAGAGCACGATCCAGAGCCCGGCCAGGCTCACCAGCGACAGCGTGCCCGCGAGCAAGGCCCAGGCGAACACGCGACCGGGTACGGGATTCGCCCGGAGGTAGCGGCGGCGCGCTTCCGAGGTACTGCTGGGCCAGCCCTTTCCTCCCAGATACCGCCACATCAGCCATAGGAGGAGAGCCATCGCCGGGATGGCCCAGGGGCCGGCAGGGCTGGTCGCCAGGTTCCGGAGGAGCAATACCGCCCAAACCCCTTGGACCAACATGGAGAGCCCCAGGGCCAGAAGACCGATCCATACGATGGCCTTGAAGCGGCCGCTACCGGTATCGGAATCGCTCATCATAGGTTGGGGACGGGCGCGAAGGCGCTCTACCATCGGTGAGGTTAGCGGAGAGAGGACTCCCGGGGAAGCTTTCCGCCGCCTACCCTGTTGTCGCCTGGGAGGTAGACGAATGACGACACCCCATCTCCGCCCCGCTTTCACCCGCTTCCTCTCGCTCTCGGCGGCTTTCTGCCTCTTCTTACCGGCACTGGCCGGCGCCGCCGGCTCGCCCGACCCCTGGTCGGTGCTCCAGGGGGTGCGCCAGAGCCTCGTGGCCGCCGGGCCGACGGGCGCCCAATTCGTGCAGGTCTACATCCCGGCCGGCTTCACCTCTGGCGAGCAGGAGACCGGCGAGCTCGCCCTGGCCCTCCCCGACTGCCTGCGCTGGGACTACCAGAACCCCTACCCCAAGAGCTTCCTCCTCTGCGGCGGCCTCGTCCATTTCTGGAATCCCGAGGACAAGACCGGCCGCCGCTACGCCATCGACCGCCAGAAGGAGCCGGGTCTCGACCTCCTGCTCCTCGGGGTGGACGACTTGAAGGGCCGCTATCAGGCGACGGCGAAGCAGGGCGAGGCCGGGGTCGAGGTGTCGCTGTCGCCCAAGCGAGCGGTGGCGCCTTCCGGCGTAAAGGGGGAGGAGCTCGCCGACGCCAACTTCGTCGTCGACCCCGCCACACAGCGGCTGGTCCAGGTCTCCTACCACGACCGCCAGGGCAACCTCACCCGCTTCGAGATCAAGTCCTACCGCCCCCTCGGCCGCCGGGGACAGTTCTCGCCCCCCGGCGGCATCCGCTGGGAGGACTGAGGTGTGTGAGAGCCCTCGTACCGCGGCCTGAAGGCGGCTCGTAGGAGACGCGACGCTGCACCTTCGTTATTCAGAAGGGCTTGTCAATTAGCCGGTGCCGGCTCGCTGAGCCGAGCACGGGCCGAATCCCTAGCAGTCAATCTTCAAGGAGGACAAAAAAATGAAGCTCAGATCTGCCGTGTTGGTCCTCGCCTCACTGCTGCTGGCGGCTGGCATTGCCGGCGCCGCGACGTCCCCCGCTGCCTCATCCGACGGCCAGGCCGCCTCCTCCCCCGGGTTTACCCCGATCAGCCTCGACAAGCCGGCGGACTGCGGCTTCAGCGGCTCGACGCCCGCCATTTCCAGGCTCACCCCCGCGCGGTCTCCGCTCTCCATGTACACCTTCACCTGCGGCTCATGCAGCTACAACCCTTGCAAGGGCGCGATCATCGGACAGATTTGCGGCGTCCACGGTAACGTGTACGGCCGCTGTGACAGCCCGTACGGCAACAACTGTGGTTCCGACGACACCGTGTTTCAGTGCCAGTGCTGGTACGGTCCCCTGCCCTGACCAGCGCATCCACCGGGCGGGTAGTGGGGGATTACCCCACTACCCTCTTCCCCCGCCCCGCCGCCGATCGACCTCTCCCGTTACCGCTCACGAGAATCCGTAGGAATTCGGACCATGTGGTCGGTCTGAGCGCGGAGATAGGCGCGGTAGGCAGGGGATAGGGGCTGCCGGAGGAAGCTCGTCGAGGAGCCCGCCCGAGCGGCCCTCTCCCCCTTTCCATATAATGTGGCCCGATGGCCGCCGCCGAGAACTCCTTCGACATCGTCTCCAACGTCGACCTCCAGGAGGTGCGCAACGCCGTCGGGCAGGCGGAGAAGGAGATCGTCAACCGCTATGACTTGAAGAAGTCGGGGGCGGAGTTGGCGCTGACTGGCGAGGAGATGGTGCTGGGCGCCGCCGACGAGTTCTCGCTCGGCCAGGCCCTGGAGGTGCTGCAGACCAAGCTCGTGCGCCGGGGCGTCAACCTCAAGTCGCTGCGCTACGGCAAGATCGAGCCGGCGAGCGGCGGGCGGGTGCGGCAGAAGATCACCCTCCAGCAGGGCATCCCCACCGAGACCGCCAAGAAGGTGGTGGCCGAGATCAAGACGCGCAAGCTCAAGGTCCAAGCGGCCATCCAGGGCGACACCGTGCGCGTCACCGGCAAGAAGCGGGACGACCTGCAGGAGGTCATCGCCGCTTTGAAGGAGCTCGACCTCGACCTCCCCCTGACTTTCACCAACTACCGCTCGACGTGACGAGAGCCGGGACCAGCGCTCGCCTCCTCCGGCTCGCGACCTTTTCAGCCGTCGCGGCTGTGCTCGGCCTGTCGGCCGCGCCCGCCGCCGCGGCGCCCTACGCCAAGGGCGAGCGGGTGCGGGTCAGCGGCGTCGTCACCGACGCCGCCGGCAAGCCGCTCGCCGGCCTGCAGGTGGCCTTGGAGGCCTCGCGGAGCTTCTTCGACATCCGCCAGTTGAAGACCGCCGACAAGGACGTCCGCCGCGCCGTCGCCCTGACCGACGCCAAGGGCGAGTACGCCATCGACTGGCCGTGGGACAACTACTACAACAGCTTCGCGCTGGCGGTGGGGATCCCGGTGCGCAAGGGCGGGAAGGACGAGATGGAGGTGCTCGAGCGCGAGGACGTCACCCCGCGGATCCAGGCGGGGCAGCCGGTGATCGAAGCCCTGGTGGTCAAGAACGCCGCCTACATCGACAAGGTGCGGCAGTTCGTGGCCTCGTTGAAGAGCGCGGACGAGCGCAAGGTCTACGACGAGATGGGGAACCCCGACGAGGTCCGGCGGACCGCCTACGCGGATCACGACGAGGCCTCCTGGTGGTACTTCGAAAGCGGTAGGATGTACCGCTTCCAGAGCGGGAAGCTCGAGCAGGTGGTCCGCTTCGACCCGGTCAAGCCCTTCTAACCCGCCCGCCGCCATGAGAAGCCCCGACTTGGCCGACAACACCGACCTCGCCACCTCCGCGCCACCGCTGTCGCCGGCCCGCTTCCTCGATCTCGTCGGTGACAAGATGGCGGCGGCCGAGGAGATCTTCCGGCGCCACCTCGACTCCGACGTGCCGTTCATCCACCAGGCGGGCGCCTATCTCTCGAACGGCGGCGGCAAGCGGGTGCGCCCCGCCCTCCTCCTGCTGGCAGCGCGCCTCCTCGGCCACGACGGCGAGGAGGAGATCACCTACGCGGCGGTCGTCGAGTTCATCCACACCGCGACGCTCATCCACGACGACATCATCGACCACGCCACCCTGCGCCGCGGCCAGACCACCCTGAACCACCTGTGGGGCAACAACCTGACGGTGCTCCTGGGGGACTGGATCTACACCACGGCCATGCAGATGGCCCTCTCGCACGGCCACTTGGAGGTCGTCCAGCGCCTCTGCGCGGCGACCCTCAAGATGACCGAGGGCGAGCTCCTCGCCTTCGAGCGACTGGGGGCGCCCGACCTCGCAGTCCAGGAGTATTTCGACATCATCGACAGGAAGACGGCCCACCTCTTCGCCGCCGCCTGCTCGATCCCCAGCCTCATCCCCCCCCACCGGCCGGAGGCGGACCCGGTGCTGCAGCGCTACGGCCGCGCGCTCGGGACCTGCTTCCAGCTCGTCGACGACCTCCTCGACTTCACGGCCCGCGAGACCGAGCTCGGCAAGCCGGTGCTCTCGGACCTCAAGGAGGGCAAGCTCACCCTCCCCCTCATCCTCCTTCTGCCGCGGGTGGACGCGGCGCGCCGGCGCCTCGTCGAGACGGTCCTCGAGGACCGCGGCTTCGGCCGGGTGGGGGCGGCGCAGATCCTCGAGCTGGTGCGTGCCGAGGGGACGATCGAGGAGGTCGAGGAGATGGCGGAGGGCTACGCGCGGGAGGCCAAGCGGGAGCTAGAGCTGTTTCCTCCCGGCGACGCCCGGGAGGCGCTCGACTTCGCGCCGGACTTCGTCCTCCACCGGCGATCGTAGCGGCGGCGGCGAGAGCCCCAGCACCCCGGGCACCCCCTTTCCGTCCTCTTCAGCTGGCCGATCTCCCGCCACGAGTGTGGCGGCGCCCGCCGCCCGGGGATCGAGCGGGGTCACCCGCGCCCCGAGGACCCGCTCCATCCCCACCACCACGGCGTAGCGAAAGCGCCGCGGCAGGGCGTCCTCCCACTCCGTGGCGCGGGGCGCGACGATCACCGGCGCGGCGGCGGCTCCCATCGGCAGGGCCAGGGGATTGGCGGCGGTCGGACCGGCGAGGAGGAGGCCGACACCCGGCCGGTCGGCGGGGGCGAGCTCGAGCGTCAGGTAGCCCTCGACCTCGCGGCCCCAGTCGAAGACCTGGCGCCGATCGAGGCGGACGAGGTCGCCGGGGGCGGCGGTCGCGCCGGGCATGGGCTGGAGGTCGCCCGTAAGCGCGGCGAACGTCGGCCGCGGCGGCCCGGACGGGAGCCGCGGCATCCCCCAGCGGCCGGTCGGCGGCAGCGACCAGGAGCGCGCTGCCTTGGCCTCGCCCCAGCCCACCGCCTCGGTCAAGAGCATGGTGCCGCGGAGGAGTCCCGGGTGGGCATGGCGGAAGACCTTCCAGGAGGGGTCGGTCGCCACCAGCGGCCGCCCGCTCCCGGTATCGACGAGGCTGGCCAGGAAGCCCCCTTCGGAGCGCCCGCTTCGCAGCTCGGCGACCAGCCGGTTCGCCCCCGGCAGGAGGAGAGGACCTACCTCGTAGGCATCGAGCGGCGGCGCGGCGACCGGCCCCGGGGCGCAGCGGTCGGAGCCCACCCGCCGGCCGTTCAGGTAGAGGACGTACTCCTCGTCCGCCACCGCCAGCAGGCGCGCCCGCGCCGGCGGGAGGTCGCCGAGGTCGAAATCGCGCGCCGCGTAGAAGGCGACGGGAGCGATCTCCGCCCGCCCGAGGTCCGCCCAGATCCACTCCGCCCGCCCCGTCGGCGCCGTCCGCGCCCGCGCCACCCGGACCCCCCGCGCCGCCAGCGCCAGGGCGAGAGCCGCCAGGGCCAGCACGAGCGTGACCCGCGCGCGGCGGGAAAAAGCAGCGGGAAAGGGCACGGCAGGCAATGTAGCATCCGCCTTCGCCGGTTGACAGCTCCGGGTGCCCTGCCTTACATTGGGTCGTGCACCCCTTGGAAACCGCCCTACCGACCGTGGCGCCGGCTGGCGCCCGGTTTGGCATCGCCGGCACCGGGGGGATCGTCGCCGCCATCCCCGCCCGCTACGCTTCGACCCGTCTCCCCGGCAAGCCGCTCTTGCCCATCGCCGGCCGGCCGATGATCGAGCATGTCTACCGCCGGGTGGCGGCGGCGCGGGGGCTGGAGCGGGTGGTGGTGGTTACCGACGACGAGCGCATCGCGCGGACGGTCGAGGGCTTCGGCGGCCATTGGGAGCTCACCCCCTCCGAGTGCGCCAGCGGCACCGACCGCATCGCCCACGCCGCCCGCGGCTGGCAGGCGAGGGCGGTGGTGAACGTCCAGGGCGACGAGCCGCTGATCGACCCGGAGGCGGTGTCGCAGATCGCCGAGCACCTGGCGGAGCACCCGGAGGACGAGATGGTGACGCTCGCCGCGCCGGCGGAGGCCGACGAGGTCGCCAGCCCGCATGCCGTCAAGGTGGTGCTCGACCTCGCCGGCCGCGCCCTTTATTTCAGCCGCGCGCCAATTCCCTACCCGCGCCAGGAGGAGGGCGCCCGCCCCCTCAAGCACCTCGGGATTTACGGCTACCAGCGGGAGGCGCTCCTGCGGCTCGCCGGCCTCGCGCCCTGCCCGCTCGAGACCCGCGAGTCGCTGGAGCAGCTGCGGGCGCTCGAGAACGGCATCGCCATCCGCGTGCTGGTGGTCGCCCGCGGCGCCTCCGGCGTCGACACCCGGGAGGACCTGGAGCGCGTCGAACGGATCTTGGAGCGCAACCGACCCACGACCTGACGGAGAGCGAAAGACATGGCGACCAAGTTCATCTTCATCACCGGCGGCGTGGTTTCCTCCCTGGGCAAGGGGGTGGCGGCCTCTTCGGTCGGGGCGATCCTCGAGGCGCGCGGGTTTTCGGTCACCCTGATGAAGTTCGATCCCTACATCAACGTCGATCCCGGCACCATGTCGCCCTATCAGCACGGGGAGGTCTTCGTCACCGACGACGGCGCCGAGACCGATTTGGACCTCGGCCACTACGAGCGCTTCACCCACACCCTGACCAGCAAGCGGCACAACTTCACGACCGGCAAGATCTACGAGTCGGTGATCGACAAGGAGCGGCGGGGCGACTACCTGGGCAAGACCGTGCAGGTGATCCCGCACATCACCGACGAGATCAAGGAGGCCATGCGCCGGGTGGCCGACGACCACGACGTGGTGATCGTCGAGATCGGCGGCACGGTGGGCGACATCGAGTCGCTGCCGTTCCTGGAAGCCATCCGCCAGTTCCGCCAGGAGCTCGGGCGCGGCAACGCCGTCAACATCCACTTGACCCTGGTGCCCTACATCGCCGCCGCCGACGAGCTCAAGACCAAGCCCACCCAGCACTCCGTCCGCGAGCTGCGCGAGATCGGCATCTCGGCCGACCTCCTGCTCTGCCGCGTCGACCGCGCGCTCCCCGACGACATGAAGCGGAAGATCGCCCTCTTCTGCAACCTGGAGCCGCGGCAGGTGATCGCGGCGCGCGACGTCTCGACCATCTACGAGGTGCCGCTCATGTTCTGCCGCGAGGGGCTGGACGACATCCTCCTCGAGCTCCTGAACCTCCCCCACTACGACCGCGACCTGTCGCGCTGGGAGAGCCTGGTGGCGCGCATCAAGAACCCCAAGCACCGGGTGCGGGTGGGGATCGTCGGCAAGTACGTGGAGTTCCCCGACGCCTACAAGAGCCTCAACGAGGCCCTCCTCCACGGCGGCATCGCCAACGACTCCGCGGTCGAGCTGGTCTACGTCAACGCCGAGGGGGCCGAGGCCGGGAGCTGGCCGCGCGAGATCTTCGAGGTCGACGCCCTGCTGGTGCCCATCGGCTTCGGCCGCCGCGGCACCGAGGGGAAGATCCGCGCCATCCGCTACGCCCGCGAGCACAAGGTGCCGTTCTTCGGCATCTGTCTGGGGATGCAGTGCATGGTGATCGAGTACGCCCGGAACGTCTGCGGCATCAAGGACGCCACCTCCTCGGAGTTCGACCCGGAGACCGAGCAGGCGGTGATCTACAAGCTGCGCGACCTCCTGGGCGTCGAGGAGATGGGCGGCACCATGCGCCTGGGGGCCTACCCCTGCCGCTTGAAAGAGGGGACGCTCGCCCGGCAGATCTATGGAGTCGCCGAGATCAGCGAGCGCCACCGCCACCGCTACGAGGTCAACCAGAAGTACCTGCCGGCGCTCGTCGAGCACGGCCTCGTCGTCTCCGGCCTGTCGCCGGACGGCAAGTTCGTCGAGATGGTCGAGCTGCCCGATCACCCCTGGTTCCTGGGCTGCCAGTTCCACCCCGAGTACAAGTCGAAGCCGACCGAGCCACACCCGCTCTTCGTCTCCTACATCGCGGCGGCCCTGGCGGAGAGGGCCGAGAGGGAGCGCGGGCTCCCCGCCGAGCCCGAGGCTGCCCCCGCGCGCCGGCTGGCGGAAGCCCCCGCGGCGAGGCTGGCCCAGCTGCCCTCGGAGGTTCCGTCCGAGCTCGCGGTGGAAGGCTGACCCTCTCCCCGGCCGCTTAGAAGCTCGTCGACAGGCTCAGGATCGCGTAGCGAGTCTTGAGCTTCGGCCCGGCCAGGCCGGTCGCCGGCAGCACCGCCGAAAAGCCGCGGTTCCAGTGGTGCTCGGCCTTGAGCACCAGGCCGGGGCGGAGGGTGTAGCTCACGCCCAGGGCGCGGTCCATGTCCTGGTCGATGCCCTGGGGCAGCTCCTGGAGCGAGACGTGAGAGCCTTCGGCCTGGAGGTTGGCGGTGAGCTTGTCGGTGAGCCGGTAGCCCACGTGGACGTAGCCGGAGTCGACCTTGGCGTCCGCGGTGTGACGGTACTTGTACTCGACGTGG
>Ga0209626_1000258_pt1 | contig 11614 bp, 7 predicted proteins | sample JacPinW_OM1H0_M2_FD_187962 | JGI IMG/M metagenome (GOLD analysis project Ga0209626, IMG submission 187962) | Forest soil microbial communities from Algoma, Ontario, Canada - Jack Pine, Ontario site 1_JW_OM1H0_M2 (SPAdes) (version 2) | ecosystem: Environmental > Terrestrial > Soil > Boreal... | reverse complement strand
ACCGGCGGCCAGGTGCTGCCGATGTGGTCGAGCACCAGCAGCCGGCCGCCGGGGACCAGGACGCGTTGCATCTCGCCGATCGCCGTGGCGGGGCTGGGGATCGTGCACAGAGACAGCGCGCAGACCACGGTGTCGAATGACGCGTCGCCGAAGGGCAGGTGCTCGGCGTCGCCCTCCTGGAGGTCGGCGTCACGGCCGAGGCCGGCGGCGCGCTGGCGGGCGATGGCGAGCATCTCCTCACCCGTAGCCGCCCGGCCGAAGCGGTCCATCCCCTTGCCGATCCGGTTCTCGAACAGGATGCTGTAGCAGGGCCCCACGGTCTTGTCGTGGAAGGGGACCCAGAAGATCTCGCCGTCGGTCGCCGTGAAGGTGAACTTGACCGGGTGGAAGGGGATGTCGGTCCACGGCGCGAGACCGCGCACGGTGACGAGGGCGAGGTTGCGCTGAGGCGCGGAGTAGGCGCTCCGCCGGGGGTCGCGTTCGAAGAGCTGCGCGAGGTCTCCCTTGCCTGCCGCCACGCAGACCAGGTCATGGCTCGCGGCAAGCTCCTCGAGGTCGTCGAGGCCTGCCGCCCGCACCACCAGCCGCCCGCCGCGGCGCGCGAATTCCGGCATCCAGCGCGCGAACTTCAGACGCTGGTCGATGGCCTGCCCGTGCACGGCGAAGCGCCCCTCGACCTGCAGCAGGCGCTGGCGCGGCGCGGGGCTGAAGTCGAGGTGAACCCCCTCGCCCCAGGCGACCTCGCCGTCCCAGAAGTTGAGCCCCAGCTCCCGCTCGTAGGAGAGGGCGCGGTCGAACATGAAGGAGGTTGCCGGGACCCTGCCGGCGAGCACCTGCTCGGCCGAGCGCTCGGCGTAGAGCGTCACCTCGCAACCCGCCTGCAGCAGGCCGAAGCCGAGCTGGAGGCCGGCCTGCCCCGCTCCCACGATGGCGATCCTGCGCATGCCCTTGAGAAATCCTCCCTCGCTTCTACGTCCCGTCCCGCGTCAGGTTGCGTCCGGTCCCCTGGCGGCACCAATGAAAAGCTCTCCGGCGGTGGCCGTTGTTGTCGGTGAGGCGAGCGATTCACCCATGTCTGGGGTGTGTCAGGAGCCGCGGGCGCCGTCCTGAGCCGGATTCCATCGACGGCCGATGTCAACTCGGATCTAAAGAGTCAGCTCTGTTTCAGCTCGGCGGCGTAGCGGCGTTTGCCGCCCCGCCGGCACCGGCGCGGACCCGGTTCCGGCCTTCGGTCTTGGCGCGGTAGAGGGCGAGGTCTGCGGCTTCGACGAGGGCTTCGAGTCGCTGGTCGGGGGCGGGGACGAGGGCGGCGACGCCGAAGCTGGCGGTGATGCGGTCGCCGGCGGCTGGGAGCGCCAGGCTCTCCAGGCCCTCCCGGAGCTGCTCGGCCACCTGGAGGGCGCCGGCCAGGTCGGTCGCGGGGAGGAGGACGGCGAACTCCTCGCCGCCGTAGCGGGCCACCAGGTCGCCGGTCCGCCGCACGGTGGCGGCGAGGTAGCGGGCGACCTGCTGCAGGCACTGGTCGCCGGTGGGATGGCCCAGGGTGTCGTTGAGCAGCTTGAAGTGGTCGAGGTCCAGGAGGATGAAGCCGATCGGCAGGCGGTGGCGGCGGGCGCGGCTCCACTCCTCGGCGAGCTGCTGCTGCAGGCAGCGGCGGTTGGCGATGCCGGTCAGGTCGTCCTGGAGCGACAGCTCCTCGAGGCGGGAGTTCGCCGACTGCAGCTCCACCTGGGCGTGGCGTAGCTCGTCGACGGTCTTGGTGAGCTCGACGGTCTGCTCGGCGACCCGCGACTCCAGGCGCGCGGCCCGTTGGTGGAGGGCGCGGCTGCGCAGCCCGGCGTAGCCGCGGAGGCCGCCGATCGCCGCCCCGATCCACAGCACGAAGGCCCACGGCGTCTCGTACCAGGGTGGCCGCACGCGGAACGACCAGGCAGTTTCGCGCCCCTGCTCGCGGTTGGGTCCGACGGTGCGGACGCGGAAGGTATAGCCGCCCGGCGGCAGGCGGGTGAGCTCGGCGAAGGGCTCCGGGGAGGGGGCGCTCCAGCCGGAATCCACCGGTTCCAGCCGCGTCTGGTAGCGCAGGCCGGCGCGAAAGGCCAGCGGGGCGAACTCGATCCGCAGGCGCCGCACGTCGGGCGGCAGCTCCGGCTTGGGCGGCGCCGCTCCGGGCGCGCCGCCGAAGAGGAGGCCGCCGGCGCCGCCGGCCGCTCCCGGGCCGCTGCCGCCGATCGCCAGGCGCGAGAGGTGCGGCGCCGGCAGTGCCGCGTCCGCGCCTGTCTCGCCGCCGGCTCCTCCGGCTCCTCCGGCTCCGCGCCGTCCGCCGGCGTAGCGGTAGAGGCCCTTCTCGCCCCCCAGCCAGACCACCCCGTCCGCCTCGGCGAGGATCACCTCGATGCTGCGCGCCGGCACCTCGACGAGCGGCCGCGCCTCGCGCTCCCACTCCCACCCGCCGGCGGCGCCGCCCCGCCGGCGCGGCGCCACCGAGACGGGAAAGGTGTTCATCCACAGGTTGCCGGCGGCATCCTCGGCGAGATGGGTGACGCCGTCGCGGCCATAGGGCGCGAGGGCCGGGTCCTTGACCAGCGTGCCGCGGCTCTCGTCGAGGCGCAGGACCTCCTCGCCGGTGGCCGCCAGGATGCGGCCGCCGACGCGGTAGAGGGAGACGCCTCCGTCGGGTCCCAGGCGGCGCGCCCGTGCGGCGGCCGGTCCCTGGCCGGGCCCGGCCGTCACCGCGATCACCCCATCGAGCTGGGAGCCGCACCAGACAACGCCCCCCGCGCCTTCGACGATCGTCCGCACCTCGTGGGTGAGGCCGGGGACCATCCCCTCGAAGCGCCACCCCCTCCCCTCGCGGCGGATGGCGCCGAGCCCGTCCTGCATCCCCAGCCAGACCCGCGCGGGATCGACCCGCGACGGCTGGAGGACGAAGGTGGTGCGCTGCTCGGTGCCGGCTATCAGCCGCGGCTCGCGCGGCTCCGCTCCATCCTCTTCCACCCAATAGGCCCCGAAGGCCGAACCGACGAGGAGGCCGTCGCCGGTCGACCGCAGCGCCCAGCCCGTCGGCGGCAGGCCCGGAACCGGCCGCATGCGCACCGGCCGGCCCCACTCCGGCGAGGCCGGCGCGGTTCCCTCTGGGGTCGCGGGGGCGACGGTGAAGACGCCCGCCGGGGTCCCCACGAAGAGACCGCCGCGGTGGCGCGCGACACTGTAGATCGTCCCCTTCAATCCCGAGCGCACGTCGATGACCGACAGCGGCGATGCCACCTCGAGGCGCGCCAGGCCGTTATTCAGCGAGAGCCAGAGCGCCCCCTCGCGGTCGACCGCTACGCCGGTGACGAAATCGTCGGGCAGGCCCACCGAGGTGTCGATCACCTGGTCGACCGCGCCGTCCGGCCGCAGCAGGAGGAGGCCGCCGAGGATCGAGCCCAGTGCCCAGCGGCCGTCGGCCAGCCGGCAGCCGTCGAGGAGTCTCTTCTCGGCAGTCCAGCGCGACGCCTCGGGAGCGAACGGCGCGGATTTCCCCTCCGCGAGGAGGAAGAGACCCTTGCCGCGCACCGACACCAGGAGGCCGCGGTCGCCGGGGCCGGGGAGGATGAGGTCGACGCGCTCCCGGAACGCCTCCCCTCCGGGCACGGGCTCCAGCCGGCCGCCGGCCAAGAGCGAGATCCCCGTCCGCCACCAGACGTAGATCTCGCCGCGCACCGGGAAGATCGCCACCAGCGGCCGGTCGCCGGGGAAGGTGGCGACGACGGTGATCTTCCCGGGCGTGGCGCCGTCCCAGAGCAGCAGCAGCTTGCGGGTGGTGAAGGCGAACCCTTTGCCGGCCGGCTGGACCCGCGTCACCTGCCCGAGCTGGCGCAGATCGGGCGGCAGCAGGCCGAGGAGCGAGACGAACCGCAGCGACCCCAGGGCGTCCGCAGCGAGATACCCGAGGTCGTCGACGCCGCCCACCGCCACCCGGCCGCCCGCGTCGCTCGCCACCGCGAACGCCTCCCGCGTCCTGCCAACCGGGATCACCCGCCACCAGGCGCCGTCGTAGACGACGACGCCGCTCAGGTTGGCGACGTAGAGGAGCCCCCGGGGATCGCGCGCGATCCCGAAGCTCTGGGTCTCCGCCTCGGTGGGGGAGTAGGTCTGGATGAGCGGAAAGCCGCGCTCGGAAGGGGCCGCGCCGGCGCCCAGGGGGAAGACGAGGAACAGCGCGGCGACGGCGCCGGGTACACCCGTGGCAAGGCGGCAACGCATGGATTCCGTGGGACCGATCTCCGGATTCTAGACCGAATCCCGTCGCGCATCGCCCCGCTTCCTGCACACTCTTTGGTGGGAACAGATCTCCCACCGACTCGATCTAGGAGGCCTCATGAGGGTTCGTGCGCCGCGCGCAGTCCTGGCTCTCTGTCTGCTCATCCCCGCCTCGTCCGCGTCGTCCGCCCCGTCCTCGCCGGCCGGCGAGGGATGGTCCTGGGAGGCGCCGGCCGAGCCCGAGGACGGCCTCTTCCCCGCCCCCTACGCCGCGGCGATGGCCTGCGGCGTCGAGCGCTGGTCGGTGAAGACGGGGACCGACGCCGACGCCGGCCGCGTCAACCTGTCGTCGACGTCGTCGAACACCATCGCCACGATGCGGAGTTGGACGGCGCCCAGCCCCATCCCTTCCAACAACCGGGTCTCTCCCTACGAGACGACGGTCTGGGTGCTCAACGCGACCCTCACCGAATACAAGGTGGAGAACGACGAGGACTATCACCTCGTCCTCGCGGACAGCTCCGGCAAGACGATGATCGTCGAGATCCCCAACCCCGGCTGCGTCGGCACCGGCAGCCCCTTCGCTTTCGGAATTTCCAACGCTCGCGCCGAGTTCGACGCCAAGTTCACCCCCACGACCAGCTTCCAGACCGCCAACATCCCGGTGCAGATCACCGGCGTGGGCATGTTCGACTTCCTCCACGGCCAGACCGGCGTCGCCCCCAACGGCATCGAGCTCCACCCGGTGCTCGACGTCCTCTTCAACCCCGGCAGCAACCCCAACTTCACCCTCGCGGTCTCGCCGTCCGCGGTGACCGCGGCCCCGGGGAGCTCGGCCAACACGACGGTGACGACGGCGGTCTCCGGCGGCTTCAACTCCGCCGTCGCGCTCTCCGCCGCGGGGCTGCCGGCGGGCGCCTCGGCGACCTTCACGCCGGCCTCGATCGCCGCGCCCGGCGCCGGCACGTCGACCTTGAAGCTGTCGGCGGGGACCGCCGCCCCCGGCACCTACGGCGTCACGGTGACCGGCACGGGCGGCGGCAAGACTCATACGGCGCCCGTCTCCCTCACGGTCGGGAGCGGCGGCGGCTCGCAGCAGCTCCTGCTCAATCCCGGCTTCGAGTCGGGCAACGTCTCCTGGACCGCCAGCACCAGCGTCATCACCAACGCGGCCGGCGAGGCCGCCCACGGCGGCTCGTGGAAGGCCTGGCTCGACGGCTACGGGACGACCCACACCGACACCCTCTACCAGCAGGTGGCGATCCCGTCGACGGCCGCCTCGGCGACCCTCACGTTCTGGCTCCACGTCGACACCGCCGAGACCACGACGACGACCGCCTACGACACCCTGAAGGTCCAAGTCCAGAGCTCGACGGGGACCGTGCTCGCCACCCTTGCCACCTACTCCAACCTGGACCACAACACCGGCTACGCCCAGAAATCCTTCAACCTCCTGGCGTACAAGGGACAGACCGTCCGCGTCTATCTGGTGGGGGCGGAAGACTCCATCGATCAGACCTCCTTCGTCGTCGACGACTTCGCCCTCAACGTCCAGTAGGGGAGGAAAGAGGAGAACCATGAAGAGAGAACTCATCCTGGCGGCGCTGGCCCTCGGCTCGACCGCCGCCGTCCGCCCGGCCGCTGCGGCCCCCCAGGAGCCGGCTCGCCCGCTCGCCGTGCTCGAGGCCGCTCCCAAGGGGACGGTCGTCTTCGACGACGACGGCGGGCGGGTGCAGATCGTCCCCCGGCGCGAGGTCCCCGACGGCGAGGTCACCTACCATGGCGGTCCGGTCATCGCCCGCGGCAACGTCCGGACGGTCTTCCTCGGCAGCGGCTGGGGGGACGACATGATTCGCCGCCGCGAGTCGCAGGCGATGGAGGCCCTGGCGGCCCGCGGCCACGCCGGCCAGGCGCGCGAGGACGGCGTCGATCCGGCGCGCCCGAAGTCGATCTCGGACCTCGAGATCCAGCGGCGGCTCGACAGCGCGGTGGGGAAGGGACCCGCGGGGCCGCTCGACGCCAGCGCGGTGTACGTGATCTTCCTCGCGCCCGGCGTCCAGTCGACCCTCGGCGCCAGCAGCTCGGAGCGCGACTTCGCGGCCTACCACAACCACTTCCACGCCGCGGCCGGCGTCGTCCGCTACGTCGTCGTCCCCTACGAGGACGACTTCGCGCGCTGGGTCGCCAACGCCGAGCGGAGCCTCGTCCAGGCGCTGCGCAACCCGGAGGGGAACGGCTGGTACTAGTGTCCAGTCTCGGGACCTTAGGGACGAAGCCGAGCCGCCGGTGAGCGCCGTATCATGGGTGTCGGGACTCGGCCGCCGCGCGGCGGCCGGACCGGCCACGAGATGCCCGCTCCCTCAACTCCCAACCCTCCGCCCGAGCTGCCGCGCGTCAACGCCGTCGGCCTTCTCGAACGGCCGCTCGCGGACGAGACACCCCGGCGGTTCTCCCGCCGCCAGCGGCTCCTCGCCGGCCTCTTCGTCCTCCTCTTCGTCCTGGTGACGGTCGCCAGCACGGTGGCGAGCCTCGGCCGCTACTGCCTGACGACCGACGGCATGGACACCCGCGCCCTGCGGGCGCACCCGACCGCCGCAACCCAAGCCCGCTGACGGATTCGCACGCCAGCGTGCGATGAGCGCGGTGGTAGCATCGCTCGGCCCGCGCTGGGCCCTCCTCCGGAGGATGCCGCGCCGGCAGAGAGGGCAATCCATGTTCGACGGTCTGCAGACGAAGCTCCAGGAGGTCTTCCGCAACCTGAAGGGGGAAGGGACGGTCTCGCCCGAGGCGCTCTCGGCGGCCATGCGGCAGATCCGCCTGGCGCTCCTCGAGGCGGACGTTCACATCCGGGTGGTCAAGCCGTTCATCGAGCGGGTGCGCGAGCGCGCCCTCGGCCAGGAGGTGATGTCGAGCCTCTCGCCGGCGCAGCAGGTGGTCAAGGTGGTGCGCGACGAGCTGACGGCGCTCTTGGGCGAGGAGGGGACGGAGCTCCAGCTCGACGGCCGGCCGGCGCCGCCGGCGGTCATCCTCCTCTGCGGCCTTCAGGGCTCGGGCAAGACCACGACGGCGGGCAAGCTCGCGCTGCGGCTCAAGAAGCGCGGCAAGCATCCTCTCCTGGTGGCGGGCGACCTGCAGCGCGCCGCCGCCGTCGAGCAGCTGGTGCAGGTGGGGGCGCGGGTGGAGGTGCCGGTGCTGGCTCCCGAAGACGGCGAGGCGGTGCTCGACCTCGCCTCCCGCGCGCTCGCGACCGCCCGCCAGCGCGGCCACGACGTGCTGATCATGGACACCGCCGGACGCCTCCACGTGGACGCCGCTCTGATGGAGGAGATCGGGCGCCTGGCTACTCTCCTCGCGCCGCAGGAGACCCTCTTCGTCGCCGACTCGATGACCGGCCAGGACGCCGTCAAGAGCGCCGAGGAGTTCGCGCGCACCCTGCCGCTCACGGGCGTCATCCTGACCAAGCTCGACGGCGACTCCCGCGGCGGCGCCGCGCTCTCCATCCGCACCGTCGCGCGGGTGCCCATCCGCTTCGTCGGCGTCGGCGAGAAGCCCGAGGAGCTGGAGCTCTTCCATCCCGAGCGCATGGCGTCGCGGATGATCGGCATGGGCGACGTCCTGTCGCTCATCGAGAAGGCCGAGCAGGGGCTGGACCACGAGGAGGCGGAGCGCTTGACCGGGCGCATCGCCCGCCAGGAGTTCACCCTGGAGGACCTCCGCGACCAGCTCCGGCAGCTCCGGCGCATGGGTCCGCTCGCCTCGGTCCTCGAGATGCTCCCCAAGATGGGGCCGCTGCGCGGGCTCGACTCCGCCAAGGTCGACGAGGGAGGCCTGACCCGCGTCGAGGCGATCATCAACTCGATGACGCCGCTCGAGCGCCGCCGCCCCGACGTCCTGAACGGCGGCCGCAAGAAGCGCATCGCCAAGGGCTCCGGCACCTCGGTGCAGGACATCAACCGGCTGATCAAGCAGTACCGGGGGATGAAGAAGATGTTGAAGGGCGTGCAGGGCAAGTGGCTGCGGCGGGCGATGGGGGCCTAGCAGCCCCTTGAAGCCCGCGCTCGCAACCGGCGAGGAGGAGACATGGATCCCAAGATCTGGCATGACCTGCTGATCCCGGACATCTCCGTGGTGGAGAAGATCGTCCGCACCGTCGCCGTCTACTTCTTCCTGGTCTTAGCCCTGCGCCTCGCCGGCAAGCGCGAGCTGGCCCAGCTCAACCCCTTCGACCTGGTGGTCCTCCTGGTGCTGTCGAACGCGGTGCAGAACGCCATCATCGGCAACGACAACTCGCTGGCCGGCGGCATGCTGGGCGCGGTGACGCTCCTCGTCGTCAACTACTTCGTCGTCCGCTTCCTCTACTCGCGGCAGCGGATCGATCACTTCATCGAGGGCGACGAGGACCTGCTGGTGCAGAACGGCGAGATCCGGTTCGATCGCTTGAAGAAGGAGCTGATCCGTCCGGCCCAACTGGAGGCGGCGGCGCGCAAGCAGGGCTTCGACACCTTGGCCGAGGTCGACAAGGCGGTGCTCATGCCGGGCGGCACCCTGATCTTCGTGGGCAAGAAGCCGACCCCGGAGGAGGTCCGCCAGGACGAGCTCATCGCCCGCCTCGACCGCCTGGCCGAAGAGCTCGCCCAGCTCCGCGCCGGCATGAACCGGTAGCGGAACGGACCCCCGCACCCGGCGTTCCCCCTCCCAACCGGGCACGATCCCTGCACAGAAAACGGGCCATCGAGAGGAGGATGAGCCCTATGAACCGCCGTCCGCTGTTCTCTACCATCGCGTTAGTAGCAGCACTACTTCTGATCGTTGGCGCACCGGCCGCCCACGCCGCCACGCCGTCCTCGGGGACGGTCTCGGCGGCGCAGCCGACGGTGACCTGGCAGGGAGACGTCAAGCCACCCATCGGCGCCGTGGGCTGCAGCGGCCCCAGCGACTCGCTGTGCGACAACTTCCAGCTCACCGTGGTGCCGCCGACCTTCGCCTTCACCGTCCAGGTCAACCTCCACGTGACCGGCGCCGACGACTGGGACCTCAAGGTCTACGGCCCCGGCGGCCAGGTGGTGGCCAGCTCGGGCAACAGCGCCGGGCAGGACGAGGTGGCGATCCTGGCCAATCCCGCCGCCGGCACCTACACGGTGCAGGCGGTCAACTTCGCCGGCGCGGTCCCCATTGCCGGCAGCGCCGCGCTGGCGCGGCAGAGCAGCTCGGCGCCCCCTCCGGGCGGCGGACCGCCGCCCGTCTACACGCTCCATCCCGACCCCGGCGGGCACAGCTCCGGCGAGCCCAGCGTGGGGGTCGACTGGAAGAGCGAGACCGCCGACGACGGCGGCACCGTGATGTATCTTTCCGGCCTGAACACCCTGCGCCTCCGCTTCGACGACTGCACCTCGCCGCCGAAGTTGCGGCCGGGGGACGACTGGCTGGACGTCAGCCCGCCCAACGCCATCACCTCGCTCGACCCCATCCTCTCCACCGACCCGCGGACGGGGCGCACCTTCTCCTCGCAGCTCGCGGGCAAGACCAGCCTGATGTCCTACAGCGACGACGACGGCGACAACTGGGTCCCCAGCCAGGGCGGGGGGATCAACTCGGGCGTCGATCACCAGACGGTCGGCGGCGGGCCCTTCGCGCCGCCCCTGGCCGGTCCGGTCTATCCGCACGCGGTCTACTACTGCTCGCAGGACACCGCGCTCGCCGAGTGCGCCGAGTCGCCCGACGGCGGGCTCACCTTCGGCCTCGCGGTGCCGATCTACACCACCCTCTCCTGCGGCGGCCTCCACGGCCACGTCAAGGTGGCGCCCGACGGCACGGCCTACGTGCCCAACAAAGAGTGCGGCGGGCAGCAGGGGATGGCGGTGTCGAGCGACAACGGCCTCACCTGGACGGTGCGGCGGGTGCCCGGCAGCCTGGGCGGCAACTGGGACCCCTCGGTCGCCGTCGGCGCCCAGGGCACCGTCTACTTCGCCTTCGACAACGGCGACGGCCGGGCGATGGTGGCGGTCTCCCGCGACCACGGCCTGACCTGGTCGTCGCCCGTCGACCTGGGCGCCGCCTTCGGCGTCCACGACACCGCGTTCCCGGCAGCCATCGCCGGCGACGACGACCGCGCCGCCGTCGCCTTTCTCGGCACCGCGACCGGCAACTCCGGAGGCGACGATCCGGCGAGCCCGGCGGTCTGGTACCTCTACGTCGCTCACACCTACGACGGCGGCGCCACCTGGACGACGGTCAACGCCACCCCCGGCGACCCTGTTCAGCGCGGCACCATCTGCGCCGGCGGCACCCTGGGCTGCAACAACGGCAGCCGCAACCTGCTCGACTTTCTGGACCTCCAGCTGGACCGCCGGGGGCGGCCGGTGGTCGGCTTCGCCGACGGCTGCACCGGCCCCTGCGTCGACTCCCCCATCAACACCCAGAACGCTCTCGCCACGGTGGCGCGGCTGCGGGGCGGCAAGGGGCTCTTCGCCGCCTTCGACCGGCCGCCCAGCCCGCCGGCCGAGCCGCTGACCACCGCCGAGTTCTCGAGCGGCGGTATCCACGTCGCCTGGTCGCAGCCCGACGACGGCGGCCGCCCGATCAAGAAGTACCGCGTCTACCGCGTCCAGGACGGCCAGCCGCAGAAAGTCGTCGGCACCGTCTCCGCCGCCACCTTCGCCTTCGTCGACCGCAGCTTCAACCCCGCCAAGCACCCCCGCTACGAGGCTCGCGCGGTAAACGTCCTCGGCGAGAGCGGGGAGAAGCCGGGCTGCGACAACATGGTGACGCCCCAGGGGCCGCCGCCGCCGATCAACAAGTGCGCCGAGCCCGGCGCCGTCGTGGTGACCGACCCGTCGGGCGACGAGCTCGACGGCGTCCCCGCCCACGACGTGCAGCAGATCTCCGTCGCCGAGCCGGCAGCCCCCGGCGCCGGCAAGGTCACCTTCCTCCTCAAAGTGGCCAGCCTCTCTGTGGTGCCGCCGAACACCACCTGGCCGATCAATTTCAAGGGCGCGAACGGCAACGACTACTGGGTGCGGATGGCGACCGACGTCGCGGGGACGGTGACCTTCGCCTACGGCGCCGGCACCAATCCCGCGGTCGCCGGCACGGCGGCCGATCCGGCGAGCAACTTCACCGCCGACGGCACCATCCGCATCGTCGCCCTGCGCAGCGGCTTCGGCAACCCTGCCCCCGGCCAGACGATCTCGGCCTTCCTCACCCGCGTGCGGGTGGAGGCCGGCCCCGGCGGCGCGGTGACCCCCGACAACGCTCCCGACAGCCTCGCCGGCGGCGGCGCCTACGTGCTCGTCGGCAGCGAGAACTGCTCGAGCAGCGCGCCGTAGCCGACTTCCCAGCGGGCCGCCCGCGGGTCGAACCCCCGCGGGCGGCC
>Ga0209626_1000257_pt1 | contig 11614 bp, 9 predicted proteins | sample JacPinW_OM1H0_M2_FD_187962 | JGI IMG/M metagenome (GOLD analysis project Ga0209626, IMG submission 187962) | Forest soil microbial communities from Algoma, Ontario, Canada - Jack Pine, Ontario site 1_JW_OM1H0_M2 (SPAdes) (version 2) | ecosystem: Environmental > Terrestrial > Soil > Boreal... | reverse complement strand
TCGGAGCCGGCCGATGAGCCTGCTCTCGGTGGAGGCGGTCCACACCTACTACGGCGAGGCGCACATCCTCCAGGGCGTCTCGCTGTCGGTGGGCGACGGCGAGGTGGTCACCATGATCGGGCGCAACGGCGCCGGCAAGACCACCACGCTGCTCTCGATCATGGGCATCGCGCGGGCCCGGCGCGGGGTGGTGCGCCTGGGCGATGAGGACATCACCGGGCTCGAGACGCACGAGATCGTGCGGCGCGGCATCGGCTGGGTGCCCGAGGAGCGGCGCGTGCTGCCGAACCTGACCGTGCTCGAGAACCTGCGCCTCGGCATGATGGCCGCCGACCGGTCGGGTGCCGAGCAGCGGCTGGAGGAAGCGCTCGCGTATTTCCCGCGGCTGCGCGAGCGCATGGAGCAGAAGGGCCGCTTCCTCTCGGGCGGCGATCCCTTGGGCCGGCGCGTGCGCTTCAACCACGAGGAGTACGAGATCGTCGGCGTCGTCCGCGACCAGCTCATCCCGCGCGCCGCGCCGCGGCCGGAGCCGGTCTTCTACGTCGCCCACGCCCAGGCGCCCGTGCCGGCCGGCTTCCTGCGGGCGATGACGCTCGCCGTGCGCACGGCCGGAGATCCTCGGCAGGCGGCGGCGGGAGTGCGGGCGGCCCTGCGGGAGCTGGACCGCGAGATCCCGGCCGTCAAGCTGCAGGCCATGGAGCAGCGGCTCGCGGGCGGCCTGCTCTTCGCCCGCTCGCGGTTCAACACCGTGCTCCTGGGGCTCTTCGCCGGGCTCGCCCTGGCGCTCGCGGCGGTGGGGATCTACGGCATGCTCTCCTACCTGGTGAGCCGGCGCGCGCCCGAGCTGGGGGTGCGGATGGCGCTCGGCGCCGGGCGGGGCGACCTCTTCCGGATGGTCATCCGGCGCGGCCTCTCGCTCACCCTCGTGGGCCTGGGCGTCGGCCTCGCCGGCGCCCGCGCGCTCTCCGGCTTCCTCTCGGGTCTGTTGTATGGAATAGAGAGCGCCGACCCGCTCACCTACGCGCTGGTGCCGCCGGCGTTCCTGGCGGTGGCGCTCCTCGCCTGCTATCTGCCGGCGCGCCGGGCGGCCGGCCTCGATCCGTCGACGGTGCTGAAGCAGGAATAGAGTCACACCTCAACGGCTACCGGTGGCTCCAATGGGCCTCGCGCAGCGACTGGCAGCGCCTGCGTCCAACCCTCGCAGGAGCAGAGCGATCCCGGCGCGCCCCCGAAGGAGCGAAGCCGAGGCCCATTGGAGCCACCGCCGAACCTCAGTGGCCGCGGGCGGCGTCTTCCATCTTCTGCGCCTGATAGTGGGCGACCAGCGGCTCGATCAGCGGGTCGAGGTGGCCCTCGAGGACTACCGGGAGCTGATGGAGGGAGAGGCCGATGCGGTGATCGGTCACCCGGCTCTGGGGGAAGTTGTAGGTGCGGATCTTCTCGGAACGGTCGCCGCTGCCGACCATGCGGCGGCGCTCCTCGACGACCGCCGACTCCGCCTTCTCGCGCTCGATCTCCAGCAGACGGGCCTTCAAGACGCGCAGCGCCTTGGCCTTGTTCTTGATCTGGCTGCGCTCGTCCTGGCAGCTCACCACGATGCCGGTCGGCAGGTGGGTCAGGCGGACGGCCGAGTAGGTGGTGTTCACCCCCTGGCCGCCGGGACCCGAGGAGCAGAAGCGGTCGATCCGCAGGTCCTTCTCGTCGACCTCGACCTCGACGTCCTCGGCCTCCGGCAGGACGGCGACGGTCACCGCCGAGGTGTGGATACGGCCCGAGGCCTCGGTCTCCGGCACCCGCTGGACCCGATGGACGCCCCCCTCGTACTTGAGGCGGCTGTAGGCGCCCTTCCCCTCGACGATCGCCGACACCTCCTTGACGCCGCCGACCGACGACTCCGAGAGGTCGATGATCTCGACCCGCCACCCCTGCTGCTCGGCGTAGCGGGTGTACATGCGGAAGAGCTCGGCCGCGAAGAGGCTGGCCTCGTCGCCGCCGGTGCCGGCGCGGATCTCGAGGACGACGTTCCGGCTGTCGTTGGGGTCCTTGGGGGTAAGCTCCTTCTTGAGCGCCTCCTCGATCTCCCGCGACCGCGCGAGGAGCCGCCCGCGCTCCTCTTCCGCCATCCCCAGGAGGTCGTCGTCCTTCGCCATGCCGGCGAGCATCTCCTCGGTCTCCTGAAGCTGGCGGAGGACGCGCTTCTGCTCGCGGTAGAGCTCGACGACGGGACCGATCTCGGACAGCGTCCGGCTGGTCTCGGTGAAGGCCTTGCGGTCGGCGTGGATGGCCGGATCGAGGAGCTTGGCGGTCAGCTCCTCGTGGGTCTTTTCCAGCTGGGCGAGTTTCTCGATCATGGCTTCCTACCCGGGCTTGTCCGGGCCTCCCGGCCGCCGAGCCGCCTCAGGCGCCGGCGCCGACAGCGGCGGCGGAGACCTCGGCCGGCGGGGCGAGCGCGGCCGGCGCCTCGGCCAGGCGCCCGTCGGCGCGGAGCGCCTCCTCGAGCGCGGCAATCGCCACCTCCAACATGTCGTCGCTGGGCTCCTGGGTGGTGATCTTCTGCAGCATGAGGCCTGGCCAGACCATGGCGGCGAAGAGCGGCGCCGCCCGCTTCTTGGCGGTCAGCCGCAGCACCTCGTAGGAGATCCCGGCGATCAGCGGCACCAGCAGCAGCCGGCCGCCGAACTTCAGCAGGAAGGGGGCGGTCTTGGGGATGAAGGCGAAGAGCAGGATCGACACCAGGAGGACGAAGAGGAGGAAGCTCGTGCCGCAGCGCGGATGGAGGCGGCTCATCGAACGCGCGTTGGCGACCGTGAGCGGCAGCTTCGCCTCGTGGTTCCAGACGACTTTGTGCTCGGCGCCGTGGTACATGAAGACGCGATGGATATCCTTGAAGCGCGAGATGACGAAGACGTAGCCGACGAAGAAGAGGCCGCGCAGGACGCCGTCGAAGAGGTTGAAGCCGAGCGACGACATGGGGCCGCGGCCCAAGGAGCGGAAGAGGTCGTCGGCGAGCTTGGTCAGCCACAGGGGGAGGAGCAGGAAGAAGAGGATGCCGAACCCCAGACCCATGACCATCGAGCCGGCGATGGCCCAGCTCGACATGTCCTGCTCGGGGGCCTTGCCGTCGCCGCCCTCGTTTCCCTTCGCGGCGTCGATCCCCTCGACCGCCTTGGCGGCGGAGAAGTTCAAGGCCCGGATGCCGATGGCGAGCGACTGGAAGAGGACGGCGATGCCGCGCAGCACGGGCAGCTTGACGGCCGGGTAGCGCGCCGCCAGGCTCGGCACCTTGCCGCGCTCGAGAGCGATGCCGCCGTCCGCCCGCCGCACGGCGATGCCGTAGGCGCCGGGGGCGCGCATCATCACCCCCTCGATAAGCGCCTGGCCGCCGACCAGGAGCTCCTGATCGGGCGCCGGGGACGTCTCTGGAGTCGGGTTGGAGGACATCGTCTGCATCCTTGCGGGCACGGCCGGAATCCGCGGCGAGCCGGGGCACGCTGGGGAGCCGGCTCGAGAAGTGGAGCCGGCTCCAGCCGGGGCCTTACGCGGTCTTGCCGTACCGGCGCTGGAAGCGCTCGATGCGGCCGGCGGTGTCGAGCAGCTTCTGCTTGCCGGTGAAGAAGGGGTGGCAGGCGCTGCAGATCTCCAGCCGCAGCTCGTCCCTGGTCGAGTGGGTCTCGAACGAGTTGCCGCAGGCGCAGGTCACGGTCACCTTGTGCAGCTTGGGATGGATGTCTTTCTTCACGATCGCCGTCCTTCTCTCTCGAGGAAATGGAAGAGCCCGGATGGTATGCAAGAACGTGGAAGGCTAGCCGATGTCGGCGTTCTTGACAAGGGGCTCCCGGTCGAAGCTCGGTTCGGCTACGACCCTCCATAGCAAATTCTTGCGGCCAAAAATTCCCGCCTTGCGCCCTTGGCGGCGGGGTACACTGCCCGCGCATGAGCTTCCACGACGACTGCCTGGTCTTCGACGGCCACACCGACGTCCCCAACCGCCTGTGGGAGTCGCCCGCCGACCTGCGGGAGCGGTTGGCGGACCGCCACATCGACCTGCCGCGGCTGCGCGAGGGCGGCGTCGACGCGCTCGTCTTCGCCCTCTACGTCCCCGCCTCGCTCTCTCCCCGGGAGGGCTGGGACCACGCGCGCGAGCTCTATCGGCTGTCGATCGAGCAGCTCCGCGACGGCCTCGAGAGGGCGGACTCCGCCGAGGCGGTGCGGCGGGTGGCGGCGCGCGGCGCCGTCGCGGTCGTCTTCGGGCTCGAGAACGGCCGGCCGCTCTCGGTGCCGGGCGCCCTCGAGGAGTGCGCGCGGATGGGCGTGCGCTACGTCACCCTCACCCACGTCGGCACCCACGAGTGGTGCGACGCCTCGACCGACGACGCCGTCCACGGCGGCCTGGCGCCTCAAGGCGTGCGCCTGGTGCGGGCCATGAACGGGCTCGGCATCCTGCCCGACGTCTCGCACGTCTCGGACGCCGCGGTGGCGCAGGTCCTCGACGTCTCGGCCGTGCCTCCCGTCGCCAGCCACAGCTCGGCGCGCGCCCTCTGCGACCACCCGCGGAACCTCCCGGACGATCTCATCCGTGAGATCGCGCGCCGCGGCGGGGTGGTGATGGCGAACACCTACCCGGCCTTCATCGGCCCAGCGGCCAGCCTCGCCAACAAGAAGCGGCTGGAGGAGATCGGCCCGACCCTCGCCGCCATGGAGGAGGCCTACCTCCGCCAGCCGCAGATCCTCCACCAGGACATCCAGCGCCTGATGGCGGCCCATCCGCTGCCGCCGGTTCCCCTCTCCGCCTACGTCGACCACCTCCTGCATCTCGTCGAGATAGCGGGGGAGGAGCACGTCGGCATCGGCACCGACTTCGACGGCATCCCCGAGACGCTGGAGGGCTTCGAGGACGTCGCCCGCTTCCCCGACCTGACGGCGGCGCTTCTCGACCGCGGCATCGACCGCTCCGGCGTGCGCCTCATCCTGGGCGAGAACTTCCTGCGGCTGCTGACGGCGGCGGAGAAAGCGGTTGGGTAGACGATGTCTCGAAGCCTCATTGGCACCTCCCTTGCGGGGGTTCGAGGACGGGCGGACGTTCACCCAGAAGGGAGCGAGCAATGTTCAGAGACTCGAAAGCGTTTTCCGGTTTCTCGGCAGGGGACATTCCAAAGGAGAAGGACTTCTACGGCCAAACCCTCGGGCTGGACGTCTCCGAGGACAACGGCATGCTGACGCTGAAGCTTGCCGGCGGCGGCACGGTGCTCATCTACCCCAAGCCCAACCACTCGCCGGCGAGCTTCACCGTCCTCAACTTCCCCGTGAAGAGCGTCGACGACGCCGTGAGCGAGTTGACGGGGCGCGGCGTGAAGTTCGAGCAATACGACCTGCCCGACCTCAAGACCGACGAGAAGGGAATTGCGAGAGGCCAGGGTCCGACGATCGCCTGGTTCAAAGATCCCGCGGGCAACATCCTGTCCGTGCTGGAAGTCCAGTAGGCGGCCGTTGGTGAACCATCGGAGAGTAGTGCCCTCGAGAGAGGCCATGCTCAAGCTCGTCTACTGCATCTCCCGCCGGCCTGACCTGACGCCGGAAGAGTTCCGCCGCTACTGGCACGAAGTGCACGGCCCCATCTGAGCGCGGATCCCCGGCCTGCGAAGGCTGGTGCAAAGCGCCATGGTGCGGGTCCCCGGCGACGCCCATGAGCCGGCCTTCGACGGTCTGGTCGAGCTCTGGTTCGACGACGAGGAGGCGCTGATCGCAGCGAGGCAGTCGCCCGGGGCAGATCCTGGATCACTGGGAATCGTCACGGTTTCGCCGCCGGCAGGACGAAGGGCGCCCGCCGCGCCTGGGCCGTGCACGAAGTGTCGAGCCCGTCCGCGGTGCCGCGGCGGACGAAGTCGCTCATGATCCGGGCGAGGCAGGGATCCGGCGGGCCGTGGGCCCCTTGCGCGAGGACGAGGTGCCGGCCGTGCGACAGCTGGCCGGCGACCTGCTCTCCCCAGACCGGCGGCGTGGCCGGGTCACGATAGCCGGAAATCACCAGGGTCGGGATCGCCGAACGGACGGCGCCGGTGTAGCCGGCGGGGAGCTCGCCGCGCGGCCACACCGCGCAGGCCTTGACCTGCTGGTCGACCCGGTAGGTCCCCAGGAAACTCCCCTTGGCCGCCCGCTGGGCGGCGGCGGCATCGATGAAGGGGACGTCCTCGGTGCAGGTGACGGCGAGGAAGACGCCGACGCTCAGGATGGTGCCGCGGGCCGCGGCCCGCCGCTGGCCCAAGACCCCCAGCGCGGCCGGCGCGAAGTCCCCGGCGAACGCCTGCTGGATGACCTGCGGCAGCTGGCTCGACCCCTCGTCGTACAGCCGCAGGCGGATCGCTTCGTTGAAGTTGTCCAGCGAGAGCTGGAGGCGAAACGGCGGGCGGTCCTTCGCGGGCTTGAGCTCGACGGTCACCGGCCCCTTCCCGAGGCGCTCCTCGACGGCGGCGAAGGCGCGCCGCAGGTCCGGGTACGCGCCGTGGCAGGCCGGGTCGGCCTCGCAGTCCGCGAACAGCAGGTCGAGGGCGCGCTGGGTGTCGCGGGCGTAGTACAGAGGCGTCTTCATATCGGTGGGGACGATGCCGCGCAAGAGGACGCTGCGCACCCGCGTGGGATGGCGGCGCATGTAGACCAGCGCCGCCCGCGAGCCATACGAGAGGCCGTAGAGGTTGATGCGCCCGTAGCCGAGGGCGGCCCGGACGTCGTCGAGGTCGTCCATGGCGATGGGCGTCGTGTAGAGCCGAGGGTCGGCGTCGAGCCGCGCCAGGCAGTCGCGCAGCGCGTCGACCGGCAGCAGGTCGCCGAGATAACTCTGCGGGTCCTCGTCGCTGCCGGGCAGGGGGCAGTGGAGCGGGTGCGAGCCGCCGGTCCCCCGCTGGTCGACCAGCACGAAGTCGCGCTCGCGGAGCACGTCGCCAAAGATCTCGGACAGCGGCTTGGCCAGGGCGATCCCCCCCTGGCCCGGGCCGCCGGCGAGGAAGAAGAACGGGTCCGCGGCCGGCGTGGCACCGGCGGCTGGGAGCACCGCCACCCGGATGCCGATCTTCCGCCCCTGCCGGGTCGCACGGTTCTCGAACACCTCGAGCGTGCCGCAACGCGCCGCGCGCTCGAGGCCGGGAAGCTGGCAGGGGACGAGCTCGAGGGTGGGGGGCGGCGGTGGCGCAGCCGGCGGGACCGGCGCCGGCGTCCTTGGTCGCGGCGCGGTCGCGCACGCCGCGAGGCCCGCTGCAAGGAGGACGATGGAGAGGCCGGCTCCCCGTTTCGACCCCAGGCTTGAAGGCTTTAGCAGCAGGGGTGAGCTCTCCATAGATTCATAGCCGATGATACACTCGAAATCTCGACTTGTCTGGACCCGGCGCGGGGACGACCCGGTCGGACGCCCCACTGGAGGGAGTGTATGACGGACCGGAAAATGGGCCCGGGACTCTCGATCTTTGCCGAGCGAAAGCCGCGGCGCGAGCTGGCCCGCTGGCTGGCGGCGCTCGCCGCGGCGGCCCTGGCCTTTGTCTCGGTGCCCGGGGCATCCGCCCAGCCGCCGCCCCCGCCCCCCGCCGCCGCCGCCGGGCAGACGGCGACCGGCGCGCTGCCGCCCCGGAACCATTTCTCCGTGGAGCCCGCCACGTCCCCGATCCGGGTGGACGGCGTCCTCGATGAAGCGGCCTGGGCGACCGCCACCGTGATCCCGCTCACCCGGGAGTGGTTCCCGAGCTACAACGCCGAGCCCCTGGTCAAGACGGAATGCCTGGTCACTTTCGACAGCGAGTACCTCTACGTCGCCTTCCGCGCCCACGACCCCGAGCCGGCCCACATCCGCGCCCATCTCGCCGACCGCGATCCGACGGCCTTCCTCGACGACACGGTCGGTTTCTACATCGACACCTTCAACGACCGGCGCCGCGCTTTCGAGTTCCGGATCAACCCCCTCGGCGTGCAGACGGACGCGACGGTCAGCGACACCGACGGCTCGGAGGACTTCTCATGGGACGCCATCTGGGACGCGGCGGGGCGGATCACCGCCGACGGCTACGTGGTCGAGGTCGCCGTCCCCTTCAAGCAGCTCCGTTTCCCCCGCGGCGCGCAGGCGCAGGCCTGGGGCTTCCTCGCCTCGCGGAGCTATCCCCGGTCGGTGATCCATGAGCTACGCTCGAGCTACAACGACCGCGGCCAGACCTGTCTCGTCTGCCAGTTCGACACCTTGACCGGCTTCCGGCAGATCGACACCGGGCACAACCTGGAGGTGGTCCCCACCGTCACGGCGCAGCGCACCGACGAGCGGCCGGACCTGACCTCCCCGATCGAGAACGGGTCCGCGAAGGTCAAGCTGGGCCTGTCGACCCGCTGGGGGATCACCCCCAACGTGACGCTCAGCGCCACCGTGAACCCCGACTTCTCCCAGGTCGAGGCCGACGCCGCGCAGCTCAACGTCAACGAGACCTTCGCCCTGTTTTTCCCCGAGAAGCGTCCCTTCTTCCTGGAGGGCGCCGACTACTTCACCACCCTCTATCCGATCGTCTTCACGCGCACCGTCGCCGACCCCAAGGCCGGGCTCAAGCTGACCGGCAAGGAAGGCCCCAACGCCTTCGGCATGTTCGTCGCCCAGGACCGCATCAACAACCTGATCTTCCCCGGCCCCGAGGGTTCCGGCGCCACCTCGCTCGAAGAGGACGTGACGAGCGCGGTGGTGCGCTATCGGCGGGACGTCGGCCAGACCTCCACCCTGGGGTTCCTCTACACCGGCCGCCAGTCGACCGATTACTTCAACCACGTCGTCGGCCTCGACGGCAACCTGCGGCCGAGCGCCGCCAACACGTTCCGCTTCCAGTACCTGACTTCCAGGACCGATTACCCTGAGGCGGTCGCCCGCGACAACGGCCAGCCCCTGGGCAGCTTCGGCGGCAACATGTGGCAGGTGGCCTACATCCACTCCACGCGCGACTGGCTGGCGGACGCCTCCTACGACTCCCGCAGCACGGGATTCCGCGCCGACAGCGGCTTCGTCCCGCAGGTCAATTTCCGCGAGGCCGGGTGGGAGGTGCAGCGCACCTTCTGGGGCGAGCCCGGAGGCTGGTACAGCCGCTTCATCGTCAACCTCAACGCCAGCCGGAACGAGACGCAGGAGGGGCATCTGCTCAACGAGAAGACGCTCCTCTTCCTCACCTACGAGGGCCCGCTGCAGAGCTCTGCCCGGCTCCGCATCCTGCCGAACTGGGAGACCTTCCAGGGCGTCGAGTACAAAGACTTCCGGCGCGACCTGCTGGTCAGCATACAGCCGACCGGCGATCTCGGCCTCTCGCTCTTCATCCGTGGCGGCCAGATCATCGACGTCGTCAACTCCCGCCAGACCCACTTCGACCTGCTGGAGCCGAGGATCGAATTCAAGCTCGGCCGCAAATTCTCCGGCGAGGTCGACCACACCTGGCAGGCCTTCTACGTCCACGGCGACCAGTTTCTGCGGGTCAACCTGTTCCAGGCCACCCTGCGCTACAACCTGACCGCGCGGACCTTCTTCCGGGCGATCGTGCAATACCGGGACGTGGGGCGGAATCTCGCGCTCTACAACCCCGGCATCGAGCTCCCGGCGCGGGAGAAGAGCCTCCTCTCCCAGTTCCTGTTCTCCTACAAGGTCAACCCGCGGACCGTCCTCTTGGTGGGCTACTCGGACACCCTCGAGGGGGACGAGACGGTCGACCTCATCCAGCGCAACCGGGCCTTCTTCCTCAAGATCGGCTACGCCTGGCTGTGGTGAGGTGAGGGCGCCGGCTGGGCGCTGATCGTACGGGCGGACGCCTACGGGCGCTCTGCGGCCGTCTTGCCCGCCGTTTTACCTGAGACATCGCCCGCCGGCTCCGCCGCCAGCAGGTGGCGGTCGAGCCAGGCGATCGCCCGGCGCAGGGCGTCCCGCCGGTGCTCGGGCCGGGCGAGGTCGTGGCCTTCGCCGGGATAGACCACGAGCTGGGTCTCCACGCCCAGGGCTTTCAGGGCGCGCCAGAACTCGTACGCCTGGGGCGCGGGGCACTCGCCGTCGTACTCGCCCACCAGGACGAGCGTCGGCGTCGCGACCTTCTTGATGAACTCGATCGGCGAGCTGCGGGCGTAGGCCGCCGGATCGTCGTAGACCGAGGCGCCGAAGTACGGCAGCACCCAATGCGTGATCGAGCTCTGCCCGGAGTAGCTCTGCCAGTTCGCGATGCCAGCGCCGGCGACGGCGGCGCGGAAGCGCCGAGTCTGGGTCACCGCCCACATGGTCATGTAGCCGCCGTAGCTCCAGCCGGCGAGGCCGATGCGCTGGTCGTCGACCGGCAGCGTCCTCACCACCTCGTCCACCCCCGCCAGGATGTCGCGCAGGTCGCCGTGCCCGAGGTCCCTGGTGTTGGCCCGCGTGAACGCCTCCCCCCAGCCGTAGCTGCCGCGGGGGTTGGGGAAGAGGACGAAGTAACCGCGGCTCGACAGGATCGTCAGGTCGAAGAACATCAGCGGCCAGAACGACCTCTTCATCTGCGCCGGGCCGCCGTGCGGCCAGACGACCAGCGGGTACCGCCGGTGGGGATCGAAGTCGCGGGGGTAGATCAGCCAGCCCTGCACGCGCTGGCCGTCGCTCATCCAGTGCCGGCTCTCGACCTTCCCCCAGATCGGCTGCACGCCGCGGTTGGCGGAGGTCACCTGCCGCCAGCCGCCGATCGGCCCGGCCCATACCTCGGGCGGCGCGCGAAACGAGTGGCGGATGACGGCGGCGGTCTCGCCGTCGCGGGCGAGGCTCAGGGCCCCCTCGCCGGCGAGGATCGTCTCGGGACTCCTCCACAGGGAGGTCACGATCGCCGCCGTCGTCTTCCCGTCGCCGCCCGCCGGATCGATCCTGGCGATGCCGGCCTCGCCGTCCTCGAGCTCGGTGAACAGGATGCGGTCGGCTGCCGGCCAGGTGAGCCAGGTCGCCGACGCCTTCATCCCTGGCGTCAGGTTGCGCGGCTCGCCACCCGCCGCCGGCACGGTGTAGATGTCGCCGCCGGTCATCCCCTGGTCGGTCATCAGCCCGCCGATGAAGGCGATCGCCCGGCCGTCGGGCGACCAGCGGGGCACGGCGATCTGCATCGCCGGCCGGGCGACCGACCGCACCTCGCTGGAGGCGCGGGAGATCGTGTAGAGCCCGGCGGTGAACCAGCCGTCGTCGCCCGGTCCGTGCGCCGCGGTGACCGCGAAGCTCTCGCCGTCGGGTGACCAGTCGTACTCGTACACATACAGATCGGCCGGCGAGAGCTGCCGCACGCCGCCCGCGGCCGGATCGACCGTGGTCAGCCGCTGCGCCTGGACCTGCTCGCCGACCACTCCGCTCAGCACCACGGGCTCGAGCGGCCCGGCCGCCCGGGCCGCTCCCTCGGTGAAGAGGAGGGCCAGCAGCCTGCCGTCGGGAGACCAGCGGGGTGAGGCGAGGAAGCCGGCGAGGTCCGTCAGCTTGCAGGGGGGACCGCCGCCGGTGCCGGCGGCGTCCGCGACGTCTGCGACCTGGGCGACATAGAGCTGGAGCTGGCCCTTGCGGGCGGCGTCCGACAGGAAGGCGAGCTGCTTGCCGTCCGGCGACCAGGCGAGCCCGCTCTCGGCG
>Ga0209626_1000256_pt1 | contig 11615 bp, 8 predicted proteins | sample JacPinW_OM1H0_M2_FD_187962 | JGI IMG/M metagenome (GOLD analysis project Ga0209626, IMG submission 187962) | Forest soil microbial communities from Algoma, Ontario, Canada - Jack Pine, Ontario site 1_JW_OM1H0_M2 (SPAdes) (version 2) | ecosystem: Environmental > Terrestrial > Soil > Boreal... | reverse complement strand
GATCGGTGCTCGTGCAGTCGACGGCCGCCTGATGGTCCTCCAGCAGAGCACCGCGCGCCGTGATGCTCGTGCCTCGCAGCGGCTGGTAGAGGCCGCCCACCACGCGCACGCCAAGCAGCTGTTCGGCGGCCTGCATGTAGAGGGCCACCTGCAGGTTGCCGTCAGCGATCCAGCGTTTCCCGCGCGGGGCCTGAGCGCCCTTGTAGTCGATCACGACCGCCTCACCCTCCGTGCCCACGTCGATGCGGTCGATGCGCCCCCGCAACCTCACCCCACCCCCGAGCTCGAAGGCGGGCAGCTCGCTGGGCTCGCCGTGCTGGTCCTCATCCTGCGCGGTGAAGCCGAAGCCGAGCTCGAACTCCCGTGGCGTCAGCGAGCTCTCGAGGCCCGCGGCGTGCTCCAGGTAGCGCTCGAGGTCGGCCTGCAGGCTGCGCCGGATCGCGAGCGCCCGCTGGGGGCTCACCGACAGCACATACCTCGGCTCGGCCTCGGTCAGCGCCTCGCGCAGGATGCTTCCAGCGAGCCCGATGGTCGCCGGCGTGACCCGGGTGCTGCCGGTCTGGCGGCCCAGCTCGGACAGCGTGGCGTTCAGCGCCTCATGGGCGAGGCTGCCCCGCGCGAAGGGCTCCGGGTCCGGCTCGAAGCGCCCGGGCGCCAGCAGCCGCTCGACGAACCAGGCGACGGGGCAGCCGACCCACTTCTCGAGCGACGTCGCCGACCAGACCCGCTCGCGCAGGGGGCTCAGGACACGCTCGTCGGTCAGCCTGCCACCGGCTGGCATGTCGGACGGGAGGCTCCGAGCGCCCTGGGCGCCGTCGACGGCGCCGAGCGAGCGGCGCTCGCGCTCGTCCGCCAGGCGCTCCTCGAACAGATCGCAGACGTCATCGACGAACAGCGATCGTGACAGCGGCCCGGCATCGTCATCTGACTCGTGCCAGCTGAGGGTCAATCGCTCCTCGGGCCGCGAGAGCACCGCGTACAGGAGGTAGCGCTCGGCGGCGAGGATGTCGCGGGGCTCACCCAGGAGCAGCCCCGAGGCCTGCGCGATCCGGGTTCGCTCGCGCTCTCCGAGCAGCGGCTCGGGGCGACCGCGGAGCGGGAACTCTCCCTCCTGCATGCCGGATAGGAACAGCGCCCGGACACGCCGCGCGCGCACCTGCAGCGGGTCGAGCACGGCCACGAGGCCGGTGCCCGCCAGCTCGCCGCCGTTGACCTCGACCTCCGCAAGCACGGCGGCCAGCTCGGCCGCCGTCGCCGGCGCCGCCTCCGCCGCGAAGCGGGCCAGCTCGCGCAGCTCCGCCAGCGCGGCCCGGCCGCCGGCCAGCGCGCGGGCCTCGTCCATCTCCCCGCCTGCGAGCACGTGGGCCTGCCTGCGCCGGGGGGCGGAAAACAGGAACGCCAGCTCGCGGGCGGCGCGGTCGGCCAGAGCGCCCGGGCCGCGCTCCTGCGCCTGGGCCAGCCGGTCGATGGCGCTGAGCGGGAAGAAGCGCTCCTCCCAGCGGCGGCGCACCTGATCGAGCTGCGTCAGCCCGTGGCGGCGGGCATCGAGCTCGAGCTGATCGGCGAGCTCGGGGCGGTGCAGCCGCCCGGGAGCTCGCAACCATGCGAGCAGGTCCGCGGGGGTCCCGGGCGCGGCGCCGTCGGTTGCGGGCACGCATCGCAGGAGCCCCACCAGGGCCCGCCCGAGGGCCGTGTGCCCGAATGGCCGCCTGACGGGCATCGCGAACGGGATTCCATGCGCTTGGAAGACCTCGGCGACCAGCGCGGCCATCGCTGCGGGACGGCGCACGACCACGGCGATCTCGTGTGCCGGCATGCCGTCCCGAAGCAGCGCCGCTACGCGCGCTGCGATCAGCTCCAGCTCGGCCCGTTCCCCTCCGCCCTGCATCAGCTCGATCGCACCCGCGGGGTCGGCCCGCGCGGCTTGCGGCTCGAAGAGTGACCGCTCCAGGTGCGAGAGCGGCGCGCGTGAGCCCTCGGCGTAGTGGTCGAAGCGGGGCGGCAGCTCGCGGTGCTCGCGTGCCAGGGGCGCGAGCATCTGGAGCGTCGAGGCGCGGCCGGCGAAGGCCGTGCGGCCGGGCTCGTAGGCGAGTGAGACGGTCACGTCCGCGTCGAGCACGCGCCCGAGTGTCTCGATCGCGTCGAGCTGGAGCATGGTGAGATCGTCGAAGCCGTAGAAGAGCACCGGCGTCGAGCGCCACAGTGCGGGCTGCTCGCGGAGCCGGTCCAATGCCCGCAGGGCACGCTGCTCCCCATCGAGTCGTCCGAGCCGTTCGAGGCGCCGGTGGTACTCCCCGTACATCCCGCCGAGGTCGAAGCCGAGCGCCTCGCCGTCGTCGCCGAGGCCGGCGCGCAGCGCGGCGGCCAGTCGCTGCGGCGCCACCCGCCTGACCTGCAGATCCGCGAACAGCTCGCCCAGCGCCCGCAGGAAGCCCGGGCGGTGCTCCGCCCGAGTGCCTGCGTCGAGCGTCGCGATCAGGCACGCCCGTGAGAGCTCTCCGAGCGCGGGCTCTCTGATGCCCGCGCGCCGGACCAGCTCCTCGAGCAGCTCCTCGAAGCGCTCCACACGCACTCCCATCGCCGCCCGCTCGCCCGCGAGCTCGCGCAGGTAGTGCTCTACGTCGGTTCGGGTGGGAACGATCAGCAGCGGCTCCCGGCGGTGGGCGAGATGGCGGCGCACCGCATCCATCACCACCTCCGCCTTGCCGGCGTTCGCCGGTCCCGTGACGAGTGTTATTCCCATTCAGCCATCCTGGCGCACGGGCCCGACGCGCCCGTGGCGACGGCGCGAGGGCTAGGCGGCGCTCCGCGCGCGCCGCTTCGACCGCTCGCTGTCGGCCGCGACCGCCTCCGTGCCCTCGGTCAGGGCGTCCGCCTCGGCATCCGGCGGTTTGGCGCCCTCCCGCGCCCAGATCTCGTCAAACTCAACCCGCCATTTGCCCTCGTCGGTCTGGCTGAGGGCGAGGTGCGCCCGGAAGCTGCGCCCGCTGCGTCCGCGGAACCCGGTGACGGCCTGGCGCGTGTACCCCGTCTTGATCAGCTCCTTGGCGACCGCGATCGGGAGCTGCTTGCCCGCTTTGGCCTTCCAGATGACGAATCCGCATCCGGGGTCCTCGCGCGCCCAGCACGAGTAGCCCTTGCGGTTCTCCACGATCTCGTGCCCGCAGACGGGACACGGTCCGAGCTTGGCGCGGGGGATGCGCACGTCTTTGAGCGTCTCGTCCAGCTCCTTGACGGTCTCCTGGGCGAAGCCGGCGATGTCGCTCATGAACTGCTTGCGCGAATCCTCGCCGCGCTCGATCTTGCCCAGGCGCTGCTCCCAGCTGCCGGTGAGCCCCGGCGAGGTCAACGCGTGCTCGTTGAGAAGCCTGATCACGTTCAGGCCCTTCTCCGTGGCCACCAGCGCCCGCCCGTCGCGCTCCAGGTAGCCGACGGTGATCAGCCGCTCGATGATCGCGGCGCGCGTGGCGGGCGTCCCGATCCCGGAGTCCTTCATCGCCTCGCGCAGCTCGTCGTCGTCCACCAGCTTGCCGGCCGTCTCCATCGCCCCGAGCAGCGACGCGTCGCTGTAGCGCCGCGGCGGTTTCGTTTCCTTGCGCTCGCTGGCGATCTTGCGCGTCTCGACCTGCTCATCCTGGATCAGCCGAGGAAGCTGCTGGTTTGAGACCTCGTCGTCCTCACCCCGGCCCTCGCCGTCGCCCTTGGCGTCGGCAATCGGCGACGGCCCGGCCGCGACCTCGTCGTAGACCCCGCGCCATCCGGGCACCAGGAGGAGCTTGCCGCGTGTGCGGAACACATGTCGCTCCTCCTCGTCGTCGTTTCCGGCGGTCACGGTCGTCTCGATACGTGTGTTCTCGAAGACCGCCTCGGGGTGGAAGACGGCCAGGAAGCGCCGCGCGGCCATGTCGTAGATGCGCCTGTCGTCCGAGCCCATCTTCTCGAGGTTGTGCTCGGAGCGGGTCGGGATGATCGCGTGGTGGTCGGTGACCTTCTCGTCGTTGACCACCCGCGCGAGCGGCAGCACGTCCAGCCCTGTGACGTATTCGGCTCCCTTGCGGTACTCGGGGTGCGTGCCCACGAGCTCCGCGATCGGCTTGATCTCCTCGACCACATCGCTCGGCAGATAGCGGGAGTTCGTACGGGGGTAGGTGAGCGCCTTGTGCTCCTCGTAGAGCCGCTGGGCGGCCCCGAGCGTCCGCCTGGCGGAGAAGCCGTAGCGATTGTTCGCCTCCCGCTGAAGGGTCGTGAGGTCGTAGAGCATCGGGGCTTTCTCGCGCTGCTCTTTCTTCTCGAGCTTTGTGATCGTGCCCGGCCGGCCCTCGCAGGCCGCCACGATCGCGAGCGCCTGCTCCTCGGTCGCGATCCGCGGTTTGTTGGCGGCGTGGAACCGTCCCACGTAGGTGCGCTCTGCGGCCGCGGGCTCTCCCTCGAGTGGCCCGGCCGCGAACGTCGCGTCGACGAGCCAGTAGGGCTCCGGTTTGAACGCCCTGATCTCCTCCTCGCGGCGCGCCACGATCGCCAGCGTCGGGGTCTGCACCCGCCCCAGGGAGACAGCCCCGTCGAATGAGCTGCGCAGGCGGATCGTGGCCGCGCGGGTGGCGTTCATGCCCACGATCCAGTCGGCCTCCGAGCGCGACCTCGCCGCCTGCTCGAGCAGCTGGAACTCCTCGCCGGGGCGGAGCCTGGCGAGCGCGTCCTTCATCGCCGCGCTCGTCATCGAGTTCAGCCACAGGCGTTTCACCGGCTTCTTCGAGTTCGCCTTCTCGTACAGGTAGGCGAAGATCAGCTCTCCCTCGCGGCCGGCGTCGCAGGCGTTGACCACCTCCTCGACATCCTCGCGGCCCAGCTGTTTGCTCACGACGCTCATCTGCTTTCGCGAGCGCTCGTCACGCACGACCAGCTTGAAGCGCTCCGGGACGATCGGCAGGTCGGCCATGCGCCAGCTCTTGTACTTGGCGTCGTAGGCCTCCGGTTCGGCGAGCTGCACGAGATGGCCCACCGCCCAGGTGATCACGTGCTCGGGGCCCTCCAGGTAGCCCTCGTGCTTCTGGAAGGGGCCCGGCAGTGCGCGCGCAAGGTCTCCTCCGACGGACGGCTTCTCGGCGATCACGAGCGTCTTCGACATCGCGGTCAGCGTAGCGTGTGCCCCCTGCGTGGCCTCGGGCGGCAGGCCGCGCCGTCCTAGCCGGCGACGCAGGGTCCCGTGCTGACGGCGCGACCGGTCCCCGCGAGCGCCCTCGCTTCGCGGAGCACCGTGGCGACGGTTTCGTTGGCCACGCCGTAGCCGCCGTGAGAGCGCCCGCCGACGGTGCCGGCGAACACGGTCGTCAGGACACCTCCGTGGACGTCCACCACCGGCCCGCCGGAGTTCCCGGGGCGCACGAGGCCGCGCAGAGGGGTCAGCAGGCGCGAGACCGGACCCTGGCCGTAGGCGTTGTCGGTGACGACGATCTGCGTGCGCCCGATCCGCGCCGGCTGCACGTTGAAGGGCCCGTTTTCCGGATAGCCGAGGATCGCGCCGGAGGTGCCCGCCGCGGGACTCGAGACCATGCTCAAGGACGGCAGGCCCAGTTCCGGGACCCGCAGCACGGCGACGTCGTCGTTGGGGTCGAAGGCGATCGCCTGCGCCGGCAGGCCGGGCGGATTGCCGCCGATCTCAACCGTTGTGTCCTGCTCCCCGGCGAGTACATGGGCGTTCGTGACGACCAGTTCCGGTCCGGCGACCCACCCCGAGCCCTCGATCGCCAGGCCGCAGGCCGTCCCGAGCACGCGCACCACGCTGCGCGAGGCGTACTTGACGCCCGCGGCGCGGGCGATGCGGGGTTCCGGCGCGCCGACGCCGGGAGATGGCCCGGTGATCGAGGGCAGCGGATCCAGTCGGGCGAGAGCGTTCAGGATCGGCCCCGACGGGGGCAGGATCGCGTTGAGTTTGCGCAGGATGGCCGATCGCTGGATATCCGCGCGCAGCTGACCCTGCCCTGGCGCCTGGGCCGCCACGGCGGCCACGATCCAGATGATTCCGAGCCCGAGCACCGCCCCGAAGGCCGCTCCGAGCACGCCGTCGAGCAGGCCGAGCCCCGGGAGTGGCAGCGTGCGGCGCAGCATGAAGCCGAGGCCCTCGAGCCCCGTGGCGAGGATCGCTCCGCCCAGCAGCGCCCCGACCAGGCCGAAGGCCGGCGCATACGGCGAGGAAGAGCCCTGCGGAAGCAGAAGAGGACCCAGGCGGGTGCCGAGGAATGCACCCAGAACGAACCCCGCGAAGGAGAGCACTCCGACGATGAAGCCCTGCCTGTACCCGAAGAAGGCGAGCAGGGCCGCGAAAGCGACGATTATCCAGTCGACCCGCGTCACCTCACATGTTCTACAAGTTCCTTGACTGACGACCGCCACCCACGCTTCAGGCGCGCACGCCCGATGCTGGCCCTCGCCGGGGTCGCCTTCGCCGTGGGCGCGATCGTCGGCACCCATCGTTCGGGGTCCCCCGCGTACGGGCTCGCCGACGGTTTCGTCAAGGCCTGGACGCGGGGCGACTACGCGACGATGTACTCCGACATCGACCCCGCCTCCCGGCGGCAGACCTCCCCGAGCAGCTTCGCACGCGCCTATCAGGACGCGCTGACGACGGCCACGGCCACCCGCCTGCGGGTCACCGGCGGCGCCCACGGCATCTCCGGCGGCCTGGTGGCGGTACCCGTTCGCGTCGACACGCGCCTGTTCGGCAGCCTGACGCTCAGCTTCGCGGTCAGGACCAGCGCGGGCGCCGGCGAAGGCATCCGCATCGCGTGGTCGCCCTCGCTCGCCTTCCCCGGCCTGCGCACCGGCGAGCTGCTCACGCGCAAAACGACCCTGCCGCGGCGAGCGACGCTGCTGGCCCGCGACGGAAGCGTGCTCGCCGAAAGCCCCCCGGCCGGCAGCGGCGGCCAGACGGGTGAAGCCACCCGCGCCTCCCCGCTCGGCGAAGTCGCGAGCGCCGCGCTCGGGAAGGTCGGCCCCGTTCCCGCTGAACGCCGCAGGGCCCTGGAAGCGCAGGGAGTTCCGCCCGAGGCGACCGTGGGCTTGAGTGGAATCGAGCTCGCCCTCGACGATCGTCTGCGTGGAACGCCGGGCGGTGAGCTGCTCGCCTCCGGCGGCCAGCCCGGCGAGCTCGGGCGTGTGCTCGCCTACACCGCGCCCCGGGCGGCGGCGGCGGTTCGCAGCAGCGTCTCCCCCGCGGTCCAGCGCGCGGCCGTGCTGGCCCTCGGCGGCCAGTACGGCGGGATCCTCGCCATGCGCCCTTCGGGGCAGATCCTCGCAGTGGCCGGCCTCGGCATCGACGGCCTGCAGCCACCGGGATCGACCTTCAAGATGGTGACCCTCGCCGGCGTGCTGCAGGCCCGGATCGCGAGCCCGCACACGACGTTCCCCTACGCGAGCTTCACAACGCTCGACGGGGTCAAGCTCAACAACGCCAACGGGGAGAACTGCGGCGGCACGCTCGAACTGGCCTTTGCGGTGTCATGCAACTCGGTCTTCGCCCCCCTGGGGGTCAAGCTCGGCTCGGCCCGTCTCGTCGCCGCGGCCGAACAGCTCGGCTTCAACCACAGCCCCGCCATCCCGGGAGCGGCCGAGAGCACGCTGCCCGCCCCCGGGCAGATCCAGGGTGAACTCGCGCTCGGATCGACGGCAATCGGCCAGGGGCAGGTGCTGGCCAGCCCGCTCGAGATGGCGACGGTGGCCGCGACCGTCGGCGAGGGCGGCCGGCGGCCCGAGCCGACGTTCCTGCTCGGAGGCAGGAGCCCGGGTGGGCGAGCGATGAGCGCCGCCGCGGCCCGGACGGTGCGGCACCTGATGATCGGGGTCGTGCGCTTCGGCACCGGCACCTCCGCCGCGATCCCCGGGGTCCTGGTCGCTGGCAAGACCGGCACGGCCGAACTGAAGACCACGTGCGCGACCGCCGCGGCGGGGTCGGCCCAGGCGGAATCCGGCGCGAAGGAAGCCAACGGCGAACACTGTCAGGGGAGCAGCAGCGAAGCCAGCAACACCGACGCCTGGTTCGCCGCGTTCGCACCGGCGCTGCACCCGCGCATCGTGGTGTGCGTGCTGCTGGTCAAAGACGGCGCGGGCGGCACGACGGCGGCGCCGGTGGCCCGGGAAGTGCTCGAAGCCGGCCTGCAGGCCGGCGGCTGAGTCAGACGTCCAGCTCGGCCGAGGCGGTTTCCGCGGGGTCGCTCGGGTTGGCGATCTTGATCTCGAGCGGCCGGTTGTCGAGCGAGACGATCTGGATCTTGTAGAGCAGCAGCGCCCCCTGCGTGGGACCGAAGGAGGCTGTGGAGTTGGGGATCGGAAGCAGGCTCTTGGCCGGAACCATCCCGCCGCGGTAGGCGTAGCCGTTGGTCTGGCTCGGGACGAGCGGCGTGTAGGTGTTGCCCTGCGTGTCGGTCACGGTCAGGCTGCTCGCGGCGGGCTGCGCCACCGAGTTGTTGTTGTAGACCTGAAGGAAGACCCCGAACCACTCCTGGCCCGGCGCGAGTTGGCGTTCGGCCGGGCTCAGGCCCTGCAGGTAGCCGGCGTCCTCGGTATCGAAGGGGTTCAGCTGGCGCGAGAGCTGGACCTCGTAGATCAGCGGGCCGACGTTCAGGTATGGGGCGTTTGCGCCCGACTCCCCGGCGTATGTGCCGGTGGTCACCTTGGTGTGGGAGTCGCCGCACGCGCTCAGAGCGAGGACGGCGAGCACCGCGAGAACGGCGAGCGGGAGCTTGCGCAGGCGGCTGAACATGCGACGCGGCAGTCTATCCGCCGGCGACCGTGACGCGCTCGCCGCGGCCTTCACCCCGCTCGATGATCGTCCTCAGGCGGCGCATCGCCCGCCCGTTCTTGCGCCGCGTCCAGGCCCGCGCCCCGAGGCCCTCCATCAGCCGATCGGCCAGCGTGGCCGGGATGGTCTCGAACGTGAATCGCACACGCGTCGTTCCGGCCGCGGCAGGAACGAGGTCGTATACGCCCAGGGTGCGAATGCGGTTGTCCTTGCCGGTGCGGCCCACCTCGACGATCCGGTAGGGGCTCTCGACCTCTGTGAAGGTGACGTCCGCCCAGCTGAAGCGGCTGCCGGGGGCCTTCACGCGAAAGCGCGCGCCTGCCCCACGGCCGACGGAGTCCATCCTCGTCAGGTGCCAGTCGACGAGGTAGTGGTCCGTGAACTCGGAGTGGTTGGCGATGTCCTGCAGGTAGTCGAAAACCCGCTCGCGGGGAGCCGATACGACGATCGAGACGGTGACGGGATCCACGGGCGGAAGTCTATTGGCCGCCCGCGCCGAGCGGCCCGGCGCAGCGCCGGGAGGAACCCGTCCCAGCGGCGGCGGCTACGCCGCCCGGGCGGTGAGGCGCACTGTGTGTCCGTGCTCGCTGTGGCGGACGAGCTCGCTGGCGACCGGGGCCTCGCGGCATGCCGGGCGGCATAGCTCGCAGACGAGCCGCGGCCGGCGACCGCCGTAGACGTGCATGTGCTCTCCGGTGAGGGGCGTGCGGCCACAGTCGGCACAGCGCTCCCGGTCGGCCTCCAGGACACCGACCCCGCGGCGCAGCAGGAAGCGCTCGAGGTCCTCTATGTCTGTGACGGGGAAGGTCATGATCGATCGGGTTTCGCCGCCGGTGGCGGGGCTCCTGCTATTCGTCGAGCTGCATCCGTTCGGCCGTTTCGGATGAGCAGCACGGGGTAGAGCAGGGCAAGCGATTTCGCTGCAAGGGGCGTCCGGGCTTTCGTCGGATATCAGCATTCGGAATCACGGCTCGCGATTGACAGCCTTGTTATGATCGTCACGAGTTTCTTTCCCGGCGAGGGAGCGCCCCCCGGCAGCGGCAAGAGATGAGGGAGGAGCAGGTAATGGACTCATTGATTTCGGGCACCTTCGTCGGCGCCGGCTCGTTCTGCTGCCGGAACTGTGGATACGCGCTCACGCTGGCGGGAACGGACACCCTGACCGACTGTCCCGGATGCGGTGGAAGCGACTTCGTCCGCGCCTCCCTCTTCAGCACCGAGCGGATCACCCACGGCCGCGGTGCCGACAGCGAGCAGGCGACGCTCGTGGAGCCCGTCTCCCCACACTGGGACGCCCAGCTGTTGCGGGCCAGAGGGCAGATCGAACAGCCCGGAGAGTACCTCTGCTACGAGGAGGGCAGCGAACTGCGAACGGTCGCCCTGACGCGAGAGTGGACGCGGATCGGGCGCAGCCTCGCGGCCGACCTGCGCTTCGACGACCCCACCGTCTCGCGTCGCCACGCCTTGATCGTGCGCCAGCCGGACGGGGTGCGGCTGCTCGACGACCGCAGCCTCAACGGCGTGTTCGTCAACGGCTCCCGGGTCGAAGGCAAGGCGCTGCGGGACGGGGACGAGATCATCGTCGGTCGCTATCGCCTGATCTTCGTGCGGGTGGCGGCCGAGGGCGAGTCCGAGGGCGCGCCGGCGGGCGGCGCCACCTCGCTGAAGACGCACGGCTGAGGGACTGAACGGCCCGCGCCGGGCCGGGCCGCCCCGCGGCGTGCGGGCGCGTAGTATCGCGTCGATGGCTCACACGATCGCCGTCCTCTCACAGAAGGGGGGCACCGGCAAGACGACTGCCGTGCGCACCCTCGCCGACGCCCTGCGCCGCGCCGGCGTGCCGACCCTCGCTGTCGATCTCGACCCGCAGGGCAACCTGTCCGACTACTTCGACCTGCCCACCGACGTCGAGCCCACGATCGCCGATGTGCTCTCCGGCCGCGCCACGGCGGCCGAGGCGATCCACGCCGACATGATCCCCGCGAACCTGAGCCTCGCCGAGGCCGAGCTGATGCTCGGCGGGAAGATGGGGCGGGAGCTCACGCTGAGGCGCGCGCTGGCCGAGCTGCCCGACGACTACGAGGTCGTCCTCATCGACTGCCCTCCCTCGCTGGGGCTGCTGACGGTGAACGCGCTCGTGGCGGCCGATCGCGCGATCATCACAGCCGAGGCGCAGTACTTCGCGCTGCAGGGGGTCGAGCAGGCCATGGAGGTCGTCGAGCTGGCGCGGGACAGCCTCAACCCGCAGCTCACGCTGCTAGGGGTCCTGCTGAACCTCGCCGACATGCGCACGGTCCATTCGCGCGAGGCTCTGGTCTCGCTTCAGGAACGCTTCGGCGATGCGGTCTTCGACACCGTCATCCGATCCTCGATCGCCTACGCCGAGTCGGCCGAGCGGGCGCGGTCGATCCTCGACCACCGCCCCGACCTCGGCACCGACTACATCGCCTTGGCCGGCGAGGTGCTCACACGCCTGCCTGGGCTGGGCGACGCCCGCAAACGGGTGGCGCAGCTCGCTCAGAGCTCGCCGACGTAGGCTCCCTGGGGCTCGAAGGAGGCCCGCAGCAGGCGCGCCCAGCCCTCGATCTCGGGTCCCAGCGCCTCGGCGACTGTGCCGGTCTGCTCGTAGAAGCACCACACGAGCACCGAGGGTCCCGCGCCGGAGATGGTCGCCCCCAGGGCTCCGAGCTCGCCGGCGCGCTGGGCCAGCTCGAAGGAGCGGGGAAACAGGCCGGCGCGCGGGCGCTCGTGCAGGCGGTCGTGTAGTCCGCGCGCGAGCAGGTCCCAGTCGCCTTTCGCGAGGCCCAGGGTCAGCAGCGCC
>Ga0209626_1000255_pt1 | contig 11624 bp, 6 predicted proteins | sample JacPinW_OM1H0_M2_FD_187962 | JGI IMG/M metagenome (GOLD analysis project Ga0209626, IMG submission 187962) | Forest soil microbial communities from Algoma, Ontario, Canada - Jack Pine, Ontario site 1_JW_OM1H0_M2 (SPAdes) (version 2) | ecosystem: Environmental > Terrestrial > Soil > Boreal... | reverse complement strand
CCGTTGGTAGCAGGGGGTTTCTCGCCACCCTTCCCCCAGGTCCCTCGCTCTCGCTCGGGATGACAATGGGGGGACTTGCCCCGGCAAGCCAGGCCGCGGCGAGCAGGGCGGCAGCTGGCGCGAAACTGACGGTGCTCTTCACGGAGAATCCTGCCGTCGAGTCCTCTCTTTCCTGGGAGCGCCGGCGTCCCGCCGGCATCTTTTCTTTTCGTCACCAGCCGGCGGGACGCCGGCGCTCCCAGTCTCTACTCGTCCTCGACGTGCGAGGCGGCACGGGCCACCGACTCGATGGCGATGGCGGCCAGGGCGGCGCCGTAGTCGAGGTCGATGTTCTCCATCGTGTCGTGGCTGTCGTGGTAGCCGTGGCGGTTGATGTCGTAGTCCTCCATGAAGAGGACAACGGGGATGCCGGCGTCGGAGAAGATCTGGCCGTCGGTGTTGTAGAGCGTGCTGTGGGGATCGGTCACCGGCCGCACCTCGCCGTGGAGCTCGGGATGGCGGGCGATGACGGGGAGGGTCTTGCCGTCGGCGCTGCGCCGGCCGCGACCGCGGCCGCGGCGGCCGGGGCGGGCGTTCCAGGCCGGCGCCAGCTCGTTCCACAGGCGGTTGGCGGCGTGGGCGTGGCGGGCCAGAATCAGCGACCGGCGGCCGGTGCCGGGGCAGATCTGGAAGACGTCCTTGGCGCGGTCGTTGTTGTGGGCCACCATGTCGAGGACGTAGACCCCCGCGATCCGCGTGCGCGAGACGTCGCGCCAGCGCCCCTTCGCCGTCCGCAGCTTGAGGTCGCCGAGGACGGCGCGCTCGGCGAGCTGGCGCGCGCCCAGGCAGTCGGAAGGGAACTCCTCGCCCGTCAGGTGGACCAGCCAGACGTCGCAGGCGAGCTTGCCGGCGCGGGAGAGGTCGAGGAAGATCGGCGCCGCCAGCATGAGAGCGGCGGTCGCCGAGTGGTTGTCGTCCGCCCCGGCGGCGGCGAGGCGCGGGCCGTGGCCGCCGTGCTGGTAGCCGAAGGCGTCCTCCATGTAGGCGGTGTCGTAGTGGTCGGCCATGATCACCGCCCGGCCGCGGTCGCGGCCGGGGATGACGACTACCACGTCCCGCTCCTCCAGCTTGCCGTCCTGGTTGTGCAGCCAGCCGTCGGACCAGGTGTACTCGAAGTCGGTCCGCCAGTGGAACGGCAGAGCGGCGGCGAAGGCTTTCTTTTCCATGCCCTTCCGCGCGATCGTCTTCTCGTGCCAGCGCAACAGATAGTCGCCCAGGGCGTCGAGGTCGCGCTTTCGCCGCCGGCCGCCTCTCCCCTCCTCCGCTAGCTTCGCCTCCGTCACCTCGTCGAGCACGCAGTCGGCGTTGTCCTTGGTCAAGAAGCGGCCCGTGGCGAGGCTGGAGATGGTCTTCCAGTAGCTCTCCTCGAAGGAGCGGAGCGCGGTCTGCCCGAAGGTGAGCGGCTCCCCCGGCGGACGGTCGTCCCCCGCGGGCGGTCGTCCCGGAGCCAGGCGGGCGCGGACTTCGTCGGCGAGCTGGCGCGCGGCCTCCTTCTCGGAAGGCTTGGCCGCCCTCTCCGGCAGGCCGTCGAGCCAGGCGTCGAGCGACTCCTCCTCGGGAACGGTCAGGAGGGCGCGCGCGAAGCTCCGCTCCAAGGGCCGCTCGCCCAGGAGCTGCCAGGCGTCCAGGAGCTTTCTCAGATTCAGAACCGTGCGGTGGTAGCCGGCGGTGGCCGTCCCCTGGAGGTGCGCCAGGGCCGCGCGATGGGGAGCGCGGTCGAGGAGCCGCGGCCAGAGCTCCACGGGGCGCGCGATGGCACCCTTCCGATCGTGGCGATCGCGACGATCGAGGTCGTAGGCGGTGAGCACCCCGAGCGGCGGGTCGGGAAGGAGGACCGCCTGGCCGTCGTCACCGAGGTGCGCCACGAGCGGCCGCTGCCAGTAGACCTCGTGCCGGCCGACGCGCATCGCCGGGAAGAGGAAGCGATAGCCGAAGAGACCTCCCTCCGCCAGCCGGCGGGCGGCGGCGGCGAGCTCCTCCCGACTCGCGCGCGGGCCGTCGAGCAGGAGCTGGAAGCCGTCGGTCCACAGCTGGGCGTTGCGCGCCATCGGCTTGCCGTAGAGGCCGAGGTCGTCGGCCGCGGCGCTGAAGAGGACGTGGGCGACCTTGTCCTCCCAGCCGGGGACCGCCAGCTCGTCCTCGTTGCGCTCGACCCGCGCCCAGCGATGGGTGCGCTGGTAGGTGTTGCGCAGCGGCCCATGGGCAGTCTCGGCTCCCGGCTCTGGCTCCGGCTGCCCCGGCCGCGGCTCGCGCAGCCAGCCCGACTGCGGGATGCGGATGCCGTGCGGGTTCTCGCTGCGCTCGACGGCGCGGAGGAGGGGAATCTGGCCCGCCAGCGGCAGCTCCCGGGCGAGGTCCGCGTAGCGCGGCAACCCCCAGAACACCAGGCTTCCCGGGAACGGCAGGAGGTGGAGGTCGCCCGCCCGGTAGGCCTGCTGCACCGGCCCCGGGAGCCGGCCGAAGGGGCGGAAGGTGAGCAGGTAGCGGACGCCGCGGAGCGGCCGGCCCGGCGCCCAGAGGTAGCGGCGAGCCCACGACGGCAGCGGGCCCTGGCGCCAGGTCGGGAAGGCGGCGCCGGCGGCGGTCTCCGGCTCGTCGGGCAGAATGCGGAAGCCGGCGCGGCGAAGGTCTTCGAGCGCCGGTGCGCCCTCGCCATAGGCGGAGGCGAGGAGCCGGCGGAGGAAATCGAGCGCCTCGGCGGCCGGCCGCTCCTCCCCGGGCGAGCGCCAGAAACCGCGCCAGAAGGCCCAGCCCGGCCCCTGCTCGCTGCCGCCGAAGAGGGTCCACCGCACCCGCCCCTTGTCGTCCTGGGTGCGCGCCAGGGCGACCGGCGCCAGGAGGACGTAGCGCTCGTGGGCGGGCGCGCCCCCGTGCAGGATCTCCGGCCAGCAGGGGTTGTCGCCCAGCCGATGGAGGGGAATTCCCGGGCTCGCCTCGCCCCGGCCCAGGCGCTGCAGGCGGTGCAGCAGCTCCCCCGCCAGGCGCTCCAACCCGGGCTGCAGCTCGAGCGCCTCTTCGTACTCGGTGACCTGCCAGCCCCAGGGGTCGCCGGCGGCGAAAAGGAGGCTGTCGACCTCTCCCAAGGGCTTCCGCCCCAGCCGCGGAGGGGGCATGAACTCCGAGTAGGCGGGGATGGGATAACCGCCCTTACTCCGGAAATCTCCTCCCGCGAGCAGCTTCTTCCACCCCTGCTTGGCCATGGCACCCCCCAGATCAGCTTATCCGAACCGCCCGCAGGCGATTGGTGTAGAATAGCTGCAAGCCCGAAGATCGACGTCAGCAGCCGCGCCTGCCCCAGCGCGCGGCAGGGAGGAATCGTGGACCCGAAGAAGGCCGCGGCATCCCCATCGCAGGAGCAAGCCGAAGACAAACCTCTACTTCTCTCGCGGGTGCTGCGCGAGGAATATGAGGCGTTGCGGCCGGAGTGGAGGGAGGAGCTCAATTCCGTTCCCGTGGTCGCGGCCGCCACCCCCGAAGAGCAGGAAGAGAAGGAGAAGAAGGAGCTCCAGCGGCTGTTTGAGATCCTCCATCGCAAATCAGCGGCATCGTCCGGGAAGCCCGGCGGACTGGCGGCGCTGTGCTTATCCGGCGGCGGCATCCGCAGCGCCACCTTCAATCTGGGGACGATGCAGGGCCTCGCCAGGGCCGGGGTCCTCGACAAGTTCGACTACCTGTCGAGCGTCTCGGGAGGCGGCTTCATCGCCGGTTGGCTGGCGGGATGGATCTACCGCGCCAAGGGGCTCGCCAACTTGCTCCCGGACCTCCTCCCCCGCCAGGACCCGGCCGAGCCGGAGGCGGAGCCGGTCGTCCACCTGCGGCAGTACAGCAACTACCTGACCCCGCGGGTGGGGGCGCTCTCGGCCGACTTCTGGGCGGGGATCGCCATCGTCCTCCGCAACCTCATCCTCAACTGGCTGGTGCTGGTGCCGGTCTTGGCGGCGGCTCTCGCCGTCCCGCTCCTGGCCGTCGCCCAGCTGCCGGAGCTCTGGGTCGACCACCCGTTCGGGCTCTACGTCACCGGGCTCGTCCTCGGCGGCATCTCGCTTTTCTTCATGAGCTTGCTGCGCGCCCACGCCCGGGAGCCGAAGTACGCCCGGCAAAACCCGAAGTGGTCCGACCGCTTCCTGCTCCTCGGTCTCGCGCCCCTCCTCGCCGCCACTCCGTTGATCCTGGAAGCGGCAGCCCATGCCGGAACGCTGGACCTCGGCCAGCGGCTGGGTCTCTGCTTCCTCTGGTCGCTGGCCGTCCCCATCATCGCCCTCGTCGCCTCCGTGCTGGCGCAGCGTCGGTTCTTCGGCCACCGGCAGTCCTCACTGGGCTGGGACCTGTTGGCTCTGGTTCTCGCCGGCATCGTCGAGATGCTGCTCTACGCCACCGTTCTCGGTTGGGTCCCGGGGCTCGTGGCGTCCCCCTATCCGCTGTTCTCCGTGCTCGGACCGACCCTCTTCCTGCTCCCTCTGCTGCTCGGCAAAACCCTGTTCATCGGCTTCGCCAACATCTCCGAGAAGGGGGACCGCTCGGTCAACCTGGGCGACGCCGATCGCGAGTGGTGGGCCCGCTGGTCGGCCTGGGAGCTGATCTCGGCGCTCGTCTGGACAGCCGGCGCCGGGCTGGTGCTCTTCGCCCCGACGCTCCTGCGGAGCGTGGTGGGAGAAACCACCGCCCTGGTGGGCACCGGTGGCCTCGGCGCTCTCATCAGCCTCCTCGGCAAGAGCTCCAAGACCAAGGGTAACGACGACACCAAGACCACCAGCTGGCTCGACGTTATCCTCTCCATCGCTCCCCTGCTGTTCTGCGCCTTCCTGATCGTCCTCCTCTCGTTCTGGACGCAGCGGCTGCTCTGGTGGGCGAGCGGCGATTCGATGCCCGATCCGATCAAGAAAGGCGTTATCTGGCTGGTGCCGCCGTTCCAGGGCGATTGGTGCTTCGTCCTCCTCGCCATCCTCGCCCTCTTCGGCGCCGGCCTGTTCATGGGCCTCTTCGTCAACGCCAATCGCTTCTCGCTGCAGGCGCTGTACCGCAACCGCCTGGTCCGTGCCTACCTCGGGGCGAGCCACACGCACCGCCGCCCGAACCTCTTCACCGGCTTCGACATCCACGACAACATCCTCCTCCACAAGCTCAAGGGCAACCGGCCGCTGCCCCTCATCAACATGACGCTCAACCTGGTGTCCGGCCAGGACCTCGCCTGGCAGCAGCGGAAGGCCGAGAGCTTCACCGCCACCCCCCTGCACTGCGGCAACTACCATCTCGGCTATCGGCGCGCGGATGCCTACGGCGGCTCGAAGGGGATGTCGCTGGGGACGGCGATGGCGACCTCGGGGGCGGTGGCGAACCCCAACATGGGTTTCTACTCGTCGGCGCCGGTCACCTTCATCATGGCGCTCTTCAACACCCGGCTGGGGATCTGGCTCGGCAACCCTGGAAAGCCGGGCCAGGATACCTACCAAAAGAGCGGCCCGACGGAGGCGGTGCGCGTCCTCGTCGCCGAGGCGCTGGGCTTCACCGACGACACCCACCCCTACGTCAACCTCTCGGACGGCGGGCAGTTCGAGGACCTGGGGATCTACGAGGCGGTGCGGCGGCGCTGCCAGACGATCGTCGTCTGCGACGCCGGGGGCGACCCCGAGTGCACCTTCGGCGACCTCGGCAACGCCATCCGCAAAATCCGCATCGACATGGGCATCTCGATCGACTTCGGCGACCGCATCCACATATTCCCCAAGAACCTGACCGGCGAGCCCAACCACAAGGGCCGCTACTGCGCCATCGGCACCGTTCACTACGGCGACGTCGACGGAGCCGGCGCCAAGGACGGCACCATCGTCTACGTCAAGCCGGCGATCACCGGCGAAGAGCCCTACGACGTCTACAACTACGCGCGCAGCTCCACCCTCTTCCCCCACGAGTCGACCGCCGACCAGTGGTTCAACGAGACGCAGTTCGAGAGCTACCGCGCGCTCGGGGAGACGGCGATCTCGGCGATGGCGGGCAAAGCCGACATCGGGAACCTGGAGGCGTTCATCACGGCGGCGAGAGACTACGTGAAGGGGAAGGCCGGAGGGACGGCAGCGGCCTCGGAGTAAGCCTACTCCCTGTGTTCCAGGAGCGTCAGCCCCCAGAGCTTCTGGAGTTTGCGGCGCCGGATCTCGAAGCTCTCGCTGAGGTAGCGCCAGACTTGCGGGTGCGTGGCGCTGAAGCGCAGGTCTTCGCGCCCGTCGACGCGGTAGTCCGTGAGCAGCGCCCACCGCACGTGCTTCGCCTTGAGCTCGGCGAGCATCCGCTCGTCGCCGCGCCCTTGGGCGGGCCAGATCGGATAGATGTCGTAGACCGGCGAGCGCCGGCCGAGGAGCGGGTAGAGCCCGGTCAGGTTGGGGGCTAAGAGGAGGGGCTCCTCCGGCGGCACCCATTCGGCCACGGCGCCGGAGGCGCTGGCGAGCAGACCGGCCATCCGCGGGCGCAGGAGGATCTCGTCGCCGGCCGCCACGAAGCGCACGAAGGAGCCGGAGGTCCAGCCCTGGACTCCGCGGTAGAGCGGATGGCCGGGGAGTGCCGCGAGGCCGAGCAGGGCGAGGAGGGCGGCCGCCACGGCGGCAAACGCGGACCGCCGCCGCGGCTTCTCCGAGAGCGCCGCCGGCAGCGCGATCCCTCCCAGGAGGAAGGGAGGGAGCGCCGTCCCCAGGTGCACCAGGTCGGCCCGCGAGAAGGCGTGGTGGAGGTAGAAGACGCCCACGAAGACGGAGGCTAGGAGCAGCGCTCGCCGCCCGGCGCTCTCGCGGCCGGTGCGCGCGGCCACGATGGCCGCGGCGGCATAGAGGAGAGGGGGCAACAGGAAGGCGAATCCCAGAGCGAGCTCCTGGGCCCCGTCGAAGGCGCTCTCCCCCGCCAGACGGACCTGCCAGGGCCAGGGCACCGGCAGCGGGAAGTTGGTCCGGCCCTGCCGCAGGAAGAAGAGGATCGAGTCGAGGTAGGCGCGGCCGAAACCCGGGGCGAAGGCGGCGAGGAGGAGAAGCGGCGAAGCCCCCAGGGCGACGCCCGCGGCGAAGGCGGCGAGCCGCCGCCCCAAGGGGCGCCAGCCGTCGCCCGCGATCCGCAGTTGCACGAAAAGGAGGAGGGAGAGGAAGCCCAGGAGGGCATAGAGACCGTGGTTCTTGCCGAGGAAGAGGGCGAGTCCGGCGAGCAGCCCGGCGGCGAGGCAACGGCCCTCCGCAGGCCGCTCGACCAGCCGGGTGCCGCCCCAGACGAGGGCCAAGGCCATGCTGGGCTCGAACAGCTTGTTCCGCGGGACCATCCAGAGCAGCAGAAGGAGGGCGACGAGGGTGAGGAGGACGGGGTTCCGCACCACCCGCCGCGCCGCCAGAAGGCCGAAGCAAAGGCCGACCGCCGAAAAGAGCGCCGTCGACAGGCGGAGCGCCAGGATGCCGTCGCCGAGGAGCCGGGACCACGCCGCGGCCCAATAGTAGCGGCCCGGATCGTAGGAGTAGAAGTCGCGCAGCGGCACCTGCCCATGGGCGGTGGCGACGGCGCCGTACCACAGGAACCCCTCTTCGGCGACGTAGAAGTCTATCCGCCGCTCGACGACGAAGAGGGCGAGGACGAGCAGCAGGGAGAGCAGCGCCGGGAAGACGAGGGAGCGCGCGCGGACGCTGGCGCTGGCGGCGAGCCCGCGCTGGCGGCCTTCCACTGTCTGTTCGAGCGGGCTCACTCGGTGCCCTCGTACATCGTCCGCCATCTTAACGCTGCTACGATGTCCGCTCCGAAGGAGACTTTCCCCCTCATGAAGAAATCGAGACTCGCCGCGAGCTCCCTGTCGCCGTTCGCCGTCCTCGCCGTCGTCGCCCTCCTCGTGGCCACCGCGCTGGCGGTGCCTGCCGCGAGCGCGGCGGATGGGCCGCGCCCCCTGCGGCCGGACGACATCTACGCCCTGAAGTCGGTCGCCGACCCGCGGATCAGCCCGGACGGCCGCTGGGTCGCCTACACCGTCCGCACCCTGGACGCCAAGGAGGACCGCTCCGACACCGACGTGTACATGGTGTCTCTCGCGGCAGCGCCCGGCACGGTCATCGAGCCGGTGCGCCTGACGGCGAGCGAGAAGCCCGAGACCCATCCGCGCTGGAGCCCGGACGGCCGCTACCTCGCCTTCCTCTCGGCGCGGGAGGGCAAGAAGACCCAGGTCTGGCTGCTCGACCGGCAGGGAGGCGAGGCGGTCAAGCTCACCGACTACAAGGCCGACGTCTCCGACCTCGTCTGGTCGCCCGACGGCAAGCGCCTGGCCCTGCTGGTCTCCGACGTCGACCCCGACGACCCCGACGCGGCCGACACCAATAGCGCCGCCAAGAAGGACGACGACAAGAAGGACAAAGCGCCGAAGCCGATCGTCATCACCCGCCGCCAGTTCAAGCGCGACGGCGAGGGCTACCTGCGGGAGATCCGCAACCACGTCCACGTCTTCGACCTGGCGGCGAAGTCGAGCGCCCAGGTCACCTCCGGCCCCTACGACGACTCCGAGCCCGTCTGGTCGCCGGACGGGCGGTGGATCGCCTTCACCAGCAACCGCACCCCCGATCCGGACTCCAACCAGAACACCGACGTCTTCGTCGTCGCCGCCAAGGCGGGCGAGAAGCCGCGCGCCCTGACCACCTCGCCGGGGGGCGATCAGTCGCCGGTCTTCTCGCCCGACGGCCAGTGGATCGCCTACGTGGCGGGCGGCGCTCCCGAGGACATCTGGTACGCCACCAACCAGGTGGCGGTGGTGCCGGTGGCCGGCGGCCCGCCCCGCCTGCTCACCCCGAAGCTCGACCGCAACGTCTCCGATCCCCGCTTCTCGCCCGACGGCTCGGCCGTCTTCTTCCTCATTGAAGAGGGGGGCGACAGTCACTTGGCACGGGTGCCGGCGGCCGGCGGCGACGTCGTGCGGGTGGTCGAGGGCGAGCGCGACATCCAGTCCTACGACGTCGGCCCCCAGGGGGAGATCGCCGTCCTCGAGACCCAGCCCACCTATCCGCCCGAGATCTCGGTGGTGGAAGGCAGCGGGCTCCGCTGCCTCACCCGCGTCAACGACGCCTTCCTGGCCGGCATCCGCCTGGGCAAGGTCGAGCGCTTCCGCGCCAAGAGCGCCGACGGCACGCCGATCGACGCCTTCCTGACGCTGCCTCCCGAGGCGCCCAAGGGCAAGAAGCTCCCCACCGTCCTGCGCATCCACGGCGGCCCCACCGAGCAGTTCTCGACCGCCTGGAGCACCGAGTGGCAGATGCTCGCCGCCCACGGCTACGCCGTCGTCGCCGCCAATCCCCGCGGCTCGTCGGGCTACGGGCGCGACTTCAGCCGCGCCATCTGGGCGGACTGGGGCAACAAGGACTACCAGGACGTCATGGCGGCCGTCGACGAGGCGGTCGCCCGCGGGGTCGCCGATCCCGATCGCCTGGGCGTCGGCGGCTGGAGCTACGGCGGCATCCTGACCGATCACGTGATCGTCAAGACCGGCCGCTTCAAGGCCGCCACCTCCGGGGCCAGCGAGGTGAACTACCTGGCGAACTACGGCACCGACCACTACCAGTACGAGTGGGAGGCGGAGCTCGGGCTGCCGTGGAAGAACACCGCCGGCTGGATGCGCATCTCGCCCTGGTTCGACATCGAGAAGGTGACCACCCCCACCCTCGTCCTCGGCGGTTCGGACGACATGAACGTCCCGCTGCTCAACTCCGAGCAGCTCTTCCAGGCTCTCCGGCGATTGGGCCGCGAGACCGAGCTCGTCATCTATCCCGGCCAGAACCACGGCATCGCCCGGCCGAGCTACGTGAAGGATCGCTACGAGCGCTACCTCGCCTGGTACGACAAGTATCTGCAGCCAAGAAAGGCGGCGACCTCAACGGGAGGGGGCGCGCGGCCGTAAGATCAGGGTTGCGATGTACAACGAGTTCTATGGTTTCCGGGAGGCGCCGTTCAACATCACCCCCGATCCGCGCTTCCTGTTCTTCAGCGACCGCCACCGGGAGGCCTACAACCACATCCTCTTCGGCATCCGCGAGCGCAAGGGCTTCATCCAGCTGACCGGCGAGGTGGGCGCCGGCAAGACCACCGTCTGCCGGGCCATCCTCGAGGAGCTGGGAGAGAATTACCGCACGGCGCTGATCCTGAACCCCAGCATGACCGCCGCCCAGCTCCTGCGGGCGATCCTCGGCGAGTTCGGCCTGCAGTCGCCGCGCGCCGACCGGGTCTCCTACCTGGAGACCCTGAACCAGTTCCTGCTCGACCAGGTGAAGCTCGGCAACGACGTCGTGCTGCTCATCGACGAGGCGCAGGACCTGGACCTCGATCTCCTCGAGCAGGTGCGGCTCCTCTCCAACCTCGAGACCGACCAGCGCAAGCTGCTGCAGATCGTCCTCGTCGGTCAGCCGGAGCTGCGCGACATGTTGAACGAGCGCCGGCTGCGGCAGCTCCGCCAGCGCATCACCGTCCGCTATCACCTGACGCCGCTCTCCCGCTACGAGACCGAGTACTACATCCAGCACCGCCTCCACGTCGCCGGCGGCAACAGCCGGCCGTCGTTCAACCGCTGGGCCCTGCGCTCCATCCACCGCTACTCCCGCGGCGTCCCGCGGCTGATCAACGCGGTGTGCGACAAGGCGCTCCTCTGCGGCTTCGTGACCGGCACCGACCAGCTGACCGGCGGCCACGTGCGGCGGGCGATCCGCGAGCTGGAGGGGAAGTTCACGTGAGCTTGATCGACGAGGCGCTGAAGCGCGCCCGCCAGGACGCCGCGCTCCAGGACGCCAGCCGGCGCGACGACCGCCGGGTCGTTCCCACCCCGTGGCTGCCCGCCCATCTGCCGCGCCGCGGGAGGTCGCGGGGAAGCCTCGCCGTCCTCGCCGTCGCCGTCTGCCTGGTGGCGGCGGGCGCCGCCGCGACCGCTGTCTGGTGGAGCGGGAGGAAGGGACCCGCGCCGGCCGCCATGGCGAGTCTCGCGGACCATGCCTCCGCGCTGCCGCAGAGCGCGCCGCCGAGCTCCGCGCCGGCGGCGGCGCCGGTGCCGGTCATCGAGGAGACCGCAACCGCTGCGCCCACGGCCCTCGCTCCGGCGGCCCCCGAGGCCGGCCTGCGGCCTCCGCAGAGACAGTCCCCCGCGCCCGGGACCACCCGCGAGGGGGTCGAGCCGCCGCCTCCAGGCCCATCCCCGGCCGAGACGCCGCGCCTCCCGTCGCCCGTGCCGGCCGCTCCCGCCACCTCCGCCATCGCACCCCCGCCCACGCCGGCCCCCGTGGCTCCGCCGGCGCCGGCGAGCGCGCCGCCAGCGCTCGTCGACGGCAAGACCTACGTGCGCGAGGTCGCCCTGCCCGGCGGCGCCAAGATCGAGCTGCGCGGCCTCGCCTACTCGGAGACCCAGCCGGTGGCGCTGATCAACGGCAAAGTCGTCGGCCCGGGCGACGTCGTCGAGGGCTTCACCGTCGTCCAGATCCAGCCCAAGCGGGTCGAGCTCGCCGCCAACGGCACGACGATCTTCCTGACGCTCAAGTAGCGCGAGCCACGGAAACCCGCCGTCCATGGCTTCTTGTGTAGGGGCGGGGCTTGCCCCCGCCCGGGAGGGG
>Ga0209626_1000253_pt1 | contig 11663 bp, 10 predicted proteins | sample JacPinW_OM1H0_M2_FD_187962 | JGI IMG/M metagenome (GOLD analysis project Ga0209626, IMG submission 187962) | Forest soil microbial communities from Algoma, Ontario, Canada - Jack Pine, Ontario site 1_JW_OM1H0_M2 (SPAdes) (version 2) | ecosystem: Environmental > Terrestrial > Soil > Boreal... | reverse complement strand
CGCGATCCAGCAGCGCCAGCGCGTAGGCGAGCAGAGTCCCCCCCGCCGACGGCGGCGGGTTGGTGAGGATCTCGCGGTCGCGGTAGGCGATCTTCACGGGGTCGCGCTCGATCGCCCGGTAGCCCGTGAGGTCCTCGCCCCTCAGCGAACCGCCATGGGCACGCAGCCAGTCGCAGACGGCCGCGGCGATGTCTCCCCGGTAGAAGGGCTCGGCGCCGTCGCGCGCCAGCCGCAGCAGCGCATCGCCGAGCTCCGGGTTTCGCAGCAGCTCCCCCTCTCGCAGGATGTGGCCCTCGGGCGCCCACAGGGCTGCGCACTCGGGCGTGGAGGTCAGCAGGTCGGCCAGGATCTCAGCGACGTAGGCCTGCCCGGCGTTCAACACGACGCCCTCCCGCGCCAGCTCGGCGGCGGGTGCCGCCAGGTCCTGCAGCGAGACGGTGCCCCACCGGCGCACGGCCTCGCAGACACCGGCCGGCGTGCCGTACACGCCGCAGGAGGCCGCCCCGATGTGAAACACCTGCGCGGCATCCCCGAAGGAGACGTCGATTCCCCGCAACTCGGCCTCGGAGCCGTCGCCGACTCGGGTGGGGGCCTGGACGAAGAAGTCGAGCAGGGCCGGCTCCCGCCCGGCACCGGCCACCAGCATGTATCCGCCCGCCCCGAGCCCGGTCAGCAGCGGCTCGGTCGCGAACGAGACGAGCATCGCCGCGACGGCGGCATCGACCGCATTGCCGCCCTCTCGCAGCACCTTCGCGCCGGCCTCGGCGGTGAGCGGATGCCCCGCCGCGACGACGCCCTTCTCAGCTTGAGCCATTGCAGAGCGATACCACAGCCGCCCCTATCGATGTGAAGCGCCGGCGGGGATCAGCTCAGGCGTTCGGGATGATGAACTCGGGAATGTCGAGCTCATCGCGCGAGCGACCCTGTCCGGTCTCCGAACGGTCCCGGCGGCCCTCGCGGGACGCGCCGGAGCGCTGGAGGCGCATCTCGCCCGAGGCCGGCTCCCGCATGCGGGCGACGCTCTTGCGCCTGCCCTCGTCGCCGTAGCCGGTCGCCACGACCGTGACCCAGACCTGGTCGTCGAGCTTCTCGTCGACCATCGCCCCGAAGATGATGTTCGCGTCCGGGTGAGCGGCCTCCGAGACGGACTTGGCGGCCTCGTTGACCTCCCACAGCGACAGGTTCGGCCCGCCTGTGATCGACAGCAGGATCGAGCGGGCGCCCTCCATCGAGGTTTCAAGGAGCGGCGAGGAGGCGGCCTGCATGGCGGCCTCGGTCGCCCGGTTCTCCCCGACACCCATGCCGATCCCGAGCAGCGCGCTGCCGGCTTCGCGCATGATCGTGCGCACGTCGGCGAAATCGAGGTTGATCAGACCGGGAAGGGTGACCAGGTCCGAGATGCCCTGCACGCCCTGGCGCAGCACGTCATCGGCGACGCGAAACGCCTCGACCATCGCGGTCTGCTTGTCGAGCACGGCCAGGAGGCGGTTGTTGGGCACCACGATGAGGGTGTCGACCTCCTCGGCCAGCGTGGCGATTCCACGCTCGGCCTGCTCGCCGCGACGGGAGCCCTCGAAGCCGAATGGCTTGGTCACGATCGCCACTGTGAGCGCGCCGACTTCGCGCGAGATCCGCGCGAGGATCGGTGCCGCGCCCGTTCCCGTGCCCCCGCCGGCCCCGGCCGTGATGAAGATCATGTCCGAGCCCTTCAGCAGCGCCTTGAGGCGGTCGTAGTCCTCCATCGCCGCCTGGCGGCCGATGGTCGCGTCCGAGCCGGAGCCGAGCCCTTTGGTCAGCTCGGCGCCGATGTGCAGGGTGATGTCCGCCGTCGACTGCTGCAGCGACTGCTGGTCGGTGTTCACGGCGATGAACTCGATCCCCTCGACCTCCGCCTCGACCATGCGGTTGACCGCGTTCACGCCGCCGCCGCCGACGCCGACGACCCGGATGATGGGCTGTCCGACGGGGCCCGGCGCGCTGGCGGGATGATCGCGGTTGTACTCGTCCATCACGGCCCCGACGGCGGGCCGTTCCATGACGTTCTCGGGGATGTCCGAGGAGAAGGCCTGGCGCAGCCGCTCCTTCGGACTCGGCACGTGCACCTCTTCCTCGAAGCTCGGTGCGGAGGCGCCGAGGGCAGGATGGGGCAGGCCGCTCTCGCGCGGATGGACCGGCGGCGCCGGGTCCTTGTGGGCGGGCGAGGGCGGCGAGGAGGAGGCAGACGCCCCCTCGGCCTCCTCGGCCTCCTCGGTCTTGCGAAACAGCGCCGCAAGCGGCCCTTCGCGCATGCTCGCGCGTTTAGCGTTGGCCATTGGTCAGAACCTCCTGCGCGAGTTGTCGGTAGGACTGCGCCGCGACCCCGTCCGGCTCGTACTTGAGCACGGACATGCCCTTCACCGGTGCCTCGGCGAAGCGCACGGTCTTGCGGATGCGCGAGGCGAAGACCCTGTCCCCGAAGTTTTCCTCGAGGATCTCGATCGCCTCCTTGGCGTGGATCGTGCGCGAGTCCACCAGCGTCGGCAGGATACCCTCGATGTCGACGCCGGGATTGAGGTTCTCCCGGATCATCGCGAGCGTGTTCTGGAGCTGGATGAGCCCACGCATCGACAGATACTCGCACTGAACGGGGACGATCACCTTGTCGGCGGCCGTCAAAGCGTTGATCGTCAGCAATCCCAGGCTCGGCGGGGTGTCGATGCAGATGAAGTCATAGTCCTCGAGGATCGGTTCGAACGCCTTCTGCAGGGAGCGCTCGCGACCGATCATCGTCGACATCGCGATCTCGGCTCCGGCGAGGTCGATCGAGGCGCACGCGATATCGATCTCGCGCTTGCGGACCACCTCGCGGATGGACACCTTGTGGACGAGCACGTCGTACATCGACTTCTCGAGCGTGTCCGGGTCGATCCCCTGTGACATCGTCAGGTTGCCCTGGGGGTCCATATCGACGCACAGGACGCGGTGACCCTCCTCCGCGAAGGCGGCCGCCAGGTTGAGCGTTGTCGTCGTCTTGGCCACGCCGCCCTTCTGGTTGGCGAACGCGATGACCTTGGCCTTGCCTTCCACGGTGGCTCCGATGCTCGGTTGCTCAGAATGCCGTCCGGTGGGTATTCGCATGGTCAGGTGGGATTCCTGCACGGGAACTACGATCCCCTGATGGCACCCGGCGCCAGACAGCGACTACGGGCACGCCTCGAGGGTAAGCGCGTTGTCATCTGCCTCGGCGCGGGCGGCGTCGGCAAGACGACGACCTCCGCTGCGCTGGCGCTGGGGCTGGCGGAGCGCGGGCAGAAGGTCGCGGTGGTGACGATCGATCCCGCCAAGCGCCTGGCGACGGCGCTCGGCCTGGAGGAGCTCTCCGGGGAGCCGCGGCGGATCGAGCCGGGCATGCTCGCCGAGCAGGGTCTCGAGGTCCCGGGCGAGCTGTGGGCGATGATGCTCGATGCCAAGCGGACCCTCGATGAGATCGTCGCCCGGCTGGCGGCAGACGAGCAGGCTCAGGAGGAGATCCTCGGCAACCCGGTCTACCGGGAGCTGTCCACGGCCGTCGCCGGCTCACACGAGCTGAGCGCCATCGCGAAGCTCTACGAGCTCTACGAGGAGCACGACTTCGACGTGATCGTGCTCGACACCCCTCCGTCGCGCAACGCGCTGGACTTCCTCAACGCGCCCACCCGCCTGCTCGGCTTCCTCGAAGGACGGGCACTGCAGGTGTTCCTGGCGCCGGGCGGGCTCACGGCGCGGCTCTTCGGCCGCGGCACGGGCCTGGTCTTCGCGATCTTCGCGCGGGTCACAGGCATCGACATGTTCAGCGAGCTGTCGCGGTTCTTCCGCTCGATCTCCGGCGTGATCGACGGTTTCGGCGAGCGCACACGGGGCGTGGCCGCGCTGCTGCGCGCGAGCGATACTACGTTCCTGATCGTCACCTCGCCCGAACAGGAGCCCGCCCGTGAGGCCGTCTTCCTGGCCGACAGGCTGGCGGAGGCCGGGATGCACCGAGGCGAGCTGATCGTCAACCGAGTCCACAGGGATGGCCTGCTGGGACGGTCCGAGGGCGAGGTCTCCGAGCTTCTGGCGTCAGACCTCGGCGAGGATCTGGCCGCGCGGGTGGCGGCCAACCTGGCTGATTTCGACGTGTTGGTGCAGCGCGACCGCGATGTCATCGCGCGGCTCTCGGGCGCGATGGAGGAGCGCGCGCCGGTGGTGGTCCCCCACCTAGATGAGGAGGTCCAGGATCTCCTCGGGCTGTCCCGGATCGCCGAGCATCTGTTCGCCTGACTCGTTCTCGGGCCCCAGCAGGATCTCGTCGGCCACCGTCGCAAGGTCCGCGGACAGATGCCCGCAGATCACGTCCCGCAGGAGCGCCCGGAGATTGTCGGCGACCTCCTGTGCGAGCGCCTGTCTGCCGGCGCGAGCGACGGCCGTCCCGGCCACGACCTCGCGCTCGAGTGCAAGCGCCTGCACGGTCCGCTCGGTCAGCTCCCGGCGCTTGCCCGGGGTGGCGCACAGCGCGGCCAGCCGCCCGGGGAGCAGCCCGCTCGCGACGCCCTCCGGCTCCAACAGCGCTCGCAGGGCGAGCAGATGGTCGGTCAGCGCCTCGTAGGGGCTGTCTCGCTCGCAACCGAGCTCGAAGCGCCGCAGCGCCCATGCCAGCTCGTCGCCGTGGGGTGCGCGGCGAGAGACGAGGTTGCAGAACGCGCGAAGCTCGTCCTCCTGCTCGGCCGTCACGATCAGCATCCCGTGCGGGCGCCCCCCCGCCCCGAGCGCCACCGCGTTCCACGCACCGCTGCCCATGCGCACCCAGGCGAGGGCGCCGAGCGTCACGCGCCCGTCGCCGAAGAGCCGCAGCGCGCGCAGGAGGTCGGTGAGCACCTCGCGGCCCTGGGAGATGGCCTCACGCGCATCGTCCTCGCCGAGTGCGAGGGCCACGATCAGGTGGTCCGGCGCGCCGTCCTCGCCGCCTGCGGTCGCACCCTCGGGTAGCCCCTCCAGGGCGTCGCATTGAGCGATCGCGAGGCCCTTCGTGAGCGGTACCTCGCCAGAGGCGATGGTCAGCCCATGCAGGGTCGCGACGAGCGTGACCTCGCCTGTGCTCGCGGAGGCCGAGGACTCGAGTCTCTCGAGCGCTGCCTCCAGGCGCTCGGGATTCAGCTCAAAGTCGCTCTGCTCCCAAAAGACGTCCTCCAGCAGCGCCTGGATCGCGGCGCGAGCCCGTGCGCGGCCGGCTCCTCTTCCTAGCTCGGCGCCGGCGCTGCTGAGATAGCGGTCGAGGCCGTCGAAGCCGGCCAGCGCCTTGGCCGCCGCGGCATGGCTGCTCAGTCCTTCCAGCGCCGACATCCGCTCGGCGATGAACTCGCCGGTGAGCGCCCGGTAGCAGTAGAGGGCAGTACTCGATCCTCCGCGCCGTGTCCGCGGCTCGAGCTCGAACGGGACCTCTCCGCCCGCGGCGATGTCGGCCTGCAGGGACTCGGCGGCTGCCTGGAGGAACTCGGTCAACGCCGCCTGGAAGCGAATGGAGCGCATGGAGGGCTGACTTCGTGCTCCCCCATCACCCTCCTGCCCGGCGCAGCGGGTCTTGCAGCCGCGCGGCGGCGGCCCGGACCGCTCTAGGCGACGATCAGCGCCGGCCCGGCGATCTCCGCGCCGTCCGGGCGCTCGGCGCACTCGGCGCCCAGCCACTCTTCGCCGTAGGCCCGCATGTCGTCGATGATCGGCAGCAGCGCGAGGCCCTTCTCGGTGAGCGCGTACTCCACGCGTGGCGGTACCTCGGGGAAGGTGTGACGCTCGACGATCGACTCCTCCTCGAGCGCCCGCAGGCGCAGCGAGAGGGTGCGTGGGCTGATGCCGGCGAGGGAACGTTCCAGCTCGCAGAACCGCGACCTGCCCTCGGACAGCTCACGCACGAGCAGCAGCGTCCACTTGCCGCAGATGATCTCGGCGGTCATGCACACCGGACATGTCTCATCGACGGCCATTACAAGCCTTACTTTACCAACTGAAGTAACGCGAGGCTAGGCGGTGGTGAGCGAGGGGTTGGACGCAGGCTCGCGTTTGGCCTCCGCGGCCGCCACGTCGTCCATCGTCGTTCCCACGCGTCCATCGGCCTGCATGAGCAGCTTGAAGTCGTGCGGACTCGAGGCGACGAGCATGGCGTCCTCGAAGGTCACCCGGCCCGCCTTGACGTGTCCGAACAGCGCCTGGTCGAAGGTCTGCATGCCGTAATAGCCGCCGGCGGTGATGACCTCGACGAGTTTCCCCGTCTGGGCGGGGTCGACGATCATGTCCCGGACGCGGCCGGTCATCCGGAGGATCTCGCAGACCGCGACGCGTCCACCTTCCGCGCCTGGGACCAGCCGCTGGGAGATGACGCCCTTGATGGTGCCGGCGATCATGCTGCGCGCCTGGCTGTGCTGGTGCGGAGGGAAGAAGTCGAGCATGCGGTTGATCGACTCGGTCGCGTCGACGGTGTGGATGGTCGACAGCACGAGGTGCCCGGTCTCGGCCGCGGACAGCGCCGTCTGGACCGTCTCCTCATCGCGCATCTCGCCGACCAGGATCACGTCCGGGTCCTGGCGCAGGACCCTCCTGAGGGCACGCTTGAAGGAGGCGGTGTCCATCCCGACCTCGCGCTGGTTGATGACCGAGCGCTTGTCTTCGTGGACGAACTCGATCGGGTCCTCGATCGTGACGATGTGCTTGCTCATGGTGTGGTTCATGTGGTCGATCATGGCCGCGAGGGTCGTCGACTTCCCGGAGCCGGTGGTGCCGGTGAGCAGGACGATCCCGCGCTCCTCCTCGGCCAGTTCGCGCACGACCTGCGGCAGCGCCAGCTCTTCGATCGTGCTGATGCGGTGAGGGATCGCGCGGCAGGCCATGGAGATGACCCCGCGTTGCTGGAAGGCGTTGATCCTGAAGCGGGCGACCCCCTCCAGTTCGAAGGAGAAGTCGACCTCGTGCTCCTGGGCGAACTCCTCGAGCTTGGTCTCGTCCTTCAGAAGCTCGCGCAGCGCGCCTTCGGTGTCCTCGGCGCTCAACCCCTCGACGCCCGCGTCCGGCGTCAGCTCGCCGTTGACGCGGTACAGCGGCGCCGCGCCGACCTTCAGGTGCAGATCCGAGCCGCCCTTCTCGACGAGCTCGCGCAACGCGCCATGGACATCGAACATGCCCACCTCATCGGCAGCCCGCCGACACGCCTTGAATGGCGCGGCCGGGGCATGGACACGGCGCCCCCAGACGCGCGTCAGGCTACGTCGCGGAGCTTTTGCGCCTCGGCGAGGCTCTGCAGCTTCTTCAGCGACTGATTCTCGATCTGACGGATGCGCTCGCGGGTCACGTTGAAGGTGCGCCCCACCTCGTCGAGCGTCCGCGGGTGCTCGCCGCCGAGCCCGTAGCGCAGCTCGAGCACGCGGCGTTCGCGATAGGAGAGGTTCTCGAGGGCCTCCCGGAGCGCCTCCTTTGTGAGGATCTCCGCGGCGCGCTCATAGGGCGACTCGGCGCGCTCGTCGGCGATGAACTGCCCGAACTCGGACTCCTCCTCGTCGCCGACCGGCTTCTCGAGCGACACGGGCGCCTGGGCGGAGCGCTTGATCGAGTCGACCTCCTCGGGGTCGATCCCGGTGACCTCGGCGATCTCGTCCGCCGTCGGCTCGCGGCCGAGCTCGGTCACGAGCTTGCGCTCGGCCCGCCCGATCTTGTTGAGCTTCTCGACGACGTGCACGGGGATGCGGATCGTCCGGGCCTTGTCGGCCAGGGCTCGCGCGATCGCCTGGCGGATCCACCAGGTCGCGTAGGTGGAGAACTTGAAGCCCTTGCGGTAGTCGAACTTCTCGGCCGCCCTGACGAGACCGAGGGTCCCCTCCTGGATCAGGTCGAGGAACGGCAGCCCCTGGTTGCGGTAGTTCTTGGCGATCGACACCACCAGGCGCAGGTTGGACTCGACCATCTTCTGCTTGGCGTCGAGGTCACCGCGCTCGATGCGCTTGGCGAGGTCGACCTCCTCCTGGGCTGTCAGCAGCCGCACCTTGCCGATGTCCTTCAGGAACAGCTGCAACGAGTCGGTCGTCATGTCCGGCTTCAGATCGAGCGCGGCTTTGGCTTTGCGCCGGCCGCGTTTGTCCGGCGCACGCTCCACCTGGGAGGCCGCCGCAATCGCCGGGTCGATCTCCTCGACGAGCTCGATCTCCGACCGCTCGAAGAAGCCGTGCAGCTCTTCGACGTCCGACTCGTCAAGGTCGAGCTCCGACATGGCCTTTGTGATCTCTGCATACGAGAGGACGCCCACTTGCTGCCCCTTGGCCAGCAGGCCCTTGACCTCGTCCAACTCCTGAAGCTCGACTACTGACATCGTGGTTCCATTCTTCCGTCGATCGACAACCCGCAGAGAGCCGAATGGCACCCTGCCGGACTATGGCTGAGGACAACTACACCGCCAGACATACGGCCGGAGCCCTGCCAACGTTACAAGTCAAACGTAGTCCTCCGGGTAGTCATGCTAACGCGTCACCGTGAAACTCATCGGAAGGACCGCGGTTCTGCTGAAGCCCACCCCCTCCCGGCTTAAGCAATGATGTGGGCATGAGCGACTCCAACGAGAGCGACGGCCGAGCGGACACCCTGGCCGATGGCCAGAGCGTCCTGGCCAACCTCCCCCGCACGCGCCCGCAGCGCTCCAGCGCGCGCAGGGCCGCGGCCCGCGGGTCGAACGCCGCCGGACCGACAGCGGCCGGCGCGAGCGCGGCCGGCGAGAGCGCAGCACCGGCCCGGCGGTCGAGCGCCCGCCCGCGTCCGAAGAAGGCCACACGGACGACCGGCGCACGCACCACCGCGGCTCAGGGACGCGCCGGCAAGGCGAAGACCGCGAGCAGCCCCACCGCCAAGCGGCGCAAAGCCGTGGCGGCCAAGCCTCGGGCGGGCTCCGCGAAGGCTTCCAGGTCCGTCCCCCGGCAGGGCTATGAGGCGGAGGCCGACCGTGCGCGCGGTCCGGTGCAGCCGCCGGGCGGGACCGAGCTCGTCTCCTCGGCGGTCGAGATCGTGGGCGAGCTGGCGAAGTCCGGCCTTGCGAGGAGCGAGCGTCTGCTCAAGGACGTGTTCTCGCGCCTGACGCCCTCCTGAGGGCGTTCTGTATACTGCCCGGCACGCCGAACTGCCGAGGCCCAGCTCACGGCAGGCGGGGGACCCAATGCGGATCGATGTTGATCCGCCGGGGCGAATCGGTCCGTAAGGGCCGTAGCGCCGCACTCACGTGCCGCGCGAGCCCGTCAGCTCACCCCGTAGGCGTCGAAGAAGATGCCGCTTCATTCAAGGACAGCCACTGGTCTGCTCGCCCTCCTCGCGGGGATGGCCTGCGTCGCGCTCGCGAGCGCGAGCGCCCTGGCCGCGACCGGCGGCGCGGCCGCTCCTACTGCGACGGCCCCCACAGCGCACAAGGCCAGGGTCCACACGACCGGCATCGCCACCTGGTTCGGCCCGGGGTTCTACGGCCACAAGACGGCCTGCGGCCAGACGCTCACGCCGAGCGTCATCGGCGTGGCCAACCGCACGCTCCCCTGCGGCACTCTCGTCAAGGTCAGCTACAACGGGCACTCCCTGACGGTGCCGGTGCTCGATCGCGGCCCCTACAGCCACATCGGCGCCGACTGGGATCTGACGGCCGGAGCAGCGCAGGCGCTCGCGGTCACCGAAACCGTTCGCATCGGGACCCGCATCGTCGGTCTCGCCCCCAACTCCCCCACGCTCGGACTTCCCGCAGGCCCGCCGAGCGGGCCTACCGGCAGCCCCGCGAGTCCCGCCCTCGCGGGCGGCGCCATCGCCGGCTGACTCGCTAAGCGGGGTCGTCCACCGACGCGGACGGCCTGGCGGCCGCCGTGCGGGCGGAGGCCCGCGCTGCGTACAGCTCGACGTCGGCGTGTGCCGCCAGGGCCGCCGCCTCGCGTCCATCCTCGGGGCAGATCGCCGTTCCGATCGCGACCTCGAGGAGCACCCCGCGACGGCGCGCCAGTCCTCTGACCGCGACGATGAGCCGCTCGGACACGGCGCGCGCGCCCGTGCGGTCGGTCTCCGGCGCGAGCAGCCAGTACCTGCCGGGTCGCTCGCGCGTGAATGAGCCCGACCACGGGGCACGGCCGGGCTCGGGACCGTCGGCGGGCGGCGGCGTGGCGGCGTTTCGCAGCTCGGAGGCGAGCGCCTGCTCGAGCTGGTCGAGCAGCAGTGGGGTCGCTTCCGGCCCATCGTCGCGGCGCAGTCGCTGGACATCCCCGAGCTCGACCAGCAGCACCGCGAAGGGCTGCCCGTCACGCCTGAAGCGCTCCAGCTGACGACCGATGGATCCGATCCATGCGGCCGGCCCCACCTCGCCCCGTTCATCGCGGATCTCGATCTCGGCAGGCGTGCGGCGCGGCGAGTCGGGGACCTGCTCCCGCTCATCGACGATCACAACGCGTCGCTCGGCGGCGGGCTCGCGCTCCGGAGGCTCGGGCGGCGCCGGGACCGCGGGGAACGACGGCTCGGTCTCGGTCTCGGCATCTGGCTGCGGCGTGTCTGTGCCGAGAGCCGCGGCCAGGGCGCTCGCGCACACGTTCGCCAGGCGGTCTGATGTGTCGGCGACGCGGCGGGCTTGCGACTGCTCGAGCACGGGCCAGCGCAGCTCCTGGAGCAGCGCTTCCCAGAGCACGCCGCGCAGCGCCTCGACCGCCTCGACCGTCGCCGCGGCGTCCCCGGCGCCCGAGATCGCGGCGAGCCGCAGGACCGGCGCGTTCTCCTCGCGTCCGGCCGGCGAGCGCCCGCCGGTGAGCAGCTCCAGCTCGGCATCGGACTCGAGTGCCCGCACGAGCTGCGCGCACAGGGCGGGGGCCTCTCGTGCCAGATCCTCCAACGGAACGTCGCCGAGCCCCTCCAGCGGGCGCGCGAGGACCAGCGCCACCGCCCAGCGCCTCGCGAGCTCCTCGGCACGCGACAGCATGGCGACGATCGGCAGTCCGGCGACCGGTCCCGCACGCGGAGTCCGGTGGATGCGCGGGTCCTCGCTCATACGAGTTGAATATCACCCATCGGGGACATGATCCTCCCCCCGGGGTAGCCTGAGGACCGCGTGGGAATCCGCAAGGCGACATGACGGGGGTGTGGATCGCCGTCGCCGCCGGCGCCGTGCTGCTCCTCGGCGTGGCGAGCCGGCTTCTGATCGGCGCCCTGCGGGCCAGGCCGTCGCGGGCCGTCCTCGTCGACCTCGCCGACTCGACCTCGGTGGACAGCCACAGCGGCGCCGTTCGCTCCGTGCAGCGGGCCGACCTCGAGCTCGATGAGGCGGCGCTCGCGGAGATCTGGACCCCGGAGCACCTCGAGCGCCTCGCTCGCACCTACTGGCGGTTCCTCGCCCGGGTGACGCTCGGGCTCATTCGCGTCCACTACACGGCCGACGAGCGGTCGGTCATCCTGTTCATCCCCCAGATCAAGCTGCTGACCTTCGAGGCCCCGGAGTACGAGATGGACGCCACGCGCGGCCTGGTGCGCTGGCGCATCGCGCGCGGGCTGCTCGTCTCCAGGCGTGGCCGTGGCGGGGAGGGGCACCTGCAGATCGAGGTCAGGCGGCGTCCCGCCGAGCGGGCCGGCCGTGTGATCCTGCACGTCGAGGTGGAGGTCGCGAACTTCTATCCGTCGATCGCCTCGAG
>Ga0209626_1000251_pt1 | contig 11675 bp, 8 predicted proteins | sample JacPinW_OM1H0_M2_FD_187962 | JGI IMG/M metagenome (GOLD analysis project Ga0209626, IMG submission 187962) | Forest soil microbial communities from Algoma, Ontario, Canada - Jack Pine, Ontario site 1_JW_OM1H0_M2 (SPAdes) (version 2) | ecosystem: Environmental > Terrestrial > Soil > Boreal... | reverse complement strand
AGGGGCTCGCGCTGGTCCGCGGTGACCGGCTCGACGGCGCCCCGCCCGAGGCGGCGTGCGATCCGGACGGGCAGCCGCACGTGCTGGCGGTCCTGACCGTGGTGTACGCGCTCAACATCGCGGACCGTTTCTCGATCTCCACGGTGCTCGAACCCATCCGCCAGGAGTTCCAGCTCACCGACACCGGCATCGGCCTGCTCACCGGCTGGGCGCTGGCGATGTTCTACGTGACGGTCGGAATCCCGGTCGCCGCGCTCGCCGATCGCGCCAACCGCCGCAACATTCTCGCGCTCGCACTCGCCATCTGGTCCGGGATGACGGCCGTGTGCGGAGTCGCTCAGAACTACTGGCAGCTGCTGCTGGCGCGCTTCGGGGTTGGCATCGGTGAGGCCGGCGGCACGCCGCCCTCCACCTCGATGCTCGCCGACAAGTTTCCCCCGGCGAGCCGCCCCATGGCCAACACCATCTACGCGCTCGGTACGTGCCTGGGGGCGGCGCTCGGCTCGCTGGTGGCCGGGGTGGTCGCGGAGCGCAGCGGCTGGCGGGCCGCGTTCCTGGTGCTCGGGATCCCGGGGCTGCTGGTCGCGCTGCTGGTGTGGTCGACGGTGCGTGAGCCGCGCCGCGGCCAGCTCGATTCCAGCGCCGCCGGAGGGCAGCCCGTTACGCTGCTGACGACGCTGCGTTTCATCGCCCGCCAGCGCTCGGCAGTTCACCTGATCCTGGGAGGCTCGGTGGCGACCTTGTGGAGCTGGGGGCTCATGTGGTGGACGCCCGCCTTCCTGCAACGCTCGCATCACATGACGGTGGGTGAGGCCGGCCAGCTCCTCGGGCCCATGCACTTGATCGCGGGCACGGCGGGTACCTTGCTCGCCGCGTGGCTCGTGGGCCGGCGCTCGGCGGCGGATCCGCGCTACGTGACACGCCTGCTCGGCTGGTCCACGGCGCTGACCACCGTTCCCTCCATCATTCTCTACTGGGTGCTGTCGGAGAGGGCGGCGACCGCGCTGCTGTGGATCTTCGTGCCGTCGGTGTACTTCTACATCGGGCCGATACTGGGACTGTTGCAGAACGTGATGCCCGCCAACATGCGCGCCACCGCGTGCGCGATTCTGCTGTTCACCGCCAACGCCGCGAATCTCATCCTGGCGCCCGGTATCATCGGCTGGCTGAGCGACTGGTTTGCGGCCTCGTTCGGCGCCGGATCGGAGTCGTTGCGCTGGGCGCTGCTCTTGCTCGCGCCTACCGGGTTCTGGGCCGCGTGGCACCTGTGGACCAGCGGCGCCACCATCCGCGAGGACGAGGCGCGCGCGAGCTGAGCGCGGGGCCCGTTGAGCACGCGACCAATGAGTGCGGCTGCCGATCAGCCGCCGCCGCAGCCGACTGTCACGCACGTAGCAATGTGCGGCTGGTTCAGGGTGTCCCGGTAGTGCTGCACGGCGTCGCCCTGGTCCCTGATCTGGCTTTCAGTCTTGCAGACCGTGCTCAGGAACGCCGTGCCGGTCACCGACTGTGAGCGGCAATACAGCAGCTGATCTCCGCGCTTCACGACCCGGTACCCTTGACTGACCAGGCTCGCATTGACCAAAGCGGGCGCGCGGCGCGTCGCTGCGGCTCCCTCGTCCGTCGTTGCCGTGGTCGCTGCACGCGCGACCGGCGCGACCGGCGCTGCCGGATCTCTCATCGGCACACCGGAGCACGACACGCCGAGTGCCGCACAGAGCAGCACACCCGCCAATCTGTTGTTGCACCGCATTCGCAGAGACCCCTCCTGGCCACGTCAGGCGTGTTACGGCGGCATCATCCGTCACAACGCCATGCCATGCGCGCCACAGCGCGCGATGGGACGCCGGCACTGGCGCCGCTTGCGCCGTGGCGAGTCCCGCTCGCGCCGGTCCGCTGACCTCCTGAGCCGGTTCCCTCCTAGACTCCGGCCATGGAGTTTCTGCACCGTGCGTCCCTGGGTCCGCGGCAAGGCGCCGGCACGCCGACGGGCGCCGACGGGCGCCCGACGCCCGCGGAACCCGGGCCCTGGGGTGTGATCTGGGGCGTGGGAGGACTGTGCTGGCTGGTCGTCACGGGCACGGCGCTGCTGTGGATGCTGCCGATGAGCGGCACGACCATGGACGGGATGTACATCATCACCAGCCGCGCTCGCACCGTGCAACACCTGCTGGTGTTCGTGGCGGCGGCGTTCGTTTACCGTCTCGCCATCGCGCTGGGGTGGCCAGAGGCGGTGTGGGCCCGCGCGCGGGTCGCAATGGCCAACACGCTGCTGGCGCTGAGCGTCGTGGCCTGGGCACCGGTGGCGACGGCTCTGGCGGCGGGGTTCGTGGACGGACACACTCGCGATATGCGCGAGACGCTCGCCGCCTGGGCGCCGTTTGGAATGTCCTGGGGTTTCTGGGCAACGCCGCTGCGATTCTTTCTGCCGCCTTACGTATTAGGGCTGTGTGCGATTGCGCTCGTGCTGATGGCGCGCCGCCACCACCGCCAAGCGGTGCGCGCGGCGGAACTGGCGAGCGCCTATGCTGCGGCACGCATGGCGATGCTGTCGGCCCAGCTGCAACCGCACTTTCTGTTCAACTCACTGCACGCGATCAGCGTGCTGATCGAGGACAGTCCGCGGCAGGCGATGATCATGCTCGCGCGCCTCGGCGATTTTCTGCGCCACGCTCTGGAGAGCAGCCACTGGCCGTGGGTCGACGTGGCCACCGAGCTCACCGGCCTCGAGGCGTACCTCGCCGTGCAGCAGACCCGGTTTTCCGATCGCCTGAGTATCTCCATCGACGCGAGCCCCGAGTCGCTCGGCGTCTATGTGCCATCGCTCCTGCTGCAGCCGCTCGCCGAGAACGCGATTGAGCACGGCCGCAACGAGGGCGGACCTACCTTGCACGTGCGGGTCGGAGCGTCGCTGGTCGCGGAGCGTCTGTGCATCGTGGTGAACAACAGCAGCCCGCAGCTGCGCACCGATCTCTCGGCGGCCGACTATGGGCATGGACTGTCGAACGTGGAGCTGCGATTACGCGCCGCATACGGCAACGACGCGCGCCTGACCGTCGGGCCCGACCGCCGGGGTGGCACCAGCGCCTTCCTCGACCTGCCGCTGCGTAGTTTCGCGGGCCCCGGCTTGCCGGAAACGGCCCGATCATGAGCGGCGCCATCCCGACCCTGGTGGTGGACGATGAGCCCCTGGCGCGCAAGCGCGTGGTGCGCCTGCTGCGCGGGGACCCCGACATCAACATCGTGGGCACATTCAGCTCTGCGACCGAGGCTGCCGCGCAGGCGCGCGAACTTGCGCCGCAACTGATGCTGCTCGACATCCGCATGCCGGAGCTGGATGGCTTCGAGCTGGTGGCCTCGCTCGCCGAGCAGGGCCTGAACCCCTATATCATCTTCGTCACCGCCTACTCGGATCGCTCGATGGATGCGTTCGCAGTTGGCGCGATCGACTATCTGCTGAAGCCATTTGACGACGAACGCTTTGCGCGCGCGGTGGCGCGTGCCAAGTCTCTGATCGCCTCCGCCAAAGAGCCGGGCGCCGCGCCCGCCGTGCTACCGCCATCCCTGGTCGCGGGCCGCACGCGCCTGCTGCTCTCGGAGCGCGGCAAGGTCGTGGTGTTGGCGATGCGCGACATCGAGTTCGTCCAGGCGGCAGCGAAACACGTGAAAATCTACGCCGCCGGGCGCTGTTTTTCGTTTCGTCAGTCTCTCGGGCAGCTCGAGAGCCGCCTCGACCCGGCGTCCTTCGTGCGGGTGCACCGCTCGACGCTCGTCAACGTCGAGCACATCGCCGAGATGCATCCGCTGTTTCACGGCGATTACGAGCTGATACTGAGGCGTGGAACACGCCTGACGCTCAGCCGGCGTTATCGGGATCGCCTGGCGCCGTTTCTGCTGCAGTAGCGCTCAGCCCGGCAGCCGCAGCTCGACGGTGCGGCTGCGGACGCTGCCGAGTCGCACGTGTCCGCGCCAGTGCGGTCCGCGCCAGTAGACAGTGTTACGGCGCCTGACGATGTGACCGCGTACGTGATGGAACCGCGGCCCGCGGCGGGCCGCGCTTGCGCCGTCCGCGCGGCTGACCGCAGCGCTGGCGAACACCGGGCAGGAGACCTCGATGTGCTCGAGCAGCGGGCGCTTGCCGAGCCGCGAGCGCTTGGCGTTCAGGCGCAGCGGACTGACGGGCATCTGCACCAGGTCGGCGCGAATGGCCATCAGCAGGAACAGCGCCAGCAGAATCGGAATATCGAAGGCGACCGCCGCGAGCGAGCGGTGGATCGCCTGCTGGCGCATCGCCGCCGTGCACGCCACATCTCGATAGTAGCGTTGCCAGGATGAGTCGAGCCGGAACCCTGCGCATTGCAACAGATCGTCGACCTGCCGGTTCTGAGGGTCGCGGACCGCGACCGTGTGTCCATCAAGCAGCCCCTCGCTTGGCCCGGCCACCACACCGCCGTCCAGATCTATGATGGTTTCGACAGCCGCCAGCAGCGGCTCGTGCGGCTCGCCGCGTGGCAGCCAGAAGGTACGCAGACTCCCCGAGCGGCCGCGCGGATGCGCGGATATGAGCGTTCCGGCGCGCAGAATGTCGGGAACGGCCGCCGGCGTATGCTGCGGCAACACCTGCGCCAACGCATCGTGCCGCGCTGCCTCGTCCCACTCGATCCACATCTGCTCGGCGGGAATGTGCAGCAGATCGAGGCACCCGGAGAGCTCGTCGCCGTCGGAATACGCGAGCGCGGTGCAGGTACGCACCAGGTCGTCGGCGAGGACGTAACGCAGCGGACAGCGCACCAGCGGCTGCGCGAAATCGGCAGCGCCGCTGAGCCGCCAGATGTCGCCGCAGTCCTGGCCGACCACGAAGGGGGTGGTGCAGTGCGCGATATGATCCAACAGTCGCAAGACGCACACCTCCAGCATCCGTGCCGTCGAGCGTAGGGAACTGTCTGTAGCGACCGCAATCGTCTCGGCGCCAGCGGCTGCCCGGCGCGGCGTGAGCGGCGCAGGCGCTGCACGAACGGAACTCGCGCCTCGACTCGCGGGCGCGAGCGCCACACGTTGTAAAGAACCCACGCCTTCGGCGACCAAGTGCGCCGCGCGCTGTCTGTGCGGCTGACGCTCCGCTCACGCCGTGAGGCGCTCCGCTCGCGCCTGTTGGGTTGCGGACACGACCTCACTGTCGCTACGTTTCCGCCGCGCAGCCACAGGCCCGACGCCGTGCTGAAACGAATCAAACGAGGGAGATCACTCCAATGAAAGCATCTGTTGCACGCGCACTGGGTCTGGTCGGTGCCCTGTGTTTCGCGAGCGCCGCGCTGGCGCAGGCGCCGCCGGCCACGGAGAACACGGCACCGGTGATCGAGGAGGTGGTGATCACGGGATCGCGTATCGCGGCTCCGAATCTGACCTCGACCAGTCCGATCCAGGTCGTGAGCGCAAAGGACATTCAGACCAGCGGCAAGACCGACATCAACGACATCATCCTGCAGCTGCCGCAGAACTACGATAACGGTCTTGGCCAAGACCTGGGCAACCGCACCAGCGGTCTGACGACCGCCGGCGGTGTGGCTACCGCGGACCTGCGCGGCCTGGGGCCGAACCGGACGTTGGTGCTGGTGGACGGCATCAGGCTCGGTATCGGTTCGCCGTACACCTTCATCCAGTCGCCCGCACCTGACCTTGATCAGATTCCGACCTTCCTCCTTGATCGTGTTGAGGTGGTCACCGGCGGCGCCTCGGCGACCTACGGGTCAGACGCGATCGCAGGCGTCATCAACTTCATCATGAAGAAGAATTTCCAGGGTGTTCAGGTTGACGGCCAGCTGGGCGAAAACTGGCACAGCAATCACGATAGCTACTGGCAGCAGCAGGACATCGCCTTTAACGGCACCCCGGCCACTGGTACCTCGAAGGATGGCCGCAACCGTAACGTCGACGCCGTCTTCGGCTCGAACTTCGCGGACGGCAAGGGCAATGTAACCGCCTTCTTCAGCTACTTCCACACGGATCCGGTCTCGGGTGCCGACCGCGACTGGAGCAGCTGCCAGGCGACTGAGGTGTTCGATCCCGTCACCGGCAACGTGACCGGCCAGGTCTGTGGCGGCTCATCCAACTCGAACTATTTCAGAGTGAACAACGGGCCCCTTAAATCGGGCACGGTCTACAGCGTGTTTGGCACCAGTTTCGTGCCCCAAGGATCGGTCGCCACGACGCCCCCGGCCGCCTTCAACTCGCAGCCTTTCATCTACATGACCCGCGAGGATACGCGTTACACCGCAGGCTTCATGGCGCACGAAGAGGTCAACCAGTATTTCAAGCCCTACGGACAGTTCTTCTTCACGGACGACCAGACGCACCAGGCCATCGCGCCGGCGGCATTGTTCAGGGATTCGAATCCCAACGATTCCATCAGCGGCAACTACAACGTCAACTGCAGCAATCCGCTCCTGAGCGCGCAGCAGGCGGGTATCTTGTGTACGCCTGCCATGATCGCGGCGGATGCAGCCAATCCGGGATCGCAGACCGTCAACGTACGAATCGGCCGCCGCAATGTCGAGGGTGGTGGGCGCTTCTCGGACTTCGAGCACAGCAGCTACCGTGCGGTGCTCGGCAGCAAGGGCGACTTCCTCGACGCCTGGACCTACGACGTGTACGGGCAGTACTACTTCGTGAATTTCTTCAACTCGAACAGCAAGTACCTCAACTTCGCCAATGTCGACCAGGCGCTGCTGGTCACCGGCACGAAGGCTAACCCGGTGTGTATTAACGCCAACGCCAGGGGTTGCGTGCCGTACAACATCTGGTCAGATGGCGGCGTGACGCAGGACCAGCTGAACTACCTGTACCTCACGGGCACGGGTTCGGGCAACTACACCCTGCGTACAACGCACGGAGAAATCACCGGCGAACTCGGCAAGTACGGCGTGCGTCTGCCGACTGCGAATGACGGCATCGCCATCAACCTCGGTGCCGAGCATCGCAACGAGAAGCAGGTGTTCAATCCCGATTCCGCTGAGCTCAGCGGCCAGCTGTCGGGCTTCGGCAGCGCCGCGGTCGCGATTGACAACGGTGACTCGGTCACTGAGGAGTGGGCGGAGCTGCGTGCGCCGTTCGTGCAGGACAAGCCCTTCGCCAAAGACCTGGTGTTCGATACCGCGTTCCGTCATTCGGATTACTCGATCGCGGGCAAGGTCAACACCTACAAGTACGAGTTGCAGTGGGCGCCGATCTCCGACCTCCGCTTCCGCGGCACGTTCCAGCGGGCCATTCGTGCCCCGACCCTGATCGAGCTCTTCAACCCGGAGCTTGTGGGCCTGATCCAGTTCGGCAACGACCCGTGTGCGCCGACATTGAATACAGCCGGCCAGGTGGTGCACGCCACCGCCTCCGCCGCCCAGTGTGCGGTGCAGGGTGTGACGGCGGCCGAGTACGGTAACGGTGGCACGACCAACACGGTACCCCAAGCGTCGAACGGACAGCTCTCGCAGCTGACGGGCGGCAATCTGAAGCTGGTGCCGGAGACCAGCAAGTCCTGGACCCTCGGCTTCACCTTCACGCCGGAATTCGCGCCGGGACTCACGGGCAGCCTCGACTACTTCCACATCGCCGTGGATGGGGAAGTGGGCGTCCTACCGGCCGCAGTGATCATGAGCCAGTGTCTGGCGAACAGTAATCCCCTGTACTGCGGCCAGATCGTGCGTAGCCCCAACACCGGCGGACTGGTCGGAAACAACATCCCGAGTGGGGGCTACATCATTCAGACGAACGTGAACGTCGGTGCGGCACTGGTGAGCGGTGTCGACCTGCAGGCGAACTACAAATTGACCCTGCCCGGGCATCTCGGCGCCCTGGGGTTTGCGATGAATGGTTCGTACCTGCAGCACGACGAAGCCACTCCGCAGCCGGGCCAGCACACCTACGACTGCGCGGGACTCTTTGGCGCTACCTGCCAGACCGTCAACCCGCGCTGGCGTCACATCTTCCGGGCGTCCTGGCTGTCGCCCTGGAACCTGGACCTCGCCGCAACCTGGCGCTATCTGGGTAAAGTGGCGAACGACAACAACGACAACGATCCGTCGCTGCACTTCGCCGTGTATGGTGCGTACACCAGCCAACCGGCGGTGATTGGCTCGTTCAGCTATCTGGATCTGGCGTTGAGCTGGCACGCGCTCAACAACCTTGAGATTCGCGGTGGCATCAACAACCTCACCGACAAGGATCCTCCGGTGGTTCCGTTCTTCATCCAGCCGGGTGGTGCGAACGCATACTCGGCCTACGACCAGCTCGGTCGCCAACTGTTTATCGCGTTCACCGCCAAGTTCTGATATGGCCGCGGAACCCAGGTGTTACGGGCGGTCGCCTCAGCGGGACCGCCCGTCGCGTCAGACTCTCAGGGTGCCGCCATAGGGCGGCACCGGCGCGCTGAGCAGCGCGGCACACTCACCGCTGATCTCGAAGTGCCTCTCAGCGTCCAGGAGCAACGAAAGAGTGTGCCGGGCGAGCGCTGCGTCGTCCCCGATCAGCGTCCGTATCTTCACGGATGACCACCTCCGATGGCGCGCCACCCGGAGCGTCGTGGAAGGGAATCGACACCGTGGCGGCGACGCCGCCGCCGCCAGCCGCTTGCACTTCGAGCGACTGCTCTTCGCCGTACAGCTCACGCAGCCGCCGCCGCGCGTTGGCAAGGCCCATGCCCGAGCGGTGCCCGGGCTGCATGCCGGCGCCGTCATCCACGACCTGCAACTCGAGCCTTCCGCCACGGCGGTCCGCACGGATTTCAATTGTGCCGCCCCGGGCGAGCGGGGCGATGCCGTGGATCACGGCGTTCTCGACCAGCGACTGCAAGACCAGGGACGGCAGCGCGGCTGGCAGCACCTGGGGCGCGATCCGATAGTTGACACGCAGCCGATCGCTGAAGCGGCGCTGCTGAATGCGCAGGTAACAGGCCACCAGATCGAGCTCCCGCTGCACGGTCGTCTCCTGGAGCGTGGAGTCCGCGAAAGCCGCACGCAGGATCTCGGCCAGGTCCGCGATCATGTCCTCGGCGGCGCCGGCATCAATGCGCACCAGCGCCGACACGGCGTGCAGGGTGTTGAAGAGGAAGTGCGGCTGAATCTGCGCTCGCAACAGCGCCAGATGGGAGGTGGCCAGCAGCGTCTCCAGCTCCGCCGCGCGCTTCTCACGCTCGCGGGCGCGCGCGTGTGAGTCGATCAAAGCCTGGATGCATACCAGCGGCCAGTACATCCAGATGTCGCCGTAGATCTCCTCCAGGAAGCGCAGCTTGAGGAGCGAGCCCGGGTAGTGCGCCGGGACAGCCAACAGCGGCCCCCCGACCGCGCCGGCCAGCACGCAATGCAACAGCGACAGGAGCAGGAACGCCGCGACGTGTACGGCGATCGCCCTCGCCAGGGCCGGCCGTGCCAGAGGGTAGCGGTGCGCAACGAACAGCACCAGCGGAGTAAGCGCGGCCCAGATCCACTGTTCCGTCAGTGGCCGTCGGAACACCGCCCAGAAGGCCGGATGCCTTCCCAGCAGGTCGGCGAACAGGTAGTCCGCCAGACCGCCACAAATGGCGGCGATCGTCCACAGCGCGAAGACGAGCGCGAAACGCTTGGCGAACGCTTTCATCGGGAGTTTGGCTCGCAGGGTCAGTCTGGCAGACGTGGCCGGGCGTCGCAACGGCGCGCCGGGGTTTTCGCGTCACGGCGGATACAGCCCACGCACCCGTCCGAACAGACGCGTGAGCCCGAACAAGGCGTCGCAATTGGGCGTTGCGACTCCAACACGCTGACCGATTTCACGCACTGCGCCGATGAGTGCGTCGAGCTCGAGCGGACGCAGCGCTTCGACGTCCTGCAGCATGGAGGTTTTGAAAGCACCGAGTTTGCGCGTCACGGCATGCCGCTCCTGCGGTGACTCACGCACGTCGCAGCCGATGCGTGCGCCGATGGCGGCCGCCTCGGCCATGGCGGCGGAGCAGAAGGCACGCACCAGGGCATCGTCGAGCACCCGGTCCATGGTCGCGCCGGTCAGCGCCGAGACCGGATTCATGGTCATGTTGCCCCACAGCTTGTACCAGATGTCGTAGCGGATGCGCTGCGAGCAGGTCACCTCGAAACCGGCGCGCGTGAGCAGCTCGCCGAGCGCCTGCACCCGCGCGGAACGCCCGCCCGCGGGTTCGCCGATGATCAGACCCCGTCCCATGCCGAGCAGCGTGATGCCCGGAGCGGCGGTGGTGGCGCTCGCGTGCACCACGCAGCCGATGACCTGCCGGCCGGCAATCGTCGCGGCGATGCCGCCGCCGGGATCGACGCTCTCGAGCGGGCGTGTCCCGAGAGCCTCGATCCCGTCGCTGAACCACCAGGGCACACCGTTCATCGCCGGCAGCACCAGGGTGTCGGCGGCGATCAGGGGCGCAAGGCTGGGTGCGAGGGCCGGCAGTGCCTGGGCCTTCACCGTAATAATGATGAGATCCTGGGGTCCGAGGTCCCTCGGATCATCGCTCGTCGTGGCAGCCGGCGCCTGCAGCCGTGTGGCACCCTTCTCCAGTCTCCAGCCGTGATCGCGCAGCGCCGCCAGCGTCGCGCCGCGCGCCAGCGCTGAAACGCTGGCCTCGCCCGTTGCCGCGAGGCGCGTGCCAAGAAAGCCACCGATGGCGCCCGCGCCAATTACACAGACTTTCAACACAGGGCTTGCGTCAGCCCATGTGCAGACCGCCGTTCAACGAGAAGTCCGCGCCGGTGGCGAAAGCGGAGTCGTTGCTCACCAGCCAGGCGATGATCGAGGCGATCTCTTCCGGTTCTCCCAGCCGCTTGACCGGGATAGCGCTGATTATCTTCTCGAGCCGGTCGGGTTTGATGGCCCGTACCATGTCGGTGCCGATGTATCCGGGCGACACGGTGTTGACGGTCACGCCGCGCGCCGCGACCTCCTGCGCCAGCGCCATGGTGAAGCCGTGGATGCCCGCCTTGACGGTCGAGTAATTGGTCTGACCGAACTGGCCGCGCTGGCCGTTCACCGAGGAGATGTTGACGATCCGGCCCCAGCCGCGCGCGAGCATGCCGTCGATCACCTGCTTGGTGACGTGAAACAGTGAGTTGAGATTGGTTTCGATCACCGCGTGCCAGGCCTCGTTGGTCATCTTCTGGAACATGCCATCGCGGGTGATGCCGGCGTTGTTGACCAGGATGTCGATCTCGCCCACCTCGGCGCGCGCGATATCGAAGGCGCGCTTGGTCGAGTCCCAGTCCGCGACGTTGCCCTCAGAGGCGTGGATCTTGCAGCCCTCGGCGCGCATGTCGCTCAGCCAGCGCTCCTTGCGCGTCGAGCCCGGGCCACAGCCCGCGATGACCGTGTGACCTTCCTTGCACAGTCGCCGGCAGATGGCCGTGCCGATGCCCCCCATGCCCCCGGTGACGTAAGCGATGCGCGTCGATCCCATGGCTGACCCCGTATTCTTCAACATCGATGCGCTGATTTTTAGTCGCGTTCTGAAAACGACGCAAGTAACGCGAGTGACTCACTTTCACGACGCGAATCGTGGCAAGCCCTGCGCGCCGATCGTCCCCCAGGGCTGATGCTCCTGCCGCCCCTCCATTCTCCCTGCCAGATCAGCCAGTTGCGCGCGAACAGCGGCCGAGCCGACGCGTGAAGGTGCGCCTGGCTTCCCGGATCGGCTT
>Ga0209626_1000250_pt1 | contig 11704 bp, 8 predicted proteins | sample JacPinW_OM1H0_M2_FD_187962 | JGI IMG/M metagenome (GOLD analysis project Ga0209626, IMG submission 187962) | Forest soil microbial communities from Algoma, Ontario, Canada - Jack Pine, Ontario site 1_JW_OM1H0_M2 (SPAdes) (version 2) | ecosystem: Environmental > Terrestrial > Soil > Boreal... | reverse complement strand
GACGACGCACAGCCCGAGCCAGGCGACGGCGGCCAGGAGGACGCCCGCCACGGCGCGCGACATCCACTCGCGGTCCTCGTCCTTCAGGAAGTTGCTCGACAGGCCGATGAAGACCGTGGTGCCGAGGCAGTAGCCGAGGAGGATGGCCGGCGGGCCGAGGGTCACGTACATCCCCCAGGAGATCTGGGAGCCGGGGTGCGGGTGCGGGCTGGAGAGGAGGAAGTTGGTCGCCGCCCAGGTGGCGAAGCCGGTGCTTGCGGCCATCGAGGCGATGGCCAGCGACATCGGCCCGAACAGCAGGCGCAGGGCCCGGCGGAACGAGCCGCCGTAGAAAATCAGGTAGGCGAGCCAGGCGGCGGCGGCGGGGAGCACGGTCCAGCCGATGACGGAGCTCAGGTTCGAGTAGTCGGAGAACTTGGAGCCCAGGAAGTAGAGCGAGTCGAACATGAGGAAGGTGAAGACGGCGCCCATCAGCGGCGCCAGGACCTTGGACAGGTAGTCGCCGCGCGAGTGATCGCGGTTGCCCATCGCCGGCAGATAGCGCATGGTGTTGAAGAGCGCCATGGCGAAGAGGAAGGCGGAGAGGCCGGGCAGCACGAACTGCACCCAGGGCGAGCCGCTCACCGCATTGAGGGCCGGAGCGCGGTAGTCCGGCGGCAGCGGGCCGCGGAAGACGGCCCGGCTGTAGATGAGCTCGGGGAACGACAGCAGCGCCATGCCGATGCGCGGCAGCATGAGGGCGAACATCAGGAGGGGGATCAGCACCAGCCAGTTGAGGAGGATGTTGCGCAGGACGATGGCGGCGAGCGTCCAGACGTCGCCCGAGAGCGCGCCGACCCGCGGCGAAAGATAGCTGTTGTACTCCCGCAGGTGGCGGACGGGATCGGGCGTCCCGGGCGCCGCGGGCGGGGCGTCGCGGCGCAGCTGGGGCACGACCTTGGCGAGGCCGCCCGCCCGGTTGACCCAGGCCGAGAGCCAGCTGCCGATGAAGCCGCCGCCGGAGACCGTCGACAGATAGTCGAACTGCTCCAGCAGGCCGTGCTCCGCCAGCCCCTGGATGGCGCCGAGCGCGAAGGTGGCGCTGCGGATGCCTCCGCCCGAGATGCAGAGCGCCGACAGCGGCTGCGGATCGCCGTGCACCTGCCGGTAGAGCTCCGCCGGCTCGGCGCCCGCGATGTCCGAATCCGGCCGCAGCGCGCGGTACTCGCCCGCCAGGATCTCCCCTACAGAGAGCGGCTCTTCCGGCATCGGCACGTTTCCTCGCCGTCGGTGTCTCGAAAACGGGTTGAGGCGCGCAGTATAGCAGCGCTGGGAGCGCCGGCGTCCCGCCGGCATTCAGTCGTTCCTAGCGCCGCCGGCGGGCCGCGAGGTAGATCGCCAGGCCGATGGCGTTGGTGAGGGCGATCAACCCCGAGATCTTGAGCGCGAAGCTCAGGCGGCTCTGCACCTCGATGATGGGGACGATCGACAGCGCCAGGTAGAGGAGCGTCATCAGGAGCCCCGAGAGGGCGCAGATCTTGAGCCACAGCGGCGGGCGCGGGCGGACGCCCCGCAACCCGAAAAGGGGCAGCACGAACATCGCCACGTAGGTGAGGGCGTAGAAGACGCCGGAGGCGTTCCACAGGAGCTGGAAGGCCTCCTGCTTGCCGACGCCGATCAACCCCACGAGCCCCAGCACGAGGGTGGCGGCGGCGACGAAGAGGATCGAGTTGACCGGCGTGCGATAGCGGGCGTGCAGGCGGGTGAACCACTCCGGCAGCAGGCGGTCCCAGCCCGCCACCATCGGCAGGCGCGTGTTGCCGGCGAACATCACGCTCGACTGCGCCATGCGGATGGCGAGGAGCGCCAGGATGGCGAGCGGCGCCACGGCGGCGGCGAAGGGGAGCGCCCGCGAGCCCTCGGCGAGCACCTGCGGGATGGGGGCGATGAGGTCGATGCGGGCCTGCGGCACGAGCGCCAGCACCGAGCTGGTGCCGAGGATGAACATCGCCGCGATCACCGGCGCCGCCAGCGCCACCGAGCGGGTCAGCGAGCGCACCGGATCGCGGCACTCGCCGCTGTGGATGGCGACGTACTCGAACCCGCCCAGGGCGCCGAACCCCATCTTGCCGAGCAGGTTGAGCGTCATGAGGGAGAGGACGGGCGTCTCGATCCGCAGCGGGTGGTACTCGGCGAGCGAGCCGCGGGCGCGGTTGAGCCAGGGGAGTACGACGATGGCGGCGAAGGTGAGGAGCATGAGGGCGCCGCCCGCCTTGTGGACCCACTTGCCGACGCTCAATCCCACCGTCGTCACCAGCGCGAGGGCGACGACGATGAGCAGACTGACGGCGGCGATGAACGGCTTGCTGGCGGTCAGCCCCTCGCCGTCGGGGCCCAGGATGTAGCGCAGGTACTGGGTCACCTGGAGGCCGATCTCCGAGGTGTTGAGGATGGCGAAGAGCCAGAGGTTCCAGGCCACGAGGAACCCCAGGAGCTCGCTGCCGCCGAGCTTCGCCCACTGGTAGAGGCCGCCCTCGAGCGGCATGATGCGGTTCAGGTAGGTGACGACGACCGCCGAGGGGAGATAGAAGAAGACCATCGCCAGCAGCCAGAGGACGACGTGCGAAGGCCCCTGCTTGGCGGCGACGCCGATCCACGGCAGGCCGACGATGAACAGCACCTGGGTGAGCGCGAGGTCGGTGAGCCCGAGCTCCTTCCTGAAGACGCCGCTCCGAGCCTCGACGCGAGCCTCCTCGCGCCGCAGCTCGGCGGCCACCTCACCGTCCTGCTCCTCGCTCATGGTCCCCATGACTGGAGAGCGAAGAGTATCCGTCGGGAACCTGCCGCTCAACCCGGTGGCGCCGGCTTCGCGGGCGGGATCGCGGCCGCGGGGCGCAGAACGCCTTCGCGGTCCTGGTGCGGCGCCGGTTGGACGCGGAGAGTCCGCGCCCCGTGGGGTGCGGCCCGCTTCGCCTGCGACCATTTCGCTGCCGACTTGGCCTTCGGAGGGGCGGCGCCGCGCGGCACGCTCACCACGTTGAGAGACGGCACGCCGTTCTCCGGCCAGAGCGCGACGTAGCGGTAGGCGCTCGCGTCGGCGAAGAAGCCGCCGCGGATGTAGTGGCCGATCCAGGTGCCGTCGGGAATCCAGGCAGCGCGGGCGCCGCCGGCGAGCGAGAGATCGGCCGGCGCCGTCCAATCCCAGCCGTCCTTCACCGCCGAGTAGCGCGCCACCAGCTCGCCGGCGTGCGTCGTCTCGAGCCAGTAGAGAACCGCCGCGTTGGTCGTGCTCGCCTCCGCGCCGTCGGACTCGACGAAGCTCCCGAAGAGCACCTGACCGTCGGGGTCGGCGGCGCGCACGACGTTGAGCGGCACCTGCAGGGCGGTGCCGTCCTTGCCCACCGAGATGCCGATCACGAAGCGCACCTGGCGGCCGTTCTCGATCCGGGGGTAGGCGACGCGCACGGTGTCGGCCTTGCCGCTGCCGATGCGGCTCAAGCTCACGATCGCCTGGTACTCGACGGTGACGTTCGCCGGTAGCGCGGACTGGGAGAGCGTCCCGCATTCATCGAAGGTGCCGCTGCCGTTCGCGATCACCGTCGAGCCGGTGGGCGCGCTGGCGCCGGCAACGTCCCCGGGGTCGATCCAGTACACGACGACGCGGTTTCCCTGGGCGGTGCCGACGCAGTGAGCGAGGAACAGCCGGCCCGACGGCGTGGTGGTCATCGTCAGCGGCTCCCACGACGGAAGCTCGATCGGCGACTTGTTGAAGTGCGATCCGTCGTCCGAGTAGAGCAGCAGGTAGGCGTCGGCGGCGTGCTCGGCGGCGAACTGCTGGAGGGTGCCGGAGACTGCGCGCACGGTGACGTAGAGGCGCGAGCTGAAGGGATCGGCGTACACCTCTTGGCGGTCCCAGCCGCCGACCCAGGGCTGCGTCTTGTCGTCGTTGACGCCCTGCGGCCAGGCCCACCTGCCGCTGTCGATGACGGCGCTGTCGACGTCGGGCAGGCGCGTCCAGTGCGCGCCGCAGTCGCTGGATGTCAATTGGAGCATGGAGCCCCGCGAGCCCGCCGGGAGGCCGCTGCCGTTGGCGGCGACGGCGTCCCACCACTCGGGCTGCGATGGGAGGGTGGCGCTCGACGAGAAGAGCCACGAGAGGTACCAGGCGCCGCTGGGAAGCCGCAGGACGTGGTTGTCGGCGCTCACGAAGTTGTCGGTGGCGGCCAGCTGGAGGGTGCTCGGCGCCAGCGCCGTAGCGGTGAGCGGCATGCCCGCCGGCAGCGCCGCGGTCAGCACCTCGGGGGCGGTGCCCCCGCCGGAAGTGACGATGAGGCCGGCCGTCTGGCAGCCGGAGCCGCCTGCTGCAGCGCCCTGGGCACGCATCTCGCCGAGGCCGGCCGCGACCGCGAGCTGGGTGCGCGACGTCTGCACCGAGGCGGTGAAGGTCGGCGAGCAGGCCGCGAGCAACAGTGAGGCCGCCGCCAGGGTGGCCAGGATAGAGATGCGCGAGATGGTTGTGCCCGCTGGCCGGATCATTGTGTCCCTCCTTAGACCCTCATTGGAAGTTGACTCACTGTCAGCTTGGGCGCGGAGGGTCAGGCGGAAGTTACGGCGCGGCCGGAGGCTGAGGGCGAAGAGGGCCCCGTCCGGCGGCGGACAAACCCAAGGGCGCCCTTCCGCGTATCCTTGAGTGCGATGCGCACCGCTCGGACCCTGTCCTTGGGAGCTCCCGCCGCGCTCCTTTCGCTCCTCTTCCTGACGTTCAGCGCCGCCGGCTGCCGCGCTGTCGCGGCGCCGGACCCGCTCGCCGCCGAGATCGCCCGCTGGTCGGCCTTTCTGCGCAGCAGCGCCGCGGCCGGTGGGATGTGGGGCGAGGCCCGGCAGGCGAGCCAACCGGCGCTGGCGCGCGCCGCCCTAGACCTGCGGGCCGGCCGGCGCCAGCTGGCGCTCGAGCGCCTCGCCGAGGCGCGGACGGGCCTCGCGGCGACCGCCTACCTGAGCCAGCGCCCGGCCGACGAGCGCCGGAGCGAGGCCGCCTTCGAGGCGGAATGGGCGCGCATGGGAGGCGTCCTGCGCGCCGACCTCGGCGCTCCCTCGGCCGCCGCTTTCGACGGCGTGCGCCCCGCCGCCGCCCGGGCCCTCGGCGAGGCGGCGCTTCCCCAGGTGCGGGCCTACTACCAGGCGAGCCTCGACTACGGGAAGAGCACCGAGCCGGCGAGCGGCCTCTATTACCTCGGCCTCGCCCAGGCCGAGCGCGAGCTCGCTGCCTTCTGCCGCACGCTCTCCGCGCCTTCGTCCCTCCCGCCGCCGCCCGTGCGCGACCTCCACGCCGAGCTCGACGCCCTGGAGGGCGAGCTGCTCGCCGCCTACCGGCCGCCGGCCTCGATCGCCCGGCATGGCGAGTTCATCGGCGCCAGCTCCACTCTCAAGGAGGCCCGCGAGCTGGACGCCGCGGGCCTGCGCTACGGCGCGCTCCTGCGCTACCTGCAGGCGGCGCAGCGGGTCGCCGCGCTGCGCCCGCCTTCGCCGACGCCCCTCGACCTTGCAGCCGGCGCGCTCGCCCGGCGGCTGCGCGAGCTCGACGCCCGGCTCGCCGCCAGCGGCGTCGACGACAGCCTCGGCCGCCTGTTCCTGGAGACCGCGGAGGCCGAGGCGGCGGCGAGCCCTTCCGCCGCGGCGGAGATCGCCGGCGACGTGTTGCCGCGCTACTTCGCCGCCCTCGCTCCCGCCCGCCCCGAACCTCCGAAGCCGGCGCCCCGGGTCACGGTCACGCTGGTGCGCTGGCCCTACACGTGAAACCTCTCCGATCCGGCAGGTCTGCTGGCACAGAGCGTGGCGCAGGAGTTCGGCGGGCAGGTCCGCTTCGTGGCGGAGAACTACGGCGACTCTCTGCTGGCGAAGCGTTTCGGGGTGACGCGTTACCCCGCCATCTTCGTCGACGACGTGCTGGTGGCGACGCCGAAGGACTTCGGCTTCTACGGCCGCGGGGAGGGCGCGGGCGACGGGCGCTACACGCCGCTCCGCAGCGCCGCCAGCCACGAGCGCTTCCGCGCCGACCTGAAGCGCATGATCGAGCTCGTCCTCGCCGGCCGGAAGGACGCGGCCCGCGCGGCGGCCCCGCCGGCGCCTGAGACATCCGGCGAGACCGCCGCCCTCCCCGCCGTCACTCTGAAGGGCCTGGACGGCAGAGCGCTCTCGCGCGCCGGTCTTGCCGGGCGCGTCGTCGTGGTCGAGCTGTGGGCGACCTGGTGCCCACCGTGCCGGGGGACGCTGGGCTGGCTGGGCGAGCTGCGGAAGAAGCACGGGGATCGCCTGGAGGTGGTCGCCGTCGCGGTCGAGTCCGAGGAGGCGAACGTCCGCAAGCTGGCGGGCGAGCTCGACCTGCCGGTCGTCTGGGTGATGGGCACGCCGGAGCTGGTGCGCGCCTTCGGCGACCTCACCGCCGTGCCGACGCTCCTCGTCTTCGATCGCCAGGGCCGCGCCGCCGGAGCCTTCTACGGCGCCTCCCCGGGCCTGCACGAAGAGGTCGAGGCGACGCTCGCCCCGCTCCTCCGGTAGGCAACCTCTCGCCTACCGAGACGCGAAAAGGGGCAGGCCGCCGGGCCTGCCCCTCGTCACGATTCCCGATGCAGCGGAATCAGTCGATCGCCTTGCCGTCCTGGATCTGCTGGATGATGTTCTCGAGGTTCTTCTTGTTGGCGTCGTCCGGGGCCTGCGGGATGGCGAGCTTGGCCTCCTCCACGGCCTCTTTCTTGTGGCCGAGGGCGGCATGTCCGCGGGCGAGCCCGACGTGGATCGGCCAGACGTTGGGATGGAGCTGGGCGTTGAGCTCGAAGACCTTCATCGCCTCCTGCGTCTTCTTCTGGGCGAGGAGCTGGCGGCCGTAGAGGTGGAGGTCGACGGGGCCGGCGGTGGGATGGTGGAAGGCCCTGTCCCTCGTCTTCGTGGCGTCGTCCTCATGGCCGTTGGCCGCCTGGAGGTCGGCCACCGTGGTGAGGGTGTTGAAGTTCTCCTGCCCGCCCTGCTTCGAGTCGGCCGCCTGCTCGGCCCACTTCTGGCCTTCCGCCAGGTCGACCTTGTTCTGCAGGCAGTAGACGGCGGCCGCCTGGAATCCCACCCAGCTGAAGCCGGCCGTCGAGCGCAGCTCGTGGCGGATGTTTTCGACGTAGAGGCTGGGCATGTCGTCGACGGTGATCACGAACGGCACCTGCAGGTTCTCCCACTTGAGAGCCGCGGTCGCCGTCGTCTGCTTGCGCTCGGGGAACTCGTAGGCGAGGACCTCGCGGTACTCGCTCGGCTCGGGCTTGGTCTTCACCCGCAGGGCGTCCTCCCTGGGGTCGTAGAAGAAGCTCCCCCAGGAGGTGTGGTTCTTCGAGAAGATGATCGTCCACTCGTCGGCTCCGGGGATGAAGTGGAGGCCGTAGGTGCCGGCCGGCAGCGGCTGGCCCTGGACCTTGATGTCGTGCGAGGCGGTGAACACCGTGTTCTCGTTGGCGCCGCCGCGCCAGGGGCACTGGTCGCCGCAGCTGCCGAAGCCGAGGTTGGCCATCCCGTAGGGCACCAGCTTGCCCCAGATCTGGCCCTTGCGGTCGACGCCGGTGGGGCTGTGGACGTGGGGGCTGCTGTAGTCGATGCTCACCTTGACGAGGCCGATGCTCTGGATGACCGTGGCCCGCTGGTTGCCGCCGGACGGCGGCAGGGTGACGCCGTTGAACTGGGCCGCGGCGGGGCCGGCCAGGGCGAGCGCCAGGAGCGCCGCCAGCGCCAGGAGACGAACTGAGGGTCTTGCCATAGGATGTGTCCTCCGGGGTCGGGAGTGGATGGGTGCGCGGCCTCCCCGGCGTCGGGCGGGGAAGCTCTCTTGCGTTGCTACGCAGAAAAGGGCGGAAGGTTTGGCGCCCGGTCCGTGCCGGGCACGGGGTCCGCGGCGGACGTCGAGCTGCGCACCGAGCGAGTGACGATCGGCGGCCTCGAGCTCTGCGTGCGCAGCGCCCCCGGCCCCGGGCCGCCGCTGGTGATGGTCCACGGCCTGGGGGTGTCGAGCCGCTACATGCTCCCCCTGGCGCGGCGGCTGGCGCCCCATCGCGCCCTCCACCTCCCCGACCTGCCCGGTTTCGGCGACAGCGGGAAGCCGCCCAAGGCTCTGGGCATCGAGGAGATGGCGGACTGCCTCGCCGACTGGGCGCGGGCCATCGGCCTGCCGCGAGCCGACTTCTTCGGCCACTCGCTGGGCTGCCAGGTGGTGGTGGACCTCGCCGTCCGGTATCCGCAACAGGTCGGGCGGCTGGTCCTGGTGGCGCCGACCATCGACATCGCCCGGCGGACGGTCACGGGCGAGCTCGTCCGCCTGCTGCGGGATGCGCCGCGCGAACCCGCCGCCCTGCTGCCGATCGTCGTCCGCGATTACTGGAAGGCGGGTACCCGCCGCCTGCTGCGGACCCTTCGCTTCGCCCTTTGCGACCCGGTGGAGGAAAAGCTTCCCGCGGTCGCCGTGCCGGCGCTGGTGATGCGCGGCGAGGACGACCCGGTGGTCTCCCAGGCCTGGGTGGAGGAGGTGCGGCGGCGGCTGCCGCGAGGCCGGCTCGGCAACGTCCCCGGAGCCGCCCATGCGGTCCACTTCAGCGCTCCCGTGGAGGTCGCAACCCGGGTGCTGCGATTCCTCGCGGAAGAATGAGACTGGCGCCTTACGCGCCGCGCTGGGCCACCAGAACCGCGCGGTCGCGGAGCTTCTCGGCGGCGGGGGAGAGGGGGGCGTTGGTGAGGATCTTGTTGATCCTCTCGAGCGCCTTGGTGCTGTCGCCGACCCCCTGGTAGAGGACGACCTCGCCGTAGAGGTTGTCGGCCAGGACGTTGAGCCTGGCGATCACCTCGGAGAGGTGCGGCCCGGTGGGGAAGCGGCGCAGGTACTCGGCACCGTTGGCGACGTCGTCGTAGGTCTTCGCCATGGCGTCCAGGCGCTCGGCGGCGAGGCGCTTGAGCTCGGTGTCGCGGTTCTGGTCGACGAGCTGCTGCAGGGCGGCGAGCTCTTTCAGGTTGGGGGCCAGGTTGCGCAGCCCGGCGCGGGCGCGCCGGCCCTCGCCGCTGTCGGGCGCCGCCTTCTCGGCCGCCAGGTACTGCGTCACCGCGTCGGTCTCGTTGCCGAGCCGGCTGTAGGCGTCGCCCAGGGCGAGCGCCACCTCGGGCACCTCGCGGGCCTCGGGGAAGTTGGACAGGAAGCTCGACAGGAACGCGGTTTCGTAGACGCCGCCCTTGAACACCGAGACGGCGCGCGGGTAGAGCTCCTTCAACTTGCGGTCGAAGTCCGCCAGCTCGCTCGCCACGGTGGTCAGGAACTCGCTGTCGGGGGTGGCGAGGCGCACCACCTCGCGCTGCTTCTGGTAGGCGCGGACGAGCGATCCGTAGTCGCGCGCCAGGAGCGGCTTCGCCAGCTGCTGGTCGCGCTGCGCGTGGAGCCTCTCGAGGCGGATCGCGTCGGCCACCTTGCCCTGCGGCCAGGTGGAGAGGGCGGCGTCCTTGAGGTAGCTGGCGACGGTCACCGGCGCCTTCGCTGCGTTCACCTCGCCGGGGAGGGGCTTCTCCGGCGGCCGCCTCCCGCGCGGGCTCCCCTCGAGCTTCGAGCGCTGGCGCTCGAGGTAGCTCATGAGGACGGCCTGGGTGCGCAGGCGGTAGGAGTCCGCCGGCCGCTTCGCTTGGACCTTCCAGGTTTGCTTGCGCGCCTCGGCGGCCCGGATGCGCTCGTCGGGGAAGGGGTGCGTCCGCCAGTAGCCGAATTCCTTGGCCTCCGGCGTCCGGCTGCTCATCAGCACCCACATCTGCCGCGCGCCGTCGGGGTCGTAGCCCGCCGCCGCCGCCAGCCGCTGGCCTTCCTGGTCGGCGGCGTCCTCGTTCTCGCGGCTGTAGCTGCGCAGGAGGAGCTCCGACAGGATGAGGTTGGCCGCCGCCACCCCTTCAATGCGGTTGCCGGCCTGGTTCTCGTATCCCACCCGCGGGTCGTAGGGGGCCTGGGGGGCGGAGGACTGCCGGCTGCTGCTGCGCTCGGCGCCGATGATCACCCCCGCCAGCAGAATGTTGCCGAGCACGCTCATCAGCGTCGCCCGGCGGTCCATGTGCAGGTAGTGCTCGAGGACGACGTGGCCGACCTCGTGGCCGAGGACGCAGGCCAGCATGTCGTCCGTCAACCCGAGGTCGAGGAGGCCGCGGGTGACGAAGATCTGGCCGGCGGGCAACGACACCGCGTTGGGCTCCGCCATGTCGACGAGGGAGAAGGTGAAGGGGAACTTCTGGAAATCGGAGTTCTGGGTCAGCTCGTAGCCGATGCGGTTGACCCGCGCCAGCTCCTTCTCGTTGTCGTAGCGGCCGTACTGCTCGATGGTCTGCTGCGCGGCCTCGAGGCTCTTGGCGAAGAGGTCGGGGTTGGAGATCGTCTGCGCCGGGAGCGGCAGACCGGCGAGCGCCAGGGCGAGCGCCAGGAAAGCGGCGAGGTGGCGGCAATGCTTGACCATAGTCTTTACCTTACCACCCCAGAACAGCCTGCGGGGCCGACAAAATCCCGTGCTTCCGCTCCGCTCCGCGACGCCGGCTCCGGGCGGCGAAAAGCCTCTTGATTACAACGGCGGAGCGCGGCGCGAGTTCCGGGCGCCGGCGGCCTTCTGTGGTAGCTTCTCGCGCATGAGCGAGATGACTGTCGAAGTGGAGACCGCCCGGGGAAACATGGCCGAGATCCGCCCGGCTCTCGACACCGCCTTGAAGGAGGCTTTTCCCGGCGGCATGCTCAAGTGGCGGTGGGAAGGGGACGTCATGCATCTCTCCGGCCCCGGGGCCACCGGCACCATCGTCTTCGAGTCCGGACGCCTGGTCGGCCGCGCCGACCTCAAGCCCCCCGCCAGCCTGATGCGCCCGGTGATCGAGCAGAAGATCGTCCAGGCGATGAAGAAGGGCTCGATCTAAGCCCGTCGACTCCTGTTGTTCAGTAAGGTCTAGACGAAGTCATCCTGAGCGAGAGCGAAGGATCTGGGAGGTGGGCGGCCTTCCAAACTTCTGGAAGCAAGGGACTTCACGCCACCCTTCCCCCAGATCCGTCGCTCTCGCTCAGGATGACAAATCAGGGTTTGCGCGCCGCAAACTGACGGATTGTCGACCTCCGATAAAAACCCCAGCCTGCCCGCCGCCCTCTCCCGCCATGCGGCGGAGCGTCCCGCCGAGCCCTGGCTCTTCTTCCGCGAGGGATGGGATTGGCGATGGTCGTCGTGGGAGGAGGCGGCGCGGCGGGTGGAGGCTTGGAGCGCCGCGCTCGCTTCCCTCCCCGGCGGGACCCGCGCCGCCTTCGCCGATCTGCCGCGCCCGCGGGCGATGGCGATCGATCTCGCCCTCCAGGCGGCGGACCTGATCGCGGTGCCCATTGCCGGCGCCGTCCTCTCGGCCGAGCTGTCCCGCCGCGGCTGCCAGCGCTGGGTGGAGGTCGAGGGGGATGCCGGCGCCGACGCCGCAGACATCGAGCTGCCGCGGTTCACCCTGCCGGCCGCCCTGCAGCCCGCAGGACGTTCCGGTCGATCTCCAGAAGAAGCGGGTGGGGCGGTGGCCGTCGATGCCGCCGGCGGCGTCCGGGAGCTGACCGCCGCCGACCTCGCGGGCGCCTACGCGGACATCCAGAGCGGGCTGGGAGCGCCGCGGGGGCGCGAGATCGTCGTCTCCTGCCGGCCGCTCGAAGAGCTCCGCCAGCGGCGGC
>Ga0209626_1000247_pt1 | contig 11757 bp, 11 predicted proteins | sample JacPinW_OM1H0_M2_FD_187962 | JGI IMG/M metagenome (GOLD analysis project Ga0209626, IMG submission 187962) | Forest soil microbial communities from Algoma, Ontario, Canada - Jack Pine, Ontario site 1_JW_OM1H0_M2 (SPAdes) (version 2) | ecosystem: Environmental > Terrestrial > Soil > Boreal... | reverse complement strand
GCCGGCCGCCGACAGCGCTCCGCGGTGGGCGGCGGCGTCGACCCCGCGGGCGAAGCCGGAGACGACCGCGAGGCCGGAGGCGGCGAGCGAGCGGGCGAAGAGCTCCGCCACCTCGCGGCCGTAGGGATCGGCGCGCCGCGAACCGACGATGGCGACCGCCGGGCCGGCGGGGAGCTCGCCGCGCAGGTAGAGGACGGGCGGGGGGAGCGCCAGGTGGCGGAGCGCGTCCGGATACCCGGCGTCGAGCGCGGTCAGGAGCCGCGCCCCGTGGCGCTCCGCCCGCGCGGCCTCCCGGCGGGCGAGGTCGCCGGGCTGGGCGGCGGCGTCCAGGGCCTTCTCCATCTGGCGCCGGGGGATCGAGAGCTCGGCGGCCAGGCGTTCGGCGTCGGGCCGCGCAGCGCGGCCGGTCCAGCGGTCGAGCTCCTGTCCCAGCCGGCAGACGGCGGCGCGCGACAGGCTGGGGGTGGCGTTGACGGCGATCAGGAGATCGCGCGAGCGGGCGGGGTCTTTCATGCGGACGGGCCTCCTCGGGGCAAGGGCGGGGAGCGTTCCCCAAGGAGGAGGACGGAAAACGGGTCGAACGGGCGAGCTGGCGGCCGCGGAGGGTCTCCATTTGGGCCTCCTCGCTCCGCTCCTTCGGGGGCGCGCCGGGATCTCCCTCTGCCTCCCGAAGTGGGAGGAGGGCGCTGCCAGTCGCTGCGCGAGGCCCAAAGGAGACCCCTCACGGGGGATGGGCGGTGCACCGGGAGCTTGACCGGCCTCGTATATACTAGGTCGCCCTGCAGGCTCGACAGATGCGAGGCCTTCAGGGGTCTCGACGCGGAGATGCATCCATGAGACGCCCTTCCCTCCTCCTCACTCCTTGCCTCGCCGCCTTGCTCGCCGCTTTCGCCGCCCTCGCCATCGGCGCCTGCGGCGGCTACGGCCGCCCCAACCAGGCGTCCAGCCAGCTTGCCTTCGGCGTCAGCATGGCGCAGCGCGGCCTCTGGCAGGAGGCTCTCTTCCGCTTCAACGAGGCGGAGCGCATCGACCCCCAGAACCCCCACGTCCACAACAACCTGGGGGTGGCCTACGAGGCGGCCGGCGACTTCGACAAGGCGCTCGACCACTACCGCCGGGCGCTCCAGCTCGCCCCCAACAGCCGCGAGGTGAAGGCCAACTACGCGCGCTTCGTCGAGTTCTACCAGGGCTACAAGTCGAAGGACGGCAAGGGCGCCCAGACCGCCAAGCCCGCCGCCAAGGGCGCCCGGGGGAAGCCCAGCTCGCCGAAGGAACCCGACCAGCCCGTCGGCGTTGGCCAGCCGCCGCCCCAGCCGATTCCCAACCCTGGGCCGCTCACCCCCGAGCCCAACACCGCGCCGCCGCCTCCCGGCGGCTCGCGCTGAGGTCGAACGGCGCGCTTAGGAGCCGGTCGAGCCACGTTCGAAAGGAGTACCCCATGCGCCGCAAGCACCTCTGGACGATCGCCCTCCTGGCCTCCCTGGCCGCCCTTCCCCTCTTCGCCGCCGTCGACGTCAAGCTGAAGCTGCCGCAGCGCGCGCGGCTGGACCTCAAAGGCAGGAAGTCGATCGCGCTGGCCCCCTTCATCGTGGTGACCCAGGAGGGTCAGGAGAAGGGCAAGAGCCTGGGCAAGGACGTCGACGTGCAGAAGGAGTTCGACCGCTACCTGAGCAAGATCTTGAAGCGCGACACCGAGCTCAAGGTGATCAACCCCGGCCCCGTCGACTTCCCCATCTACGACCTCGACCAGCTCACCAAGCAGAAGGACTTCTGGCGCGCCCTGGGCGAGCGCACGCAGGCCGATCTCATCCTCTCCGGCGGCCTCGACTTCGACGTCCAGGACCGCACCGGCTACCGCACCGAGGAGTACACCTCGCCCTTCAACGGCCGGCCCTACTACCGCCAGGTGCTGGTCGAGCAGACCGGCTTCCAGTACGACATCCTGATGCAGGTCTACGACGGCAAGACCGGCGATCTCATCTACACCGACAACTTCAAGGATTTCCAGAGCACGGAAGGGCAGAACGTCGATCCCCTGAAGGGGATGTTCGAGAACCTGCTCTCGCTGGAGGACCGTATCCTCGGCGTCTTCACGCAGAAAGAGGTAGAGGCCACTCGAACGCTGTTCACCCAATAAGGAGGTCTCGTTGACCCGCTCATCGCATCGCCTGGTCGTACTCCTCCTGGCCGTCGCGCTCGGCTCGCTGGCGGTCCGTCCCTTAGCCGCGCAGGCGGGCCTGGGCCAAGGGCCTTCGGTCTACGGCGAAGGGTTCGGCAAGAACAAGGTCCAGTACCGCAACTTCGACTGGCACATCTACCACTCCCCCCATTTCAACGTCTACTACTACAGCGCCGAGGAGATCCTCCTGCAGAAGGTGGTCTCCTTCGCCGAGAGCGCCTACGACCAGCTCTCGCGGGGCTTCAACTACCAGATCAAGGAGCCGGTGCCGCTCATCTTCTACGCCACGCACTCGGCCTTCGAGCAGAACAACGTCATCCTCAACTTCATCCCCGAGGGCGTGGGAGCGTTCGCCAGCCCGGCGCGCTTCCGCATGGTGCTGCCGGTGGACGAGCCGGACAGCCGCTTGATGCGGCTCATCCTCCACGAGCTCACCCACATCTTCCAGTACCACATCCTCTTCCAGGGCAAGATCTCCGAGCGCGTCACCGCCGGCCCGCCCACCTGGTTCATGGAGGGCATGGCGAGCTACATGGCGCAGGACGAGAGCACGCGCGACAAGATGTACCTGCGCGACGCCGTCGTCAACGACGAGATCCCCTCGGTCTCCCGCGGCATCGAGGGGTTCTTCGCCTACCGCTTCGGCCACGCCGTCTTCGACTTCGTCGAGGAGCGCTTCGGCAAGGAGGGCTTCCTCGACTTCGTCGAGGAGGTCCGCAACACCTTCGGCTCGCGGGTGGACCGCGCCATCAAGCGGACGTTCAAGATGGACGCCGAGGATTTCGACCTCGAGTTCCGGCGCTGGCTGCGCAAGAAGTACCTGCCGGAGCTGGTCAAGACGGGCGAGCCGGGAGACTTCGGCCGCCTGTTCCGCATCAAGGACCAGCAGGAGTTCTGGGTCACCTCGCCCACCGCCAGCTCCTCGGGCGAGCTGGTGGCCGGCATCGCCAACTACCGCGGCAAGTCCGACGTCGTGCTCTTCGACGCCAAGAAGCGGCAGTTCGTGCGCAACCTGACCAAGGGCTTCTCCGATCGGTACCAGTACCTGGTGGCGCAGGAGCAGCAGCTCGGCCGCGACCTCGGACGCGACCTCGCCTTCTCGCCCAACGGCAACAGCCTGGCGGTCTTCGTCAAGCGCGAGCGCGGCCGCAGCCTGATGCTGCTCGACGTCCTCAACGGCGGCATCCAGCGCATCGTCGACATGGACGACATCGAGCAGCAGCTCGCCCCCGCCTGGAGCCCGGACGGCAAGAAGATCGTCTTCGCCGGCTGGCGCAAGGGCCAGTTCGACATCTTCTCGCTCGACCTGGACAACCTGGCGATCACCAACCTGACCAACGACGAGATCTTCGACGGCGCCCCCGTCTTCTCCCCCGACGGCCGCTCGGTGGTCTTCGTCTCCTCGGTGGGCAAGGGCTTCAACAAGCTCTTCCGCATCGACCTCGACAACCCGGGGCAGCGCTTCCAGCTCACCGCCGGCGAGTCGAACGAGAACGACCCCATCTTCTCGCCGGACGGCAAGCGTCTCTACTTCACCTCCGACCGCGAAGGCCCCGAGAACATCTTCAGCCTCGACGTCGCCACCGGCAACGTCCGCCAGTTCACCAACGTGGTGACCGGCGCCGCGATGCCGACCGTGCTGCGGCAGCCGGAGGGCAACAAGGAGCGCCTGGTCTTCACCGGCTACTGGAAGGGCGCCTTCGACATCTACGAGACCGACATCGACCAGCCGGTCAAGGAGGTCGCCGCGGCCGAGAAGCCGGCGACGGCGCCCACCCCGACCGAGGCGCTGCCGAAGTACGAGCCCGACATCCAGGTCTCGGTCGACAACAGCAACAAGGAGAAGTACAGCGGCTTCAAGTTCTTCTTGGAGGACGCCGAGACCTTCGTCGGGGTGCAGAGCGACCAGACGGTGTTGGGCCGCGTGCTCCTGACCTTCTCCGACTACCTGGGCGACAAGCGCATCTTCGCCAACTTCGCGGCGGTGCAGAGCTTCTCGGACTTCGACTTCGTCTACGCCGACCTCTCGAAACGGCGGCAGTGGCAGGTCGAGCTGTTCGACAGCCGCACCTTCTACATCGCCCAGGACGCCAGCGGCTTCCTGACCCGCAGCAAGGCGGCCTACCAGCTGACCGGCGCCGTCGCCTCCATCATCTACCCGTTCAGCTTCTACCATCGGCTCGAGGTGGGGGCCGGCTACGAGTTGAGGAAGATCGATTTCCAGAGCTCCTTCACCGACCAGCAGGGCAACACCCTGCCCATCATCGAGCCGCGCTCCGACAGCTTCCCGGTCGTGCAGGCGGCGCTCGTCGGCGACTCGGCGGTCTACGCCAACTGGGGAGGGATCAGCGGCCGGCGCTGGCGCCTGGCGTCCTCCTATTCCCCCGACCTCAAGAACAAGGGCACGCTCACCAACTCGAACAACATCGAGTTCCGGCAGTACGTGCCGCTGACGCTGCGCAGCAACTTCGCCTTCCGCGTCTTCGGCGGCATCAGCACCGGCAACTTCCCCAACCCCTACTTCATCGGCGGCCTGGACACCCTGCGGAGCTTCGACTACGCCTCGATCGCCGGCGACCGCGCCTTCTTCGGCAACGCCGAGCTGCGCTTCCCGCTCCTCGACCTGCTGGCCACGCCGGTCATCGGCTTCCGCGGCATCCGCGGGGTGCTGTTCTTCGACGTCGGCGGCGCCTATTTCAGCAAGTTCCAGAAGTTCGAGTTCTTCCAGCCCGGGACGCACACGCTGCAGGACGCGGTGGCCGCCTACGGCTGGGGCTTCACCGTCAACCTGTTCGGGTTGGACGTCAACTGGGACTTCGCCAAGCAGTGGAACTTCAGCAAGTCCCAGGGCGGGTTCCGCACCGCCTTCTGGATCGGCACGCGGTTCTAGAAGAGCAGCCTCTCCCTCGCGCCACCGGCCGCTCGGCTGGTGGCGCGAGGCGACGGTTGGAGCGCGAAAGCCTGACCCTGTCATAGCAAGGGAATTCGCACCGCCCTCCCCCCAGGTCCTTCGCTAACGCTCAGGATGACAATCTGAGGAACTGGCGGTGAGCCTCGACGGTATTTGGCTTACAAGCCTTCAGCTGACGGGGTTCTTGCGGCGGGCGGTCCGGCGGCCGGTGAGGTCGTAGTCCTCGGCGCCGATCCCCAGGTCGGAGACCTTGTTGCGGAGGGTGTTGCGATGGACGCCCAGCGAGCGCGCCGAGCGGCAGAAGTTGCCGTGGTTGGACTTCAGCGATGCGACGATGAACTGCCTCTCGAACTCCCGTCTCGCCTGCTCCAGGGTGACCCCGCGGCGGACCAGCTCGTCGACGATGAGGTGCAGACGTCCGTTGAGATTCTGCTCGGCCAAAGGCGTGTGATCCTCGGTTCGGAAGGGTGATTCAGCAGCTCTCCCACAATACCACATGCGGCCCGCAAGAACTCCCTACTTGGGGTCGAGACGGTCGCCGACGTAGACCGTGTAGCGCGACCGCAGGATCTTCGCCACCGACGACTTCGGATGCACGGAGAGCACCGCCAGCTCGCCCAGGACGAGCGGCGGCAGACCGGGCTTGTTGAGGCGGTAGATGGTGTAGACGTCGCCGGGCGTGACGTCGGCCTGAGCGCCGCGGTCGATGTAGACGACGTGGTCCTGGCCGAGGGAGACGATATCGTCCTGCGACAGGACGATCGCCGGCCCGTTGTCGAGCTTCTCCGCCGCCGCCGGGAAGTTGACCGGCCGCATGGCGGTGGGACGGCCGAGCGGCACCGGCTCCGGCTGGAACGGCTGCAGCAGGGTGCCGACGGTGATCGGGTCGCAGGCGTGAACGATCTCGGCGATGGCGGTCGTCTCCTGCACCGACAGCACCCGCACCCTGCCCAGGTAGCGGTAGAACCTGCCGATCAGGTGGTGGTCGACGGGATGGTGGACCTCCTGGCGGGGCGCCACGGCGGTGAAGGTCGTGCCGGCCGTCAGGCCGCGCGCCCGGCCGCCGTCCAGGTAGACGATGTCGCCGGTGTACAGCCCGTACTTGACGGTGTTCACCGTCCCGTAGGTGCCCTGGATGTCGGCGCCGGCGTGGCCCGAGAGGAGCGGCGACATGACGTCGTACTCGGAGCCGACGATGGCGTAGGGGAACTGCTCGCCGGGATCGCCGATGTAGCCGCTGCAATAGATGTCGCTCTCCGCCCCCAAGGGGATCGGCGCGCTGGCGGCGGCGCCGGCCGTGAGCACTCCCGGCGTGGGAGCCGAGGGGGCTTCCGGCGCCTCGCCGGGAGTCTCCGCGGTAGGAGTCTCTCCCGCGGCGCCGGCGGGCCCGGCCGCCGCGAGCTGCTCGGCCGGAGTCACCTGCGGACCGAGGACGAGCGGATCGCCGGGATAGATCCAGTGCGCGTCCAGGATGTACTTGTTCTTCTCCCAGAGCTGCGGCCAGAGGTAGGGGTTGCCGTAGTTCTTGGCGGCCAGGCCCCACAGCGTGTCGCCGCGCACCACGACGTGGATCTGCACGGTCGACGGCGGAGCGGGGACGGGCGGCGGGTTCCAGGCCGTCCAGTGATCGCCCGTCCAATGGAGGTCCTTGGGAGGACGGTCCGCCGCCCAAGCCCCGCTCGCGGCCAGGGAGGCCGCAAGGAGCATCGTCGCTACGAAACCCGAAAGCCGCGCGTTCATGAAGGTCTCCTAATCCGGAGTGAGGAGAGCCATTCTATAGGGAAATCTCTATACTTTAAGCTACACGGTTTGGCAGACAGTGTCAAGGTTTACCAGCCGACACCTCAAGCGACGCTTGAGGATTTCCACGGCGGCCAGATGGGGCAACCACGGGGGGTTGCCCCTACAAACCTATCGGCCAAGCGGACCATCCTGGTAGGGGCAGGCCCCTGTGCCTGCCCTCTTTCGCTTCTCTACGGCAGCTTCGCCCGGCGCTCGTCGGCCGCCGCGGCGGCGGCGGTGTTGGGGAAGCGGCGGGTCACCTCGCGGTAGACCGTGCGCGCTCCCTCCACGTCGCCCATCGCCTCCAGCGTCTGCCCCTCCTTGAGGAGAGCGTCGGGCACCTTGTTGCCCTGCGGGTAGCGCGTGACCGTCTCGCGGAAGGCGGCGAGAGCTCCGCGCAGGTCGTGCCGCGAGTAGCGACACTCGCCGATCCAATATTCGGCATTGTCGGCGAGTTCGCTCTTGGGCTCGCTCTGGAGGAAGCGCTGGAAGCTCGCCTCGGCGTCGACGTAGTGCCCCTGGTTGTAGAGCGTGTAGCCGCGGTCGTAGAGCGCCTGCGCAGCGGGCGAGATCGTCCCCGGCGACTCGGGTTCCGCTGCCGCTGCCGGCGGAGCCGGTGTCGGAGGCGCTGCGGTCGGAGGAGACGGATGCGCCGCCGGAGGGTTGAGCTCGGTGGCGGGGCGCCGCTGCGGGACGGGAGCCGGCGGCGTCCGCGGCACCGGCGACGGCGGCACGACGATGTCCACCTCTTCGAAAGCGGGGCTGGACGGCCGAGGGGACGAGGGTCTCGCCGGCGTCGCGCCCGGCTCGGGGACCGCCTCGGGAGCGGGCGCCGGCAGGTCCCCCCCGTTGCGCCGTGCCGGCGCCGCCGGACGCGCCGAGGTGCGTCCGCCCTGCAGGAGCTCGGCCACCTGCTGGCGCAACCGCGCCAGCTCGACCTCCTGGACGGCGGCCTTGCGCTGCAGCTCGATCACCCGCGTTTTCAGCTCCTGGATCTCGTCGGGCTCGGCGGCGGAGCTCGGCCGCAGGCCGGTCCCCGCGCAGCCGCCGGCGAGGAGGGGGAGGGCGAGGACGAGGACGGGCAGGACGAACAGAACCTTTAGAGGGAAGCGTCGCATTTATCCGCTCGCCTTCTGCGCGTCGGCGGGGACCTGGGTGATGAAGGGGCTCTGCGGGTACTCCTGCTTCAGCCGCTCGAACGCCTTCTTCGCCTCCTCCGGGTTGCGGCTCCGCTGGTAGGCGAGACCCATGAAGTAGAACACCTTGTCCTTCTGATTGTAGTTGGGGAAGTTCTTGAGCAGGTATTCGAAACGCGCCGCCGCCGCCTTGGGGGCGCCGTAGCGGAGGTAGAAGTTGCCGACGATGAACTCGTGCTCGGCGAGATTCGCCCGCACCAGCTGGATCTGCTCCTTGCCCTGCGCTGCGTACTCGCTCGTCGGGTAGAGGCGGATGAGGTCGTCGTAGGACTCCAGGGCTTTGCGCGTCACCGCCTGGTCGCGGTCGGGCCGCTCCATGCGCTTGGCCAGGCTGTTGGCGATCTGGAACTGCACGTAGGCCGCCTGCTCGCTGGTGGGGAAGCGGTTCAGGAAGTCCCGGTACTTGGCCTCGGCCTGCACGTAGTTCGTCGTGCCCCCTTCCAGGTAGAAGGTGTCGGCGGCGAGCAGCAGTCCCTCGCGGCCGATCACCGAGTTGGGCTCGACCTCGAAGGCGTGGTTGAAGAGCGGCCGCGCGCGGTCGTACTTCTTCTCCGCGAGGAGCGTCTTGCCCTGGGCCAGGGCCTCCTCGGCAGAGAGCTTGAGGATGGGGTCTTCCTTGGTCTTGGCGCTGTGGCAGCCGGCCGCCGCGAAGACCACGAGGAGAGCGAGGGCGGACCGTGCCGCGAAAGTTCGTGTCATACCGTCTCCGACCGAGCGCTCGTGCGCAGCTCGGACATGCGAGCAACCGGGTCGGCGGCTGCGAAGATTCCCGAGCCGACGACGCAGACCTCGACGCCGGCGGCGACCACCTGGCGGATGTTATCGCGCTCGACGCCGCCGTCCATGGCGATCTCGACCTCGCGGCCGCCGGCCCGGGACAGCGCTTTCAAGCGGCGTGCCTTGTCGAGCGCGCGGGGGAGGAAGGCCTGCCCCGAGAAACCGGGGTTGACCGACATGAGAAGGACGTAGTCGAGGCGCGGCAGGATGTCGATCAGCACCTCGACGGGGGTGGCGGGATTGACCGCCACGCCGGCAGAGGCGCCCGCCTGCTGGATGCGGGTGACCAGGCGGTCGAGGTGGGGAGTCGCCTCCCAGTGCACCGCCACCCGCGACGCCCCGGCCTGCAGGTAGTCGTCGAGCAGGCGGCCGGGGTCCTCGACCATGAGGTGGACGTCCAGGGGAATCTTGGTGCGGCGGGAGAGGGCCGCCAGGACCGGGATGCCGAACGACAGGTTGGGGACGAAGTGGCCGTCCATGACGTCGAAGTGGACGAGGTCGGCCGCGCCCGCTTCGCACACCGCCAGCGCCGCCGCCAGGTCGGCCAGGTCGGCGGCCAGGATCGATGGCGCCAGCTTCATCCGGAGACGCCTTCGGCGGTCGCCACCACCAGCGAGACCGAGTCCTCGCGCGCCAGCGGGTGTCCGGGGAGCGGGAACTGCCGCAGGATGGTGCCCGCGGCGACCCCTTCGTAGCGTTCGTACTTGACGCTGCCCAGGCGGAACTTCTGGCGCTCGAAGAAGGCGCGGATGTCGTCGTAGTGGCGGTAGACGAGGTCGGGCATGATGTAGCGCTCGCTCGGCGTGGCCGAGGCGAGCAGGAGGTCGACCGGGCTCGCCGGAGCGACCTCGGTCCCCTGGTCGGGATCCTGCTCGAGGACCGTGCCGGGCTCCTTCCCCACCGCGAAGGCGGTCAAGGTGCGGCCGACGGCCAGGCCGCTGGCGGAGAGCGTCAGCTGCGCCGCCGGGAGGGCCTTCTGCGTAAGGTCCGGCACCGCGATCCGCTGCGGCCCGAGCGAGAGGACAATGTCGACGCCGCTCCCCCGCTTGACGAAGGTGCGCGCGTCCGGCACCTGCCGCAGCACGCGCCCGGCGGCAACCTTGTCGTCGTAGCGCCCCTTCTCGGCCACCCGCCGGAGCAGCAGTCCCTTGTCCGCCAAGAGGTTGGCGGCGTCGGCGCGAGACAGGCCGACGACCTCCGGCACGCTGGTGACCCCCCCGCGCACGAAGAGGCTGAACGAGGTGTAGGCAGCGAGCACGAAGACGACGACGGTCAGGAGCGCATAGGCCAGAAGCGCAAGCGCGCGCAGGAGCCGAGAACCCATAGCGTCGGGAGTGTAGCAGAGGCGCCGGCGCGAGCCGGCCAAGCGCCAAGACGGCCTCGGTAGCAGAGCTTCAGGAGAGGTCGCGACCGCCGCTTCAGCTTGATCCCACGACTCGATTCCACATAGACTTCCCACATGAAGGCCGTACAAGTAATGTTCGACGAAGATCTCCTCGCAGAGTTGGACGAAACCCCCGATGTTCGCAAAAAGGGGCGGTCCGCGGTGCTGCGACAACTGACCAGCGACTACCTGCGCCGCCGTCGCAAGCATGAGATCGATGCGCAGTACGATCGGGCCTATGCGGGGGTCGAAGAGCCACTCGGAAAGGGATTCGAGGGGTGGGAAGAAGAGGGGGTATGGCCCACCGAGTGAATCGCGGCGAAATCTGGCTCTACACCTTCGGCTCACCCGACAAGCGCCGCCCGGTGCTGGTGCTCTCTCGACAGAAGGCGATAGCCCTTCTCCGCACCGTTCTCGTCGCGCCGATCACCTCCGCCATTCACGGCGCACCCAGCGAGATCCTAGTAGGGATGGAAGAAGGCCTCAAGCATGACTCGGTGGTCAATTTGGATCAAGTCCAGACCGTGGACCAGCAGAGGCTCCATCATCTCGTTGGCACGGTTGGATCCGGGAAGATGACCGCGGTCTGTCGAGCCCTCCTGATCGCCACGGGATGTGGCGACTGAAAGCGGCGGGGCCTGAGCGGGGCCGGCTACAATGGCGGCATGGCGAGCCCGCCCTTTTTGGGCGCCCACGTCTCGGTCGCCGGCGGGTTGGCCAACGCCTTCACCCGCGGCGGCGAGATCGACTGCGGCGCCATCCAGATCTTCGTCAAGAACGCCAACCAGTGGCGCGGCAAGACCCTGGAGGACGCGGAGGTCGAGGTCTTTCGCGGCGCCCACGCCGAGAGCGCCATCGGCCATCTGGTGGCCCACGCCTCCTATCTCATCAACCTGGCGGCGACCGACGAGCTGATCCTCGCCAAGTCGCGCGAGGCCCTGGCCGACGAGCTCTCGCGCTGCGGGCGGCTGGGGGTGCAGGCGCTGGTGGTCCATCCCGGCGCTCATCTGGGCGCCGGCGAGGAGGCGGGGATCGCGCGCGTCGCGGAGTCTTTGGACCAGGTGCTCGGCGAGCTGCCGGACGTCGCCACGCGGGTGCTGCTCGAGAATACGGCAGGGCAGGGAAGCTGTCTGGGGCATCGCCTGGAGCACCTGGCCGCCATCCGCGCCCGGCTGGCGGCGCCCGAACGCGTGGGCGTCTGTCTCGACACCTGCCACGCCTTCGCCGCCGGCTACGCCCTCCACGAAGAAGCCGGCTACGAGGAGATGGTGGCCGAGCTCGCGGAGTCGATCGGCCTCGACCTCCTGGGCTGCATCCACGTCAACGACTCCGTCCGCCCCTTCGCCTCCCGCCGCGACCGCCACGCCCACATCGGCGAGGGAGAGATCGGCCTCGACGCCTTCGCACGGCTGGTGAACGACCGGCGCTTCCGCGCCGTGCCGATGATCGTCGAGACCGATCCCGAGGACGGGATGGCCGGCCACCGGCGGGATCTCGCGGCGCTGCGGGGGTTGATCGCCGGCGCGAA
>Ga0209626_1000246_pt1 | contig 11771 bp, 7 predicted proteins | sample JacPinW_OM1H0_M2_FD_187962 | JGI IMG/M metagenome (GOLD analysis project Ga0209626, IMG submission 187962) | Forest soil microbial communities from Algoma, Ontario, Canada - Jack Pine, Ontario site 1_JW_OM1H0_M2 (SPAdes) (version 2) | ecosystem: Environmental > Terrestrial > Soil > Boreal... | reverse complement strand
GGGGCTTGCCCCCGCCCGGGAGGGGACAAGCCTCGCCCCTACACAAAATGCGAACGGTCTCTCCCCTCACCCCTCACTGCTGGTAGGCGTAGGAGACCTTGAGGAAGAGCTGCCGGTCGGCGGGGGCGAGGGTGAGGTTCTCGGCGGTGGCGCGCTCGTCGCCGTAGCCCAGGAAGAGCACCGTCTGCCAGTTGATCTTGTAGGCGAAGAGGATCGAGGCGGTGACGTCCTCGGAATGGGCCGGGAGGACGGCCGTATAGAGGGTGGGGTCGAGGTCGACCCGCGTCTCCTGGCCGATCAGCCGCACGAAGGTGCGGGCGGTGAAGGTGTAGGTCGCCTTGATGCGGCCGACCTGGGCGGTGAAGAGCCGGCTCGACCCCCGGCCCGGCGGGCTGACGTCGAGCCAGCGCCGGTCGGCAATGAGCCGCAGCTCGAGGTGCCCGGTCGGCCGCAGGACCGAGGTGAGGTCGATCTCGGCGCCCCGCCCCAGCCGCGAGTTGGCGTAGTCGACGTCGTCGCCCACGAAGCCGTCGAGGGTGATGCGGCCGATGGCGCGCGAGGGGCTGACCTCGAAGTGGTAGTCGAAGTGCGGGCGGGTGAAGATCTGCTGGCCCGAGAAGACGCGGTCGTTGTTCATGGAGAAGCGGGCGTAGCTGTTCCGCACCCCTTCGATCTCGGAGCCCGCCCCGTAGCGCGAGAGCAGCAAGCCGTTGCCGGTGTCGGTCGTGTAGGTGCCGGTGACGAAGGGACGGAGGCGGGAGAGCAGGCCCGCCTGGGGATAGAAGGAGCGGCCGAGCTCGGTGAAGGAGCTGCGGATGCCCACCTGCGGCAGGAAGCCCTCATCGGCCCGGAAGCCGTCGCCGATGTCCTTGACCTCGAAATAGGTGTCGAAGGTGCGCGTCGAGTGGGACCACGAGAGGTCGGCGGCGTGCGAGCGCAGCTGGCGGCCGTCCCACTCGGCGGCCAGGTCCGGCCGGTTGGGCGTCTGGGTGTCGCTGTAGAGAACCTGGCCGGTGAGGGAGTCGTTGCCGCTCGGCCGCCAGAGGAAGTCGGGGCCGAGCACCCGGTTGTGCCCGCCGCCGACGATCTCGCGGTCGGTCAGGAGGAAGCTCGCGAAGGAGGTCCCGAGGTCCCGGCGCAGGCGGCCGACCGCCACCCGCGACGAGAAGTCCTGGTTGGCCAGGCTGGAGGCGATCGGGCCGGGCAGGATGACGCTGCCGCCGCCGTGATCCTCGGTCAGCAGGAAGGTGTAGGCGCTGTCCCCCAGCTTGCCGGTGGCCCGCGCCCCCCAGCCCGGGTCCGTGATGGTGCGCGTGTAGACCGCCTGGATGGGGGTCGAGAAGAGGTCCGAGCCCTCGAGGAAGAAGGGGCGCTTCTCCGGGAAGAAGAGGGCGAAGCGCTGGTTGGTCGAGATCTGCGCCACGTCCGACTCCACCTGCGAGAAGTCCGGGTTGATGGTGGCGTCCAGGGCGTTGAAGGCGTTGGGCGTCCACTTGAGGTCGAGCCCGCCGTCGGCCTTGGCCGGCCGGGTCCTGAGCGGAGTGCCGAGGTCGCCCCCGGGGACCGCCTCCTGCTTCCCCGTCACGTAGGGCGCCGCCACCAGGTGGCCGCCGGGCGGCAGGCCGCTCAGACCGTCCAGCTTGTTCTCGTGGCAGATGAAGCAGTTCGACCCGCGCGGCAGCCGGGCGGAGAACATCTGGTAGTGGAAGTCGCGCGGGTAGTTGCGGTAGAGGAGGACGCCCCAGGTCAGCGGCTCGGCCTTGGTGTAGCGCAGGGTCGAGAACGGGATGCGCATCTCGAGCACCCAGCCGTCCTTGGTGATCCGCGTCGCCGAGTCCCAGAAGAAGTCGGGCGAGGAGTCCTCGCCGCTGGCGTCGCTCGTCACCGCGTCATACTGGACGTTGCGCGGGTTGACGAGGAAGAGGATGGCGGTTTTGGCGTCGTTCCGGGTGTCGAGGATGATGCCGCCGTAGTCGGTGTCGCCGTCGATGTTGTCGCGGTCGCCCAGGGGCGCGCGGATGAGGTCGGGACGGGGGTCCTTGAACTCGAAGGCGGCATACAGGTAGCGGGCGTCGTAGGCGAGGCGGGCGACGGTCCTGGCCGGCGGCGCCCCGTTGTCGCTCTTCTTGGTCTCCCAGAAGGTGTCGATCGGCGGCACTCCCTGCCAGCCGGGATCGGAGAGGTCGCCGTCGATGGTGATGGCACCCTTGGCGCGCACGATGTGGAGCCGCGGCGTGCCGTCGTCGGCACGCAGCGCGGCGGGCGACAGGCCGGCCAGAAGGACTACCAGGACGGCGAGGAGACTGTGCGTTTTCGGCCGCATGCCGCGATCTACGTGGCCTCCCGGGAAAGGTTGCAGGGACTGTAGGCGATTCTCCTACAGAACCCGGAGGAGAGCTGCTCAGACCACGAAAAACTAGCACCGTCATCCCGAGCGTGAGCGAGGGACCTGGGGGGAGGGGTGGCCTCCCAGACGCTTGCTACGCATGGGATTCGCACCACCCGCCCGCACAGGTCCCTCGCTCACGCTCGGGATGACAGTCAGTGAGGCGGAGAAAAATTCACTCGCCATCCGGGGCGATCAGAGATCCTGGACGAGCTGCTTGCGCTTGGCCTCGAACTCCTCGCGCGAGATGAGGCCGTCGTCGAGCAGGCTCTTCAGCTGGCGCAGGCGCTCGGCGCCGTCGGAGGGATGGGCGGGAGGGGCCGAGGCTGCCGGAGCGACGCGGTAGGCCTCGCAGGCGGCCAGGATGGCGGTCTTGAACTCGACCGGGTGGGCGATGTTCGGGAAGAGCGTCTCGCCGACCTCGCTCGCGGTGTCGATCTCGACGTCGCCGTAGCCGAGGATGCGGCCCCAGAGGCTCTGCCGGTGCTCGACGTTGTTGATCTTCGAGAGGTAGGAGTCGACCGAGCGCTTGGCGAGGATCCCGTACTGCTGGATCATCCGCTGGTTGGTGAGGATGTACTCGTTGGAGATCAGGCGCACGTACTTGACGAGGGCGACCAAGAGGAGCGCCAGGACGACGACGCCGGCCAGGAGCGGCGGCAGCGGATTGCGGCCCGAGGAGTGGAAGATCACCAGGCCGGCGATCCCCGCCACGGCGGCGCCGGCGAGCGGCGGGATGAGGCCGATCCGCGTCGGATGCGCCCGGAAGACGATCTCCTCGCCCGGCTGCAGGTGCTGCTCGACGCCCATGGCGCGCTCCTCCTCGCGCGATCCTATCGCACCTGAGTCCCCTCGTCGGAACGCATTCCACTACAATGCCCGGGATGCAGCCACCCCCGGCAGGGTCCTCGCGTTGAGCCTCACCTCCCGCCGGCTGCTCGTGGTTTCGAACCGCCTGCCGGTGGTGCTCGAGAAGACGCCGGCCGGCTGGGCTCTCAAAGGGGGCTCGGGAGGGCTAGTGAGCGCGCTCGCCCCCGTCCTCTCCCACCGTGGCGGCCTGTGGATCGGCTGGCCGGGGCTGGCGCTCGAAAAGGACGGCGACTGGCGGTCGGTCATCGAGGCCGGCTTCCGCGAGCGCGGCTACGACCTCGTGCCGGTCCTGCTCGGCGAGGAAGAGGTCAAGGGCTTCTACGAAGGGTTCGCCAACGCCGTCCTCTGGCCGCTCTTCCACGACCAGCCGAGCTCCTGCGATTTCGATCCCGCCTTCTGGTACACCTACCTGGAGGTCAACCGCAAGTTCGCCGCCGAGGTGATCACCCACAGCCGCGACGACGACTTCATCTGGGTCCAGGACTACCAGCTCATCCACGTCGCCGAGTTCGTCCGCGAGTATGCCGGCGACCGCCAGATCGGCTTCTTCCTCCACATCCCCTTTCCGCCGCTCGACATCTTCCTGAAGCTTCCCTGGCGGGCGCAGATCCTCGGCGCTCTCCTGGCCTACGACCTCCTGGGCTTCCAGACGCCGCGCGACCGCCGCAACTTCCTCTCCTGCCTGGAGCACCTGGTCCCCGAGGCGACGGTGCGGCGCGGCCATGCGGTCGTCCACGTGCAGGTCGGAGACCGGGAGATGAAGGTCGGGGCCTTCCCCATCGGCATCGACTACCGCGGCTACGAGGAGACCGCCCTCTCCTCCGAGGTCGCGCATCGGGTGGTCGAGCTGCGGCAGAAGATCGGCCCCTTCCATCTCATCGTCGGGGTGGACCGCCTGGACTACACCAAGGGCCTGCCGGAGCGCCTGCAGGCCTTCCGCAACGCCATGGAGCGCTACCCCGAGCTGCGCGAGAAGATCATCCTCTTCCAGATCGTCGTCCCCAGCCGCGAGGGGGTGGCCGAGTACCAGGCCCTGAAGGGCCGCGTCGAGCGCCTGGTGGGGGAGATCAACGGCGAGTTCTCGACCGCCGGCTGGGTGCCCGTCCACTACCACTACAAGAGCCTCATCCGGCGCGACCTCATCTCGCTCTACCGCATGGCCCGCGTCGGCCTCGTCACCTCGCTCAAGGACGGCATGAACCTGGTGGCCAAGGAGTTCTGCGCCTGCCAGGTGGACTACAACGGCGTCCTCGTCCTCTCCGAGTTCGCCGGCGCCGCGGCGCAGCTCCAGCGCGGGGCGATCCTCGTCAATCCGCACGACATCGAGGGGATGGCCGACTCGCTCAAGGCCGCCATCGAGATGGACGAGCCGGAGCGCCGGCGGCGGATGGAGAGCATGCAGGAGATCCTGCGCAAGCAGGACATCTTCTGGTGGGTGGACTACTACCTGCGTGCCGCCCTGGGGACCGTGCCGGATGATTTCCGGGCGCCCAAGGAGTACTTCCCGCCCATGGACCTGGAGGACAACTGGGTCGACATTTGAGCGCGCCTCCTTCCGCCCTCGCCCAGTGGGACGAGATCGCCCGCCGCCTGCAAGGCGCCCGTCCCGCCCTCTTCCTCGACTACGACGGCACCTTGACGCCGATCGTCGCGCGCCCGGAGCTGGCGACCCTCCCCCCTGAAACCCGTTCGACGCTCGAGCGCCTCGCGAAGCGCTTCCCCGTCGCCATCCTCTCCGGCCGCGCGCGGGAGGACGTGGCGGCCCTGGTCGGCCTCCCCGACCTCGTCTACGCCGGCAGCCACGGCTTCGACATCGCCGGCCCCGGCCTCCGCCACGAGGTCGGAGGCGAGGAGCTGCCGAAGCGGATGAGCGAGGCGGCCGCAGAGCTGCGCCGAGTTCTCCAGGGAATCCCCGGCATCCTCGTCGAAGACAAGCGCTTCGCCGTCGCCGTCCACTACCGCCTGGTCGCCGAAGCCGACCTGCCGCGCATCGAGAGAGCGGTCGACACCGCCCTCGCCGCCCGCCCGGAGCTGCGCAAGGCCGGCGGCAAGAAGGTCTTCGAGCTCCGCCCCAGCCTTGACTGGGACAAGGGTAAAGCCCTCGCTTGGCTGCTGGACCGTCTCGCGAAAGACTCGAAGACGCCGCTCCTCCCCGTCTACATCGGCGACGACGTCACCGACGAGGACGCCTTCCGGGCCATCGGCAGTAACGGAATCACGGTTCTCGTCGCCGACGAGCCGCGGGAGACGGCAGCAGGCTACTCCCTGCGAAACCCGGACGAGGTGCGGCAGCTCTTGGAGCGATTGGCAGAGCTGCCACACACCTCGCCAGCCTGATTCCAGCCAGCGCGCGAAATCGATCGACCCCGTCCGTCACTTCCAGGAAGAGGCTTTGCGCGAGCGGAGCTCGGCTTGATCTTGGAAGTGAGGCCCCATGAAGCAGAATTCAGCGGCGCTTATCGTAGCCCTCATGGCCTTCTCGGCCGTCCTAGCGCCGGGCCGAAACGTCACTTCGCCATCCCCCCCGCCAGGAGCGGCGGCCAATTCGAAGCCGGCAGAGACGGTTCCCGCAAAGCCGGCCGCCGAGGGCAAAGAGACGGCTGCAGTCGCCACTCACTGGCAGGAGCCGATCCGCCTCTATCGCGAGTTCTTCGGCATTTCCTTCGAAGACCCCAAGCCGGACGGGGTCCAGATCGCGGAGCGGCCTTCGCAGGACACGAAGTATCGGAAAGAGTACGCGATCGTCAACAAGACTTCCGATGAACCTGACGTCAGCGGTCCGGAGGATCTTCGCGAGATCGCGGAGCAGGCGCGCGCTCAACGTTATGATCTGAAGTTCATGATTGCTCTCGTCCCGGATCCAGTGGATTCAAGCCTCGCCGCCTACTTCGACCAGGCCCTCGAAGCCGTCCAACTCGCCTTCGCGAGTTCAGGGTACCTGCTCGATAGGGTGTGGATCCCATGGTCCGGGGACGCAGACAAGAACCAACTCAAGACGTACCGCACCACTCCCGGCGTCCTTCTCTTCCGTTCCAATCCAAAGATCACGGCAACCGGCTGTCTTGAACGGGCGAAGCTGCAAGTCGTATTTCTCGTCGGCGAAACCCCGAAGCAAGGCATCCATGAGCGCGCTTTCGATCAGTCGGTATCGTTCATCGCAGGGTTGAGCGCCGCCGCAGCGAGCATCGGCGTAGCGGCGAGCCCTGTCCGCATCCTCGGACCTACTTTTTCAGGTTCCGCAAGGTCATTGCGCGTCGCTGTCAGTCACTGGAAGCCGCCCAAGCCTTTTCACATCGTGAGCGGCACAGCGACTGCCCCCGGAACCGAGAAAGACTTGGGATTTGAACGAACGTTAGTGTCCGACGACGTCTTGCAAGCCAATGCCTTGGGCTTCCTCGAGCACATCGGATGGGACCCAAGCAAAATCGCCTTGTTGAAGGAGTTCGATACTTCGTATGGCGCGGGCGTGAACTCGCAGGAAGGGAAAGCGCAACAACCGCTGGAGGTCTTATTCCCCAGCGGCTTGTCTGAGATTCGCACAGCGTGGGAAAAGAACGCCAAGGTCCAGGCAGCCAACGGCGACAAGAACGTCCTCAACATCCCTCAATCCGCCTTGGAGCTCAGCCTCGAGGATCAGAGTAAGCCGGTTGACATCATCCCTCATTTCAGTTCTCTCAGTATCGACAGCAGCGACCTGGCGATCTCCAATCTCCTGGAGCGCATTTGGCGCGACGGGATACGCTACGTGGGCATCCTCTCCACGGATCCCCGTGACAAGATCTTCCTTGTCGAGAGGATCAGGCGATTTTGTCCCGACATGTTAGTATTCACGCTCGATAATAACCTACTCTACTCTCATCCACAGTACAGCGACAAGATGGATGGAACCCTGGTGTTAAGTAGCTTCCCATTGATGACTGAGACTCACAGGTTCAGGGGTTTCCTCGACGGCCCCTCCGGCCGCGACTTTGCGCGACAATTCACCAGTGAGCTCGAAGAAGGGATCTACAACACGACCCTATCTCTGCTGAGTGACAAGAAGGTGCGGGAGCCGCGCACTTGGATCTCAGCTGTAGGTGCTGGCTCCCTCTGGCCCATCGCTGCTCTGCCCGAGCTGCATGGATTACCTTTCGAGAAGTTGGCGAACCGTGACGATCTCCAATTCCTGGCGTTGATCGCGACCCTTTGCTTACTCGCGGTCTGGCTTCGTTCGGTGTATCCCAATCTCGATCTTGTCAATGAAGGGGGCGGGATCGACCCCACTGCAAAGCGGTTGCTGGTGCTCGGATCAGCCGTCCTCTGCCTGACGGGAGCGCTGCTGGTGGTTCTCGGCACCCTCCCACTGTGGGCCTCGAGCTTCTCCTGGGAACCGGACCCTCAAGACGGTATCTTTCAGGTCCTGTATCTCGCGGCATTGTTGGGTGCCTATATTTTCCTGGTCTGGATCAGCGCACGCATGACTCGGCTACCCGGCCAAGCTGCTCAGGAGACCGCCAATCTCCTGGCATGGCTGTTGCTCGGAGCCCTTCTCCTCCTGGTCCTAGCCCCAAGCCTCCATTTCCTGTGGATGCCGGGGGGCGCCGAGTTTTTCAATTTACGAGGCCGCAAGCTCTCCAACGGCCTGTCTCCCGCAGTCGCTTTCTGTCTATTGATGAGCGCATTCTACTTCTGGGTGCTTCTCGAGCTGAAGCGCCGGAGGATGATCGCGTTGCAGGCGATCGCATGGCCGCTTCAGGCGCATCTCGAACCCCCTCTCGCCGGTACGAGCGAAATGGCGAAGCCTTTGGGCGAGGCCCTTTGGCAGACTCTTCCCGAATGGCGTTGCCCGTTCCACTGGAGAAGCCTCTCCAGAGGCCAGAAGTTCTGGCTGTTGTTCATCGTCCTCATCTTTCCGGCCGCCATCAGGCTTCTGCGCGCCGTTCAACCGATCTGTGAAAGACGCCCTTACGGCCAGATCTTCCTGGTCGTGGCCCTGGTAGCCTTCGGCCTCTGCGTGATCTCCTTCTACCAGTTTCTATCGCTGTGGCTGGCTCTGGAGAAACTGCTCCAGCGGCTGGACAACTCACGCCTGGTCAAGGCTTTTGAAAGAGTCGCCGCCGAGATCAACTGGAAACCGATGAAGTCCTTCTGGTGGCAGTTGACGACCTTCAAGATGCTGGTCATCTCGACGGATCGGTTGAGGCAGATCGATCGCCGGTCCAGTTATCAGGCAGCGGACCTAATGGCAGGAATCGACGGCCACCTCAACGCCATGTTTGAGGCCGATCGCACGGGCGACGTGAAGATGGAAGCTGTAGCCCGCCGAGGCTTGAACGAAGCTTTTTTCGCCGCCAGCTGTGCCTTCGCGCCCGACGCCGGCGACCCGGAGATCGAGGAGTTCTTCGCCGTGCGGGTGGTGGCCTACTTGCGGCCTTTCATCGGACACATGCGCAACTGCATCACCGCAGCGCTGCTGTCGGGCCTTCTGCTGTTGTTCGCCGTCAGGAGTTACGCCTTCGAGCCGAAGTGGTTCCTCTCCGCGATGATCTGGAGCTTCTTGTCCGTCGTCATCCTCGTCACTCTCTGGGTATTCGTCCAGATGGATCAGAACGCGACCCTGAGCGCCATCGGCGGTACCCCGCCCGGGAAAGTCACGCTCGACCGGCACCTGTTGACCAACATCCTGGTCTACGGCGCTATCCCGGTGATCGGGATCTTGTTGACCCAGTTCCCCGGGGCGGGGAAGTTCTTCGCAGGTTGGTTCAATCCCCTGCTGCAGATCGTCAGCCTGCGGTAAGCTTTGGGAGGTGGCGGACCTGCGCAAGACGGCTAATCTAGCCGCCCGCCCCTCCTGCTACACTGCCTCCGTCCGTTCACCAAACCCGTCGAGGACAGCTCTTGAACGATCTCGCAGCCGTCGTAGACGTCCATCCGTCGGCGGCGGACGCCATCCCCGGCCTCCATCCGACGCTCCGCGCCGGCAAGGTCAACCTCCTGGGGCCGTTCGAGGTGCCGGGCCTCCAGCCGCGGCTCGTCCGGCTCTATCTGCCAAAGGAGTACCGCCGGCAAGAGGAGCCGCGCCTCGTCCTCTACATGTTCGACGGCCAGAACATGTTCGACGACGCCCCCTCCTTCTCCGGCGGCTGGCACATCGACGAGGCGGTCGAGCGCCTGGCCCGCACCCGCCGGCCGGTGCCCGTCGTCGTCGGCATCGACCACGCCGGCCCGCGGCGCATCCGCGAGCTGTCGCCCTTCCCCTTCGAGGGCGAGCCGGGGCAGATCGAGAGCCTCCTTGACTGGCTGACGGGCGAGCTCATGCCGGCGCTCGCCGCTGAGCTGCACCTGGCGACCGGTCCGCTGGGAGCGATCGTCGGCGGCTCGTCGATGGGCGGCCTGGCGGCCCTCTACGCCCACTTCCGCCACCCCGAGGCCTTCGGCGGCGCCCTCTCGATGTCCCCCTCCCTATGGATCGGACAGCGGGCCATCTTCCAATGGATCGCCGCCCAACCGCTGCCCCCGGTGTCGCGGATCTACCTCGACTGCGGCGCCCGGGAAGGCCGTGGCAGCGTTCTCCCCATGGTCGCCGCCATGGCCGCTCTGCTCTCGGACCGCGGTTACGACGCCGACCGCCTGGTCTGGCGCCCCGACCCCCGCGGCGTCCACAACGAGGCGAGCTGGCGCCGCCGCCTGCCTAAAGCGCTGCGATTCCTCTACGGACCGGGGGAAACAGGGGCGCCGTCCGCCCGCTCGGGTGGAGTCATCCCCAGGCCGCGCGTGTGATTCCCCGCCGGGCCGTTCCACCCCGCTCCGGATGTGCCCGTCCCAACCGGGCCGGGATCATCCCAACCCGCGTGGAACCGTCCCAACCCGGCGGGGACCATCCCAACCCGTCTGGCTCCATCCCCGTCCGGCTGGCGTCACTCCAAACCGTCCGGAATCACCCCAACTCGAAGGGATTCATCCCAACCCGGCGGGACGCGTCCCGCGCCGATTGGAGTCATCCTTTTCGTCGCGGGACGACTAAAAACGAAAAAAACTGTGGGGCAAGGCTTGCCCATTCGAGGGGGAGGCCTCCCCTTCTTGGGATAGGGGTGCCCCTGGTTGGGATAGGGGGGTACCTTCTTGGGGTAGGGGTCCCCCTAGTTGGGGGAGGGGTGCCCCCACTTGGGATAGGGGTGCCCCTTCTTGGAGCAGGCCTCCCCCTTCATCGGGGAGGGGTGCCCCTGATTCGGGGAGGGGTCCCCCTGATTGGGGCCGGCCTCCCCCGGCGGCGTCCGCGGGCTTCGGATCCGGTCGACAGGTTTATGCGAATCTGCGACCCGACCTGCGTGAAACAGAATGGGGATGGCGCTAATTCCGTCCTCGAAGATCTCCGGGAGTAGACGTTGCGCTGTCGCCTGACGGACCTCTCGACATCCCGCTCCAACCCTCACCGCCCCTTCTCATACGGCTTCCCCAGCGCCCGCGGCGCCCGCGCGCGGCCGATGAAGCCGGCCAGCACGACGATCGTCAGGACGTAGGGGAGGATCTGGACGAGCTGGACGGGGATGGCGGCCACTCCTTGCATCTGGATGGAGAGGGCCTCGGCGCCGCCGAAGAGGAGGCAGGCGAGCATCGTGGGGACGGGCCTCCACTTGCCGAAGATGAGGGCGGCGAGGGCGATGAAACCGCGGCCTGCCGTCATGTTGCGCGCGAAGAGCGACGACTGGCCGGTCGAGAGATAGGCGCCGCCGACCGCCGCCAGGGCGCCCGAGAGGACGACGGCGACGGTGCGCACGAGGGCCACGTGGATCCCCGCCGTGTCCGCAGCCTCGGGGTTCTCGCCGACGGCGCGGAGACGGAGCCCGAAGCGGGTGCGGTCGAGGACGTAGGCGGTGATCGGCACCAGAGCGAAGGCGAGGAGGATGGGGAAGGTGGGGAGAAGCTCGCTCCGGGGGAGCTGCGGGGTGCCGCCGGTGGTATCGAAGAGAGCGCCGCAGAGGAGCGCCGGCAGGCCCAGGAAGAGGATGTTGATCGCCATGCCCGAGACCACCTGGTCGGCGCGGTAGCGGATGCAGGCTGCGGCGTGGACGAGGGCGACGGCGGCCCCCGCGAGGATCGCCGCGCCGAGGCCGATCCAGGGGTTGCCGGTGAAGTAGGTGACCGTGGCGGCGGTGAAGGCGCCGGCCAGCATGAGCCCTTCGAGCGCGATGTTGATCACCCCGGCGCGCTCGGAGAAGAGGCCGCCCAGGGCCGCCAGGAGGAGCGGCGTGGCGAGCCGGACGGTGGAGGCCAGGAGGCCGAGGTCGAGGACGCCCTTCATCGCCTCACGCCTCCATTCGCGGCTGCCGCGACCGGCGCTGCCGGCGAAAGGGGCCGCGGAAGAGCTCCTCGGCCGCCACGAAGAGGATGATCACCCCCTGCAGCACGAGGATGAGGTCGCGGGAGACGTGCGCGGTGAAGATGTCGACGAAGAGCCCGCCGCGCAGGAGGGCGCCGAAGAAGAGGGCGGCCAGGAGGACGCCGGCCGGGTGGTTGCGGCCGAGGAGCGCCACGG
>Ga0209626_1000245_pt1 | contig 11780 bp, 11 predicted proteins | sample JacPinW_OM1H0_M2_FD_187962 | JGI IMG/M metagenome (GOLD analysis project Ga0209626, IMG submission 187962) | Forest soil microbial communities from Algoma, Ontario, Canada - Jack Pine, Ontario site 1_JW_OM1H0_M2 (SPAdes) (version 2) | ecosystem: Environmental > Terrestrial > Soil > Boreal... | reverse complement strand
TGATCGCCGGCAACGGTCGCTTTCCGTTCCTGGTCCTCGACGCCGCCCGCGGCAAGAGCGCGCTCGCCTTGGGCCCCGGCCTGGGACAGGAGCCGGAGACTGCCGAGGCGATCCGCCGCCTGGTGCGGCAGGCGGCGGAGCTGGGAGTGCCGCTGGTCGTCGACGCCGACGGCCTGAACGCCTTCGCCGGCCGCGCCCGCGAGCTCGGGGAATGTCTGGAAGGTCGGCCGGCGATGCTGACGCCGCACCCCGGCGAGCTGGCGCGACTGCTCGGGACGACGGCCGCCGAGGTGCAGGCCGATCGCCTCGAGGCCGCCCGCCGGGCCGCCGCCGAGACGCGGGCCGTCGTCGTCCTCAAGGGGAGGCTCACCCTGGTGGCGGCGCCTTCCGGAGAGGTGCACGCCAACCCGACGGGGAACGCCGGCATGGCCTCCGGCGGCTCCGGCGACGTGCTCACCGGCATCCTCGCTGCCCTACTCGGCCAGGGGCTCGACCCGCTGACCGCCGCCCGCCTGGGCGTCTATCTGCACGGCCTGGCGGGCGACCTGGCGGTGGAGGCGAGCGGCCTCGCGGCCTATCCCATACTCGCCGCCGGCGACCTCGTAGAGTCGCTGCCGGCGGCCTTCGCGCGCCTCGCCGCCGCCGGCCCATGAGCTGCGGGAGGCGCTGGGTGACGGCGAGCGAGGCGGAGACGGCGGCCCTGGGCGCGGCCCTGGCCGGCGAGCTGGCGCCGGACGGAGTCCTGCTCCTGTCAGGCGACCTGGGAGCCGGTAAGACGGTGCTGGCGCGCGGCGCCGCGCAGGGGTTGGGGATCGACCCCCGCGAGGTGCAGTCGCCGACCTTCAACCTCATCCGCGAGCATCGCGGGAGCGGCGGCCGGCTGGTGCACGTCGATCTCTACCGCCTGGAGGCCGGGGAGGCGGCGGCGCTGGGGCTCGACGAGCTCCTCGCCGAGCCCGGGGTCAAGGTGATCGAGTGGGCGGAGCGGCTCCCCTTCGCGGTGCCGGGAGCGCTCGCCCTGGAGCTGCGGCGGCTCGCAGGAGAGGGCCGGGAGATCGCGGAAGTGATCAATGTTGCTGCTGGTGTAGGGGCAGGGCTTGCCCCCGCCCGGGAGGGATCAAGCCCCTCCCCTACAGAAACAGACTCAATTAGGAGGGATCCATGACGATTCGTAAAGTGGGCGTCCTCGGCTGCGGCCTGATGGGCTCGGGGATCGCCGAGGTGGCGGCGCGCGCCGGCCTCGACACGGTGGTGCGCGAGATCAACCAGGAGCTGCTCGACCAGGGGCTCGAACGCATCCGCGGCTCGCTCGGCCGGGCGGTCGACAAGGGCAAGCTGCCGGCCGCCGAGCGCGACCAGGCGCTCGGCCGCCTGCGCGGCGAGACCGACCTCGCGGCGCTGGCCGACTGCGACCTCGTCATCGAGGCCATCGTCGAGAACCTCGACGAGAAGCGCCGCACCTTCGCCGCCCTCGACCAGGTGGTGCAGGCGAGCGCCGTCTTCGCCAGCAACACCTCGTCCCTGACCATCACCCAGGTGGCGATGGCGACCAAGCGCCCCGACCGCTTCGTCGGCCTCCACTTCTTCAACCCGGTGCCGGTGATGAAGCTGGTCGAGGTGGTGCGCACGCTCCTGACCTCGGACGAGGCGTTCGCGGCCGCCACCGCCTTCGTGCGCGCCGTCGGCAAGCAGCCCATCGCCTGCAAGGACAACTCGGGCTTCATCGTCAACCGCCTGCTGGTGCCCTACCTGCTCGACGCCATCCGCGCCCTGGAGGAGGGGGTGGGGACGATCGAGGATATCGACCAGGGGATGCAGCTCGGCTGCGGCTACCCGATGGGCCCCTTCACCCTCCTCGACTTCGTCGGCCTGGACACCACCTACTACATCGCCAACATCATGTTCGAGGAGTACCGCGAGAAGCGCTTCGCGCCGCCGCCGCTCTTGAAGCAGATGGTCCTCGCCGGCCGCCTGGGCCGGAAGAGCGGGCGCGGATTCTACGAGCACAAGAGGAAATAGGACGCTCTGGTAAACTAAGCCTTCCCGCGGGGGCCGCCGATGGCGGGGGGCCGCCGCCCCGAGGAACCGCCGAGAAAAATCACGCGATGGCGCAAGTGACATTGGCGGAGGAGGGTCTCCTGACCCTCTTCGGCACTCAAGACGAGAACCTGCGGCGCATCGAGCGCACCTTCGACGTCACCGTCAACGCCCGCGGCAACGAGCTCAACATCCTGGGCGAGCCGGAGCGGGTGCAGGCCGTCGAGCACCTGCTCGAAGAGCTGGCGAAGGTCTTCGACAAGGGCTACCGCTTCCGTCCCGGCGACGTGCAGACTGCCATCCGCGTGGTATCGGAGGCGCCGGAGAGCTCGCTCCTCGAGTTCTTCCTCCCCGAGGGCATGCTGGCGGCCGTGCGGCGCCTGGTGGCGCCGCGCAGCTCGAAGCAGCAGCTCTACATCCAGGCGATGGTGGACTACGACATCGTCATCTCGATCGGCCCCGCCGGCACCGGCAAGACCTACCTGGCGGTGGCCATGGCGGCGGCGTCTCTCCTCGAGAAACGGGTGCGGCGAATCGTCCTCGCGCGGCCGGCGGTCGAGGCGGGGGAGCGGCTGGGCTTCCTGCCCGGCGACCTGGCGGAGAAGGTCAATCCGTATCTCCGTCCGCTCCACGACGCCCTCCACGACATCATCGGCTTCGACAAGGTGGCGCGGATGATGGAGCGCGGGATCATCGAGGTGGCGCCCATCGCCTTCATGCGCGGCCGCACGCTGAACGACAGCTTCATCATCCTGGACGAGGCGCAGAACACTACCTCCGAGCAGATGAAGATGTTCCTCACCCGCATCGGCTTCAACTCCAAGGCGGTGATCAACGGCGACATCACCCAGGTTGACCTGCCGCAGGGCCGCATGTCGGGCTTGCGCGAGGCGCAGGAGGTGCTGGCCGACGTCGAGGGGATCAAGTTCTTCCGCTTCGACCAGCGCGACGTCGTCCGCCACTCGCTGGTGCAGAAGATCGTCACCGCCTACGACCGCTTCGAGGACAAGAAGGCGGAGCGCGAGGCGGAGGCTCCGCGCAGCGATTGAATCGGTCGGAACGGTCATGGCTCGCCACCGGCCCCAGCTCTCCGTCTTGAGGCGCTCCCGACAGAGCCCCTGGCGGCGCTGGGCGCAGCGCGGCGCCGACCTGTGGAACGCGGCCCTCGGCCTGCCGGCCCTCTGGCTCGTCCTCTTCCTCCTGGCCGGCACCTGGTGCGTCATGCCGAGCGGCTTCCTCTTCGCCCCGCGGGCGCGGGCGGGCGCCATCGCCGACCAGGACTACGTGGCGCCGCGCGACCTCCTGCTCCTGGACGAGGAGAGCTCGCGCGCCAAGGAGGCGCGGGCGCGCGAAGCGGTGCCGGCGGTCTACGACTTCGATCCCGAGATCCAGGCGGACCGCGACCGCCGGCTCGAAGCCCTCTTCCGCCGCGGCCGCGAGCTCGCCGGCAAGGGCAGCGAGGCACCGGTCGGCGCGCGGCTGGAGGCGATTACGGCCGAGCTGGCGGGCCCGGAGCCGCCGCCCGACGGCCTCCGGCTGACGCCCGCGGAGGTCGAGGTGCTGGCGCGCAAGCGCTTCTCGGCGGACCTGGAGGACCGGCTGCACGGCCTCCTCGACCAGACCCTCCGACGCGGCGTGGTGGCCAACAAGGGGATGCTGCTCGAGAGCCGCATCCGCGGCATCTCGCTGCGCAACTTGACGACCCGGGTGGAGCAGATCCAGTTCGACCTCTTCAACCACCTGGGATACCCGGAGGAGGCGCGCGACTACCTGCAGTCCGAGGTGCGCGCGTGGACCGGCCTGACGGTCGCCGACCGCCGGCTGCTCGCCGAGGTCCTGTTCGACAACCTGCCGGTCAACCTGCACTTCAACCAGAGCGAGACGCGCTCGCGGCGGGACGCCGTGGCCGCCGCCGCCGGGCAGGTCTTCACCCAGGTCCGCAAGGGGCAGGTGATCGTGCGCAAGGGCGATCAGATCAGCGCCACGGCGGCGCGGGTCATCTCACAGATCCGCGGCGACCGCCACCTCACCCACCAGCTGCCGCCGATCGCCGGCACCCTCTTTCTGGTGGCGCTCGCGGCCTTAGCTCTCTGGCTGGGGCTGCGCCGCGAGCGGGTGGCCGATCACCCCCCGGCGCGGGTCTTCGGCGAGATGTTGATGCTGCTCACTCTGGCGCTCCTGGGAGCGCGGTTCTGCTTCATGGTGGCGAGCGCCCTCTCCGCCTCCGGGCCGCCCCCCTTCAGCTCCTTCGTCAGCTACGCCTACGCCGTCCCCTTCGCCTCGCTCTCGCTCCTGGCCGCCCTCCTGCTCACCCGCAACGCGGCCCTCGTCCTCGCCTTCTTCTTCCCCCTCCTGGCCAGCCGCATGGTCGATAGCGAGGGGCTGTGGGTGGTCTTCTACGGCTGCGCGGGATCGCTCGCCGCCGTCTTCGCCCTCGATCAGTACCAGTTCAAGCAGCGCCTGGTGATGACGCGCGTGGGCCTGGTCGTCGGCGCCGTCAACATGCTGCTGGTGGTCATCCTGGAGACGCTTGCCGGCGGGCTCGCCGACCGCGGCCTGGCGCAGGTCTCGTTCGACCTCTGCTGCGCCTTCGCCGGCGGCCTCCTGGTGACGGCGGTGGCGAGCTTCATGGTGCCGATCCTCGAGTCGGCGCTGGGGATCACCACCGACATCAAGCTCGTCGAGCTGTCGAACACCAACCTGCCGCTCCTGCGCCGGCTCGCCTTCGAGGCGCCGGGCACCTTCCAGCACTCCCTGATGGTGGCGAACCTCGCCAAGGAGGGTTGCGAGGCGATCGGCGCCGACTCCGTTCTCGCTTACACCGGCGGGCTCTACCACGACGTCGGCAAGGTCTTCCGCCCGGAGTACTTCATCGAGAACCAGCGCTCGGGGCAGAACCGCCACGACAAGCTCCTCCCCTCGATGAGCGCCCTCATCCTCATCAACCACGTCAAGGAGGGCATCGAGCTCGCCCGCGAGCACAACCTGCCGCAGCCGGTCCGCGACGCCATCGAGCAGCACCATGGGACCCGGCTGATCAAGTACTTCTACAACCGGGCGCGGGAGCAAAGCGGTCCGGCGACGGGGGAGGTCCGGGAGGAGAAGTACCGCTACCCGGGCCCCAAGCCGCAGCACCGGGTGATGGGAGTCCTCATGCTGGCCGACGGGGTCGAGGCGGCCAGCCGCACTCTCGTCGAGCCGACGCCGGCCAAGATCCGCGCCTTGATCCGCACCATCGTCGAGGACTGCCTGCGCGACGGCCAGCTCGACCAGACGAACCTGACTCTCCGCGACATCAACCTCGTCGGCGAGTCCTTCCTGCGCGTCTTGGGCAACATCTTCCACCAGCGCATCGACTACCCGGGCTTCGACTTTAACCTCGAGCCCGGACGCGACCGGCAGGCGGCGGCCCAGGGGGTGAAAGCGGCCGCCGACGCTGCGGCCAGGGCCTCCTGACGCCCGGAGGATGAACGCTCCCGGCGAGATCGTGCTGCTCAATCCGAACCGTTACCCGGAGGCGCGAGCGCGGCGCCTCCGCCCCTGGCTCACCCGTCTGGTCGCGGCGGTGGCTCCCGAAGGCGGCAGCCTGGCGGTGCGCTTCGCCGGCGACCGCTACGTGCGGCGCGCCAACCGCGATTTCCGCGGCCGGGACTACGCGACCGACGTGCTGTCGTTCCCCGGCGAGCCTGGTCCGTCGGGTGAGCCGGGCGAGGCGCGGCACCTGGGGGACATCCTGATCTCCGTGCCGGCGGCGCGGCGGCAGGCGGCGGCGGCCGGCCACGGGGTCGAGCACGAGCTCCAGGTGCTGCTCCTCCACGGTCTGCTACACTGCGCCGGCCACGACCACGAGACCGACGGCGGGACGATGGAGCGCCTGGAGCGCCGCCTGCGCCGCACTTTCCTCTCCGCTCCCCCGGCGCCATGACCGACCCTCCCCTTTCGCCGCTCGCCTTCGCCTGGGGAGTCGCCCTCCTGGTGCCGCTGGCAGTCGGCGATTCGGTGCTCTCGGCCCTCCTCGAGCGCAGCGGCCCCATCCGCCTGCGCCACTGGGCGGAAGAGGCGGGAGGGCGCCTGCGGACCCTCTACGAATCGCCGGTCCGCTTCGGTGTTTTCCGCTACCTGCTCTCCTTTCTCGCCCGCCTCCTCCCCGTCGCCCTCGTCGTCGTGCTGGCCGCGCTCTTCACCGCGCTGGCGCGGCCTCATCCGCTGCTCTGGGCGATCTTCGCCGTCGCCTTCCTCCTGGCGGCCACCGAGCTCGGCAACCGCACGCTCGTCGGTCACGACCCGGAGCGGGCGCTGCGCTTCCTGACCCGCCTCTTCCGCGTCGCCCTGCTCGTCCTCTCGCCCCTGGTGGCCGTCCTCGCGCCGCTGGTCCCCGCCCAGGCGATGGGCCGGCGCGAGGAGGACGAGGAGGACGGCGAGGCCGCCTCCGACGAGGAGATCGAGGCCTTCATCGACGTCGGCACCCGCGAGGGCATCCTCGAGCCGCAGGCGGGCGAGATGCTGTGGAGCATCGTCGACTTCGTCGAGACCCAGGCGCGGAGCGTCATGACGCCGCGGATCGACATCGTCTGCGCGCCGGCCGACGCCTCCCTGGACGCCTTGGCCGAGCGCTTCGTCGATTCCGGCCACTCGCGGCTGCCGATCTACGAGGGATCGATCGACCATATCGCCGGCATCCTCCACATCCGCGATCTCCTGCGGGCGCTGCGCACGCCCCAGAAGCCGCCGATCAAGGAGATCCTCAAGCCGCCGCTCTTCATCCCCGAGACCAAGCCGCTGGGGGAGCTCCTGCGGGAGCTCCAGGCGCGCTCGCAGGAGCTGGCGATCGTCGTCGACGAGTACGGCGGCACCGCCGGACTGGTCACCGTCGAGGACCTGCTGGAGGAGATCGTCGGCGAGATCACCGACGAGCACGACCCCCGGGCTGCCGAGGTCGAGCGCCTGGCGGACGGCAGCTACCGCCTGGACGGCCGCGCCCACGTCGAGCTCCTCGATGACCTCTTCCAGGTGGAGATCGAGGGCGGCGGCTACGAGACCGTGGCCGGCCTCATCTTCACCGAGCTCGGGCACGTGCCCGAGCCGGGGGAGTCGTTCGTGGCGCACGGCCTGCGCTTCACCGTCGAGGCAGTGGCGGACCGCCGGATCGAGCGGGTGCGGGTGGAGAGGATCGTCCCCGAGGCGGCGGTGGGAGCCGAGGCGTGAGCCCGTCGAGCGCCCCATTGCCCCCCCGGGGCGGCACGGTGGCCCTCGTGGGGCGCCCCAACGCCGGCAAGTCCACCCTCATGAACCGCCTGCTGGGCGAGAAGGTGGCGATCGTCTCCGACAAGCCGCAGACCACCCGCCAGCGGCTGGTGGGGATCCTCTCGGCCGAGCGCGGGCAGATGGTCTTCTACGACACCCCCGGCATCCACCGCCCGCTCCATCGCCTGAACCGCCAGATGGTGCGGCATGCCCTGGACGCCATGCACGACGCCGACGTCGTCTGCGTCCTCGTCGACATCCTCGAAGGGTTCGGCTCCGGCGACCGCTACCTGCTCGACCTGCTGGCCAAGGTCGAGGCCCTGAAGGTCCTCGCCATCAACAAGATCGACCGGGTGAAGAAGAGCCATCTCCTGCCGCGCATCGCCGCCTATGCCGAAACCGGCCAGTTCGCGGAGATCGTTCCCCTCTCGGCCCTGACCGGCGACGGCTGCGACCGCCTCCTCGCGGTCCTCTGGAAAGCTCTCCCCGAGGGTCCGCCGCTCTTCGACCCCGGGCTGCTGACGATCCATCCCGAGCGCTTCCTGGTCGCCGAGCGCATCCGCGAGAAAATCCTCGAGCGGACCCGCGAGGAGATCCCCTTCGCCAGCGCGGTGGTCATCGAGCGGTGGGAGGAAGAGGAGGGGCGCGGCCTGGTCAAGATCTACGCCGCCATCCTGGTCGAGCGGCCGGGCCAAAAGAAGATCCTGGTGGGCAAGGCGGGCCAGCAGATCAAGTCGATCGGCACCGCCGCCCGTCTCGACCTCGAGACCTTCCTGGGAAAGAAGGTCTACCTCGACCTGCAGGTGCGCCTGGAGCCCGGCTGGCGGGAGGACCGCGGCCTGCTGGCCACCCTCGACCGCGACGTCGACGTGGATTTCGGCTGAGGCGCGCCGCTCAGACCATCTCGCGCGACTCGGGCTCGAAGCGCAGGCCCGGCTGCCGCTCCGGCCTCCCCAGGTGCTCGGCGATCGATCGCAGCAGGCCCAGGGTGAGCCCCTCGCGCTCCAGCGTCTCGCGGAGCAGGAGGAGCGCCGCGAGCTCTTCGCGGGTGACGCGGAGGGCGCGGAAGGCGCCGATCATCTCCTCGACCAGGGCGCGCGCCTGCGCGGTCTTCCCCTGGCGCAGCCAGACGGCCGCGAGGTCGAGGCCGACCAACGCGGAGTGGTAGCCGAGGTCGGCTCCCGCCAGGCCCTGCCGCACCTCGGCGAAAGCCGTCTCGGCGCCTGCGAGCTCTCCCAGGCCGGTGGCGATCCGGCCCTCCAGCCAGCGCAGCTTGAGGCGGGGGAGGTTGCCGCCCTGGCGGAGATGGCGGAGGTAGAGCGGCCGGCTCCGCTCCAGGAGGAGGCGCGCCTCGCGGCAGCGGCCGCAGTCGACCAGCAGCCAGAGGAGGTCGTGGCAGGCGATGAGCGGCAGGGCGGGCTCGCGCGCGGGATCGATTCCCTCGAGGCCCGCGAGCAACAGGCGGATGGCCTCCTCCGGCTCGTTGGCGTAGCCGGTGTAGATCCCCTTGCTGATCAGCGCGCGCCCGGCCGGGTGGACCTCCCCCTCCCGGCGGTAGATGGCGTGTACGGCGTCGAGGAGAGCGAAGGCGCGGTCGAAGCGGCGCCGGTGGCAGCAGAGCGACGCCAGGAGGTCGAGGACGTGGGCGAGGAGCAGCGGGTCGCCGCTCCCCTCGCGGCTGCGCTCGACGGCGAGCGCCAGGGTGGCCTCGGCGCTCTCCAGGTCGTCCGCCACCCGGTAGGCGTTGGCGAGCTCGGCCAACGCCCGGGCCTGGAGGTCGATGACCGCCTCGCGGCCGAAGAGGCGGGGGTCGAGGCTCTCGGCCGCCAGCGTGGCCAGGCGCGCGAAGTGGACCATGCCCTCGGGTTCCTCGTGGCGGAGGGCGTGGCTCCGCGCCAGCAGCCCCTCGCAGAGGGCGCGCCCGGCGACCGCGGGCGACGCCGGCGATGTCCGCAGGGATCGCGCGCGCTCGCGGACTGCCGCGAAGGAGCGGGCGACGGCCTCGTCGTAGGCCGCCAGCTCGGCCTCCGGGATCTCGCGCTCGGGAGTCTCCTCGAGGAACGGATCGCCGAGCAGCAGGGAGGCGAGCGGCTCCATGGCGAGGCAGCAGCGCTCGCAGCGCGCGGCCAGATGGGCGACGATGGCCCTCATCTCGGCCGGCGCCAGGGTGCCGAGCAGGAAGCCTTCCAGGCTGGCGGCGGTGGGGTGGTCTTGCACGTTCCTCCCTCCTCACATCACAACACTTCAGAAGGTACGAGAGATTGTCTCACAAAAGACCGTCAGCCGATCGGTCCGGGTGGAGGATTGGTGCTCCACTTGCCGTTGGGATCGAGCATGCCTCCCGCGTCTCCTCCGCTGTCGCTGGTGGCATCGGCCCACAGGCCGGCGATCCAGCCCCAGGCGCGATGGATGGCATGGAGGAGGTCGAAGCGGGCGGCGGTCGTGACCGGCGCCGGACGGCGCGCGGCCTGGACGGGCGGTGGCAGGAGCGCGGCGGCCGTCAGGAGGGCCGCGAGCGCCAGCGCGACAGGCGCGCGGCGTTGGATCGTGCGAGACATGAGATCCCCCTCTCTCGTCAACGTTCTTGAAGCAAGAACCTATGCCCACTCGGCAACGAAGTCAACGAAGGTCTCCGGGTCGGCTGTCATCCTGAGCGTGAGCGAAGGACCTGGGTGGGGGGAGGCCTTCCAAACCTCTGGTAGCAAAGGGCTTCGCGCCGCCCTTCCCCCAGGTCCTTCGCTCCCGCTCAGGATGACAATCCTGGAGACGTGCCCGTGCGCTCGATCCTGTTTAGCTTGGTCTGGTCAATTCTTCACATCCTCTCGTAAGATCGCTTGCGGACCTTCGAGGAAAGGAGCGCCGCGCGTGAAAGACCTCCGGTACCCCATCGGCCGCTTCAGCCGCCCGGCCTCCTTGAGCCCTGCCGAGCGCAAGGCGGCGGTCGCCGATCTCGCCGCCCTGCCGGCCGCGGTTCGCAGCGCCGTCGCCGGCCTTTCCGACCCCCGGCTCGACACTCCCTACCGCCCGGGCGGTTGGACCGTGCGCCAGGTCGTCCATCACCTGCCCGACAGCCACCTGAATGCCTACACCCGGTTCAAGCTCGCCTTGACGGAGGACGACCCCACCATCCGCCCCTACCATGAGGAGCGCTGGGCGGAGCTCCCCGAGGCCCGCACCGCGCCGCTCCAAACCTCGCTCGACCTCCTCGCGGCCCTCCACGAGCGTTGGGTCCTGGCGCTCCGCGCCCTCTCCCCCGAGCCGTTCGCGCGCACCCTCCGCCATCCCGAGTCGGGCGCCATGAGCCTCGACACGCTCGTAGCCCTCTACGCCTGGCACGGCCGCCACCACCTCGCCCACATCACGTCTCTGCGGCAGCGTGAGGGCTGGGGCTAAGAGTCGTTGGTGTACGTCGTCAACGAGATCTTCTACAGCCTGCAGGGGGAAGGGGTGCGGGCTGGCACCGCCAACCTCTTCCTGCGCTTCGCGCGCTGCAACCTGGCCTGCAGCGCCGAGACCCACGGCTTCGACTGCGACACCGAGTTCGAGTCCGGCCGGCGGATGACGATCGCCGAGATCCTGGCGGAGCTCCGCGAGCTGTCGGCGGACTGCCGGTGGGTCGTCCTGACCGGCGGGGAGCCGGCCCTGCAGGTGGACCGCGAGCTGATCGACGCCCTGCACGGCGCCGGCTACCTCCTGGCCATCGAGACCAACGGCAGCGTCGAGCTGCCGGACGGGATCGACTGGATCACCGTCAGCCCCAAGGTGGCGGAGCACGCCATCCGCCAGCGGCGGGCGCACGAGGTCAAGTACGTGCGCGGCCACGGCCAGGGGATTCCCCGCACCGTCGTCGTCGCCGATCACTACCTGATCTCCCCCGCATTCGACGGCCCCGACCTCGATCCCCGGGCCCTCGACTGGTGCATCCGCCTGGCCCGGGAGAACCCGGCCTGGCGCCTCTCGGTGCAGCAGCACAAGAGCTGGAACGTGAGGTAGGGAACGGGCTGGCCCGGCCGCCGGCGGCGCCGGCGTCCCGCTCCACCCTCATCGCGGCACCATAAACCATGGGCAGCGCTCCGCGCCGCCTGGGAGGCTGTGGTTCGTGTCCGCGCAGGTCTTCGAGGACCGTACAATCCTTAGAGAGGTATAGAGCGGCTATGGAGATACAGGCGGTAGGCGTCGTCGGCGCCGGCGTCATGGGCGTGGGAGTGGCGCAGAACCTGGCGCAGACCGGGCACCAGGTGGTGCTGGTGGACGTCGCCGACGCGGTGCTGGCGAAAGCCCGCGAGGAGATCCGCAAGGGGGTGCGCTTCCAGGGGATGTTCAAGAAGGGGGCCGGGGGCGAGGGGGCGGATGCCGTCCTCTCCCGCATCCGCTTCACCACCGACGTCGCCGAGCTGGGCGACGTCGACTTCGTGATCGAGAACGCCACCGAGAAGTGGGACGTCAAGAAGGGGATCTACGAGCGCATCGACGCCGTCTGCCCCGAGCGGGCCGTCTTC
>Ga0209626_1000244_pt1 | contig 11799 bp, 9 predicted proteins | sample JacPinW_OM1H0_M2_FD_187962 | JGI IMG/M metagenome (GOLD analysis project Ga0209626, IMG submission 187962) | Forest soil microbial communities from Algoma, Ontario, Canada - Jack Pine, Ontario site 1_JW_OM1H0_M2 (SPAdes) (version 2) | ecosystem: Environmental > Terrestrial > Soil > Boreal... | reverse complement strand
GGGGTTGCGGCCGTTGACGATGACGCCGGAGGGGAGGATGAACTGGCCGAGCGCCAGCTCGCCGCCGTTCCGCGAGATGCCGGGGAGCAGCACGGCGTGATAGCGGAAGCCGAGCCGGTGGCCGGCTCCCGGCGCCGTCGGCAAGGGGAAGAGGAAGAGGCCGGTGCGCTCCTCCCGCTCCAGGGGACGGTAGGGCTTGCCGTCGAGCGTCCAGGCGAGGTCCTGCCAGCCGATGCCGCCGGTGACCGCGAACCAGGGGATCTCGTAGGGCTTCGGATTGTCGAGGTCGTAGAAGCCGTTCACCCGGAAGGCGCGCTCGGCGGGCTCGAGGTCGACGTCGAGCTCGACGTGGCGGACGTAGGGCTGCGGCGCCTGCAGCCAGGTCGTCAGGTTCTGGCGCCAGTACTCCTGGTGGCGGTGGAACGCCGCGCCGCCCTGGAACCCCTCTTCGACGGCCAGGTAGAGCGCCAGGCCGAGAACGAGCGGCGGCGCCGCCAGGGCGGCGAGCTGGAGCGTCCGCCGCCGCCGGCCCGCCGATCGCCCCGCGGCGCGATCGCTCTCACGTCGGCGGAAGGCCCGCACGGCGAGGAAGGCGAGGAGCGGCACGAGCGAGAGGGCCAGCAGCCGGTTGAGCCACAGCGCCCGGCGGTCGATCTCGAAGGTCCCCAGGTCGCTCCAGCGCACGGCGTCGATGAGCGGCCAGTTCCCTACCCAGTTCATCCAGCCGCGCAGGTAGAGAGCGGCGGTCGCCACCATGGCCAGGAGGCCGATGCCGTAGGTCAGGTAGCGGTTGTCGGTGAGCGCGTAGACGGCGGTGACGAAGGCCGTCCACAGGAGCAGGGTGGGGAGGAGCAGGAGGCCCCAGACGAGGAGGAAGGGGCCCGGGCTCACCCCCATCCGGCCCTGGGAGAGGATGATGGCGGCGGCGGTGGCGAAAGCGACGGCGAGGCTCGCCGCCACCACCGCGGCGTTCGCCAGCACCTTGCCGGCCAGGAGCGACGGTGTGGCGACCGGCGCCGCGTAGACGATCGACGCCAGCCGCGTGCTGCGCTCGCGCTGCAGCGACTCGACGAGGTAGAAGAGCAGCAGCGGGCAGAGCCAGAGGGTGAGCCCGAAGAGACCGCGGACGGCCGCCGTGCCGGGCGTCAGCAGGAGAGCGGCATCGAAGTTGGGCTCGCGGACGTCATAGTCGATGACCAGGAAGAGCGCCAGGCCGGGCAGGAAGATGTAGAGGCCGGGCTGGGAGACGACCTCCGCCAGCTCGAACCGCGCCACCGCCAGGGTGCCGGCGAGAAGGCCGGGCGACCGGCTGCGCATGGCGAGGGCGGAGAGCGGCGCGCCGGCCGCCACCTGCCCCTGCCGCGCCGCCGCCCGTGCCGCGGCGCGAGCGCCGAAGACGGACCGGAGAGCCCCGGCGATCCGCCCGCCCGAAGGGGCGGACCGTTCGAAGCCGCCGCGCCGGCGGGCGAAGATCCGTCGCGCGAGGTCGACCAGCAGGAGGCCGGCGAGGACGAAGGCGACGCGGCTGGCGACGAAGGGCGCGTCGTACCGGATAGGCTGCGTGTTGTAGAAGGAGATGCCGCGGTCCACCCGCAGCCAGGTCTCCTTGAGCCAGCGGAAGCCCGAGGGGTCGAGGAGGCGGAGGGCCGCTCCCGCGGCGGGGTGGAGGCCGGGGGGGAACCAGCGCCAGACGAAGTCCTGGAGGAACGGCAGGAGGACGACGGGGAGGAGGAAGACGAGGGTCGGCCGGCCGCTGGCAGCGCCGAGCAGGAAGCTGGCGCCGGCGATGAAGACGAGGCCGGGGACGAGGAGGAGGAGCGCCGGCCGCAGGTAGGCGAGCGGGTGGAAGGGGCCGTAGACCTCCGGCCGGGCGGCCTCCGGCAGGCCGTGCACGAAGAGGACGAGGGCGGCCAGGAAGACGGCGAGGACCGCCAGGCAGGCAAGGAGGGCGCCCGAGAACTTGCCCCAGACGTACTCGCCGGGGGTGAGCGGCGTCGCCCCCAGGAGCTCGCCCACCCGGCGCTCGGCGTCGCGGAGGAGCGGCATGCCGGCGACGACGGCGACGAAGAAGACGACGAGGAGGAAGCCCAGGAGCGGCAGGACGAAGGCGGTCTGGAATTCCGAGGAGACCCAGGCCCGCGGGCTCCCCAGCGAGGTGTCGACCGAGCGGTAGATCCAATTCCCCCGCGACATCAGCCAGGCGTTGCCGGCCATGAGCGCCGCCCAGAACCAGAACAGCGGCCGCCGCCCCGCCTCGGCGAGGTCGAGCCCGGCGACGGCCCGGAAGCGGCGGAACCTCGAACCCATGCCTTTCCTACGCGGCGGCGGGGGTCGAGGTTGCGATCGTTGACACGCCAGAGGAAGGGCGACCACGGGGGGTCGCCCCTACAGCGTCTTCGTAGGGGCAGGCCTCCGTGCCTGCCCCCCGGCATCCTAGGGCGCCGAGAAGAAGCGCAGCGTGTTCTTGACCAGCGGCTGCGGCACCTGCTCCCAGAGGTTGGCGTCGCCGCAGAAGACGATCCGCCCCGAGCCGTGGGGGAGCGTCCCCAGGGCCGCCGGCGCTCCCGGCTCGCCGGGGTCCTGGACGCCGTTGTCGTTCAAATCGAGGAAGCTGTTGGCGGAGATGCGGCCGAGGACGGCCGCCGCCGGCGGATGGGCGGTGAGCCCGCTGCCGCCTGCGTAGGGGAGCGGCCCAACGCCGCTGGTGAGCGGGCTCGGCGTGAAGATCGAGAGCAGCGGGTTGCCGACCTTGGCGCGCACGATGCCCTGGAACTGCAGGCCGAAATGCGACGCCAGGGCGTCCTGCGGATGGTGCTCGACGAGCAGCAGCAGGCCGCCGCCGTCCGCCACCCACTGGTCGTAGGCGGCGAGCTCCGCCGCCGCGTAGGACCCCTTGCCGCCGGCGCGGACGATGACGTCGAAGTCGGCGAGGAGCGCCGGCGTGATGGTCGCCGGGTGCGCCAGCTCCGTCACCCGGTGGCCGAGCAAGCGGAAGTGGTCGGCGAGCGCCTTGCCCTGGTGGGGCACGCCGGAGTTGAAGACCGGTCCCGCCTGCGGGAACCACCAGACGCCGCCGTCGCGCGAGGCGTCGATGAGGATGTGCCGCTTGATGCGGGGGTCGAGCCGCCCGACGCCCTTGGTCACCAGGCGGAAGGGCCGGGAGGTGCCCTGCACGAACCCGTCGGTATACGGCAGGAGGGTCGTCGCCCCGGCCCGCGCGGCGAAGAAGTCGTAGAGCCGCATCACCTCCGCCGAGGCGAGGCCGCCCTTGGTCACCAGGAGGGTGGCGACGCGGAAGCGCTTCTGGGAGTGCGCCGCGTCGGGGACTCGGGGGCCGGCGCCGGCGATGACGTCGTTGACGGTGACCGGCGTGACAGGACCGGCGAGGATGCCGTTGGCAACGATCGTCTGCGCCTGGTTGGCGAAGACGAAGTGGCTGCCCACCTGGTTGGCCGGCAGCATCCCCATGAGGTAGAGGCTCAGGTCGGAGAACCCCTTGGGCTGGTTATTCGGCACCATCTTGAAGCTGCCGCCGCCGGCGGGTTGGAGGTCGAAGTCGAACTGCCCGCCCTCGGGCTGGCCGTTGACCACCAGGCTGTAGCCCATGATGTCCTCGGCGAGGTCCGACAGCGGCCAGTGCGGATTGCCCTGCTGGAACGGCGCGAAGGCGAGGTGGTCGATCCATTGATGACCCAGTTCGTGCAGCGTCGAAGGCCCGGCGCCGTCGAACAGCGTCGGGATGGGGAACATCGTGATGCCCAAGAGACACCCGGCGCTGGCGTACTGCGCGGTGACGTCGAAAGGCTGGACGCCGATGCCCTGCACGTCGTTGCGGGTGCCGAAGTGGAAGCGGTTCGAGGGGAAGGCGCGATCGAAGACGATCTGCAGGAAGTCGTAGTCGTCGTCGAAATGGGCGTAGAACTTCTGGGCGATGGCGTTGACCTGCAGCTGGAGCCAAACCTGGTCGAAGGTGTCGAGGAGCCCCGGGAAGACGATATTGACCAGGTGATCGGAGAACTGCACGTCGGCCGCAACCGCCTGGACCGGTGCCGGCGGAACCGCCGCCGTGAGCACGTCCCCGAACACTGCCGAAGGCTGCGTCTCGGCGCCGAGAGTCACCAGGAGATGCCCGATGAAAGGCCGGTTGACGTCGGCCGGGGTCAGCCCGGTCAGGAGCGCCGCCGCCGGGATGGTGCCCGTGAACACCTTATTCGAGGGATCGGCAGTGAGCGGCAGGATCGTGTTGATCTTCTCGAGGTTGATCTTCACCCCGGTGACCGGAACGTCGAACCGCACCTCGAACGCCAGGGGGACCGGCGACGCCTGGTTCAGCCCCATCGGGGTGAACCTGTAGTAGTCGTACTGCGGGACCATGAGGGTGGCTCCTCTCTGAGGCCGTGACGCGCGGAAGGCGACCACGCCAGGTCGCCCCTGCCGCGCCGTCCAAAGAGTCAGGCTACGCCGCCGTCAAGTTGTTACAAGAATCGGCTGCGGCGGCTACAGCAGCGGCGAAGTCGGTAGAGACGGCGGAGAGGACGGCCGCCGTCACGTCCAAGCCGAGCCGCAAATCGTCCGTGCCGTCCCGCGTCACCGCCGAGACGACCGCTAACTCCGCCCGACAAACGGTGCACTGGCCGGGAGAAGCCGCACATTCGCCAATGTGCGCCCGTCGCCGCCAATGTGGCACGCACATTGGCCGTGACGTGCCCCGTCACCGCGAATATGCCGCGCGAATCGGCCGCGACCGCACCAAAAATGGCCAATTTCTGTCACAACTCGGCGAAGGCACCCTCGCGCACGGCCGCGACGCCAGTCACATTCGCCGCGAGGGAGCCCGTTACGGCCATGAGCGCCCGCACATTCGCGAATGTGCGGGCCAAATTCGCCAATGTGGCAGGACATTGGCGAATGTGAGGGCACATTGGCCAATGTGGCAGAACATTGGCTTGGCCCCCTGAGGTGGCACAATGGGCGCGGCCGCCGGCACAAAAAGACCGGCGGCCCAGAATGCCTCCTGCGCCTATCGAGAAAGAGAGTCGTTAGCTAGCCGGTTTCGCAAGCTTCGAGAAGTCGACTGTGAAGCCGAAGTGCCCGCTGATGTTGTGCTCGTTGGTCAGCAGATCGGCATGGTTCGCCCAGGAGATTGATATCGGGATCTTTACAGACTTGCTCAGCGAGTATTCGAGCTTCGCATTGGCCTGGAAGATATCTGGGTGCAGGGCGTCCGGCACGTTCTGGTTGTGCTCGAAGGAGGCGCTCACCGAGATGTCAATGCCGTCGGGAGCGACTTTGCTCTTCCACACGTAGGTATGCTGGAAGGAGCCTTTCAGAGTCGTCATTGCGGCCATGCTTAGGAGCGGCTGCTTGCGGCTCCAGTCCAGGTTGAACGTGTTCTCGTGTCCAGTCGTCTTGAAGAGCTCGGCACGCAGGCCGAGCCTGAACGAGTTGGGGCCGAATTGTTGGCGCCGCTGGCTGCCGCCGGCCACGATGCTCCATACTGGCCGGCCATCGATGTCATTGACGGCCTTCTGGAGCTCGTCATTGGCCTTGGCGATCTCTGCGCCGATCTCGGAAAGCTCCTGGCGCGACTCGTCCAGGAAAGTTTTCATCTCGGTTTCTGGAACGCATCCACTAGTGTCCGACATGTCTTTGATCTGGGTGAAGTGCCGAGTGTGGAAATCTCCGAATTGTTTCAAGATCTCTTGGTCCGAACTCATGACCGCCTTAACGAGACGCGTGGCATTGTATCCCTCTCGTCGGTCCGTGCTCTTGGTCAATCGGTACCGCAGTTCGTAGTCGATGATATCGCCCAGATCCTTGGCCATAACAGGAGGGTCAGTTTTGCCCAAGCGGTCACCCGTGCCTCCAAGAGTGATCGAGCCACCGAACTTGCGAACGGTAGAATGCTTTTGATACTCGCTCTGCGACGAGAGATAGTCGGGATGTATCAGTGTTTCGAATGCGAAGAGATTGAGGTCAACCGTGGCAGAGCGGTCGCCGGTTGTGACTAGGCCGTCGTTCAAAGCGGATCCTAGTATGGCCGGGAAAGAGGCATGATCGACAAGCGCCGAGCCTCCACTTGCGCTGCTAGGCGCGGCCACTTGACGGTCTGATGGGACGGTGCTGTCGTCGAGCGCGGCAGTCGAGTCTCTAATGGCCGCCTGGATCGCATCCCTGAACGCTACCTTACCGTCTGGGCATTTCGCCGCCGTAGCTGCGAGAGGCGTAGTGCCGATCATGATGACAAGAAGGATCACTGCTCGAGCGTTCATTACTTGACCTCCAGGAAGACGGAGTCGAGCACGAGATGTAGGGGGCTCGTCGTATTGTCGTCGGTCTGTCTGCGCTTGAGGGAGCCGCCCACCGAGACTTCGGACACGGCCTTCCAGTTGATGCTGACAGGATGGAAAAGCCAGCTCAACGTGTGGAGGCCGGGAGACAGCGGCGCGACGTCGACGTGGACGGTGGCGGGAGGTGGAACGGGCTGGTTCATTAGGACTTGGTCGTCCAACCTCACGATCATGTTGCCCGGCGTGAAGCAATAGAACAAGTCAAAGGAGACGGGCTGGCCGGCGGTAACCGTGACCTTGACGACGGGGTCCGTGTCAGGTCCCCGGTCGCAGGGTGTCTGGGGCGCGGCATTCTTCGCTTTAGTTTTCGCTGCGTCTTTTGGCGGCATCGTTCTTCCCTTCCTTTCTGGCCGGGGATCACGTCCGAACGGACCTTAGGAACTGCGTTCTCTTCACTTGGACGGACACCCACGAGAATTTCTTGAAGGAAGCTACTTCTCTAAACGCTTAGAACGGCCCTATGCCGGGAAGCTCGGCTCGAAGGCCAGAGTGCGGGTCATCGCCGTGACGCTCCACGGCTCCGCCCGGCTCACTTGGTGACGGCGCTCGCGCCCTTTGATCCTTACCTGGGCCAGTAGAGAAGGAGCTGCTGATCGATCCTTCCGGCTCCTCGGTATCTGCGGCTTCAGGTCGCTAGCCTCGGGCTCCTCTCACGCCGGACCAGGGCGCCGACCGCGCAGGAAGCCGCTTTTCGGCGTATTGGAGGACTTTTTACCGAGATGGGCGTCCTGCGACGCGGATGGGAGCCCTGTCGCGCCGTTGGGCGGGATTTCGGGAGAACGGGCAGCTTTTCGGCTTGGCAGGCGCTTTTCTACGGCGACGGGAGCTTTTAAACCGTTTCAGGGCTCTTACTACGGTGAAATCCGTCCGTGGAGCGAGACAGGGCTCCCATCTCCGCCGCAGGGCTCCGGATTCCGATACAAACGTCCTGTCAGCTTGGAAAAGCTCCCATTTCGGATGCAGGGCGCCTTCCGGCCCTACAAAGCCGCCGTCAGCGATAAATTCGTCCGTGGAGCGATACAAGACGGAAAATTCGTGGGGATCGGCTCGCCCTTCTTGGGGAAGGTCCCGCCCTTCTTGGGGAAGCCCCCTTCCCCACTTGGGGAAGCCATCGCCCTTCTTGGGGAAGATCTTTCCCTTCATCGGGCGACCCTCGCCCTTCTTGGGGCGCAGGCCGTACTTCTTTGGGCGGCCGTCGCCCTTTCTGGGCAGAGGCCGTCCCCGGTTCGGACCAGCCTCCCCGGCGGATCGCTGGGCGATCTCCGCGTAGGGCCACGGTGTGCGCCCGGAGCCGCCAGGGCATCGTAGCAGGAGAACCAAGCGAGAGTAGAAAATATTGCGCCAGCCGCCGTCGGCTCAACGGCGATCACCACGTCCGACTCTAGGGCGAAGTCCAGGCCGGCGTCGCCATCCAGCCTTGAACGGACCTGCGTGCCTACAGCGCGGCGACCAGCGGCAGGAAGTGGTCGCGGTAGGTGATCACCCGGTCGATCTCCCGGCGCTCCTTGAGGAGGCGGGCTCGCCACTCGTAGCGTAGGACGTGCTGGCGGCCGGGGGTCGGCAGCTCGCCCTGGGCGGGAGCGAAGAACTCCACCGCCGAGTGCTCGCGGTCGAGACCGTCCAGCACGGGGCCGAGCTGGCGGCGCAGGGAGAGGTAGTGGACGTCGCGGGCCCTGAGCTTCGCCGCGTGCTCGCCGGCGGTGAGGCGGAGTTCCGTCCCGATGCGGGCCGCGGGCAGGCGTTGTACGCGGTAGCGCTCCCCGGGCGCGGGCTCCTGGGCGATCAGCGGGAACTCGAGGATCTCGATGGCGAGGCCGCGTGTCGCCGCCCGCACGATGGGCAGGGTGATGTCGTGGAGCGGGTTGTAGAGCTCGACGCCCTCGCAGAGGATCTGCCGCGCCCCGCTCGCCAAGACCGTCGAGCGGACCTGGGCGACGAGATCTGCGAAGAGCGCCAGGTCGCCGTCCAGGAGGGCGTTGTAGAGGCTCGTCTCACTCCAGTCGAGGAAGCGGGCGTGGTCGAGGAGTCCCAGGGAGGCGAGGGCGCGCCGCGAGTCGTCCACCCGCTCCTCGCCGCCGCCGTCGGTCAGGAAGAGGAGGCACGGACGGAGGCGCTGCACGAGGCCGAGGATGGCGAGCTCGTGGTTGGGATGCCCGGTGACGACGAGGCGCGGGACTGCCGGGTCGGTCAGGTCGGCGGACGCTGAGGTCTTCAGGCGGCGACCTCCGGGTGGACGGGATAGAGGTTGTGACACCACCAGGCGAGCAGGTCGCCGGCGACCTCGAGCCGCCAGCCGGCCACCTGCCGCGCCAGGAGCCCCGCCCGCGCCGGCATCCGCCGGCGGCAGTGATCGGCCCATACCGTGCGGAGCTCCCGGCGTAGCTCGGGGCTGAACGAGCGGCGGTGCTTCCAGTAGATGCCGGCCTGGCAGCGCCGCACGGCGCCGATCTCGAGGTCGAAATTGGAGACGCCGTCGATGCCGGTGAACTTGCGCGACTCGCCGGAGACGGCGGGGAGGTGGACGATCGTCCCCGCCTGCGCCGCGCGGAGGAGGAAGTCCCAGTCCTCGAAGACGGCGAAGCGGGGGTCGTAGCCGCCGATGCGCTCCCACAGCGACCAGCGGTAGGCGGAGCCGGTGGCATAGATGTAATTGCCGAGAAGCAGGCGATCGAAGCGGAAGGGGATGGCGACCTCGCGGCAGGCGAGGAGCCGGCCGTCGGCGTCGTACGTCGCGTGCCGCACGCCGGTGTAAACGTAGTCGGCGCCGGAGGCGTCGAGGCCGGAGACCAGAAGATCGAGGTGCCCCGGATCGTAGAGGTTGTCGTCGTCGAGGATGGCGATGAGCGGCGCGCCGGCGGCGGCGATGCCGGCGTTGAGCGCCGCCGGGCGGGTGAGCCGATGCCCGACGGCGAGGTGACGGAGAGCGGGCAGCCCTGGCGCGGCGCCGGCGAGCGCCTCGCCGACCGTGCCGCCGCTCATGTCGACGACGACGACCTCGAAGTCGCGCCGCGTCTGGCGCGCCAGGCTCGCGAGGGCGTCGGACAGGCGGTCCGATCCTCCCAGCGTCCGCACGACGACGGAGATGGCCGGCCGACCGGTGGCGGCCGTCACCGCGGCCGCATCGCCTGGAAATGCATCGCGGGAGTATACCGGTGCGGAGCCCCCATACGGCCGAGGAAAGGGCGACCACGGGGGGTCGCCCCTACGGGTCCGTCTTCGTAGGGGCAGGCCCCTGTGCCTGCCCCTTCAGAGCTATCCCCAGATCGACGCCTTCTTGGCCCAGGTGCTGTCGGCGTAGCGCTCCTGGAAGGCCTTCGCCGTGGCGCCCAGGGCGGCAGGGTCGTTGCTGGCCTTGTAGCGCGTGACGCCGCGCCAGTACTGGGCCTCGGGGGCGGCGTCGCTGGACGGGAAGCGCTCGAGCACCTCCTCGAAATGCTTGCCGGCGCTCTCCCAGTCCTTGGCGGCGAAGGCAACATGGCCGAGGCCGAGATGGAGCTGAGCCAGGAAATCGTCGGCCTCGAGGAAACCCTCGATGCGATGGTGCTCCTTGCCGTCGGCGCCAACGAGGACGATCGTCGGCGTCCACTGGACGTTCCAGCGTTCCATGGCCCCGGGGTTGCCGCGGACCGGGATGCGGACGGGAAGGAAATTCTCGCGGACCAGACGGTCCACGCGGGGTTCGGGGTAGACCTCGGCTTCCAGCCGAGCGCATCCCCCTCAGGTAGGGGCGGCGGTGAAGTCGAGGAGCACGGGACGGTGGGTCCGTGCGCTTTCCTCGAGGGCTGCGTCGACGTCGGTTCGCCAGTCGATCATGTCGGCCTCCTTTTCAATTTCATGAAGATGCAAGGTTCCCGCCAGGGCCTCGCCGCCTGGCGGAAGCGCCCGCGGGCCTGTGGTACCCTGAACTTCACCCTATAGGAACCGAGAAGCGCAGTGTCGTCAGAGAGCCCGAGACGAGAGAGCGGCGCGGGCGAAGGCAGCCCGCCGGAGCTCGACTCGCTGTTCCCCCGCGTCTACGATGAGCTCCGCCGCCTGGCCGGCGCGCTCATGCGCTCGGAGCGGCGCGACCATACTCTTGAGCCCACCGGCCTCGTCCACGAGGCCTACTTGAAGCTCAGCCGCGGCGGCGAGCTGGCGGGCATCGGCCGCGCCCACGTGCTCGCCCTGGCGGCGCGCGCCATGCGCCAGATCCTCGTCGACCACGCGCGCACGCGGCGGCGCGACAAGCGGGGAGGCGGCAACCTGCGGGTGACGCTGGCGGAGGGCGTCGCCGCCGTCGAGCCGGCGTGGGACATCCTCGCCCTTGACCAGGCGCTCGACCGGCTGGCGCGGCTCGATCCCCAGCAGGTGAGGATCGTCGAGCTGCGCTTCCTCGCCGGGCTCTCGGTCGAGGAGGTGGCGGGCCTGCTCGCCATCTCGCCGATCACGGTCAAGCGCGACACCGCGGTGGCGCGGGCCTGGCTCTTCCGCGAGCTCAAGCAGGCCGCGAGGTGACGAGAACTCCACGGGCCTGGCGAGCGTATCCTCAGGGAGAAGGAACAGCGCGGCGCCCGCTTGGGCGGCGAACCGGAGAAGGGAGGACGCGATGGAGCTGATGCCGTTGCACCGGAGGACCCTGTCGCTGGTCGTCGTCTTTTGGCTGCTCGCCCTGGCGGCTTGGGCGGGCGCCGCGCGGGCCCAGGAGCCGCGCCTGACCGTCCGCGCCCTCGGCTCGACCGTCCCCAGCCTGGCGGGCACCACCTCGGCGGCCGCCGGCAACCAGTTCCTGGGCATCCTCGAGAAGAAGGAGTGGTACGGGCTCGACATCGACCTGCGGTTGCAGCACGGGGTGAGCCTCGACCTCGGCGCCTCGGTGGGGCGGCTGCAGGAGGTGCTGCACACCTTTCCCCAGCCGGGCGGCCCCAAGGTCGTCACTCGCCGCACCTCCTCCGTGCGCCACAACACCCTGAGCCTGCTCTTCCACCCGCTGTGGGGCCGCAAGGTCGACCTCTACTTCGGCCCCACCATCGGCCAGGCCCTGTGGAGCCGCGCCTTCGCCGCCAACGAGAGCGAGCGGGTGGAGGGCGGCAAGGTGGGGTTCGACGTCGCCCTGGGCGACAGCCAGTGGCTCTTCGCCGGCGCGCTCTCCATCCTCGCGGGCGACCTCCGGGTCCTCGATTTCACCCCCAAGCACAACGTCAAGTACACCGTCGTCGGCGCCGGCCTCGGCTACCGCTGGTAGGCGGCTCTCACAGGAGCGTCCCGCGGAGGATGACGAAGGCGACGCTGAAGTAGATGACGAGACCGGTGACGTCGACCAGGGTGGCGACGAAGGGGGCGGAGGCGCTGGCAGGGTCGAGGCCGCAGCAATGCGGCCTCTGTGCTCGATGAAGGACGCGCATTCACCATTGCTAATCAACACCACATTGCCCCTATAGGCTGTTGAATTCATTGGGCTCTTGCCGAATCA